>ERZ869936.706-NODE-706-length-28766-cov-17.387308_pt1 | contig 28766 bp, 44 predicted proteins | sample MGYA00520876_ERZ869936 | MGnify/ENA primary metagenome ERZ869936 (study PRJEB32218, sample SAMN09650985) | biofilter metagenome | isolation source: enrty point of leading RO module | place: Saudi Arabia: Thuwal, RO plant located on Red Sea | collected 2016-02-17 ... | reverse complement strand
TTTTGATAGGTTTTTTCCTTAATGTCATTTGTGGATAATAAAAATTTTTGCCTTTTATAAATACACTTATTAATTCCGATTGTCGCATTGGCATTATTTTTGCGTTACACATACCACTCGGAATTTTTTTATCCCATATCCAATCATATTTATAGTTCTTTATATTACTCATTCTTAAATAACTTGAAAAAGGTTCTGAACCAAATAAAACAATAGCACCATTTGGTTTTATTATTCTGCTTAATTGTTCCCACATAGGTTTAAAAGGAATAACAGAATCCCATTTACAGGCAGTAGTTCCATAAGGCGGATCAGTTATTATTGCATCAATACTTTTATCTGGTATCAGTTTCATAACTTCTAAACAATCTCCATTGTATAATTTCATAATATATAGTATTTACCACTATGATTTACAGATAGCTTATTTAAGCACAGATAACGTACTGCATCTACCAAGTGGTCATTAACTTTTACAGGTACATTTAAAACATCGCCATTTTTATCTGTCGCCCATTTGTAGCTACGAAATTCTTTAATAGCATTAAGACTATCCTTTGTAATGTTTAGCTTATATCTTCGCATTATATCAATTCCTAAATGTATTCCTGCACCCTTTTTAGCAGGTTTTATATTAAACCCTTGTCTATATATTTCTTCAATAGATTTAGGTTCTGCTGAATCGCCTATTATTTCTGTAGTCCTATCTATGCCAAGTTCTTTCATTTTATTAGCAAGATCAGTATTAGTTAATCTTTTTTCATATAGTAGTTCTCTAATGTATAAGCTGTCATCTAATTGTCTTACTTCTACTAATGCAGTAGGACTATTAGTAAATCCAAAGTCTAAACCATAGCCAATCAATCTACCTTGCACATCATCTACTAAATTAAACTGCCTAAATATCTGTGTACTAACACTACCAATTTCACCCATACCATAAACACGCCAATACTCAGGATCAAGGTCTTTTAATCTTTCAATCTCTGCTATTGTGTCTTTATCTAAAAATGGATTAGCTAAATATGTTGATTTTAAAAATGTACAATCATCTCTAGTTATTACCTTTTCATATATCCAGGAATAAGGATCAGATGGATTATAGTCTAAATATATCTTTCCTGTAGTTCTTAATATAAGCTGTTGCCAATCTTCATAATTAAATTCGTTTGCTTCATTAAGCCATAAATAGTCACGCTTTCTACCCCTGATTTTCTGGCTTTGATCAATTGATATAAATTCTAATAAATTGCCATTAAGCATATAAGATAGTTCAGATTTATTATGATTGGCTTCATTATATAATTCTAATTCTTTAAGGATAGAAATTACATCACGATAGGCAGTACCCTTTAATGCAGGTAATGTCTTTCTGCATATTGTAAATATCTTTCCTGTTTCTTCTAAACATTTTACAATAAATAACTGACAAAGCGAATAGGTCTTAGAACTTCGTGTACCCCCTTGCAGACACGTTATTCTTGTATCAGACCTATACGCCTTGTGAAATACATTTGTTGTCTTAATCTTTCCCTGTATCAATAACCTCTATTTTAAGTTCAGTTAATGGTTTTCCACCACTTGTAATATCTAGTTTTTCTGCATAACCTCTATCTTTAGCTTTAGACTTTAGATAGAATATAATGCTTGTTTCTTTGCCAGAAGATATATTTTTTATTAATTGTCCTTCTACATAGTCTATCTGTGCTTCTTTAATATCTTCTACTGCTTTTGCAAATTCAGCATCTTCTTTTAAGTATCTATAGTATGTGCTTCTGCTTATATTACCTGCCTTTTTACAAGCGTGATATATTAATCCCTGCGTTTCTTGTAACGCTTTTAATAATTTCTCTTTTTTATTCTGTGCCATTTGTATTATTTAATCTATTATAATTTAGTTGCTTTTTGTCCTGTAAACTGTTCCCACCTTTCTATAATTACATCACAATACTTTGTGTCTAATTCCATGCCATAACATATTCTGTTAGTTTTCTCACAAGCTATTAATGTTGAGCCACTACCTAAATATAAGTCAATAACTATATTATCTTTTTTTGAATATTTGCTTACAAAGTTTTCAGATAATAATATTGGCTTTTGTGTTGGGTGGTGTCTTTTATGGTCAAATTCTTTTTCTGTTCCAAATACACTTGCCCATCTTATTCTAATTATTTCTCTTTTATGTTTATTTTTACTATAACATAATTCAAAGCAACTTCCATACATTTTGTCAAAACTTTCTTCAACTCTTTTATCCCAAACAAACCAACTGCCTTTATTTTTATTTTCTATATGTTCTGCAAAATAATCTATTCCCCATATAAAAACCTCTTTGCAATAGTCGAAGTTTTTAAATATGGTGCTTATTAATTCAGGTCTAAAATCGTTATGGTCGCCAATAACTTTATTATATTTTTTTCCGTCTTTTACATTTTTTTCTTTTGCAAAGGTGCTGTTGTTTTTCATTTTACTATAATCTGTATCTAAATTCATTCCATAAGGTGGATCGGTAAATACCATATCTGCTTTATCTCCATTCATTAACTTTTTAACATCACTTTCTTTTGTGCTATCTCCACACATTAATCTGTGATTTCCTAATTGCCAAACATCTCCAAGTTTAACTCTGCTTTCTTTTACTTCTGGAATATGGTCATCTTCTGTATTGCCTTCTGTGATTTTATCAATGTTAATATCAAGGTCAATATGCTTAAAACCCCAATCAGTAAGTTCATCAATATCAAATTCATTAGCTAAAATATCCATATCAAAGTCACCTGTGTTTTTATTTAGTCTTATGTTTAATTCTCTTTCTTCATCTTTGCTTAAATCTAATACTGCACAATCTATTTCTGTATGCTTTAATGCTTTGCATATTTTATAACGCTGATGCCCACCAATAATAGTCATATCTTTATTAACAATAATAGGATCAACCAAGCCAAATCTTTCTATAGATTTTTTTAAGTCATTATATTGCTTCGTACTAATCTGTCTTGGGTTATACGTTGCAGGTTTTAATTTATTTATTTTTATTGATTCAATTTTCATATCTTTTATTCATTACTGATTTAAAAGAATCTAACATTTGTTGTCTAGTTCTTTTTATTTTTTTATTTCTTTCAACATATAAATATGTATGTATTGGTTCACCTGTTTTTTTGTCTGCAAAGAATATATTTTTATTTCCTTCACAATATAATAACATTACATCTTTTTTAAAATGTTCAGAGCCTTTAAACTCTATAAATTCCCAATCATTTAAAAGCCACCATTTAGCTTCATTGTATGTCATTTCTTCTATTTTCATATTTCTTTAAGTATTCTATGTTGTAATATATTTGTTGACAGACTAATTCCAAATGTTTTATTTTGCAAAACATATTAAACATTGAATCGTTTTCAGCTTTATTATGACAATCTCTACACAAACCCATAAGGTTTTCTATATAGTCTTTATTATTTGAACCACCCATGCCACGCCTTTCTAAATGGTGTATATCAACTACCCTGTCCTGCTGACACATTTCGCACATTATGAAGTCTGTTTCCCCATAATTAAAAAATGTCATATATACTTTAGTATGCTTTTTCAACTCTCTTTGGCATTTTATGTAAATCATCACTAGGCAAAGACAATATAAAATCACCATTACAGAAACAGCACTTACCTTTCTTAATTAAACTAACCCTTGTACAACTAATGCAGAATCTAAATATCTGTTTTACCTTATTCATTTTTGCAGCTATTTTCATATACCTTTTTTAATTTGCTTAATGTTTGTTGTACACAACTTCCACAACCTGATGCTTTTTTATTAGCGTTAAAAACTTTATTATATAGCTTAACCATAATAGCTTGATCCTGTGCAGTTATTCTATCGTGTATTCTAGGTAATACTTCTTCGTATATTTTCATTTCATCTTCTGTAAATTGTCTTACAGAATTATATGGAAACGCTTTATTTAATAACTCTTTTCTCTTTTCGCAACCACAGTCATCACCTAATACTTTTTTAGCTACCTTGTCAATTCCTGTAGCTTTAAATACTTTTTCTACTGAATCACCAAGTCCTTTACTTTTTGTCATTTTGTAACTTTTTTAAAATTTTATCTTTTACTTTTTCATCATCTATAATGTCCAGAAGTTTGTGCAAGGCATAAGAAGCAGCTTCATTTATCTGCATATCAAAACCTTCCTTAGTTCCCAATACATAAGTCTGTCCTTTTTCATCACCAAAAGAAACCATATTATACTTCTTAATTAATGTAGTATCTGCTTTTTTAATTGCTCTAAGTATTCTGCTTTTCTTCATAATATAGCTGCTAACAATAAACCAAACACTACAAGTGTAACAATGCCAACAAATAAGTCAGCAATAATATCTTCTTTATCTTTCATTTTTTAAATAGTTTTTCACGTTCTTAATTGCCTTGTAAATAGTTGCCCTAGATATTCTAGTAGCTTTAGCTAATGAATTTAAACTGTGCGAATCTCTATAGTAAATTCTAAATAATTCAGCATCAAACCAATATAAATCCTTTAGCTTTTCTTCTATCCATTCTAAGCGTTCTTCTACTTCTTTCTTGTCTTTAATGGTATAAGAAGTGTTGTCAGCAGTAATGCTTTCTATAGTAGTTGTAGTATGAAATTCGTAATACTTATTGTATTTGTAATAGTACCTGCTTGTTTTAGAATGATATTGGTTTAGCATTACTCTGGCGATGTAGAATGTTAATTGTTTTTTCTTTATTATTTCATTTATCCTGTCCTGATCGCATTTATAAAGTTCTTCAATCACAAAACTTAATAAATCATCTTTGCCTTTTTCACCTGCTATATTATAAGCCATATCTTTTAGCTTATCATAGTTCTCTATCAGGTATTTATTTAGCATATTTTAATTATAGAAGGTATATTTAATTGCTTTAGTAAGTTGTATTCTACATTAGATATTTTACCTATTTCTACTTCTGCTATGTTGTCAAATCTCTTTTGTAGTTTCTTATAAATATAATTTTCTATATTATCATTTTTTTTCAAATCTCGTAAAACAAAAGACAACTCTGCACCAGAATCAAACAAAATTGTAAACAATAGACTGTTAGTATCTACATAATCCCAATATAGTCTATCTTTTCTTGTGTTAAAAAATGTCGGTTTTCTTTTCATTTTATTTTATTATTTAAATATCTATCTATAACTGCTACTGCTTCATCATAACCATATACAATTTCAGCTACAAAATTTCTTTCATTAAGTTTTTCTCTCCACCACAACTGCTCTTTTGTTGCTCTGCCTTTTTTTGTTTTAACTTCTAAAAATAAAGAATGAAATTTACCAATAGGTTCTAATATAGATAAATCTGGATAACCCTTTATGTAGCCACTAGCTTTCATCTTTACCGCTTGAGTCATTGATGTTCTCAAACCACCTGCACTAGCACAATACAATACATTAGGATATTGTAACTTTATATAAGTTACTATTGCTTTTTGTAATTGGTATTCTTTCATCTATTTATTATTACTATCATTAATGGTCTTAAATAACCTGTCTTTGGTATTTCGCCTTCTTCATTAGCAAAGTGAAAGCCATAATAACCTTTAGGTTTTTGCAAGAATCTTATTTCTATATTTTCTTTAGGTTTACTATTGTAGCTACACCAAAGATAATCGTGAAAGTATTTTGCATTAGTTGATGCAGGTAATAAAAAAACACATACTGAATTAGATTCTACTGCTTTCTTAATAAATTTAGGAATATGTGCATCATACATAGGGTGACAATATATAACCTCATCGTTCCAATCCTGCTTTAAAGCATCTTGTTCTTTAGTCCAATATCTTTCTACTAAATGGTTTTTATCAGAAGCACAAGCATCTATTGTAAATTTAAATTCTTTAGATAGTTTTTCCCATATAACTTTAGGCGTTCTTATCCATTTCATATCGTATTGTTTTTTATTATTTCCTTTTATAAGTTGCAACATATTTTATCTATAAAATTTATATATTATATAACTAATAAAAGGTGTAGTAAATAATAGTGTAATTATATTAATATGCGGTTCACCGCAGATACCTAATATGTGCTTTATAATTTCCATCATTTCTTAACCCATTTAGCACCTGCATTTGGATTGTATTCTGTAACATATCCAATAGCTTTTAAGTGTTGTTCATATTCTTTTTGTGCAGATGTATCAAGTCTTTTCATTAATAAACTATCATAGTGGTCAGGAAACCTATTCTTTTGCTTATTAAAGCCATTACTCGCCCACCTTTTTAATCTTCTACCTATATCAAATGTCTTTTCCATTTCTGCCCTAAACTTACTTCCTGATTTATTCTTTTCAGTCCAATATAAAAAGAAATCATTTTTATCACTATTACTAATATCCTCTATTGCGTGTATGGAATTTTTAAATTCCATTATTCTTTTTTCTATACTTTTATTTACTTTACTTATACTCTTATTTACTTTACTAGCATTGCGTTCGCTATGCGTTCGCATTGCGACTGCATTATTCCAACGCTTATTAGCGTTCTCTTTAGCTTTAATACTCTTTGTATTTATTTGCTCTATGTGATTATTTAAACGCCTTGAATAAAAGCAACCATCTTCTATAACAAATAAATCAAAATCTTCTATTACTGCTTTTAATTTATCAGGATCACATTGTAAGCCATAAGCCAATATATCATATTGATTTGTGCAGATTTTATTTTCTTCTGAGAATAGTAATTCTAATACAGACCAGAAGATACCATATCCTTCATAACCAAGACTTGCCCTTAGTTTTATTATTCTGATATCATTTCTTGCAGCTGAATCGTGATTAAAGTATGTTTTTTTCATAGTAATTTATTTATGATAATGCCTGTGCTATAGAGAAAAAAAAGTAAAAACATATAAACAAGAATAACACAGGCACTATCGGAGTTAACTAAAATGGGGGATTACTCATCATATTAAGATCGTCCTCAACAATAATATCTTTTATTGCTAAAGTAGTAAAAAATTTGTCCTTCCATGGTCTACATTTAATGTAAAATTCAATTCTAGCAAATTTATCTACCTTAATACTTTTTCTTCTAACATCAATAGATGCTTTTCCAAATATCTCAAATTGATACTTGTTTTCAAAATCTGTATCATCTTCTATTGTGATGTACATTTTTTCAGCTTGATCACCATTTTTTAATGTTATCATTTCAGACTTTATGTCTATTATTTTACCTCGTATATTATACATATCTATTTATTTTATTAATTATTATTTCTTTTAAAATCATCTGATTCCATTTCACCAAATACATTATTTTCATAAAAACCTGCTAACTTTAAACAAGCTCTGGACATAGCACGTTTTTCTGCCATAGCTACAGGATATGAATTTTGATTATTCATAGGTGCAGCTTCTCCAAAAGTTTCTATTACTTTATCGCCCATTTTTGCAGTTGCTTTTATTATAATACATTTAGTATCTGTAGAATTAAATATAAGTTCATATTTTATATCTATATTATTTGCAGCTTGTATTTTATCAATACCACTTCTTGTAATAATAGTATAAAATTTATGCTTAAAATAATCTTCATCTGTTAAATTGTTTTCTATAAACAACCGATTAAGTATTTCTTGTTTTGTTTCTTTCATAACTAAAAAGGTTTTATAAATTTAACAATATCCAAGTCTATTAAGTCACATAATCTTTCTGCATCTGTGACAGTTAATTTACAAGGATCTTCTAGTTTTTTCAAAGTTGTAGGATAAGACCAATCTAAAGCTTTAGCCACCTGCATCTTATTCATTTCTTTTACAGACATAGCAATTCTAATTACCTGTCTGCGCATCATTCGTGAGTTCATATATATTTATTTTAAATTAAAAGACAATTATAATAATAATAATTGACATAAAGAAAAGATTATTTAATACTTATTAACAATTACAATGTTAATAACTTATTAACTTTTTTTTACATTATTAGCTTGTGTATTAAATTTTCTTTATATATTTGTAGTATACAATTAAAAACAAGTATAATTTAAAAACATATAAAATGAAAAATTATTACATAGAACAAGAATATACAAAACAAGAATTAAAACAAGAATTAGATTATTTTGTTAATGAAAAGAAAAATAAACCTAAATGCAAAAAAGATCAATACTTATATTTTGAAACTGATGATGAAGTAATGACATTTTTAAACAAAAACATTAAAATTCTTGAAGATTTAATTAAAACAAAATAAATAATAACTGGGCGGTGAAATTCCGCCCTTTAAAAAACATATAACAATGACTGAATTTAAACCAATATATACTAAAGAAAAATTATTATTAACAGACAAAGATTTTTTAGCAGATATAATTATAAGTCAAGAAAGAGACATACATAATTTACACGAAGAAAAAATATCACTTATTAAAGAATGGAAGGAATCATTAAAATCAAAATAATTATGAAAGCAAGAATACTATTAATAATATGTGCAACCTATATGATAGGTAGATTTTTAACTACAATACTATTTGGAATATGAAAGAAGAAGTATCAAATTGTTGTTCAGCTAAAATCTATGAAGAAACAGATATTTGCACAAAGTGTAATGAACATTGTTTAACCATTTTAATTTAATAATATGAAAGACTTTAATTTTAAAACAGGTACTCATAAACAGATTTTGTATGATTATCTATTATTAGGCAAATCAATTACAACCAGAGATGCTATTATTGATTTAGGTATTGCAGACCTTCAAGGTGTAATTAGAGATTTAAAAAAAGCAGGTGTATGTATTGAAACCAGAGATCAAAAAGTTAGCACTAGATACTATAAGGCTGATGGTTCACCTAAATACGCTTATGTGCGTTCTTATAGACTTGAAACGATATTTAATAGAAACATACACACAAGCGTTTATAGAACCGCAGAAGAACAAGCAGAATGGGATATTAGCTCTGATGTGCCAGATGATGTTATAGAAGATATGGAAAAAAGACATCAAGAACATCATAGCGGTAATTGTTCTTATTTGGGAATAGACAAAGGAATGGTGTCTGTCCTGCAAGACAGGTTAGATAGAAACAAGTAAATATACTTATTCTATTTAAGGTTTTTAATCAATTCTCTAAAACGCTTACTCATACCCTTAGTATCATAAACTTTATTATAGTTTTTGTCATAGGTATAGTAGGCGTTTAGCTTGATCTCCTCACTATATATATTACTATCTTTGCTCATATTATTATAATTCCATTAACAAATTTATAGGTAATTTCCCATTTTTCAAAACTACTGCACAACCAATAGCAGGTTTCTTGCCGTGTTTAGCGTATGCCATAGCATAACTTTCGTGATCTATACCACAACCAACTTGCATACCAAATACTCTAAAATTCTGCCCTACATAGTGTTCACAATATGCTTGTGTGTGTAAATGTCCTTGTACAGTATTCATCATATCTGCTCTACATTTAGTTCTTGCAGTACCACCTTCTCCGTGAATGTATTGAACATTGTCTTTAACATACCTTTCTACAAAATTCCAACCAGGAACTTCTAAGACTTCTTTATATGATTTAATCCATTTGGTAGGTATTGCAGATGTTTGTGCCTTCCTTGATACCATGCGGTCATGGTTTCCAATGATTACAGTAGCTATAGGAAACGCTTTATACCACCTAGCAATTCTTTTAACGGCTAAATCTAATTCATCAGCACCTGTCATTAATTCATTACCCCCATAGGTTTCGTGATAACTCGAATAATGCGAATCTATGCAATCACCAATTAGCACAACTTCTGTGCAATCAAATTCATCGTATTTAGATATGCAAAATTCTAGGTATTTATTTAAAGAGAATGGTTCGTGAAGATCGCCAATTACAAGAACATTATTATATCCTTCACCATTATTTTTTCTATTGGCTTTAATTAAGTCATATTCTGACTCTGTAAGTCTAGGTCTGTATGGTCGTAAATTATCTATTTGTTTCTAACTTTTTCAATACTTCGCCCACCAAAGTAAGCACCAATCACCGTTATAAGTGTTAATTGTAACAAGTCTATCCAATTACTTTTAACTTCAAAATTAATTGCACCTGCTTCAATAAAAATTAGTAGCACAGTAGATACCACTAAAAAAGCTAATGTCAAAGGTCTTATATTTGCAGGTAACCAACCTGCTTTAGCATCTGCTTCCCATCTTCTGGTAATTTGTTCTTCTGCATTTGCTTTAGCTTGTAAGAATACCTGTTCAAATTTAATCTTTAATTCTTCTCGTTCTTCCTTAGTAGTCACAATATTATCAACAAGATTATTAACATCAAGTGACATATTTCCAAATAGTTTAGTTAAGAATTTCATAATGAATTGTATTTAATTAATGGTCTGTATTTTGTTTTATTATCTTCATCTTTATAAGCTATCAGCACTTCACGCCTATTGTCAGTAACTTTCCAACTTAAATGTACCCAATCAGGATATGTAGGATCAATGTATTCTGTAGCATTTCCAAACTCTAATATACATTGGTCAAAGTCTAAATCTAAATCTACAAGCGTTTCATAGATTTTAATGTTATCCATTTTTCCACGTTTAAAGTACTGCAAGTCTACAGCTTCATATCTACAATGTTGTGAGTTGCTACTAGAACCAATAGCTTTAGATAAATTAGGACTTCTGTAGCCGCTTGTAATTCTCAAAGGTCCTAATCGTTCCCGAATGGTCTGGAGAAAAGCGGCTAGAAGTCTTAACTTGATAATGCCTTCTTTTGTAGGCGTATTATTTATATTTAAGCGTAATGCAGTTGCACTTCTGGTAAACTCATTAAGCGTAAAATTTTTTGTAAGTCTCATTCAAATTTACTTAAATAAATAGAATCTATTTCTTTTTGTATGTCTTTTTTTGTAATATCTAACTGCATTAATATATTTCCCTCAAATCTTATTACTTCCTGCTGCTCATCAAATACAATAATAGTAGGCACAGATTTTATCTTGTGCTTGTCTTTCATATCAAGATCGTGGCATATTACAACATCTGTTTTTTTACAATCTTTTAAAACTGATATATCAAAACTATTGTCACTATTCCAATCACTATTAAAATGTATTACCGATACTTGCCCGAAACAACTACCAATACAAAAGAAAAACAAACCTAAAAATATATATGGAAAATACTTCATATCTATTTGTTTAGATTATATAATCTATTATCAATGGTGTTTAATTTAGTTTCTATTGCATCTAGCTTTTTACTATTGCCCATAATCGTTGTGCGGATTAGTTCATCTTTTAATTCATATTCCGTAGCACTTACCCAATTGCCTTTTTCTAATGCTTTTTTATTTTCTTCAATATCAGCTTTTAAAGTAAAATATGTACTTGATACTGATACTGCCATAGCAACTACTATTCCAATAGTCTTTAAGTCTAAAGTAAATTCTGATTTTTCTGATAGTTTCATTTCTTACATTTATTGCAGCAATTAATACAGTAATTGCCAAAGGTTAAAAATTTAATGATTCTGCAAATTAATTTTTTCATAATATAATATAATTTATTCCTAAGTTAATTGTATGATTTTCTCTACCAAAATAACTAAGGTATTCTACCTGAGAATATAATGATAGTGTTTTTGTTATTTTTAGATTTCCTATAATGCCATAGTCATAATCATTTGTATCTGATCCATATTCTGTTAGCTTGTGATTTATAAAGAAATAATTACCATAAGCTAGAATAAAGAAGTTGTCTAAATGTATGTAATAAGATAAACCGACAACGCCAGACAATGTGTTTTGATTACCTAATTCAGACAAAATTCTTCTATTATAATCAACAGGTATTGTGCCATAGTGTTGTAAAAATTGTGCAGTATTTTGTGCTATAACTTGTCCATCTAAAATCCATCTATAGAATGATTGTTCTAGTCTGTCTAAATAGCCATTTCCATTAGCATCTATAAAATAAAATTCTTTTACATATCCTAATTCTGTAGCTACTGCTTCAAAATCATCTGCATTTGGAAAATCGTTTCTAAAAGGATTTAGGTTATATATAGGGTGATTCCTAACTACACCGCCCAAAGATGCCCTAAAACGCTTAAAATCACGCTTAAAACGAAACTCTATTGCGTTAAAACTTAAATCAATATAACCATTGTTAGAGAATTGTATCTTTGAAATTGTATGATTTCCTACATATCTTAGCCAAATGTCGTGTGATTTATATTCACGCCCTCGGTTTTTTATTTGCTCATATTGTAATAGATATTCAAATTTATCTACAGGTGATCTATGTATTGATGCGTTCTTTTCGTTGCCATCATAATAGAATTTAGGTTTACGTTCAAACTTAAATCGTGATAATTTCTTAACACCAACAAAATATCTATAGTTAGCACCTTCATCAATAGTAGTTTCTACTAATTGATTGTCTATGTACTGATAAGATTCTTGTGCTGTCATCATAGCACTAGAATTTCCACCTGCATAGATAGTGGCATATTTATAAAATTGACCACTACAGAAAAATGGTAATAATAGAAATATATATTTTATCATAAAACTTTAGTGTAAGCGTATGTAACATAAATATCACAAGACCAACCACCTGTAAAACCTGTGCTACTTGCCCAACAAATAAAAGGTGTATTGATTATAGAAGTATTTTTAACAGGTGTTCGTGGTGCATCTTGAGCATGAACCACGTATGTACAATCAGTTGATTCAGAACTCATAATTCTGTCTACTTTTCCCCAATAGTCAAGGTCTGTTGAATCATCAAAACCGAACATCAAAGCTTTATTACTGGCTTCTGGCGGTGCTGCACTTGTACATAAAACTGTTATATTATATATTGTAGGCATATAACCACTCAATGCACCTATCAATGTTTTTGGTGTGTTTTCTAAATCTAAAACTTCTGCATTACTTAATGAGAATTTATCTGTCTGAATAACAAATTTTGAATCAATAGATTTTGATGTACCCTGTGCTGATCCTGTGGTGTCATTTACATCGACAACCATATATAAGTCGCCACTACCTGTCTGCTCTGCTAATGCTGTTTTGTCTGTTAGTCTTTGTCCTGCCATTGTTTAATTTTTTAATATAATTTTTTAGCTTTTTAAAGTTTTCCAAACTGCTTGGATATTTTCTGTGTTCTTTAGCAGCCATATATAGTAATATCTGCACCTTGTAAGAAACTCTTTAATTTATTGCTTCTTGGTGCGTTAATATCTAAATTCATTCCTGCATAATAGTTTCTTGTTGTAGGCGATAGTTCACCTGCATCATTGTTACTAGCATATTCAGGAAACGCTGCACTACCTTTGTCTAATAAATAGTCTATTGTTCTTTGTCTGTAAAATTCTGCAGCATCTTTTGCTCTGTTCATTAAAGGTTCAATATCTTCATAACTTGCACTTGATGATTGATCTGTAGCACCCATAACCACAATAGCGTTATTTACAAAACGTAAACGCATAAATGGTGCTAATTCTGCAAAAGCAAATTGTACTAATGCTTTCTGTATGTAATCTTCTACAAGCGTTTTATAATCACCACTTAGTGTGCCACCTTGTATGTCTGATTTTAGTTTAGCATCTAAATCAGTTCCTAGTATTGGTAGAATGTACATATCCTGTGCCAATAATATATAAGGCATAATTAGGTTATCATCGACCGAGCCGCCTAAAGCTGTGTCTTTTTTTAATCTTGTTGCTGATATGTATAATGTATGTTGTATTGCCATATTTTATTTTATTTTACGCCTGGATAATGTCCTTGATTTGGCATATTTTCAGGTGCTATTACTGCATCTTTTATTCCTCTTGGTTTTGGTGTGTATGTTTTAGGTATGCTATCTACTTTTTTATAGTCATCTAAACTTTGTCCTTCCTTTAATTCTGTTCCTTCTTTGAGTCTATATAGAATAACTTTCCAAGCGTGTCTACAATATACGCCACCTTTAAATCTAAACAAGTCATAAGGTCTACCCTTATGTCCTAATTGTCTATTTACACCTTCTCTACTAGCTTTGTCAATATCTTCTATTCTATAAACAAAACCTGCTCTTGATAATTGCATCATATTCTTGCAAAATGTTCTTGTAGATTTGCTTGGCTTTCTACTTTTTTTGATATACTTAAAACGTACTCTATAATATGATTTATCTAAATAACTAAAAGAATCTTCTTTGCTTCTTATTTCATCTGCAAACTTTTCTATGTCTTTTGGTTCTATTAAACTATCCGCCCAATCATCATAATCTTCTACATAATCCTGCTCATCTACAATTTCCCACTTGTTTAAATCTATTTGTTCGCCTTGTAAATTATCTAATAATTCATCAAACTCATCATCAGACAAATCATCTCTTACATTTTCTATCTCTTTAACTTTTTTTTTTGCCCAAGATTGTCCACTGTCACCGCCCCATAAACTCCAGGCAATTCTTCCTGCTGAAGGATATCCTTCTTCACCAGGGTAAAAACCTTCTGCTTTTTTATCAACTTCGTGTCTTGCAAAAAAGCTATTCATTCTTTTAATCGTGTCAAAAGATAGATTGTCACCATTCTTAATGTTTGTTGCTCTAGCAACTGCAACCTGTGTTCCACCTCTACCATATTCTCTACGCCATTCTAAACCTTTTTTAGCTTCTTCTATCATTCCTTTTGTAGGTTTAGTATCTATATCTTGTAAGTCTTTAAATTCTTGTTTTAAATTATCAGTATCTATATCTTCATTTGTAACACCTTCTTTTTCTTGATCTTCTTCTGATTGTGTTTTAGTAACTTCTAAATCAATAAAATCAGCAGGTTTAAGCGTTTTAAAGTACAAATCAAGGTTTATATCATTAACTCTAAATATCTTGTCTAAACCTTTTAAAAGTGTGTTCTGGAATGGCACTACAACAGTATTATTAAACAAGCTAAACGCATCACGTAATTCATCTGCATTATTTCCTAATCCACCACCTTCTGCTCGTATTCCAAATAGTATTGGTGATGTAACTCTATGTCCTGCTAAGATTTGGTTAACAGCTTGTTTACTCATACCTTCCCAAGCTGATTGTGCATCATTCATTTGGATAGGTTCTATAACAGGTGCAGTTTCTTTACCATCATTAAATGTAATAAGTATTTTACCTGCATTACCACTACCTGCAAATTTCTGGTTTAATTGTCTCTCAATAGTTCTGCGTTCTTCTTCTGTAGGTACGCCATTAGAAAAACCAACGTGCATACTTGGTGTCATTCCTGATGTGATATTAGATAAATGAAATTGTGCTATTTCTAATTCCATTTGAATCCAATCTGTAGCTGCAACGTAGTCAGGTGCAAATCCATAGAATAAAGCAGGGTTCTTATCTCGAATCATTAAGATTTGACTTGCGTTGCTTCTGTCTTCTGTGGAAAATGCACTGTAAGGTCTTGGCTTGTATTCACCTTTTTTTGCTTTTGACCAATCTGCACTATAATAGTATGTTCTTATTTCGCCATCTATCATTTTACCTGACCTTATGTATTGAGCAGGTATATGTTTCATTTTAGCAATTTTGCTTCTATCTCTTGACCATATAACATTAACGTAACAACCACCAAATAGCTTTAAGTCCATAGCTAGGTCTTTTAATACATCATCATCAGAATTATGTAATAGTTCCGTTAAACGCAAATAAGATTCTTTAGTGTCTGTATTATCATCAGCATTTGTAGCTGCTAACCCTTCACCATAAATCATAGCACCAATAGACTTAATTAATGCACCATTTATAGCACTACCTAAAAATAATTCTAATAAGTAATTAGGGTATAAATTATCTTCACCAAAATTAATCCATTCGTTTCTAGGATCTTCTACTAAATGAGGTATATTATAATGTGATAATTTTATTAAGTCTAAATTCATAATTAATTTGTTAGATAACTAACTTCATTTTCTGTATCGTTAGTTGTATATTCTTTATATTGAACTTCTTGGAAATTAGCACTTCCTGTGCTAGTACTAGGTCTCATATGTACTATGCCATTATATAATGTAGCTTTTGAATTATCAGGGTTTAAATCATCGCTTGTTTCCATTTCGTATATGGTTAAATTGTAAAAACCTAAAGGAAATTCTTTACTACCAACAATTACTCTACCTATTGTTAAATCCTCGACCGCTTCACCAGGTGTTTCATATGTCCAAGTTGTTAACACCCATCTATCAAAAGAATTTACATTGATACCACAACTAGGTGCAGCTAATTTTCTACTAAATATTTTTGTTTTTTTAGTATATTGACTTTCTAGTTTGTATAAAAGATATGGAAAAGTCATAAAAAAATAAGTAGTTCCTGCTATTTCTAAACTTGTAATAACAGGTGTTTGTGTTATTTTATCACTTATGTCTATACGCCCACCCATAGACTTATTCCATTGTGGCGGACTAATATATGTTTTATTTACAACAGCATTAAACATCTTTTGTCATTATTGTTTTTATTAAAGTTTTTGTTTTTGTGTTATATTCAAAAACTACTTCTTCTATTTCTTTCCTTATTTTATCTGTATCAGTTTGTAATTCTGCTTTATCGCTACTCATCTTTCTTTTTCTTCTTTGGTTTATCTTCTACAAATAAAGCACTTCTAACAGAATCGTTTAGTCCTGCTATTTGCTTTTGTGTTAAGTCATCTAATGGTACATTTAAAGAATCAATAGATTTTCCTTCCCATTCTTTTTTAAGTTTCCAAGCCATAGTGTTTTATTATAAATATAAATAATTATTATTTGTTTTTTAGTGTACAAAAAAAGGGGTAATAAAACCCCTTTTTTCTTTTAAATTGAGTAGCAATTAAGTTCCTACAGTTATAGTCAACGCATTTTCATCTGAATCAGGTAAACCATCAAACGGATATTTTGCAGTAGCAGCACCTGCACTTGCAGGAAGCTGAATTAAAGCGTTCTTTTCTTCTGCACCCCACTCTATAGTATAACCATTCAGATCACCTTTTGCAGTTCCTGTAACTACTGTACCACCTGTTACATAGCAACCACCATCAATACCTAACAAGAATACATTGTCGTTTGCATCTTGTACAAATATCTGTGAACGTGAATATGCCATAAGTCTTAACTCATTAGTCATATCGTGGTCAATCTTTTGAAGCGTAACACTAAGTGTTTGCTCAAAAAATGTAGTACCATTAGCATTATCAGAATTAATGTTTACTGTCAAACTTGACAAGTTCTGCACTAAATCATATTTAAATACTTCTACAGTACCACCACAACAAGACCAAGAAGGGAAACCTGCAGTAGTCATTTCAGTAGTATTTATAGTAGCTACAGCAGATACATTATTGCTATATGATTTAGCAATAAAAATTGCTTTTAAGCCACCTATGGTGTCCTTGCAGTCTATTAATCGTCCTCTTGTAATATCACAAGCCATATCTTTTTATTTATTTAAGGTTAATAAAAGGCAGGTATATTTCAACCTGCCATTTTAAAGTCATTTTAGAATGTTACACCAACAACACCGTCAGTTCCAATTCCTGTCTGTACACCTAAACCGAAGTTCATTACAACTCTAATGTTGTCTGAACCATCATATTGATATGTCGGAATTAAAGTTGCTTCAGTCATATCCGTTCCTAAATTAGAACCTACAACTAAGTTGTCTTTGTAAGTTGCTACAATGGCATCATCTGGCATACCAGGACATCTGAAAATGGGGTGACCTAAGTAACTTAATCCTTCAGGGTTAAGTGTTAAACCTAACATATTAATTCCTTGCCCTGTTGCTGTACCCGCTAAGAATTGCGAGTAAAAACTGAAAGTTTTATTATTCATATAAAAACCAAAACCTTGCTTAAATTCAAGACCAGGGTGGTCTGCTACAACTTTATCGTAAACTGCTTTTAGACAATCATCTATATTAGTAGCATCAATAGCAGTACCTACACCAGCCATTGTTACTTGCGTAAAGTCTGCACAAGCAGAAGCGTTAAGACCTAATTGATCAAATACACCATCATCAGACAAGAATCCTGCACCCATAATGTTATTAGCATCTGCAACCCAAATACCATTTTCTATTTGTGCTGATGCCTGACCTGCTACAACTTCTAATAAGAAGTCCTCGAAACTTTGTGGTAAGCCACCATTTTGTGTCATATTTTTTCCTACCCACGTTGGATAAAGTGTTTTACGACATACCTCACGATTTACTTTTAAATCAGTTACAGTAAGCACTCTTTCACCTAATGTTGTAGTACCTGCATCATTAAATGCACAATCTGCTGCAACTATAGGATCAGTAGTAACTAGACTACTAATAACCGCTTTACTTGTTAGTCCGTCCATTTGTCTCACATATCCCTTTGCTATCGTATCATTTGATTTGACGGCAGCAGTAACATAAGGCAACGCTTGTTCACCTGCATAAGTAGTAGCAGGATTTATTGTGATGTCAAAATCACGTCTTTTACTTGTGTTCGTTGGAACATATTTGTTTTTTGCCATTTTTAAAATTATTTATTGTTAATATAATACGCTGCCCTTTCACTTGTTGAAAGTTTAGCCAAATCAATAGTTGAACTAAAATGCTCACCTTCTGGATTGTAATTAATACCTTCCGTAGCAGGTTCGCCACTTAATTCTACTATTTTACTTTTTAATTCTTCAATTTGTGTCATAAGTTCACCAATCACTTCACTAGACATTTCTGTCTTTTCTTCTTCAACTTCTTCTTCAACTTCTTCTGATAATTCAGCAGATGCTTCTACTTTGTCAGCTTTTAGATCAGCTACTGCATCTTCAAGATTTTTAATTCTCTTTTCCATACCTTCCCAATCAGCAACATCAGCTTCTTCAGCTAATTCTTTTTCTGTAGATTCTTCTGACATTTCTTCTTCTGATGCTTCAACATCTTCTGCTTCTTTTTCTTCGCCTAAATCTAAGACTTCAGATGAATCACCTATTGTCATTTCATTACCATTTTCCATTTTATAGTTTCCTGCGGATAATGGTTCTGCTTCGCCATCGTCACCAATAGCAAATACTTTTGATCCAATCATAAATTGCTCATCTTCTGTAGCAATAGTACGACCATCATCTAATTTCATTTCAGCGTACATTTTTACGCTATAAGATTTAGCTTCGTTTTTCATTTTTATAAGATTTAAAATTTTTTCTAGTGTTCCCATAACATTAATAAATATAAAGGTGTTTAAATTGTTTACTTCTTTTAGCGTTTTACTGTTCTATTTTTGATAGCTGCACAGACTTTTGCAGCAGTTTCTTTGTTGCCATATTGTTCAATTTGATCCCTCATACATTGATCCCACGAATACTTTAACATAGCTTTACGCTTTGCATAAGCAACATATTCTAACATTTTGTATTTTCTCTTTCTTTTCTTTTTGCCTGATTTTGTATATAATTCTTCTTTCATTGTAGCAGAACTATGGTCAGCACAAGGCATATATAGTTTTGTGCCATCTACTATATGAGGGTGTGAACCTTTGCAACCCTTAAACATTTCAGCATATATTTCAGCTTCTTCTTTAGTTCTAAATAATGGTTCACCATCTAAAGCACCTACAGGCTGTAATTCGTTTTGTAAAATAACATCTTTTATTTTACCCATTAATACTTCATCAGGACATTCTTCGCAAACCTCATCTAATATATCTACTTCCTTTGATGCTTCTATTAGCTTGTCTGTGAAATATCCTTCAATACTAAATCCACGAACTTCTTTGTTTTTTATAGCTTCCCATATTTCAGGATTATTTTCTGCACTTACTTGTACAAACCACGTTCCAATAGGTAAATTCTTAAATCCATACATATTAGATTTATCGTGCTTTTTATCTTCTTTAATCCAAGACTCTACAACAGTCAAGCCTTGTATTGGTTCTTTATGCTCAAACGTGTGATTATTGTTGTTTAAATTAGACATAAACAGCTTCTGTGCTTGTTTAATAGTTTCTTTAGTAAAGAATACATCATATTCTTCGTTAGTTTCTTTGTCTAGTCTTGGTATCTTTTTATCAGGAATAAGTATTGCACCTATTAATTGTTTCTTTTCTTCATCTACTTTTGCAAGTGATAAAAAGTCATTATTAAAGAATACAAAGTTTTCTTCTATTGCAGGGAATTTAACTACGCTGATTGCATCAACCCCGAAGTGGTCCGCAGTTTCATCTATAATTAATTCTATAAGTTTTTTCTTTTTTGCCATAACACTAATAAATATAAAAGTTTGATTTTTGTTTACAATGTTGCTTGTATTTCTAATTCTTCTTGCAATGCTTGTGCAGAACTAATAGCATTTTCTACTACAAATGCTTGTACAGGCGGTGTTTGAGCTGTATCAAAACCTTGTATAGATTCCATATTAGGAACTAAACCACCAATACCACCAACACCACTTGGCGTTGAACTATCTACATTAGGTTCAGGTGATGAATCATTTGGTCCAGGAACTTTCCTTAATACTTGTTTTGCTTGTGCAATACCTGCTAAAACTTGACCTACTAATTGTGCAATTAATAATGGTGTTACCACAGGTGCTGCAGGTCCTGCTGCTGCCGCTGCTGCAGTTGCACCTTGTATAGAATTTGCAATACCTGCTGCGGTGCTAATTAATATCTGTGCCATTGCTGCCGCTTTTGCAGCACCTGTTCCCTCTCCTGCTAATGCTTCTAATGATGATAAAACACTTTGTGCAGTTGATAGTTTTGCTTGTTTTTCTGCTTCATCTATTAATAACCTTCTTTGAGATTCAAGCTGCATTCTTCTTGTATAATCTTCTTGCGTTATGTTTCTTGTTTTAGATACTTCATTTAACGCATCTATTTCAGTTTGTAAACTATTTAAACTTGTTTCTAGGTTTCTAAATTGTATTGTTCCCTGATTATTTACTGCTTCATTGTATTCGTTTTGTAATGCAGTTAGATTTACTAATTGCTCTGATTTTTGGCTTGTGATTCTTTCATCTAATTCTGCCAGATCAGATTTAGCATTAGTTAATGCAATTTGCAAATCTACATTTTCTTTGTTTTTATCTAATTCTGTTTGTGCTAATTGTATTTTTTTTAATGCCAATCTTCTTTCTTCTTCAAACTGTTCATCTAATATCCTGCCCAATTCTTCATTAGCTGCAATACGTTCTTCAAATGTTAAATTTATATCATCTCTAATTTGTCTTTGTATTTCTGCTTCTTTTTGATATGTTAATTGCAATAGTCTTTGTTGTGCTTCTGCTAACTTCACTTCTTTTCTTAACTCTACAATTTCTTTTGCTAACCTTCTGTTTCTTTGTATTGCTGTTTCTGTTTCTCGATTATTTGCTTCATAAGATGATGTTAAACCATCTAAATCTTGTTTAACAAAGTTTTTTATTACCTTACCAACCTTATTAAAAAATTTAACTGCTTTATCAGTAGCTTTTACAACTACATTTACTAAATCTTGAAATGTTAAACTAATTGTTTCTGTAACAATGTTAAAAGTGTCCATCACCTGTTGATTCCTTCCTAACGCTTCTTGTAATTTTACAAAAGCAGCTACAACCAAACCAATTCCTGTCGCTTTTAAAGCAGTTCCAAATGCTTTTGTAGATATAGTTAATTTATTAAATCCAGGAACTGAATTTTCTGCATTTTTCCCAATTTGTTGTGTATCTTGAGCAGATTTTTTTATTTCAGCATTTAAAGAGCTTAATTCTTCTTTTGCTTGTGCGGTTTCTACCCTTATAGTAATTGTTTTTTCTATCGGCATATAATTCTTATTATTTGTTTAAACATTCTTCTAAAACTTGTATGGTATTCTTCAATACCATAAGCAAAGTCTAATTCTTTATCTTTATACTCTACTAACTGTAAGTGGTCAATAGAAGGTATTACAACCTTCGCCACGCTTTCTATGTATTTTTTTAATTCCATATTAAATAGTCTCCGTTTTGTAATTGTATTATTCTACCATTTTGATACAATGCCCAATTCTCATCAAATGCAAATCGCATATTATTTACTACATTAACATCAAAGTCTACAGTCAATGACCATATTCTTTTAGTATCTGTTTGACTATCATCTAAGCCAAATCTTAATATCTCATTATTAACATCAATATACAATGTACAAGTTGTAGGGTTTGAACCTTCTCTAATGCTAAAATCTTCACGCCCACCTGCAACGCCTAATTGCGTAGCAGTTCCATCTACAACTTTAAATGCAGTATAATATGCAAATGCTTCTGTAGTTCCTAGTGTATATGTAGAACTTGTGCCACCAACTACAGTAGCTATTCCTTTTAACCTTATAACGATATTAACATCACTAGGCAGTCTTAATGGCTGTCCATATTGGTCACCTTGTGCGTACGCATAGCTTCGTGTATTTCCTGTTGTGCTACCTGTTAGAATTAATCTATGTGATTCGCCAAGTAGTTGCGGTGTGTCTAAGGGTTTGGTTTTATATTTTATTACAATATCATCACCATAAGTAGGCATTAGCAACTTACTATATTTGTTAGTGTCTGCACCTCTAACTAAAGGCATATTGCGACCACCTAAAATACCACTAATTAATGATTTAGTTTGACCTGATGATAGTATTGTACTTGCAGTATAAATACTTTTTAGTAACAATGGTAAACTTCCTGCATTAGCTTGACAAGGGTACTTATTACTAGAAGCATAAGCATCATATTCATACAGTACTTGACCACCATTACAAATGCAACATTGAGGATCAGCATACGCACCTTCAAAATTAGCTAATAATGAAGGGTTACAATCAGGATCATCTTCTGGACACCATAAATAATACTGATTTGCTAATAGATTACTGCCAGAAGCATCTGTACCAATAACATAATCACAACCTGTGCAATTCTCTCTAGTATCTAAAGATTTAATCAAAGTTACTTTTGTAGAAGCATTAGCACCAACTTGATAATTCTTAATATCTAAAATTCTCCAATAAGTATCTTTAATAAAAATTTCATCAGCAAAACTAAAATTAAATATATCTATTTCATCTAAATTTAGATGACATTCCATTATTCTTGCATTACTGCTATATATATTATCTAAATAAGGTTTCCAATAATAACCATATAAAGTGTTATTAAACCAATTACCTAAATCATTAGTATAATTAAATATAGTTAAATTGCCAACTAAAGGCGGTGTAGCGTTCCAATATAAAGACTTATTAGCACTTGTCAATGCATATGATCCATTAGCAGTAGGTGTTATATCAAAAGGTGTGCAAACAGGATATTGCGTAAAGCTATATGCAGTAACATTTGGTGCTGCATTATGCAGATAATATGTAACTGTATTACCTGTTGTGTCTATAACATTAGTAGGCGAACCATTATAATAAAACAATTTAGGTTTAGTAACTTTTTTTGAATTTTCAAATACACCATCTTTTTCTTCATAGCTAAACTCGTATTGTACTGCCATATTAGATAAAAACGTACCATTCTGCTCGTTATCATCTTGATAAACTTGGCTATTAATAAATGGTGAAAATATACTTTGATTTTTAAATTCACCTGTAGCAAAATCATTCCCAATATCATCTATTTTAAGATGACCAAATACATTAACCTCTGGATATCTTTCTTTTATAGATTTGTTATATAAATCAACATCTTCTTGATCTGAAAGTTTTACAATCTTTTTTTGTAGTGATGTTGTGTCTTTAACTACTATTTCTTTTGATAAATCTAATTTATCTGTCCAATACTTTATATCACCGCTTCCTATAAAATCATTATAAGGTTCTATTATTAAATTTCCTTCATCATTTGAATCAGAAGATATTACTAAGTTAAATCGTTGTATAATGTCTTTTAAAAAGTCTTTTTGTTTTATTGAAGAATCAATACAAGCAGGTACATCTATTTCGCTACCATAAGTTGTAGGTGAAAAATTTATTATAATGTTATTATATACATCACCACACCCAACATTAAAGAAAGAAAGACCAGCAACAGAATAAGATGCTAAATTACCTAAATCCATTTTAGCAGTACCACCTGATTTTAAAAAATTAAATGCTTCCATTGTTATACAAGCTGAATTGCCTAATGGCATATTGTCCAAACTTAAAACGTGTGTAGGCATATCAAATTGATTGCCACCTGTTGTTCCTATTAGGTTCATAGCATAATAAATTGTATCGTATGCTTCACCATATTCAGGTGTATTAGTAGTTGTATCAAATGGCACTAATTGAACTTTTAAAAAAATGTTTCCTGACTGACCACCACCTATAACATTGTCAGCATCAATAATATGCTTTACGCTTACCTCTTGCATAGTAGTTGAAGATTTTGTAAAATAGTTATAGGTGCTATTCCAAGTATTATCAGGATCATAAGGTTCACTACAATCACCTAGAGCAGTAGTTTGATTAGCAGGTACTATTATAGTTCCTGTAGTTAAAGGTCCTGTATCATCACTACTAAAAGTATGCCAAGAACTTGTGTTTGCTACATTCATAGTTCCTGAAAATGATGCAACATTATCACTGACAGGTGCTACAGAACCCTCTAAATGGTTACAAGTTGTCATAAATAGCTTTCCGAAATACTGACTATTTAAAAAAGTAGAAGTATATGTAAAACCTGCCTTTGCAATTAATGTGTCAAAAAGTGTTTTAATTTGTATTGATGGTCTAAATTGACTTATAGGTACAGAGTATTCCCAAGATGCTTTAGTTCCTATAGCATTTATTTCAGTCTGGTCTAATCTTAAATATCTTTTAACCGCATTTCCATCTTCATCAACCTCGTTTGGGTTATAATAAAATTTATCTTCTGTAACAGAAATAGGATATACTATTTTAGATACACCTGCAGTAGCATCATATAAAGAAGCACCTGCGGTATTTTGTAAACTATTAGACCAAGAAGCAGCTAAATTTGTTTCATTAAAAACGTGATTATATTGAGTGTCATATTCGCCATTGTCTTTTTTAAAAATGTCTTTCAGCATTTTATCACCAATTATACTAAATAAAGTGGAAGTAGATGACATTAATACAACTTCATATATTTGTGCTTTTTGATATACTGCCTTTAATTGTAATGATCCTTCAAATTGTGGTACAGTACCTACATAAATTATAGCATCAAATTTTGTCGTGGTGTTAAAAACTAAAGTATCTAAATTTACTTCATACCAATTCTGAAAGAAAGAATTATTATTGTCAGTAAATGGCAACTTAAATGTTTGACTATAGCTACCTTTTCTTGTTTCAGGTTCTTTAATATCAGAGAATTGAAAATTTAAAGAAACATTAGGTGCTTCTTGTAAATCTAATTCAAATTGCGTTTCTGTAGCTGAACTACTTGTAGCTTTTCTATATGCAACTAATCTTATATTTGACATTATGAATTGGTATTAAGTGGATTAGCATATTCTATGTTAAATGTATATTTTATTTTTATACCATCATTAGCAGTTGTTTTTCTAACAAAACTTTTATCTGTAATTAATACAGGCTCAGTAAAATCTGTGTCTGCATTTTCTATTATTTCAACATTTGTAGATTTAATTAATCCTTCTAATAAGTTTGCATCTTGTTCACTAATCCATTCAGTATTAATTGTTTCTTTAAGTATTGCAGTAGTACTTCTAACTTTTTTACCACGTTGTGTATTGTCATAAGAATACATATCACTATTAAAATTACCTATCATAGATTCATAAGTATTTTTATCTACTTCTACTGTTTGTGATGACTTCATTTTAAAATTAAAATAGTCATAAGCACCTAAACTATTACGCCATGCTAATCTTCGTGTTTTATACTCTTTACAACTAGCAGACTGCTTAAAAAAATAATAAGAATCAGATACTATGACATTTGATCCTGTTGTATTGTCTACTGCAAATATAACATAGTATACATATGAAGAAAAATTAGAAGGTCTTGCACTTGTGTTGATACTTTGTGCCTGTAAATTAGCAGGACCACAACCAAAATAAATTAATCTTTCTGCATCAGTATCTACTTCTGTTGTTCCTGTTAATGGAATTGCACCGCCATTAGCATTAGTGTTGTCAAAAAAATATGTTCCTAATAAACTATTTGTGTTGTCAAAGTATTTAAGCCCTATTCTTGCTGCTTTGCTTGAAAAGTCTACTTGACCATTTACAAATGCAATAGTGTGATAGTCAGAAGATTGAACATAATTAATTTTTATTTGTGCTGATCCTAAACCTGTGACAAGTGATGTTCTTGTAAAATCAACATTACTATCTTCTACATCACTTAAAAACTTACTAGCGCTTGAATTTATAGAATAACTTGCAAATGCAGTAGATGTTTGAAAATCAGCAGTACCTCTTGGAGTTTGTAGTGGTAATGATGCTGCAATATATCTTTTTGTGTCATTAACAGTAGTTGTAGTACTTTCTGCAGGTATTTCTGTAGCTGAATTGCTAAATTGCTGATATGCTTTTACATATATAGTTTTTAATTGATTATAATTTAAACTAAATATTTTAGCTGCAACATTTGAACCAAGTGTATGTATTGACTTAGTAGTATCATTTTGGTCTTGTCTTGTATCTTCTAATTGAGAATTAACAATAGACCTAACATCAAATATACCAATTACATTTGTTGTTCCTGTAGCGTGTCCGTTTGGTCGTTGTTTTATCTTGCCTAATAATGTGCCAGAAGCATCATCTATTCTAATTTCTAAAATAAATTTAAAATAAAATAAATCAGTTATATCAGTCTGTTTTGTTGTGTATGGTATTATTGGTGTCCAATTAGTAATAACAGGCACATTAGCCGTATCTGATATTGGTTCTTGTTCAAATGATATTGTTCCTAATGCCATAATTTATTTATGTTAATGATTGTTCTAAATTTAATTCTATATCATCTGCTAATGCTTCTACAATAGCATCTGCTTGTCTTGTAAATTGTTGTGTAAATGGTTTGCTAAAAAATTGTGTTCTTTCTAATCCCCTTTGTGCTATTGCTCTACCTATTAAAAAAGCTGCACTTTTTATATTGTTTTTAGTTTTAGCCATAAACTTGCCATCAGTACCTCTTAACCTTAATGGCTTGTTGGCTATCCATTTTTCTACTACACCTTTTGCTATGTTTTTTTTTCTAAACCTAAATGGACTGCCTTGTCCTCTCATTCTTCCTGAACCTTTAAAACCACCTGATCCTTTTACACCTTCATCTACGAACTGCCAATAATCTTCTGCTCTACCAAATTCAAATTCTAAAGTAACAGTATTTTGTTGAGCAGTAACTAAATAATCTAACCCTCTATATAAAGCATTAGATTTAGTTTGTTTTTTCTTTTTTTTAAGTATTGACCTACTTTCCTTGACAACATTATTGCCAAGAACCTGCATTGCTTGTATGGTTTTATCAAATTGCATTAACTATTAGGTATTATTGGTACAATACAAAGATTGTTCTTATTATTTACTTGCATACTTATTGTAGAACTCCACCCTGTTAAAAGATTGTCAAAACGTGCAGTAAATGGTTCTGCATTGATCGGCAGGTTTAAAAGCACTTCACCATCTACCCAAGATGTAGAATACAAACTATGCTGAAATTCATTTATAACATCTTGCATAATTTGTAGATTCTCGCTTAATGTATCTAATCTACCTAATCTTTCTTTATTTGGTTCATCGCCTAATTCTTCATTTATCATATCTAATACATAAATTGTGAAGTTATATGTTAATACGCCCTTGTCAATTACTGCCGTTCCTGGTTCTGCATAAAGTATAACATAATCTCTAGCACCAAGCTTATTAATATCTACTTCATCTAAAAACCCACTATGAAAAGAATTAATCATATAATGCTTTTCTGCTATTGTTTCTAAATATCCGACTACGTTTCTAAAAGTTATCATAGTTGCTGCGTTGTTTATTATTATAATCTTGAGAAAATGACAAATAAGTCAGTACCTCTAAAATTGGTATTCGTGTTATCTTTTCTATGTTTAATATATTGTTATTAGCTAAGGAATATAATACATTGTACCAACCCCACTTAGACTGCATTGTTACCCCCTTTGCAGTTTCTTCTCCTGTGCTACTAAATAACTGTGCGAAATCCTCGCCAAGTCGCTTCCTAAAGTCAAAAAAAAACCTAACGAACTTAACGCTATATCCATTGGACAGTCTTTAAATAGTTCTTCTTTAAACTGGTCAGGGTTATAATCTTCTATAGCATATCTTTCATTCCTTTTAAATGTAATTTTTCTGTATAGTATTGACATTATAATATGTAAATTTTCTACAGGTTCTTTACAATAGCTTTCTAAATCAATATATTCTCCTGTCGTAATGTTACTTAAATTAGGACAGAATCCATATTCTTCATCGTTAAATGTAAACACCTTTCTAAACTTTTCTTTTTTAGGTTCTGTATCAATCATTTTTTTGATAATAGCCATTATCTCTAATAAGTCTTTATAAGGCATTTTCTTTACTATAAATGGTGTAGTGTTGCATAATAAAGACAAACTTTTTATTATCTTGTTTTTCTCACTTCCTTTTCCTTCTTGTATTTTAACATATTTTTGATACGTTCCTATAGTTATATCAGACCAATTATCAGGTATTATTAATTTAACTTCCTTCATTACTAATAAATATAAAATGTTATAATTCGTTTTTTATTCTTTGTTCTGCTATTTTAAAGTACTCTTTGTCTAATTCAATTCCTATAA
>ERZ869936.705-NODE-705-length-28777-cov-5.554105_pt1 | contig 28777 bp, 28 predicted proteins | sample MGYA00520876_ERZ869936 | MGnify/ENA primary metagenome ERZ869936 (study PRJEB32218, sample SAMN09650985) | biofilter metagenome | isolation source: enrty point of leading RO module | place: Saudi Arabia: Thuwal, RO plant located on Red Sea | collected 2016-02-17 ... | reverse complement strand
CACGCCCCCTCGCACCCCTACTTCGACCAGATGAAAGCCCGCCGCACCCGCCCCATCGCTCCCCCCGCCCTCGCCACCGTCACCCCCGACGCCGGCAGCAAGTCCCGCTTCGTCCTCGTCGATGCCGTCGGCGTCACCGAGTCCGACAAGACCGACTCCCGCCCCCTCGAGCGCAAGCCCACCGTCCCCTTCGACAAGCTCCTCCAGCAGGTCGCCCTCGGCGTCCGCGACGAAGACACCCTCACCAGCCTCGCCAATCGCCTCGCCCGCCTCGACCGGTCCCTCAGTGACAGCGACAAGGCCGAGCTGCAAACCCTCGGCGGCATCTCCCTCAAACAACTCGCCTCCAACCTCCTCCAAGCCACCGACCCCGACCACGCCCTCGACCAATTCCGTGCGCAGCACGGTCCTGACAAAGAACCCACGGAATCCGAACTTGGCGACCTTCGCGCCTTGGCGGTGAACAAATCTGTCGAACCCCTCGCCACCAACCCCGCCTACCGCGCCCTCCTCGAAACCAAACGCCGCGACCGCGAAGTCACCATCGACCACCTCAGCGGCGACGAAGTCCTCGCCACCGGCTACGACGAGGAAAAGGCCCGCGGCCTCATCGAGAACTGGAAGCAATTCCTCGAAGCCAACCAGGACGAGATCACCGCCCTCCAGATCCTCTACAATTTACCGCGCCGTAGCCTTCAGGCGAAGGCGGGCCGCCAATTGGTTTACGAGGAACTCAAGACCCTCGCCGAAGCCGTCGCCCGGCCGCCCTACCACATCGCCCCCGCCGAAGTCTGGAAAGCCTACGAGCACCTCGAGAAGCGCAAGCCCACCGCCGACCCGTCCAAGGTCCTCACCAACCTCATCACCCTCGTCCGCCACACCGTCGACCCCGAAAAAGAGCCGCTCGCTCCCTTCCCCGAACTCGTCGAAGCCCGCTACCAACAGTGGCTCGACCAGCAGGGCGAGCGCTTCACCGACACCCAACGCCACTGGCTCGACATCATCAAGAACACGATTGCGCTGAACGGCGCCTTCCCCACCGACGAACAGGAGGACTACCTCGAAGCCTGGCAGAACGTCGATTCCAAGGAAGGCGTCCCGCTCGCCGTCGCCCGGAAGGCGTTTGGAGGCGATCCCAAACCCATCATCGACGAATTGAACACGGTCCTCGTCGCCTGAACGCTCGTCTTCCGGATTTCACATAAATGTGAAAAAGTCCGTTGAAATCGTCCTCCGGACCGTCCATCTTGGAGCTGCCCGCCGGGTCGTCACCTTGGGCATCGATGGCCGGGACCTCGCGCGGGACTTCCTCCTCGACCTGCTCCAACACGACCGGAACCAGTTCGAGTTTGTCCGCAAGCGCATCCAGAGCATCAGCAACTACGACCGATACGAAAACCAGATCACCTTCCGCCACCTCGGCGACGGCGTCTTCGAATTCAAGCGCCCCGGCATCCGCCTCTATGCCTTCTACGACGGGATCGGTGATCAACAACAACTCATCCTCTGCACCAACGGCGGCCTGAAGGGCAAGGCCCAGTCCCGAGACATCCAACTCGCCCGCCGCCTCAAGGACGAATACTTCCGCGCCAAAGCCCTGCCCGACACCATCCTGCGACTGATCGAGCCATGAAAATCATCATCACCAAGGGCGATCCCGAGGATCCGCTGGTCAAAGCCTTCTCGGAGCCGGCCTCCCTGGAGGCCGAGATCGAGTTCTGCAAGCTCGAAGCCGTCGAGGAACTCCTCCAGTTCATGAAACGGGAAGGCATCAACCGCAGCGAACTCGCCGAACGGATGGGCGTGCCGCCGTCCCGCATCACCAAGCTGCTCAACGGCTCCGAAAACCTCACCATCGCCACCCTCGTCCGCGCCGGCCGCTCCGTCGGTGCGGAATTGAAGATCCGCTTCCAATCCGCCGCCAAGGCCTCCGCTTCCAACTCCAAATCCGCGAAGAAGCCCGCTTCCAAAGTCGCCGAGGATCCCGCGCCCTACCGCACGAGAAAGACGAACCGCAAAGTCGCCAAGGCCGCCAAGAAGGCAAAAAAGGAACGCAAGTGATGCCGCCCGCACGGTCAGCCTCCAAAGCCCCGAAGGGCTCTTCAGCCCCGAAAGGTCCTGTAGGGCCAATTTCAGCCGAGATGATTCGGCCTCCTTTTCAATTTGATCGATCCAATCCCCGATGGCGAAGACTTCTGCACGAAGTGCCAGAGTCGATTCTCTTCCAGCTGTTCGAAGAGACTCGCGGCGTATCGTATGGCGAGTTTCGGCGTCACCCCCATTTGCGCGAACTCTCAGAACTAGCGGGCGTTCCCCCGAGGTACCTGTACGACGCCTTGCGCTCCGCAGGCGTCCCCCACCAGTATGAATTGCTCGATGAGAGCGCCGTAGAAGTCGGGGTAATCAGCAACACAACTGGCAGGGGAATCGATCTCGCCAAGTTGTCATCAGGCGAGAAGCAGATTATTTCCCTCTTCTCGAAGCTGTACTTGGAGAAACGCGAGTCCCTTGCTCTTCTTTTTGATGGGCCCGAGCTATCACTGTCGATTGAGTGGCAGCGAATGCTCCTTCCAGATATCATGGCCTCTGGAAACTGCGACTTCTTGTTGGCGACAATACATTCGCCGTTCATTTTTGAGAACGAGTTCGATTGCCACGCCCGCGATCTCCGTGAGTTTACTTCCCGCTTAATCTAACGCGCAATGAGTCGTTTAGAGAGTATGCGCCAATCCCGTGATAGCTACTCGGTAGCGTTCATGGCGTTTGTGAAGGTGCATGGTGAGGATTCTGCAATCCTTGTGTGCTTCTTTGAAGGAAAGGACGTGCAGTATTTTGGGCCGCGATTGGATATGGTGGCTCCCGGTCTCAGGTGGGAGCATGTGAGCTGCGGAGGCAAGACGGCGGTCAAACGTCTTTATGAGCTCATCTCGGGCCACGCAGTCTATCGGGATGCTAGGGTCGCATTTTTCTTGGATCGTGATTATGGACTGGATGACGTGCCCTCAGATCCAGATAAGATCTACTGTACCCCTTGCTACTCGGTGGAGAATCTATATGCGACAAAGGAAGTTTTTGAGCGGGTGCTACAGGCCGAGTTCGGTTTGCCCAAGTTTCCAGATTCGGAAGGTTGCTTTTCCCGCAATGTCGACTCTTATGTGAGAGCCTTGGACCGGTTCATTGAAGTCGCGGAATTATTGAATCAATGGGTGTTCGTTCAAAGGAAACACGAGATTGAAAGCAGCCTGCCGCGGGTGCTCGATGCTGCGAAGTTACGGTTGTCACAGATGTTTGAAATCGGCTTGGAACGTGTCGATTCGACCTACACAGTCTTCGATTTGGAGGCAGCAACTGGCTGTGTGACACCTTGTGATTTAGTGGATTTGCACGCGCTCGTGATCGCTGCAGCCACGCCTGAACGGATTCAAAAAATGCGTGGCAAGTTTCTCTCATTCTTTGTTCGAGAGTATCTCACCAAGCTCGCGCTGGGGGCAAATAGCGAAGGCTCGGCGCTCTTCCCTGACAAAAGAAGAGTATCGCTTCGTCCGTCCGGCACCAACTTCTTGTCGGAGTTGTCTCAGTATGCAGAGACGCCGCAATGCCTAGTTCGGTTTATTAGATCGCTTGAAATGCCAGCGAGTGATCCTTCGGCTATTGGTGGTCGTTCGATCTTGGTCCGGCTCGTGGCGTGGTTCTCTCGGTTGCTGCACCCATTTACTTCTCGCAATGCCATCTGACTCCTCCGCCATCGTCTCCAAAGTCTGGAACTACGCCCACGTCCTCAAGAACGCGGGGGTCGGTTACGGTCCCGCGGCCGCGGGATCGAGCAGAACAGTTTGAATCCCCATGAGTAACGACTCCTCAGCGATTGTCTCCAAGGTTTGGAATTACGCGCACGTGTTGAAAAATGCGGGCGTTGGGTATGGGGATTATGTGGAACAGATCACCTACCTGCTCTTCCTCAAGCTCGCCGACGAGATGACCGAGCTGGGCTTCTATCCGCCTACGCCTGGCGGCTCCGGACGGACAAGCAACCCGATTCCCAAGGAATTCCGTTGGCCGGAGTTGGTGGGCCGGAGCGGCGACGGCCTCGAAGTCCACTACCGCCACACCCTCGAGAACCTCGGCAAGCAGCCCGGTCTGGTCGGCATCATCTTCCGCAAGGCCCAGAACAAGATCGCCAACCCCTCCGACCTCGCCCGCGTCATCAAGATGATCGCCGACGAGGATTGGTCCGGCATGGACGTGGACATCAAGGGCGCCATCTACGAAGGCCTGCTCGAAAAGACCGCCAGCTCCTCCGACAAGGGCGCGGGCCAGTATTTCACCCCGCGCCCGCTCATCCGCGCCATCGTCGAGGTCATGCAACCCCAGCCAGGCCAGCTCATCGGCGACCCCGCCTGCGGCACGGGAGGTTTCCTCCTCGCCGCCCACGATCACATCCAACAGCACCACCAGCTCGACAAGGCCGCCCGCAAGCACCTCAAGACGCAGGCCCTATATGGATCGGACATCGTCCCGTCCGTGGTGCGGCTGTGTGCGATGAACCTGTATCTCCACGGAATCGGCTCCGCCACGCCCAGCAAGAAGGGGGACTTGTCCGCCGAAGCCTTGGCGGAGGCGGACGCCCTCGCCAAGCCCAGCGGCCGGAAGTTCGACATGATTTTAGCCAATCCGCCTTTCGGCAAGAAGGGCGGCTACACCATCGTTGGCGACGACGGCCGGATCAGTACCGAGAAGCAGGAATACGAGCGCGACGAATTCTGGGCTACCACCAGCAACAAGCAGCTCAACTTCCTCCAGCACATCGTCAGCGAACTCAAGATCGGCGGCAGCGCGGCCGTCGTCCTCCCCGACAACGTCCTGTTCGAAGGCGGAGCCGGTGAGACCATCCGCAGCAACCTCCTCAAGCGCTGCAACGTCCACACCCTGCTGCGCCTCCCCACCGGCATCTTCTACGCCCAGGGCGTGAAGGCGAACGTCCTCTTCTTCGAGAAGAAGGGTGCCAGCGAGGCCCCGTGGACCAAAGACCTCTGGATCTACGACCTCCGCACCAACCAGCACTTCACCCTCAAGACCAACCCCCTCAAGGAATCTGACCTCGAGGATTTTTTGATGTGCTACAAGGCTCCCACCCGCGCCAGGCGCAAGGAGACCGATCGGTTCAAGAAGTTCACCTACGACGAGATCGTCGCCCGAGACAAAGCCAACCTCGACATCTTCTGGCTCAAGGACGAGAGCCTCGAAGACACCGAGAACCTCCCGCCCCCGGCCGAACTCGCCGCCGAGATCGTCGAGAGCCTCGAAGCCGCCCTGGAAGAGTTCCGGGTGGTGGAGGAGTCACTTGCCTCCGGGCCTGAATCCTGAGCACCCCAACTTTCAGCATAGGCCCGGCCGGATTCGAACCGGCGACCAAGGGATTATGAGTCCCCTGCTCTAACCGCTGAGCTACAGGCCCGTTGCGCGGGGGTTGTCGGATTTGTGACCGCCGCGCGCAAGTGAATCCGAAAATGGATCAGGCGGCGATCTCGTAGTGCTCGGCGATCTGCTGGAAGATCCGGTCGCGGCGCTCGCGGGCCTGCTCGACGTCGCGGGTCTTCAGCGAAAAACGGAGGCGCTCGGCGGTGGCATCCGGCTTGTGAACGGTCAGATGGCACCACCAAACGCCGCGGTTGTTCCAAAGATGGTGGTTCGGGTTGTCGTGATTCACTCGCAGGGCGAGCTTGGGTTTGCGTTTCATGCGGAAGCGGAAAGTCTGCGGGCAGATCGGTTTCCGCCCAGTCCGCTGAGTCCGAGCAGGTTCCAACCCTTGCACCGCTGGAATTCCAGCGGACCGACGGCAGCAGGCAAGCCTTTTTGCCCCGATCCCGAGGTTTCCCGCCATTTGCGGAGAAATCCCGCGGATCCGGTCAGGCGGACCGGAGCGCCTCCTCGAAGATGCCGCACAGCTCGGCCGGATCCTCCTCGCCCACCGACACTCGGATCAGGTGGGACGGCACGCCGCATCCCTCCGCCCAGTCCAGCTCGCGGTAGTGGGCCAGCAGCGTGTAGGGACAGGCGAGGGTGAACCGCGTGCCGAAGCTCGGTCCCTTGGAGACCCTCAGCGCATCGAAGACCCGCGGCGCCCGGCGGGGCGCCTTGAGCGCGAATGACAGCAAGGCTCCATAGCCGCCGTCCGGATGGCGGACCTTCTCGTAGCACTCGGTCGAGGTCCGCGAAGGATGCCACACCTCGGCCACCGCCGGATGGGCCGACAGCAACTCGGTCAGCCTCACCGCGGTCTCGTTGGCGCCCTTCAGCCTCCCGGGGTAGCCCTTGAGGTTCGAAAGCAGGACCTGGACATCGCCGAGATACCTCGGGCAGGTCTCCTCGGCCTCGTGGCGGAGCGAGGCCGCGAGGTCGGCGGAGAAGTCGGAATCCTCGCGGACGACCGTGAGGCCGCCCATGACGTCGCCGGCGCCGGAGAGCCACTTGGTCAGGCTGCACGTCACGACATCCGCCAGCGGCAGCACCCGGACGTTCTGCGGGCCGACCGCCGAGTCGTCGACGATGAGCGGCGTGCCCCCCTCGCGGCAGGCGGCCGAGACCCTCTCGAGATCGACGGTCCGCAGCAGCGGATTGGTCGGGACCTCGGTGAAGACCGCGGCGAACTCGCCGTGGGCGATCCGTTGGAGGGCTTCCTCGAAGGACTCGCCCTCCGCTTCGTTCAGGAGCACCACGCCGTTTCCGAAGGACTCCTGAAGCTTGAGCGAATCGACGTAGGGAAACTCGAGCTGGAGCGTCCGGCGGCCCTCGGCGATGCCGGGCAGCGACCGCAGCAACGCGGTGATCGCCGCCATCCCGTTGCCGAAGACCGAGACCTGATCGGGCGAGGTCGAGTAGATCGTCGCCAGGCGGCGCTTGAGCAGGGCCATCTTCGACCCGCTCTTGAGTCCGCCGTTCAGCCAGTCCTCGGCCATCCGGCTGGTGACCAGCTCGCCGGTGAAACGCTGGTATTCCCAGGCGACCATCGCCGCCTCGTCCGGCACGATCACGGCCTGGAATCCATCGAAGCCCACCGAGCGGACCGCGAGCTTCGACTTCCGCTCGATCCAGCGCTGCGCCCGCTGGGCCGAGGCCCGCGTGGGAAAAAGGTAGGCCCTCTCACCGTCGCCGCAGACGTCCTCCTCGGCACGCTTGGTCAGCCGCTCGACCAGGGGATTGCGGATGAACCGCGGATAGCCGGCCTTGAGTCGGCGCATGATCTTCTCGCGTCCCTCCTCGTAGCCGAGCACCGACGCCCAGGTCGGCAGGCAGACCGAACACGCATGCGCGGAATCCGGGAGCGGAACCCCGAGGTCCGCCTCGCCGTATGCCGGGTGCCGGACATAGTCGCGCATGCGCCCACTGCTTGGAACCATTCGCCCGCCACGCGCAAGTCGATTTCACTTCCGATTCGCTTCCGGGACACGCCCGACGCCGCGGAGCTTCTGGCTCGGGCCTCCGGCACGACCGGAGATTTTCCGCTACCACCGACACCCGTCAGGGGTTTTATTCCCCGCCATGAATCGCTGGAAGTTCTGGAGCCTGATCCTGCTGGTGATCGCCGCCGGTCTGCTGATCGGAAACTGGCTGGGCAAAGGTGCGGCCGGTGCTGAGAGAACCGCCGGGGCCTCGCCAACCTCCGACTCGAAACGGACGCGACCCCTCGACGATCCCCGCCCACCCGCCGCCCGCACCGGCGACCGCGACGAGGATGGAGGAACCGCCACCGATCCCGACGCTCCGGAAGGCGCCATCCCCGGACAGCGGACGGTCACCTTCGCCAGCGCCGAGGCGATGCGCCGCTTCCTCGCTTCGCTCGAGGGCACCGGCATCGTCGTGCTGGGCTCGATCGACGCGCTCAACACCCTGCGACTCGGCGTGCGCGACGCTTCGGCACTCGCCGCGCTCCTCGATGGATCGGAGGAGATCGGCTACATCTTCCCCGCCGAGATTCCCGGCAAGGCCTCCTTCCAACAGGACGCCACGCCCTTCGGCCGCGACTTCCTCAAATGGCTCGGCGCCGACGGCGACCGGACCACCTGGGGCGACGGCGTGAGAATCGCCGTGCTCGACACCGGCGTGATCGCCGACCCGGCCTTCGCCCACCGCGTGATCAGCAGCAACCTCGTCGCGCTGCCGGACGACCCCTCGACGATGAACAGCCACGGCACCGCCGTCGCCGCGCTTATCGCGGGCATCGACGGTCTCGCCCCCGGCGCCTCGATCCTCGACTACCGAATCGCCCGCGACGACGGCACCTCGGACACCTTCCTCATCGCCCAGGCCATCCTCGCCGCCACCGACGCCGGGGCCGACATCATCAACATCTCGCTCGGCGCCGCCGGACGCAGTGTCCTGCTCGAGCAGGCCGTCAACTACGCGAGCCAGGCCGGGGTCGTGGTCGTCGCCTCCGCGGGAAACAACGGCCTCGACTACCTGTTCTACCCCGCCGCCTACGAAAACGTCGTCGGCGTCGGCGCGGTGGATGCCCGCGGCGAGCACCTGCTCTTCTCGAACACCGGAGAGACCTCCATCGTCGCCCCCGGCCTGGCGTTGAATTCGACCGCGGGCAACGGCACGCCGATCAGTTTCAGCGGCACCTCGGCCAGCTCCCCGGTCGTCGCCGGCGCCATCGCCGCGGTCATGACCCAGCAGCAGACCAACGCCTCCAACGCCTGGCAGCAGGTCCAGTCCTCCGCCAACGAAGCCGGCGCCCCCGGAAACGATCCGGCCTACGGCGCCGGCATCCTCGACGTCGGGCGGACGCTCAACAGCAAGGTCCCGGGCATCAGCGACGCCGCCCTCGCCGCCAACTACGTCACGACCAACCCACAGGGGAATCCGATCGTGCAGGTGACCGTCGAGAACCGCGGCACGGCGCCCATCGTCAACGCCCCGGTCACGGTAAGCACCCCGATGGGCGTGAGCCAGCTCAACGTCACCACCCTCGCGCCCGGTGCCATCCAGACCTTCGAGCTGCCGCTCGGTTCTTCGGACCAGGGCTTCCGGATCGAATCCTCCGTCGGCCTTTCCGGTGGCACGATCGATCAGAATCCGGCAAACAACCGGCGAATTGATGTCGTGGTTCCCCAGGAGTCTCCCTAGCGCCGTCCTCGCCCTGGCGCTGGTCGGCACCGGCCGGGGTGACGAGCGCTGGGCACACCACGCGGTCGCCGGTCCGGTCGACCAACTCGAAGTCGCCGGCAATGCCTGCGGTCCGGCGGCCCTACTCGCCTCGTTTCGCTGCGGGTCGGAGCCGTGGCGGATCGCTCCGGAAAGAATCCCCGGCGACTCCGACCGCCTCAAGCTGCTCTACATCATCCGCGCCCACGGGCTGCGGCCATCGGCCAGCCTTCGCGACCGCAAGCGCTGGAGTAGTGACGGGATCAACCTGGAAGACCTAGCCGACGTCGCGGCGGAGCTCGCCGCGATCGGCGGCCGGCCGGCGCCACGCGTCGAGCATCTGCTTCGCGAGGACCGCGAGTCCCCCGGGCGACATCTCGACCGGCTCCACGACCGAATTCGCGACTCGCTGAAGGCCGGCTTTCCACCCGTCGTCAGCCTACGCCGTCATGTCCTGAGAAAGGGAACCTGGACCCCTCTCGAGGGACACTACGTCAGCATCGTCATGGTTCCCGAAAAGCTCCCGCGCCGGGCGAGGAGCTTCGACTTCATCTATTTCGATCCGTGGGGCGGGCGCAAATGCCGGGGCACCTTCCGGATTGCGGACCGTCCGATCCTCGCGGCGAAGGGCAAGCAGTCGCCCTTTCTCGAAGCGCTCGTCCCGGAAGCACGGATCGGCCGGTCGAAACTTCGCGCCGGCGAAACGAGCGTGGTGGTTCCCAGCGCGATGATCCGCCGCTGATCATGCTGCTCTACCTTCACATCCCGTTCTGCCACCGGGTCTGCCCCTACTGCTCGTTCTACAAGCACACGCCGGGCGCGACACCGATCCCCCGCTTCATCGACGCCCTGCTCGCCGAAGCCCGTCATCGCGTGCCCGAAGCATCCGACCGGATCCGGACGCTCTATTTCGGCGGAGGAACGCCATCGATGCTGTCTCCCTCGCACCTGCGACGGCTGTTCGAAGGGCTCGGGGAAATCATCGACCTTGATGCACTCGAGGAAGTCACCCTCGAGGCCAACCCCGCCACCTTCGACACGGCCAAGGCCGTCCTGTTCCGCGAACTCGGCGTGCGCCGGGTTTCGCTCGGCATCCAGTCCTTCGCCCCCCACGTGCTCGGGACCCTCGGCCGCGAGCACGATCCCGACCAGGCCGCCGAGTCGGTGCGCATCCTCCGCGAGGCCGCGATGCCGTCGGTCAACGTCGACCTGATGTTCTCGGTTCCCGGGCTCTCGCTTGAGGACTGGCGCTCGACGCTTGAAACGGCCATCGCCCTCGAACCGGATCACCTCTCCGCCTACAACCTCACCTACGAGGAGGACACCGCGTTTCTGGAGCTTCTCAAGAAGGGCGACCTCGACACCGACGAGGACCGCGATGCCGAGCAGTTCCACCTCGCCCACGATCTGCTCACCTCCGTCGGCTTCGATCACTACGAAACATCGAACTACGCCCGTCCCGGCCACCATTCGCTCCACAACCGGGGATACTGGCGGGGCGACGACTATCTCGGACTCGGACCTTCCGCGGTCTCGACCTTGCCGACGACGGGTTTCGCCGCGCTGCGCACCACCAACGTCGCCGACACCGACCGCTATGTCCGCATGATCGAGAGCCTCGGCCACGCGGCGGTCGAGCAGGAGGCATTGAGCGAGCCGCAGCTCCGGATCGAGAGGATCGCGCTGCTGCTCCGCACCTCGGAGGGCATTCCGCTCGACTGGGTGACCGACGGCGACCGCGAGCGGTTCGTCGATGCCGGCTTCGCCGCCGTTTCGGAGGACCGCCTCGTCCTCACCCGGAAAGGCGCGGCCCTGGTCGATCCGATCGCCGCCGAGCTGGCCTGAAGCGTGTCGCTTGGAACTTGGCACTTCTCACTTGGCACTTCGAGGCGCAGCCTCGCGGCGTGTCTTTCCCCTACCGCATCGCCCGTTCGCTGCTCTTCCGCCTCGATCCGGAAACCGCCCACGACGTGAGCATGGCGGGTTTGCGGTTCGCCGAGGCGACCCGGCTGCTGCCGCTCTTCATGCCGAAGCCCGACCATGCCGGGCCGGTGGAGATCATGGGGCTCCGCTTTCCCAACCGGATCGGCCTCGCCGCCGGACTCGACAAGGAGGGCAACACCATCGACGCCCTGGGCAGGCTCGGCTTCGGCTTCATCGAGATCGGCACCTTCACCCCCCGCCCCCAGGCGGGAAACCCGAAGCCGCGCCTATTCCGCCTCGTCGATCGCGAGGCCATCATCAACCGCATGGGCTTCAACAATCCCGGCATCGAGGCCGGCGTCCGGAACGCCGCCACCCGACGGACCTTCGAGGGCATTCTCGGATTCAACATCGGCAAGAACAAGACCACTCCGAACGAGAACGCCGAGGACGACTACCTCGCCTGCCTGCGGGCCTGCCACGCCGCCGCCGATTATGTCGCGGTGAATTTCTCCTCTCCCAACACGCCCGGCCTGCGCGAACTTCAGGGTGAGGAGAGCTGCGCCCGGCTTCTCGACGTGCTCAAGCGGGAGCAGGAGAAGCTGGCCGCCGAGCACGGCAGGCGGGTGCCGCTGCTGTTCAAGGTCGCGCCCGATCTCGACGAGTCACAAATCAAGGGGCTCGCCCGGGTCTTCCGCGACGGTGGGCTGGACGGCCTGATCGCCACCAACACGACCATTTCGCGCACCGAGGTCAAAGGCCATCCGCGCGCCGCGGAAACCGGTGGATTGTCCGGCCGCCCGCTGCTGCAAAGGAGCAACGACGTCCTGAGCGCCTTCCACACCGAACTCAGCGACGGCATCCCCATCATCGGCAGCGGTGGCGTTTCCTCGCCGGAGGACGCCGAAGCCAAGCTGCGCGCCGGCGCCGCGCTTGTGCAGATCTATTCCGCGTTCATTTTCCAGGGGCCCGCCCTCATCCGCGGCTGCGCCGAAAGACTCGGCACGGTCTAACGGATTTTTTCCGGAATCGGATCACCGCCGCCACCCTCCCAGTCCAAAGCGTCCCCGTTGATGAAAGCCGTCCTCTTCCTCTGCCCGCTCCTCGCCACGCTTCATGCCCAGTTTCCGGACGACCCGATGGAGGAGGCATTCGGAGGAAAGACTTCCACCGCCGACCAAACGGTCGTCGAGGCATCGCTGGTTTCCGAAGCCGCGACCATCGCCGCCGGCGAGCCCTTCGACGTGGCGCTGGTCCTCGACCACGCGCCCCACTGGCACACCTACTACGTCAATCCCGGCCAGGCCGGCTTCCCGCCCGAGATCTCGTGGAGGCTGCCCGACGGCTTCGTGGCCTCCGAGCTTCGCTTTCCGACTCCCGTGCTCGGGACCTTCGCCGACGCTCCGTTCTACGGCTATGAAGGCCGCACCGCCTTCCTCGCGACCATCACCCCGCCCGCCGATCTGGAACCGGGCACCAGCATCGAACTCGTGGGCGACGCGTCCTGGCTCGCGTGCAAGCAAAGCTGCATTCCGGGTGATGCGGAGGTCTCGACCACTGTCGCGGTCGGTGCTTCGACCACGAGCGATCCGGCACAGGCCTCGCTCTTCGACGCGGCGAGGGCGGCGATGCCCGCCGACGACACCGGGTGGAACGCGAGCGCCAGCGCGTTAGGCGATTCGATCACCCTGCGGCTCGATCCCCCGACCGCCAGCCATGAACCCGGCGAGGTGCGCCTTTTCAGCGCGAACTCCGTCGAGGACAGCGCCGCACCGCAGACCTTGAGAAAGACGGACGCCGGATACGAACTCACCATCACCCGCAATCCGGAACTCGACACGCCCCCCGACCGGATCGAGGGCATCCTCAAGGCCTCCAACGGATGGACGGCGGGAGGCCCGCAGGGAATGGGGCTCTCGCTTTCCATCGGGGAAGCTCCCGGCGCGTCCGACGGTCCGGCCACCCCAGACGAAACGACCGCGATGTCGCTGCCGTTGGTGCTGCTGCTGATGTTCGCCGGCGGGCTCATCCTCAACCTCATGCCCTGCGTGTTCCCGGTGATCGGTCTCAAGATCATGGGCTTCGTCCAGCAGGCGGGACATTCGAAATCCAAGATCATCGCCCACGGCCTGGTCTTCACCGCCGGGGTGCTCGTGTCCTTCTGGATCCTCGCCGGCATCCTGCTCGCCGGCGGCATCCGCAACTGGGGCGGCCAGTTGGAGAACCCGCTCGTCGTCTTCTCGCTGCTGCTGGTGATGCTGGTGATGGCGCTCTCGATGTACGGCGTCTTCGAGATCGGCGCCTCCGCCACCGGCGTCGGCGGCACGCTGGCCAGCAAGGAGGGCCTCGGCGGCACTTTCTTCTCCGGGGTGCTCGCGACGGTCGTCGCCACGCCCTGCTCGGCACCGCTGCTAGGCGGCGCCCTCGGGGTCGCCGTGACCCTGCCCGGGCCGCTCTTCATGCTGGCCTTCACCCTGATGGCGCTCGGCCTCAGCCTGCCCTACCTGATGCTCTCGGTCTTTCCCGCGCTGGTTGATCGACTGCCGCGCCCGGGCCCGTGGATGGAGTCCTTCAAGCAGGCCATGTCCTTCCTCCTCTTCGGCACCGCCGGGTATCTGTTGTGGGTCTATTCCTATCAGGTCTTCGACCAGCAGGCCGGCCAGAAGGGACTGTGGGTCATGCTCGGGCTCACCCTGATTGCCGCCGGGTTCTGGGTCTACGGCCGCTGGGACGTTCCCAGCCGCGGCACCCGGGTCCGGTGGATCGGGCGGATCGTTGCGATCGTTTTCGTCGCCGGAGGCGTGTGGGCCGGATGGCCGGCGAAGGCCCCGGCCCCCTCCGAACAGCCGGCCGCCTCGATCACCTGGGAGGCGTGGTCGCTCGAACGGCAGAGTGAGCTCATCGCCTCGGGCACCCCGGTCTACGTCGATTTCACCGCGCGCTGGTGCCTCACCTGCCAGACCAACAAGGCGGCCGCCTACACCGAGGCCATGGCCGAGTACTTCGAGAAACACGGCATCGTCGCCCTCAAGGCGGACAAGACCACCTCGCGACCGGACATCGACGAGGAACTTCGCCGCCTCGGCAAGACCGCGATTCCGGTCAACGTGCTCTATCCGCCCGGTTCGAACGAACCTCTCATCACCAACACGGTCCTCACCGAGTCCTATCTGCGCGGCTTTCTCGAGGAACACTTCGGAACCTGACGGCGGGACACGCCACTCGGGCCTCGCGCCGGGCGCTTTCCGCGGTAACAATGACCGCGATGAGCGAACAATCCGCCGATCTCCCCCAACTCGTCCGCGACGATCCCTGGCTCGAACCGCAGGCCGAACGGATCCGGGCCCGGATCGATCGCTTCCGTGACACGCTCGGGCGCATCGGTGATTCCAGGGGACGACTGGCACCTTTCGCACGCGGGCACCAGTTGATCGGCCTGCATCCCACCCCGGAGGGCGACTGGAGCATCCGCGAATGGCTGCCCGCCGCGAAGGCCGTGAGCGTGATCGGCGATTTCAACGACTGGAGCGTCGAGGGCCATTCCCTGTCGCGTCACGACAACGGCGTCTGGAGTGCCCGGCTTCCGGCCGGATCCATCGCGCACGGCCAGCGCTACAAGCTGAGGATCACCGGTGCCGACGGCTCGGTGCGGGATCGCATCCCGGCCTGCGCGACGCGCGTGGTCCAGGACCCCGAGACTCATGACTTCTCGGCCCAGGTCTGGCAGGCCCCGGAACCCTACGTGTGGCGGAACGACTTCGATCCCTCCACCGTCACCATCCCGCGCATCTACGAGGCGCATGTCGGCATGTCCGGCGAGGAGCCGCGGGTTCACGGCTACCGGGAATTCGCCAACACCGTGCTGCCCCGCATCGCCGAGGCCGGTTACAACACGGTGCAACTCATGGCCGTGCAGGAGCATCCCTACTACGGCTCGTTCGGCTACCACGTCTCCAGCTTCTTCGCCCCCTCGTCCCGCTTCGGAACGCCGGAGGACCTGAAGTATCTCGTCGATACCGCACATGGCCTCGGCCTCGCCGTCCTGCTCGACATCGTCCATTCCCACGCCGTGAAGAACATCGCCGAGGGTCTCAACGACCTCGACGGATCCGGCAACCTGTACTTCCACGCCGACGGTCGCGGGGAGCACCCGCAGTGGGACTCGAAATGCTTCGACTACAGCCGCGACGAGATCCGCTGCTTCCTCCTGTCGAACGTCCGCTGGTGGCTGGAGGAATTCCGCTTCGACGGCTTCCGCTTCGATGGCGTGACCTCGATGCTCTACTGGCATCGCGGCACCACCGCCTTCGATCACTACGACAAGTATTTCCTCCATGACATCGATCACGACGCGATCCTCTACCTCCAGCTCGCGACCACCCTCGCCCGGGAGCTGAAACCGGGCGCCCTCCTCGTGGCCGAGGACATGTCCGGCATGCCGGGCCTGTGCCGGCCGGTCGATGAGGGCGGCATCGGCTTCACCCACCGTCTCGCGATGGGCGTGCCCGACTACTGGATCAAGCTGCTCAAGCACACCCGCGACGAGGACTGGAACCTCGACGAGATGTGGCACACCTTGGTCAACCGCCGCCACGGCGAGGCCAACATCGCCTACGCCGAAAGCCACGATCAGGCACTCGTCGGCGACAAGACCCTCGCCTTCTGGCTGATGGACCAGGAGATGTACTGGCACATGGGCGCCGAGGACGACCATCCGGTGATCGACCGCGGCATCGCGCTGCACAAGATGATCCGGCTCGTGACTTTCGCCCTCGCCGGCGAGGGATGGCTGACCTTCATGGGCAACGAGTTCGGCCACCCGGAATGGGTCGATTTCCCGCGCGAGGGCAACGGCTGGTCCTACCACTACTGCCGCCGCCAGTGGTCGCTGGTCGACAATCCGGCCCTGAAATACCGGTTCCTCGCGCTCTTCGACCGGGCGATGCTCCAACTCGGCGAGGCCCGCGGTCTTCCCGGCGACCAGACCGCGAACTGCCTCAACATCGATCCGGTCAACAAGGTCCTCTGCGTCGAGCGGGCCGGTGTCGTTCTCGTTTTCAACTGGTCGATCGACCGGTCGATTCCGGACTACCGCTTCAAGGTGCCCGGCACCGGCGACTACCAACTCGTTCTCAGCAGCGACGACCCCGACTTCGGCGGGCACGACCGCGTCGATGCCTCGGTCCCGTATCCGGTGAATGCCGATGGCGAACTGAGCGTCTACACCCCGGCCCGCACGGCGCTCGCGTTCGCGCCGGCCGATCAGTAATCGCGGCGACAGAAGATCCAGCCCGCGAGGAAAAGAATCACCGCCTCGAAGGCGAGCGAGGAACCGATGATCCACGCCGGGGAGTGTCGGCGCATTCCCTCCTCGGCCTCCTCATCCCGCTCCGGCTCCCCGGTCATGGTGAGGCTCGCGATCTCGCTGGACGACAGCCCCGAGTCACCTTTCACCACGATCCAGCGCTGGAGCAGGTTCACCGTGTCGGTGGTCTTGGGCAGAATCTTGAAGGGCAGGGAATACATGGCCAGGTCCTCGCGCGCCTTCTCCTGCTCTTCCGGGCTCAGCATCCGGGGGCCGGCGACCCCCAGCGAAACCCCGAGTTCCGCTTCCATCCACGCCTTCTCCTCCACGACCTTCGCCAGCCATGCGAAGCACCAGAACACCAGGGCGGCCAGAACCGAGGCCATCACCGACCGGGTCTTGACGCCCGTCAGGACCATCACCGACCAGATGTAGGAGAACATCAGCACGATCAGCGGCACCGCCCAGAACACCGTCGGGTTCCAATGGCCGATCCTCCATCGCAGCGCGACGAACACGAGCAGACAGAAGGCCGCGGTCTGGATCGCGGCAAACAGCAGGCCCGCGAGATACTTGTAGAGAAACAGCTTCCACCGCGAGATCGGCTTGGAAAGCACCACACCGGCGCTGCCCTCCTGCATGAACTCCGGGAACACCGGCGCGCAGGTGATCAGCGCGAGGATCACCGCGATCCAGGACAGCCAGAGATTGACGATGAACATCCCGAAGATGCCGAGATACGCCTGCTCCGCCATCCGCGAACCGGCCACCAGATACTCGCTCTCGACGGAGTACAGGCCGAAGAACACGCTGAAGCCGCTCTCGTTGAACCCGATCGACAGGTAGAGCAGCCCGGCAAACAGCGAGATCCCGAGCGTCACCCAGAACAGCACCCGCGCGCGAAGCAGGCGGATCGCATCGATGAAGACCGCGTTGAACTGCCTCATGCCGGGTCCTCCTTCCCGCGTTCGACCGCCTCCAGGAACACCTCCTCCAGCGACGAACGCCGCTCCCGGATCTCCCGGATGGTGACCCCTTCGCCGCGCAACTCGTCGATGATCCCCTGGATGCCTTCCGCGTCCTGGGACTCGACGACCAGGGTGTCCCCCGCCACGCGCATGCCCCTCTCCTCGAAGCGCGGCTTCAGCGTGAGCGGCACCGGCCCGAGGCTGCGGATCTCGAAGAGCCGCTCCCGCCGGGTCAGCGATTCAACCGTGCCCTTCTCGACGATCCGTCCCTTGGAAAGGATCGCCACCTCGTCGGCGATCTGCTCGACCTCGCCGAGCAGGTGGCTGTTGACGAAGACCGTGCGCCCCTGCTCGCGCATGCCCTCGATGATCCTGCGGATCTCGATCCGCCCGCCCGGATCCACCCCGTCGGTGGGCTCGTCGAGAAAGACGATCTCCGGGTCGTTCACCAGCGCCTGGGCAAGGCCGACGCGCTGCCTCATCCCTTTCGAATAGGTTCCGTTCTTGCGGTCGGCCCATTCTTTCATGCCGACGGTCTCGAGCAGTTCCTCGGTGCGTTGCTTCGCCGCCCTGGCCGGCACATTCGCCAGACCCGCCGTGTAGGCGACGATCTGGCGACCGGTGAGATACTCGGGAAACCGCGCGTGCTCGGGAAGATAGCCGACCTTCGCCAGGATCCTCCGGCTTCCGATCCGCTCGCCGAGCATCGTGCCCCGGCACTCAGTCGGACGCACGATGGTCAGCAAGGACTTCACCAGCGTGCTCTTGCCCGCCCCGTTGGGGCCGAGCAGACCGAACACCACCCCGCGCGGAACCGTCAACGACACGCCACCCAGCGCCTCGAAGCGTCCGTAGCGCTTGCGCAGGTGCTCGATCTCGACGGCGGCGGATTCCACGGCGCATCCCTAACCAATGCCGCGGTTGCGGGAAACCCCTTTTCCCGCTCCTTTACGGGACGCCGATCCGGGCTATTCTCCGGGAACAAACCCGGCCGCCCGCGCTCCCATCCCCATGAAGCTCTTTCTTTCCATCCTCGCCCTTACCGTGCTCACTTCCTGCAACGCCATGTCCGAAGAAGACAAGAAGCCTGCCGAAGCCCCGAAGATTCCCGAAGGAGCCGAAGTCGCCACGCTCGGCGCCGGCTGTTTCTGGTGCGTCGAAGCCGTCTACGACCAACTCGACGGCGTTCACTCCGCGGTATCCGGCTACATGGGCGGAACCGTCGCGAATCCCACCTACGAGGCGATCTGCACCGGCACCACCGGTCACGCCGAGGTGGTGCAGGTGGTCTTCGACCCGGAAAAGATCAGCTACGAGAAGATCCTGTCCTGGTTCTGGCAGCTTCACGATCCGACCACCCTCAATCGCCAGGGGGCCGATGTCGGAACCCAGTACCGCTCCGCCATCTTCTACCACTCCGAAGACCAGAAGAAGATCGCCGAAGCATCGAAGAAGGCCCACCAGCCCGACTTCGAGGATCCGATCGTCACCGAGATCACCGAGGCGTCGACCTTCTACCCGGCCGAGAAGTATCATCAGGAGTACTATTTCCAGAACAAGTCGGCCGGCTACTGCCGCATGGTGATCCAGCCGAAGCTCATGAAGCTGAAGCTCGAGCACTGATGTTCCGTGGCTGCCCCGGCCCGGGGCAGGCCGTCGGAGCGGCGGCCCGCCGCTCGCCGGAGGAACATTCGGCATTCTGCATTTGTCATTCGGCATTCGGAACCGCAGGTTCCGCCGCATGTCGAAGTATGCCGGTGAAGAAGTCCTCGTCGTCCCCCGTTCACTGTTCGAGGAAACCGGGGCCTTCGAAGGCATCCGGACCGAAGGCATCGACCCGGTCATCGACCGCTTGCTGGACCCGTCCAATCACTTCTTCATGGACCGCGCCGAGGCCGAGGACGACCCGTCGCACAAGCAGCTCATCCCCTACTGCGTGATCCGCTGCGGCCGCCGGGCCCTGAACGACACCCCCGGCACTGCCGGCGGCGCGGCCGGTCGCCGCGCGCTCCGCCCGGTCGGCGTCGGCGGTCACATCAACCCGGTGGATACCGGCGGCGGCAGGACGGGGCCGGAGGCCTACCGTGCCGCCGTCGAACGCGAACTCGACGAGGAACTCGTCTTCGACGTCCCGCACACCAACCGCATCATCGCCCTGCTCAACGACGACACGAATCCCGTCGGCCAGGTGCATCTCGGAGTGGTCCACCTGATCGAGATCGAGGACGACGCCGTCCACTCGAACGAGGACGCCCTTGCGGACCTCTGCTTCACCGAGCTGGCGGACCTCAGCGGCCCGCTCTTCGAGCGCCTCGAGACCTGGTCGCAGTTCTGCGTGCGCCACCTGGCCGATTCCTGACGGCCCGAAGTTCCGTACGCAGTCCCTCCTTTAGTAGGGGGCTTCAATCGTCCGCCTCCAGCGACACGATCCCGTATCTCGCGTAGAGCAGCAGCACGCCCATCAAGAGAAACAGCGGCAACCAGAATCGGAGGCCTCCTCCCTGCATGTCTGCCTTCTCAAGGAAAATGGCGGCCGGGACGAGAAGAAGAATCCCGATCCACACCACCCGCTCGTTCAGGCACGGCTTTCGGATCATGGAGAACGTGGCTCCGCCTCCGAGGACAGCGCCAACGACCCAGTCGGTCGGTTGATTCTCGGGAAGGGCAAACAGCAGGGTCATCCCGATCCCGAAGATCGCGGCGAGACAGACTCCCAGTCGGTTCACCTTCATCGCGATCTCCAAGACCTCCTGAAGGAGGAACTACATACGCCAATGACCGGCGTTCATGGACCGGTCACCACTCCTCGCCGAGCCCGTAGCGCCCGGCCAGTTCCAGAAGTTCCTCCCGCATCGGCCACTCATCGGGACGCTCGCTGACCTCGTGACGCTTGCTGGCGCCCTTGAGCATCATGCAGCCGGTGTTGTCGCCGATCGCCCGGACGGCCTCGACCTCCTCGTCGGAAAGCCTGACATCGGGCAGCACGGCCAGTTCGCGGATCCGCTCCTCGATCGGCCGCGCCTGCTCGCTGGTTTCCTGGATGAAGGTCGGCACCACGCTCTCCACCGGCTTCTGGCTCAGGTTCCAGATCGCCGCGAACTGAACCATCGAAAGCCCATGCTTTTCGGCGATCGGCTTCATCTTCTCGATCTTCTCCAAACCATGTTCGACCCACCCCTCCGGACGGTAGGCCCGGTGGTCGCCGGGCTTGAACTCATGACCGGCCTGCATGTCGCCGAAAAACAGCCCGCCGAAGTCCACCACCCGCGTCAGAACCTTCACGCCGTGCTTCTCACAAGCCGGCAGCGCCAGCCCCACCGGCCACGGCTCCAGCGGATTGAGGATGAGCATCGCCCAGTCGATCATCTCCCCGAATCGCTCGAAGCAGTGGATCAGGTCGAGCGTGAAGCCGTTCGCAGGTCCCGGGGCGATGCCGAGGCGATCGGCCAGCCCTTCCTCCTTCAGCCCCCGCATCGCCTCCCACACGGCCTCGCTGGTGTAGCCGGTTTCATCGGGATTGTGGAGCATCACCAGGTCGAAGTGATTGGTCCGGCAGTGCTCCAGCGATTTCTCGCAGGCCATCCGCAGGTAGGCCTTGTAGCCCTCAGGCCCGCGCAGCTCCGGGTCGGTGAAGCGCGGATAGCCCCGGTTCCCCTGCCGCTGGCCTTCGTGAAAGTCGTGCCCGAGGGTTCCGACGAGACAATAGCTGTCGCGGTCGATCCCTTCCAATGCCCGTCCGAGCAACTCGTCCGCCTTGCCGTTGCCGTAGACATCGGCCGTGACGAATGTCCGGAAGCCCGCCTCGTAGGCCAGCCGGATGCAGTCGATGTAGCGCTCCTCGGTCAGGGTTTCCCCGAAGTGCATGAAACGTCCGCCGCTCCATGTGCCGTACGCCGTGGTGGTAAGATCCATGCCGGGGAAATAGGCCGGACCTCCGCCGTGGTCAACGATCGTAGCCCGGCGATTACCATGCTTGTTCTCCTTGCGATAGGACACCCGCCGATTGGGCAACGAACATCCCCATCTTTCCCCGTCGGTCAGCCCCTAGGCATCCGAAGGTTCCCACGAGCGGGATTTCACGACCTTGATCGCGCCCTGGCTCCGCGTCGCAAGCCCGCCGTCGCCGCCGGAGCGGATCGTCTGCACCGTCTCATACTCCTCCCGCAGCAGCAGCGGATGAAGAAGCGACGCCCAGATCCGGCCCTTGCTGATCGAAATCTCCGCGTCCCGCTCCTTGCCGAGAAAATCCGTCTCCCCCCGCACCGACAGGTCGCCCGTCACCGAGAAGACGCCGCAGGGATGCCCCGCGATGGCCTCTTCGCCCTCGAACACCAGTTCGATCCGCCCGGTGGCGTCCGCCGCGTGAATCATCTTGATCGCGCTTCCCGTCAGCACCACCCGGTCGCCGGGCTTCCATCGGCGTGACGACGAGAACCACTGCGTCCGCGGGTGCGCGCCCGTCTCGACCAGCAGGTGCGGGATCTCCCGCCCCATCGCTTCGGCCCAGTTCACCTTGCGGAACTCGTTGCCGACGTTGCCACCCACCTTCCAACCTCCGGAAGTCAGCACGAAATCGAGTGACTCCCCCTCGAGCTCGGAAGCTCCGGCAGGCACCGCCGCATTCTCTTCCTGATCCGGAAGAATCCGTCTGCCGGCCTGCTCCAGCGAGATGTGGAAGCGACCGGACTCCTTGCTGAAGACCACCTCGGTCTCCAGCTTGTGGTTCCAGGAATCCGTCTCGGATCCCAGCTCCGACTTCTCGACGACCCGCACGTTGTCATAAGAATTGGAAATCCTCAACCGCCCGCTGAGCGTGCTGGGAAAATCGAGATCGCGCCGGAAACTCACGCCGTCGTTGTGGCGGCTCACCTCCTTGGCCAGGGACGAGTCCACCTCTCCTCCGGGCTGCGGAGTCGAGGGAGCCAGCTTCCCGATTTCCCCCTTCCCGAGCAAATTTCCCACCTTGTCGCATCCGAACAGAAACGGAAGCGCCAGACACATCGCGATGACGCAGGGGGATCTCATCGGGCGTGGGGATTAAACCAAGACCGCCCCCCCGTGACCAGTCTCATCCGGGGCCGCCCGCGGCCCTCCGGCAGACCAGACGCTGGTCCATTTCCAGCGCCGGCAGATCCTCCGCCGCCTCGCCGACCAATTGCGCCGGCACGCCAGCGACGGTGGAATGCGGCGGCACGTCCGTCAGCACCACGCTGCCGGCCCCGACCTTGGCGCCCTCGCCGATCTCGACCCGTCCCAGCACCTTCGCCCCGGCGCCGAGCAACACCCCCGAGCGGACCACCGGATGACGGTCGCCGGACTGCTTGCCGGTGCCCCCGAGGGTGACTTCGTGGAGAATCGAGACATCATCCTCGATGATGGCCGTTTCGCCCACGACGAAACTCGTCGCGTGGTCGAGCAGGATGCCGCAGCCGATCCTCGCCGCCGGATGGATGTCCACCGCGAAGACCTCGCTGGCAAGGCTCTGCAGGTAAAGGGCCAGTTCGATCCGGTCCCGCTGCCACAGGTGATGGGCGATCCGGTAGGTCGAGATCGCCATGAATCCCTTGAAGAAGAGAAGTGGCTGGAGCGGCGAATCGCAGGCCGGATCGCGCTCGACGATCGCGCACAGGTCGCGCGCCATGCTGGCGACGAGGGTCGCGTCCTCGGCGAGGATCCCGGTCAGCAGGGGGTTGAGTTCCTCGCGGGTCATGTCCTCCCGCGCCAGCTTGCGTGCGAGCCGCACCGCCACGGCCTGGCCAAGGGACGGCTGCGTGAGGATCACGTCGTCGACCAGCACCCGCAGACCGTGTTCCTCCTCGTGAATCTGCGAGGCACGATCTCGAATCGATTGCCACACAGCCTCGACATCCACCTGCGGGGCACGGCAGATTTTCACGGGACGCGCGCTATCAACGGTCCCCTGTTCCTTCTGATCTCCATCCATGCGAATTTCCCAAAAGCTTGAGTATGCGTGCCGTGCGATGGCCCAGTTGACCCGGCACCACCCCGCGCGGACCATTACACGCCTTGAGGAACTCGCGCAACGGGAAGACGTGTCCGCGTCGTTTCTCGTCCAGATCCTCAACGACCTGCGTCGCGGCGGGTTGATCGAAAGCCGCCGCGGCAAGGCGGGTGGCTACCTTCTCGCCCGCGATCCCGAAACGGTCACCATGCTCGACATCGTCGAAGCCGTCGAACCGTCGCTGCTGGCCAATTCCACCACCAGCGACGGCGAATGCGGCGAAGCCGTCCGGCGGGCGTGGGAGAGCATCACCGGCGCGACCCGTCTCGAGCTTGAAAAGATCCCGCTCAAGCAGCTCGCGGGCGGCGGCACGGAGCCGATGTACTACATCTGAAACGTCGAGCGGTTCAGGAACCGGCCACACGAGGCGTCAGCTCCAGCACCACGTCGCCGGCGCCACGCCGCACCTTCACCCGGATCTTCCGGTCGGGCCGGAGCAGGTAGAAGGCATTCACCGCGTCGCCATAGTCGTCGAGACGCCTCCCTCCCATCTCCTGCAACACATCCCCCGCCCGCAACCCGGCCTGCGCCGCCGGTGATCCCTCGACCACCCGCTCGACCTTCGTGCTCCGGCTCTCCGGGCTCAGCACCAGTCCGAGCCAGACCTTCGAAACCTCTCCGTCCCTCGCGTCCTCCAGCACCCGGCTCACCACCTCCACCGGCAACGCGTAGAACGTCCGCTCTCCCGCCGGCTGATGCGCCACGGCCGCCACCCGGCCACCGGCATCGAGCAATGGCGTTCCCGGCCTCGGCGGTGATCCGGCGGAGGTCAACCGCAGCAGCGTGAACGGCAGATACCGTCCACCGACCTGCTCGACGCGGTCCCGGATCCGGAAAACTCCGTCGCCCGAGACATCCCTGAGCACCCCTCCCCCGGGCGCGGCGGCGGCGAGTGGCAATCCCGACCCGAACACACCCCTCGCCTGGAATACCACCAACCGTGAGACCGGATCGGAGACGGTGTCCGCCACCGGAGCGGTCGCGCCGATCAGACCGGCCTTCTGCAAATCCTTGCCCGCGACACCGAGCGTCACCGCTTCACGCCCTCCCTGGAGGATGAAGGCCGACGCCTCCCCGCGTCCGGCACCGAATTCCGAGTCCAGCACCGGCGCCGCAACCGCGACCGCGGACACCAAGAGCATCGCGAGACCGAACGGCCTCCACTTCCCGACGGGGGACATCAGGATCGGGCCGATCAGAACTCCTGCTCACCCAGCATCCCTTCGGACGAGGGGCGGAGATCCAGCTCGCCGAGCTGGGTCGGAGTGTCGTCCTCGGCAGGTGCCACCACCGGATGACTCACCGGCTGGAGCGCGGGCGCATCCGTCGGCTGCTCGCGGGGCACGGCGAGGACGACCGCCAACACGGCGGCGTAGGCCACTCCGGCACCGTAGGCCCACTTCGCCAAGCCGGGCTCGGCAAGCCATTCGGTGAATCGCTCCCACAGCGGGCGGCGGGCCCCGCCATGCATCGCCTCTTCGCGGCGGCGCATGTGGAATTCGCGCAGGAAATCCTCCATGTACCCCTCAGGCGGCTTCTCGTGGCGCTTGAGGGCAAGCAGGTTTCCGAGCTGTTGGTCGCTGATCTTCACGGCGTCGGATGGTTAAAGAATCTAAAATATCTACCCTTTTGCAAGAACTTTTTTAAAATCGCTGGTCCCAGAAGTCCTGCAGGTAGGTTTGGAGTTGCTGATGGGCGTAATGCAGCCTCGACCGGACGGTGCCGACCGAGACCTTCAGGATCCCGGCGATTTCGCCGTGCGGCAGACCCTGAATGTCGAACAGTGTCACCACCGTTCTGTGGGATTCAGACAGGCGCTGCATGGCTTCGTTCAATCTTTTCTGCAGCTCGTTGACGTTGGTGTGGCGCTCCGGATCGGCCTCCCAGCCGGTCTCGACCAGCGCCGGATCCTGCTGCACCGACGAGTCCATCTCGTTGAGACTCAGCCCGCTCCTCCGCTTGCGCTTCTTGAGGAAGTTCAGCGTCATGTTCACCGCGATCTGGTAGATCCAGGTGTAGAAGGTCGACTTGCCCTTGAACTTCGGCAGCGAGTGGTAGGCGCGGGCGAAGACGTCCTGCAGCAGGTCGTGGGTGTCCTCCTTGTTGGAGGTCATGTTGTAGACCAGCCCGTAGAGCTTGTCCCCGTACTTGAGGATGAGCTGGTCGAAGGCACGCGTGTCCCCTTCGCGGGCACGCTGCACGAGATCGGCGTCCGGATCCGGCCTGGGGGTGTCATCCGGCATTGACGGGGCTGCAAGGGGGTGAACGACCCGAGGCTACATGCCCGCCGGTTTCTGTCAGCAAGGAAAGCAGTCCGGACCGGCCCTACCGGCTCCCCGCTTCCAGCTCCCGGAACCACCCCAGCGCCTCGACCATGTGCGGTCGGTACGGATCGTGACCACCGTCGTACAGCTCGCCCCGGAAGGCTTTCATCTCCTTCCTCGCCCAGTCGATCGTCCTCTCGCGGGAGTCTTCGGGGATCAACTCGTCGGCGGTGCCGAAGCTCGCAAAGAGCGGGATGCGGTAGAAGGCCGACCTCGGGCGCAGGATCTGTTGGAAATGCTGGTCGCGGTAGCTGCTGCCGCCCATCCACATGCCGCCGACCTTCCACTTCTCCCTGCTCATGCAGGCGCCAAAGAACATGGTGTAGCCGCCCCCGCCGGAGAAGCCCATCGGCACCCAGGTCCAGCCGGTGAGGCTGGGCCACTCGGCCGACATCACCTCCACCGCCTCGCGAAACACCGCCCACCGCCGGGGCATGTCGCTCCAGGTCCGCCGGGTCTCTTCATCGGCCAGGATGTCCGCCGCCATGCAGACCACGCCCTTCTCGCGGCAGGCCTCCCAGTACATCCCCATCGCATTGCAGCTCGAGGCATCGGCCCCGGATGTCGAACTCACCACCGCCATCCAGTTGTCCGCCGCCTGCGGGTCGAAGTCCTCCGGGATCGACAGGCTGACCTCCAGCACCACCGGTTGCTTCGGAGTTCCCTCGAACTCCCCCGGACCATGCCGCACCTCGGTGGTCACTGGAATCTCGAAGCGGATCGGCTCGCCACCGGCAACCAGCCGTCCCGCCCATCCTTCGCCTGTCGGCGCCTTCGGGCCCGGCGCGTCCCGGTCATCCAGCCAGGCGAGGATGTAGTCGCGGTCCCCGTCGGAAAGACTCGCCGGCGGGATCTTCACCGTCCGGCCGTCGCCGGTGTCGATCTCCACCTCGTCGCCGTCGGCGTCGATGATGGTCCCTTCAAGGGTCCGCCCCGTCGCGGCCTGGGTCCACTGGCGAACGACGGTCTTCACCGGCAGGACCCGCACCATCGAGTTTTCCGTGCCTTCCACCACCTTGCGGCGGGGATTCTCCGGGTCCATCAGCCACTCCTCCCTGTTGCGGACGAACTTGTAGGCGTAGTCGCCGGGTTCAAGGCGCTTGGAAAAGGTCCACACCCCGTCTTCCCCGCGGCTCATCGCCTCCCCCTGCCAGTCATTGAACTCCCCGGCCACCGCCATCGAATCCGCCGCGGGATCCTCGATTCGGAACTCGGTCGGCGGACGGGCATCCGCAGCCGCGATGGAGAGCAGCGCCAGGAGCGCGCCAAAGGTCCGGAACAGGCGGTTTCTCGCGGGATTCATGGTGGAAGGGATCGAGGTTGCGGGAGCGGGGACGGAATGAAATGACGGATTCAGCCCGCCAGGGCGCGCGACGGCGTTTCACAAACCGAACTGCTCGTCAACCCCCCCCGGTTTACAAGAATCAACTCCCCCTTCCGCGCCACACTTGGCCCTGCATTTCATTGATTTCCAAGTAGTCGCCCTGCGAGCCTGGCACTGTATGTCTGGCATATTATGCATCAATTCAACATCACTTCGAGCCGTCAACCTCCTCCTTGGTTTTTGACTTCTTTCTAAACTCCTCAAGATCCGCGACGAAATTCTCAATACTATAAAAGACCATATTTCCTCTACCATCCCGACCAAGAAGGATGGAGTCATCTTCTATTTGCATAGATGTCAAATCGTGGGGCGAGCCATCGAAAACGACCGCCAATTCTTTTCGGCTCTCACGATCTCCCGAGGGTGGAAGCACGACGGACTTGATCCATTTCTGCTCCTCGGGGTCACCCTGAATTAGATCGAGCACAACTGTCCCATGTTCGGCAGAAACCTCGAACAGCACAATGCACTCTGCGGTAGCGGAACGTTCGACGAAACCTTCTCTAACAGCCTTGGGCGTCGCTTGCTTTCGCTCCTCAGCGGCAAGCACGGCGGTGAGAACAATCAGAACCAAAAAGCGAGCAAAGAACATAAACACAGAAACTACAGGGCTGGATGAGGACTAATTGAGCGAGATTAATCAGATGATCTCCAACCCTCATACTATACGGGACGGACTGGCAAGACATCACCGTCTTGTGGTGCTGGTAAGGGACGATTTCTCGGTCTCCCTCGATCTTCCTCGTCTTCATCACTACCCTGAGGCTCAGCAGGCGTTGGACCTTCGGCTTCCATTCCTTCAGGCAAATCCACCCTCTCCCACTGCCCTTCTGGGAGTTCCCGACAATCGCAGTAGAGCACTGCTGGGCCAGTCGTCTTGATTCCAACATCGACAATCGATTCCTTATCGATATCGGGCAGTATTGGATTGGACTCTCGATCTGGATCGTTGGGTGCCGCCTGCCGCCGGAACCACAGTTCCGCGACTGATCCTGCCCCCTCCTTTGCACGCAGATTAGCCTGCGCGATCGGTAAGCGCTCAACATAGCCGCTCTCGCATTTTTGCGAGAGGTCTCGCATCTCTGGCAACTATGCGACGGCGGTCTCGTCGGCTTGCTGCGGCTCGCGCTGGAGCTTGATCCAGGCGGCGGGCAGCAGGCCGGGCAACTCCTCTGGAGCCGGGTCGCGCATCAACTTGTCGAAGACCCACTCGAAGTAAGCGAAGGGATCCAGGCCGTGGACCCTCACCTGCTCGACGAAGGTGTAGATCACCGCGCTGCGCCAGCCGGTCTCTTCGCCGCCGATGAACATCCAGTTCTTGTGGCCGAGCTTGAGCGGCCGGATGGAGTTCTCGGTGAGATTGTTGTCGAACTCAACCTGCCCGTCCATGAAGCACGGTTCGAGGTGCGGCCACTGGCCCGCGGCGTACTCCAGCGCTCTGCCCAGCAGGCTGCCGGGCGTGATCGAGCGTCGCCGGAGCAGATGGGCGATGAGTTTGCCGAGGTGATCGTAGTGTCTTCGGGTTTCCAGCCAGCGGGTTCTTTGCCGTTCGAGCGGGCCGGCGCGCGAGTCGCGCAGCCGGGTTTCGATGTGAAAGATGTGGCCGATCTGGCGCAGGATCCAGGCGCCGGTGCGGGGGTGGTGGGGGCGGGCGCCGTGGAAGGTACGCGGGATGTGGGAGGAGCAGGAGGCGGGGGGGATGTGCAG
>ERZ869936.704-NODE-704-length-28849-cov-6.581406_pt1 | contig 28849 bp, 17 predicted proteins | sample MGYA00520876_ERZ869936 | MGnify/ENA primary metagenome ERZ869936 (study PRJEB32218, sample SAMN09650985) | biofilter metagenome | isolation source: enrty point of leading RO module | place: Saudi Arabia: Thuwal, RO plant located on Red Sea | collected 2016-02-17 ... | reverse complement strand
TCTTTCCCTACACGACGCTCTTCCGATCTCGGAGACCCCGGATTCCGTCAACAAGAAATCTTCATAAAAAGTTGGTTCTCAGTAAGTTGTGAATATCCTGTGAATAACTTGATAGTGGATGCTGAAATCCAGTGACTTGCGACCGGACCCACTTGTTCACAGGAGCATCCCCGAGGTCTGCGCAGCCGGAAAAGTGCTCGAAACCGCGTCCTGAAACCCACCCCACCGGCTTCTATCGAGAAGTATTGGCGCCCATCGAACGGGCCTTGCGGCACCTCCGAAGCGCTTGCTTCTAACATGTCCGCGCAAGGGTCGATCGTGTCGGCTCGTGCAACAAGGCAGAGGCTGCCGGCCGGGCCTCACGAAGATCTCCGATGAACCTCGTACTAGATTCACTTGAATTCATCCGTGATGGGGCGCCGACGGGGAGGCGAACCTCGTGAAAGACCTGCCGCACGCCGACCAACTGGCCGGACAGGGCCTGCACTTCACCGACGGCCACCCGGCCGCCACGGTCAGCACACCGACCCGCCATCGCCTGCTGACCGGTCGCCACTGCTGGCGCACCGACATGCCTCCGGGGACGACGGCTCACTTTCCCGGACTCGGGGTGTCCTGTCCGGCCGGTGCGGCGAGTGCCTCCAGGCCTTCGAGCAACTCCCCGCCCATTTCCGCCTCCTTGAGTCGCCGCGCTTCGAGCCGCGCCAGGGCGTCGGCTTTGCGCTCGTTGCCGGATGCGCGGTCGAGCAGGCCCTCGGCCGGGTCGTCGCTTTCGGGAAGATCCCAGGCGTCGGTGCGGAAGCTCGGCAAAGGGATGTCCTGGTCGCCCCTGAGTTTCAGGTTGCCCACGGGACTCGTCGCCCAGGCGTAGCGGAGGGCCACGGGGTTCTCCACCATCGGGCTCCAGACCCTGACCGTCTGCCAGCCTTTGGTCCACACGTCCGCCTTCTCCCAGGGCTCATGGCGGGCATGGGCCATAAAGAACCGGCCGTCCTCGCCCGCGACCGAGAACCCCTCGAGGATCGTGCTTCCGTCGTCGGGCTGCATCCGCTCATTGTCGGCGAAACGAACGATCATCATCCCGCCCCGCGTTTCCACCGTGGGGATGGTCGGCGTGCTCCACGAGGCATTCGGCACGTCGTAAATGTCGCTGAGCGCCCATTGGGCGGCGCGCCGACCGTGCTCGCGCTTCTTCCTGGGATGCAGGCCGGGAACCTGCACGTCGTAGGCGGGAATGAACTCGGTGTTTTCCGGGTCACCGACGTCGGCCAGGCCGAGCCGCTGCGCTTCCCGGATGTAGGGGCCGGTCTCGACCGACAATTCCTCGAAGTTCTCTTCGGTCTGCGGCTTGCCGCCGGCACAGAAACCGATCACGCCGACGGGAAGTCCGGGGTCGTCGAAATCCTCTCGCCATCCCTCGACCATCAGCTTCATGAGCACCCGGTAACGCCGGGGCCGGCAGTTGTCGCCGAGGGTGTTGTTGAATCCCTGGTGAAAGAGCACCCCCTTGATGTTGTAGCCCTTGAAAACGCCGAACATGCCGTTGTGCACGCTGCCCATGTCGCTCGGGCTCTTGCCGGGCACGTCCCATGAGCGCAAGGCATGCGGATCCGGGCGGGGCGGCTCCGGCTGCCCCTTCGACCTCGCCCGCGCCTTCTGCCGGCCCCAGATCTCGTCCGCCTTCGCCTCGGGATCGAAGGCCGCCATCCTGGCCCGCACATGATCGGCGTAGCGCTTCGCGAGAGGGTGCCCGTCGAACTTGTGAACCGGCACCATGCTTTCGATCGAGGCGCCACCCCGGGCGTTCTTGATCAAGCCAATCGGAATCTGCAGGCCGCGCTGGATGTCGGCCCCGAAGACATGGCCGATGGCGGAAAAGCCGCTCGCCGTCTCGGGCGTCGAGACGTCCCAACCGCCCGACACCGTGTCGATGGCGTCGGGCCGGATGTCGTCCTGCAGGGTGGCCTGTTCGTTGGTCTGGATCGAGAACAGCCGCAGCAGCGGCAGGTTCGCCTGTGGAAGCAGGTCGCTGGCGTCGGTCTTGTTGACAGGGAAGGCCATGTTGCTCTGGCCGGACATCACCCAGACGTCGCCGATGAGGATGTCTTCGAGGGCGATCCTCTCCCCTCCGCTGCTGGCGACGAGGGTCACCGGCTCGGTGCTCGCCCCGCGCGCCGGGAAGCTCACCTCCCACTTGCCGAGGCCTTCGTAGTTCCTTTCCCAGCCGAAGACCTCCACCGGCGCGGCCGCGGCGGCGGTCGCCTCGGCGGACTCCCGACCGAGCGTCACCATCACCTTCCCGCCGGGCCTGGCCCAGCCCCAGACCCGGATCGGCTTGTCGCGCTGGAATACCATGTGGCTGGAGAAGATGGCATGGAGCTTCAGCGGCGCGGTCTCCGCGTCGAGGACGGGGGTCGAGAGCAGCCCGGAGGCGGCGTAGATCAAGAGGCGGTTCCGGATCATCCCTTGGAATACCCGGGCAAGATCCGGCCTCTATCCCGAATCCCGGGCCCGGCGCCTGCGAGACGGACCGCAATCCGCTCCAGCCCCGCACCTTCGCCCGTCAATCCCCACTCCCCATCTCCCGCAACCGCCGCCACTCGTCGAGCAAACTCGAGTCGGTGCCCCTGACCTCCCGCTCCAGGAACTCCGCGACCGCGTCCAGTTCGTCGTTGCGCAGCGCGGGCGGAAGGGTCTGCTCGACCACCTTCCAGACTTCCGAGAGATAGCGCAACAGAACCCCCTCGCTGCGTTCGAGTCCGTAGCGCTTCACGTAGTCCTCGAAGCTCTCGTGGCGCTCGGCCATCTCGCGCGCCACCGATTTCGGCCTCACCCCGGCCTCCTTCGCCCACGGGTGTTTCGCGACGAACTCGTTGTAGGTCGCGTAGATGAACTCCTTGCCCGGCTTCGGATGCTCGACCTCCATCAGCCGCTCCATCCGCTCCTCGTACGCCACTCCCTCGGCCTTCAGCTCCGCGACGAGTTCGGCCTTGGCCCGATCGACCTGCTTGCGCAGCACGGCACCAGGATCCTCGACGATCGCCTCGACCAGCGACAGCACGTTGAGCGCGTAGTCGCCGTCCTCCGGGTCGAGCTGCGGCAGCGCCTCGAGCAGGTAGAGCCCGAGCGTCTGATGCATCGAGAAATCCTCCGGCAGCCGGTCCTGAAGGATCACCTTCGCCGGTCCCGTCCGCGCCTCCGGCGGCACGATCTCCAGCACCTTGCCCGCCACCAGCGCCCGGAAAAGCTCGAAGCCCCGACGCCGCAATCCCGCCTTGCCGGCCTCGGTTTCATGGCACCGCCGCACGAGATCGCGCACCGCGGCGCAGCCGTCCTCATCCGACCGCGAGAGTACCTGAAGCAGCAGTCCGTGACTCATCCGGAACGAGGATTTCAGCGCTTCCGGCGGCGACTCCTGCAGCCGGCTGAAGGTCTTCTCGTCCCAGTTGACGAAGCCCTTCTCCGGCGGTTTCTTCTTCACCGCCCTGCTCTTCTTCCCTTTCGCGGCCGCCTTTTCCTCGGCCTTGAGGTTCTCGATCACATGCTCCGGCGCCTGCGCGACGACGTAACCGATGTCATCGAATCCCCGCCGCCCCGCGCGACCGCAGATCTGCTTGAAGTCGCGCACCGACAGGATGCTCGTACTGTTCCCACCGTACTTGAAGAGCTGCGTGAAGAGCACCGTGCGGATCGGCACGTTCACCCCCACCCCCAGCGTGTCGGTGCCGCAGATCACCTTGAGCAGGCCCTGCTGGGCCATCTGCTCGACCAGCACCCGGTATCTCGGCAGCAGGCCGGCGTGGTGGATGCCGAGCCCGTGGCGCAGCAGCTTCCGGAGTTCCTTGCCGTACGGACTCCTGAAATCGGCGTCCTCCAGCATCTCCGCGATCCGCTCCTTCTCCTCCTTCGAGCAGAAGTTGCGGCTCATCAGGTTCTGGGCCGTCCTCGCGCAGCCGAGCTGGGTGAAATGGACGAGGTAGATCGGCGCCCGGCCGGAATCCGCCAGTTCCTCGACCTTCTCCTCGAGCTGGGTCGTGCTGTATTCGAACTCCAGCGGCACCGGCCGGTCCTCGCTCCTCACCAGCACGGTCGGCGCGCCGGTCAGGCGGGTCAGCTCGTTCTCGAAGAACGAGGTCTCTCCCAGCGTGGCCGACATCAGCAGGAAACGCGCCCGTGACAGGATCAGCAGCGGCACCTGCCAGGCAATCCCCCGCTCCGAGTCGGAGTAGTAGTGGAACTCGTCCATCACCACGTCGTCGGCCTCCGCCGCCGCCCCCTCGCGAAGGGCGAGGTTCGAGAGGATCTCCGCCGTGCAGCAGATCACGGGGGCCGAGGCATTGACCGTCGCGTCGCCGGTGATCATCCCCACCCTTTCGGCGCCGAAGGTCCGGCACAGCGACAGGAACTTCTCGTTGGCCAGCGCCTTGATCGGCACCGTGTAGTAGCAGCGACGCTTCTTGCAGATCGCCCGGAACTGGAGCGCCAGCGCGACCAGCGACTTCCCCGAGCCGGTCGGGGTGTTGAGGATGACGTTCCTCCCGGCGAAGAGCTCGAGGATCGCCGCCTCCTGGTGCCCGTAGGGCTCGAATCCCGACCCGACCAGCCAGTCGAGAAACACCCCGAGGATCTCGTCGTCGGAGTCCGGGTCCGTGACCTTGGCGGGATCGAGATCGGGCATGGCGCGGCGACCGTGAAGGGACCTCCGGCAAATGGAAGGCGGGATTGCCGTGCCGATTGACGGGCGGCTCGCGGGATCCTATCGATTCCGCCCATGGAATTCACCAACGTCACCGCCCTGGCCGAAGGAAACGTCTATTTCGACGGCAAGGTCATCTCGCACACCATCGTCATGCCGGATGGCAGCCGGAAGACCCTGGGAGTGATTCTTCCGGGCACCTATCACTTCGGCACCGGTGCCCCGGAGCGCATGGAGATCGTCGCGGGAGCGTGCAGCCATGTGCTGGATGGGGGCGGGGAGGCCATCGCCACTGGAGCCGGGTCGTCCTTCGAGGTTCCCGGAAAATCGGGCTTCACGATCACCGTCGAAGGCGAACCGTGCCACTACGTGTGCAGCTATCTTCAAGTGGCGGCTGAAGCATTCTCCCGAGGCTGACGTTCCCTTGCGAGCAGGCATCCCTACCAGTGGCATGACCGTCCCGGTCATGGACCCGGAACGCGGTCCATGCCCAACTCAAAAACATCAGGTCGAGGTCTCTGAGCCTTTCGTTCATGACCGGGACGGTCATGCCACTGGTAGGCGGTCGCACTGCCCCCAAAAAAGTGGAGGACGGAGTCGGTGCCCCCCGGCCCGTGCTCCGTCCTCCTTTTTCCTCTCCTATCGGAAATCCTCAGGCATCGAGCCGCAGCGCCGCCTTCCCGGCGGCACCCTTCGCCTCGGCCTTGACCGTGCCGTCGCCCGCCTCGGTGAGGCGCATGCCCACCCGCTTCGACACGCCGAACTCCTCCATCGTCACGCCATACATCACGTCGACGCGGCTCATGGTCCGCTTCGAGTGGGTGACGATGATGAACTGCGAGCGATCGACAAAGCGGTCCAGCACCTTGACGAAGCGGCCGATGTTCGACTCGTCGAGCGGCGCGTCGAGTTCGTCGAGCACGCAGAACGGGCTCGGCTTGATCATGTAGATCGAGAACAGCAGCGCGACGGCGGTCATCGAACGCTCGCCGCCCGAGAGCAGCGCGATCGACTGGAGTTTCTTGCCCGGCGGCTTGGCGACGACCTCGATGCCGGATTCCAGCGGGTCGTCCTCGTCGATCAGCTCGAGATCGGCCTTGCCCTGTTCGCCGAAGAGCTCCTTGAACATGTCGCGGAAGTTCCTCTTCACCTGCGCGAAGGTCTCGCTGAAGCGGCGCTGGGTCTCCTCGTTGATCTTCTCGATCACCTGCAGCAGCTCCTCCTTCGAGGAAACCAGGTCCTCGTAGTTGTTGCGGACGTCGTTGTGGCGCTCCTCGAGTTCCTCGAATTCCTCGATCGCGTCGAGATTCACCGGCCCCATCGAGTCGAGCCGGCGCTTGAGGTCGCCGACACAGGCCTCGACGAATTCCCAGTCGGGTTCGCCTTCCATGTCCCGGGGCAACTCGACCTCGTCCTCGGTGCCGTCCACGACCATCACCGGCACATCCTCGTCGTCACCCTCCTCGCCCGCCTCGACCATCCGGGCCCGGCCGCGGCCGGCTCCCTTCTTCTGGGTATCGATGCAGGCGAGCAGCGCGTGGGCGTCCGGCTCGAAGGCCGCCAGCTCGACATTGTGGCGTTCGAGCACCGCGTTCGTCAGGTTCTCCAGCCGGAGTTCCACCTTCGTCAGCGCGACTTCCTCCCGTCCCCGCTGCTCGGCCAGGCGGGCATGCTCCTTGCGGGCGGCGGAAAGCGCGGCCTCGGCGACGTCGATCGCCTCCATCAGCTCGCTGCGCCTGCCCGCCCTCGACTCCAGTTCGACTTCCAGATCATCGACCTCGGCCCGGCGGTTCTCGACCTCGTCCGCCAGTTTCGTGTTCTCACCTCCGGCGGCCTCGATGCGTTCGACGAAACTGCGAATCTCGGTTTCGCGGCGGACCGCGATCTCGCGCAGTTCGGCAAGCCGCGCCTCCATCGGCTGCTGCTGTTCCTCCTGCGCCTGCTTCGCCTTGCGCTCCACGGCCAGCGCGGTGCGGATCTCGCCCAGCGCATCGGCCAGCTCCGCCTCGTCGCGGTGGGCATCGTCGAGTTGTCCCTGCAGACGCCGCTGGTCGGCCTCGGTCGCCTCGAAGCGTTCGCGGGCGGCCTTCAATTCCGACTCCAGACTGCTCCGCCCCTCGACCACCGACTTCTCGCGGTTGTCGAGTTCACCGCGCTCCCAGCGGACGTTCTCCAGCTTGCTCTCGACGCTCTCCCGTTCCCGTCGGGCCAGCGTCTGCTGCCCCTCCAGGGTGGAAAGCTCGACCTTGTGGCGCTGCACCCGGTCGCGCGCGGTCTCCAGCTCCTCCTGCCAGGCGGTCACCGCGGCTTCAAGCTCGCCGACGCGGGTTCTCGCCTGTTCCTCGGAGGCGTTCAGGTCGGCCACCTCGGCCTCGAGATCGCGCACCTCGTTCTGCCTCTCGAGCACGGAAACATCGCCCTCGCCGGCGGCCCCGCCGCGCACGATGCCCTCGGCCTCGACCAACTCGCCCGCCGTGGTCGCGAAGACGACCCCCGGCCAATCGCCGCGCAGGCGCAGCGCGGTTCCGAGATCACCGACGACCAGCACCCGTTCGAGCAGCCGTTCGACCACTCCGCGGACCTTCGAATCGACCTTCACCTTGTCGAGCGCCCAGCCCAGCGCGCCCTCCGGCACCGCCTCCATCTGCGTCCCGCCGCTGGCCCGGACGAAATTCCGCGGCAGCACCGCCGCATGACCGAGCTTCTTCTCGGAGAGACGCTGGATCAGCGCCTCGGCCAGGCCGGCGTCGGAAACCAGCACCGTTTGAAGATGCGTGCCCAGCGCCGCCTCGACCGCACGCGCGCACGAAGGATCGGCCTCGATGAAGCTCGCCAGCACCCCCTCGACACCGGCCTTGAACCGGTCCGGATCATCGAGGCCGTCGAGGACCTGCCGCGTGCCCGCCTCGAAGCCCTCGCCGCGGTCCACCAGTTGGCGCAGCACCTCCAGCCGCGACGAGCGCTGTGCCAGCGCCTTGTGCGCGTCGGAGGCCGCGGAACGCGAAGCGTCCAGGTCGCCGCGACCGTGCTGGTATTTCCGCTCGGCAGTCTGGAACGCCTCCTCCAGTTCGGCGGATCGCGAGGCGTGCTCCTTCAGCATTCCCTCGATCTCCGACACCCGTTCGCCGGCGCTCTCGAGCTCGTGCCCCAGGCGCTCCTCCTCCTCGGCGAGCTGACGCGCTCGCTCGCGGTTGGTCTCGAGCTGCGCCTGCGAACTTTCGATCTTCGCCTGCATCGAGGCGATGGACGTCTGCGTGCGGTTCGACTCGGCCCGCGCCTCGTGCAGCTTGTTCTCGGTCTGTGCGCGCTGCTCGCGGGCCGTCCGGGTGCGCTCTTCCTGGTCGGAAAGCTGGATCTCCATTTCGGCGATCCGGCGCGCGAGCTGGTCGAGCGCCTCGTTGGCCGCGGTGAAGTCGAATTCCTGCTGCTCCAGCTTCCGCCGCGTCGCCTCGATCTCCTCCCTGTTCTGCGAAATCCGGCCCTCCAGCTCGGCCTTGCGCTCGTTGTTGAACGCGATGCGGCCCTCGGCGCTCGCGAGTTCGTTGCGGTGGTCGTTGAGTTCCTGACGCAGCTCCGCCAGCTCGCTCTCGAAATTGCGGGCGTTCTCGCGCGCCTCGGCCACCGCCAGTTCCTTCGGCTCCATGTCGCGCTCGAGCTTGTCCTCGTTGGCTTCGAGCGAGCGAATCGAATTCTTGAGCTCCTCCAATTCCGCGCCCTGCTCGACGAAGCGCTTGTGCGCGAGATGGGTGTCGAGGATGCGAACGTCGGCCGCCAGCGTCTGGTAGCGGCGCGCCTTCGACACCTGACGCTTCAGCGAATTCATCCGCCGCTCCTGTTCGGCGAGCACGTCGCTCACCCGCAGCAGGTTCGCCTCGGTGTACTCCAGCTTGCGCAGCGCGTCCTTCTTCTCGCGCTTGTACTTCGTGATCCCCGCCGCCTCCTCGAACACCGCGCGGCGTTCCTCCGGCTTGGACGACAGGATCTGGTCGATCTGACCCTGCGCCATGATCGAGTAGGCGGTGCGCCCGATCCCGGTGTCCATGAAGAGGTTGTGGATGTCCCTCAGCCGGCAGAGCGTGCCGTTGATCCGGTACTCGCCCTTGCCGTCGCGGAACACCCGGCGGGTGATCGCCACCTCGTTGTAGTCCACGCCGAGCGGCTCCTCGCAGTCGGCCATCGTCAGCGTGACCTCCGCCATCCCGAGCGGCTTGCGCTTCTCGGTGCCGTTGAAAATGACGTCCGCCATCTCGCCGCCCCGCAGCGCCTTGGCCGAGGTTTCGCCGAGGACCCAGCGGATCGCATCGACCACGTTCGACTTGCCGCAGCCGTTCGGGCCGACGATTCCGGTGACGCCTTCGTGGAATTCAAAGCGGGTCTTGTCGGCAAACGACTTGAAGCCGTGGATGTCGAGGGATTTGAGATACATGGAGAGGAAGGTTGAGGTTCGATAGGAGGCAGCCCGGACGGAATCCGAAGCTTTCCCCAGCCTAGCCGCCAACTCGGACGCAGGAAGCTTCCAGCGGTCGGAATACTACTTGTTGTGTCGATATATGAAAACCGATACCACAAATTGTGTTTCTCAATGCTTAGATTTCCTTAACCAATCTGCACAGCCTACCCCAGTCGGCCGCAAGTTCAAGATCCCCGCACTTGCGCCTTGATTTGTCATACAACCGCACGTCTTCTCGCCGCATGTCCGACTTCCTGACCGTCTCCCGCGAAGCCCACGACGCCCTTGTTGCCGCCGCCTACCAAGCCCGTGGTTTCACCGCCGACGAAGCCGCCGAGGGCGCCAAGCTGGCCGCCGAGGCCGCCCGCCACGGGATCCGCACCCACCACGCGCTCAAGGGCCTGCACCTCGACCACCTGTTCGGTTCGGCGGTCGGCGGCTGTACTCCCGGTGCCGAGATCGAGGTCGTCGAAACGCGCTTCAAGGGCAGCGAGGTGTGGAACGCCAACAAGAAGCTCGGCCAGTCGGTCGCCTACCGCGCCATCGACCGCTGCATCGAGCTCGCCGACGAGTACGGCATCGGCCAGGTCGCCGTGGACAACGCCTTCCACTACCTGTGGGGCGGCGGTTACGTGATGGAGGCCGCCGAGCGCGGCTACATCGCCTACACCAACTGCACCTCGGCGCTGGCCGAGGTCGTGCCCTTCGGCGGCAGGTTCCCCACGCTCGGCACCAACCCCCACTCGTGGGGCTTTCCTACGACGGATGCCGTAGGTTTCCCGCTGGTCAGCGACTGGGCCACCTCGGTGGTCGCGATGGGTCGCGTGCAGGCGCTCAAGCGCGAGGGCCAGCCGCTCCCGCCCAATGCCGCGGTGGACAAGGACGGCAACCCGACCACCGATCCGAACGAGGTGGCGGCGCTGCTCCCCTTCGGCGCCCACAAGGGCTACGCCATGTGCCTGCTCAACGAACTCTACGGTGCCCTGATCGGCGGTTCGCTGCCGACCATCCGCGGTCGTGCCGCGCAGGCCCCCGAGGGGGAAAAGACGACGACCGCCTTCTACTTCCAGGTCATCCACCCCGAGGCCATCGCCGGCGGTGCCTTCGCCAAGGGCCGCGACCAGATGAAGAACCTCAAGGCCGTCCTGGCCGACATCTTCGGCCACGGCAACGAGGGCTGCATCCTGCCCGGCCAGTTCGAGGCCGAGGCCCGCAAGCGCTCCGACGCCGCCGGTGGCCTGCACTTCACCGCGGCCGAGATCGCCGAGTTCAACGAACTCGCCGCCGAGATCGGCAAGCCCGGACTGGAGCCGATGTGATTCCGGAGAATCGACATTCCTGTCGATCAACCAGACACAGGGTCATGGATCGACAGCCGCCTTCGCCAAGGCTACGGCACGCCGGGGCAAGGTCGATTCTCCCGAACCCTACCCTTCCAGCTCGAAATCCTTCGAGGCGCGCACGATCCGATCGACGGCGTGCTTGGTGATGATGTTGCCGCGGCTGCCGCGGCCCTTGATGGCGAGCTCGCCGAAATGGAACGGGCGGCTCAGGTTGCGCAGGCGCAGCGCCGGCTTGATGTGCACCACGAGCATCTGGTCGTTGCTCGCCTGTTCGCTGTCGTGCACGGCGAAATAGAAGATCCGCGAACCCTTTTTCCCGGGCGTGAGGTCGTACTCCTTGTCGCGGGTCACGCCGCCGACCCGGAAGCGCTTGGCCAGCAGCGGCCCGTCCTTTCCGTCGCGGTAGATCATCGAATAGATGAGATCCTCCTCCTTGCGCAACACGGCGACATGCACGGGGCGATGGCCGACGAAGACCTTCTCCGCCACCTTCACGACCTTCATCTTTCCGTCGGCGCTGAAGGCGATGATGTCGTCGAGCGTCGAACACTTCTCGATCGGCTTCTCCTTCTTCAGTCCGTAGCCGGCAAAGCCGTTCTTCTCGTCGAGATACAGCGTCTCGGTCGCCGCCACCACCTGGGTGCGATCGACCTTCTCGAACGAGGCGATCTCCGTCTTCCGCTCGCGCCCCTTGCCGTAGCGCTTCTTGATGTCCTTGAACCAGTTGATCGTGAACTTCGTCAGGCTCTTCAGGTTCTTCTCGGTCTCGGCGATCGCCTCCTCGAGCTTGTTGATCTCCTCGTCGGCCTTGAAGGAGTCGTACTTGGAGATCCGCTTGATCTTGATTTCGGTGAGCCGGACGATGTCGTCCTCGGTCACTTCGCGCTTGAGCAGCTTCTTGAAGGGCTTGAGGCCCTTGTCGATCGCGTCGATCACCGCCTCCCAGGTCTCGCACTCCTCGATATCGCGATAGATGCGGTTCTCGATGAAGATCTTTTCCAGCGAGCTGAAATGCCACTTCTCGTTGAGTTCGCCGAGGCGGATTTTGAGCTCCTGCTCCAGCAGGTCGCGGGTCTGGAAAGCACTGGCCTTGAGGATCTCGGTGACCCCCATGAACTTCGGCTTGCCCCCGGTGATCACGCAGCCGTTGGGCGAGATGCCCATCTCGCAATCGGTGAAGGCGAAGAGCGCGTCGCGCGTGGTCTCGGCATCCGCGCCGCTCGGCAGATAGCCGATGATGTCGGCATGCTCGGCGGTGTTGTCCTCGATCTTCGAGATCTTGATCTTCCCCTTGTCGCCGGCGGCGACGATGGACTCCATCAGCCCGCCCGTGGTCGTGCCGAAGGGAATCTCGGTGATGCGCAGCAGGCCCTTCTTTTCGACCGAGATCCGCGCCCTCACCCGCACCTTGCCGCCGCGCAGGCCGTCGCGGTAGTCGCTGGCGTCCATGATGCCGCCGGTGGGAAAGTCCGGCAGCAGCTCGAACTTCTGCTTCCGAAGGGCGGCGATGCAGCCGTCGATGATCTCGTTGAAGTTGTGCGGCAGCATCTTGCACGCCAGACCCACCGCGATGCCTTCCACGCCCTGGGCGAGCAGCACGGGAAACTTCGAGGGCAGCGTGATCGGCTCCTTGTTCCGCCCGTCGTAGCTCGGCGTCCACTCGGTCGTCTTCGGATTGAAGAGCACCTCGAGCGCGAACTTGGTCAGCCGCGCCTCGATGTAGCGCGGGGCGGCGGCGCCGTCGCCGGTGAGCGTGTTGCCCCAGTTCCCCTGGGTGTCGATGAGCAGGTCCTTCTGGCCGAGGTTCACCGTGGCGTCGCCGATCGCGGCGTCGCCGTGCGGGTGATACTTCATCGTGTTGCCGATGAGGTTGGCGACCTTGTTGTAGCGGCCGTCATCCAATTCCTTCATCGAGTGAAGAATCCGGCGCTGGACGGGTTTCAACCCATCACCGAGGTGCGGCACCGCCCGCTCGAGGATCACGTAGGATGCGTAATCGAGGAAATAATCCGAATACATCTCGCCGAGCGAGACGTGCTGGTCGGGATCCGGGGTCATCGGCTGGGCCGATGCTTAAGGTTTGCGAATCAGCGGGCAAGAGGCTTTTCGCGGCGTTCGGGATTGGATCGGGCGTCCGGGAGTGCTGCCATCGCTCCCGCAAGATGCTGCGCCTGCTTCCGCTGCTGCTCACGCTTCCGGTCCCCGCCCAGGATCCGGAGTTGCCGCCGTGGCCGGAGGACGATGGGGCCGAGGTCGCCCCCCTGCCGGAATGGCCCGGGATCGACCCGGAGTCGCGGCCCTGGCTGCGCTGGCGCTGGCCCGCCTCGGGCGATTCTCCCGAAGATCCGGTGCCCTTCCTGAAATCCATCGCCGGGGCGGGCTTCGGCGGCGTGGAGATCGTGCCGGTCGGACCGGACCCCGGACAACTGTGGCCGGACCCCGGTTGGATCGAACGCTGCCGACTCGCCGCCGAAGCCTGCGGCGAACTCGATATCGGCTTCGACCTCGCCACCCAGACCGGTCCCGCGCCGGCGGCACCCGCCGACCTCGGGATCGCACGCGAACGACGGCTTGCCCCGCTCATCGCCACCGTCGCCACCGGGCCGGTGGATCTCGAACTTCCGCCTGGCGAAATCGACTGCCTCGGGGCCTGGCCGAAGGAGGGCGCCCCCATCGACCTCTCCGATTTCATCGATCCTGGAACCCGGCACCTGCGGTGGGAAGCGCCGCCCGGCGTGTGGCGGATCTACGGCGCGATCCACCAACCGATCGGCAACCGCCTCGATCCGTTCTCGCCGGCCGCCGCCGCCGAGCGCATCGGACGCTTCGACGAGCGCTTCTCGTTCGCGGTCCAGCCCCGCGCCCGCGTGCTCGAGCGCAGCGTCGTCACCGACGCCGACTGGTCGTCGGCGCTGGTCCCCGCCTTCCAGCGCCTGCGCGGCTACGACCTGCGGGAACACCTGCCCGCCCTGCTCGGCGACGCCGCCGGCGGGACCGTCGAACGCGTGATGGGAGACTACCGCGAAACACTCGACGACCTGCGCTACGAGACCCTCCTCGCCTGGCACACGCGGACCCGTGCGAGCGGATCGCTCAGCCGCAGCCTGCTCGCCGGCGACCCCGGACATCCGCTCGATGTCCACGCGGTTGCCGACATTCCGGGGATGATCGTCGAGATCGGGAACGAGGGCCCGCCACCGGTCACCGCCCGCTTCGCCGCCTCGGCCGCCCACCTCACCTTCAAGCCGCTCGTCCAAGGCAGCTTCCGCACCGACCGCCTGCTCACCCCCGCGCTGCTCAAGGCCACCGCCGACCGCCTGTGGCTGGCGGGAGCGAACCAGCTCATCCTCGACGGACGCGGCACGCGGGAAACCACCGCACCGCTCGATCCCGGCACCGGTCTCTGGCGTCACCTCGGGTCGTTCACCGCCTACGTCGACCGCTGCCAGAGCGTCCTCCAGACCGGCGCTCCGGATCCCGACCTGCTGCTCTACTTTCCGGCCCACGATTTCCACATCGAGCGCGACGGCATGCCCGACGATCCGGCCGGGCGCGAACGCTGGCTCGAGCCCACCGGATTCCACCGGGCCGCCCGGGCGTATGAGAACGGCGGGGTGGATTTCGACATCGTCAGCGACCGCCTGCTGCGCCAGGCCGTGGCCGCCGACGGCCGGATCATCCTCGGCGGACTCTCCTACGCCGGGATCGTCCTGCCCGAAGTACGGCGTCTGCCCGAGACGACCGCCACCAAGCTGCTCGACCTCGCCCGGGCCGGTGCCCGCATCGGCGTGCTCGGGGAATGGCCGCGCGACGTGCCGGGGCTGCCCTCACCGGACATCCGCCGCGGCACGCTGATCGGCGCCATCCGGGACATGCCCGACGCGGCCGCCAGCGAAAGTCGCGACCCGCTCGACCTCGCCGCCGCGCTCGGCGCCCGCATCGAGGCGATGGCCGGCCACGGGCTTCGTTTCGTGCGTCGCAGCCATGCCGACGGTCACCACTACTTCGTCGTCCACACCGGCGAACGCCAGCTCGACGCGTGGGTCCCGCTGGCCACCCCGGCCGCCGCCGTGCGGCTTCTCGATCCGCGCTTTCCCGGCCGCTCCGGCTTTACCGATGTCCGCCAGAGCGAGACCGGCCCCTCGGTCCGCCTGCAGCTCGCCCCCGGCGAATCGCGCATCCTCCGCACCTACCGCGACGCCCGCGAGGCCGACACGGCATGGAAGGAGTTGGTCCCCGACCGCAGACCCGTCCCGATCGCCGGCATCTGGAATGTCGAGTTCCTCGAAGGCGGCCCGACACGGCCCGGGCCGGTGGCCACCCCGGTGCTCGGCTCTTGGAAAACCCTCGCCGATCCCGCGGTCGCGGACTTCACGGGCGTCGCCCGCTACACCATCGAGTTCGAGATGCCCGACCCTGGCGAGGGCCACTGGCAGCTCGATCTCGGCGAGGTCGCCCACAGCGCCGAGATCCACCTCAACGGCCTCCCCGCCGGCATCGCCTTCGCCCCGCCCCACCGCTTTGACGTCGGCCCGATGCTGAAGCCCGGCACCAACACCCTGAGCATCCGCGTCGCCAACCTGCTCGCCCCGGCCCGTCCCGAGCTTCCCGCCGGGCTGCTCGGACCCGTCCGCCTTGTGCCGCTGGCCGAGACGAAAGCGTCCGCCACTTCACTCACCGGACCGTTCCCCGATCCGGCCCACTCGCCACCAGCTCATCCACCAGCGGATTCGGAAAGCGCCGGCTCGGAGTGATCGCGTAGAAGTTCTCGCGAATGTCATCGAAGCGGTGATGGATTTTCACAAGCCGCCGCACCAGTTCGCCGGCGACCACCACCGGAGGCACCAGCGCCAGTCCCGCCCCGTCCCGGGCCAGCAGTCGCAGCATCGCCATGTCATCCACCTCGGCCGCGATGACCGGACGGATTCCGGCCCGTTCCATGACCAGATCGAAGGCCCCCCGCACCGCACTGTCGGCGGTCGGCAGCAGCAACGGTTCGAACGCGAGATCCTCGGGATAACGAAAGCGCTTCCCGCCCCGCCGGCGGCGGCCGACCAAGGCGACCGGTTGTTCTTCTAGCAGGTGACTATGCCACGGTGTCTCGGCGTCGCGCCGCACCGCCAGGTTCGAAAGCACCACGTCCAGCGTGTGCGCCCGCAACTGGCGCAGCAACTCGCTGAGACTGCCCGAGCGAAGCACCAGCTCGACATCGTCACGCCCGGTGAATCGCCTCAGACACTGCAGCTGGAAATTCCGGGACAAGGTCGCCACCGAACCCACGCGCAGCACTTTCCGACGGTCGGTTGCACGATGGGACAGCGTTGCCACCAACTCGTCACCCGCGCGGAAGATCGACTCGGCGTAGTCGAGCGCGATGTGTCCGGCCTCGGTCAGAACCAGCGACTTCTTCTCCCGATGGAACAGCGGCTGGCCGAGACTCTCCTCCAGCTGGCGCAGCTGCACGCTGATCGACGACTGGGACACCCCGAGCCGGACCGCCGCCCCCGTCAACGTGCCCTCGTTCGCAATCGCCCGGAAGTAGCGCAGGTGGTGGTAGTTGAGAAACATGGTCGTTCGCTTTTTACGAACGATATTGTCGATAACCACTAATTGAAAGAACAAACGAAATCGTGTTCACCTATCGCGGTCCGGGGCGGAGACCCGGCCTTCCGCCATCCGAAACCTGAAATCCGCAATCCTAAACCGCATGGAAGCCCTCACCACCATCCTCAATCCCGGCGTCCTGTTCTTCATCCTTGGATTCGTCGCCGTCCTTCTGAAGTCGAATCTCTCGATCCCCGAATCGGTGGTCCGCTTCCTCAGCCTCTACCTGATGCTTTCGATCGGCTTCAAGGGCGGCATCAGCCTCTACCACTCGCCCCTCTTCGGCGACGGGTTGATCATCATCGCCATCATCATCGCGATGAGCGCCTTCGTCCCCTTCTACTCCTACCTGCTGTTCAAGAAGAGGCTGGGGGTGGCCGACGCCGCCGCGATCGGCGCGACCTACGGGTCGAACAGCACGCTGACCTACATCACCGCGGCAGGCTTCCTAACCTCGATCGGCCAGGCCTACGAGGGCTACATGACCGTCGCCCTCGTGGTGATGGAAACCCCTGCCATCATCATCGCGGTGATCATGGCCCAGTGCGCGATGAAGACGAAGTCGACAAAATCGACCCGTACCGTGATCCGCGAGTCGCTCACCGACGGAACGCTGCTGGTCCTGGTGGGAAGCATGGGCATCGGTTACCTGCTGACAGCTCTGGGCACGGAGACTTCGCCGCTGGCGACCTTCATCGAGGGCGACATGTTCACCGGCATGCTCGTCTTCTTCCTGCTCTACATGGGCACGGTGGTCGGACGGAAGTTCCGCGAGCTCGACCACTTCCCGCCGATGCTGGCCGCCTTCGCAATCATCGCCCCGATCGTCAACGGCATGATCGCCTTCGGCCTCTGCAAGCTGTTCGGCTTCCAGCACGGCGACGCGCTGTTGCTGATCATCCTCTGCGCCTCCTCCTCCTACATCGTCGCGCCGGCGATCCTCAAGGATACCCTGCCCGATGCCAACCCGGCGAAGTTCCTCACCATGAGCATGGGAATCACCTTCCCTCTCAACATCGTCAGCGGCATCCCTGTCTACTGGTGGATGGTTGAGAACTGGCTCTGAACGCCACTCCTCGCTGGCCAGCGGGCGGATTCACGGTAGCTTTCCGCATGCTCCGCCCGCTGGCCGCCGCCCTCTCGATGACCTGCGCCCTGTCCACGGCGCAGGTCAGGATCCTCACCATCGGCGACAGCATTACCGACGAGTACGAGGCCATCGCGGACCTCGACAACATCCTCACCATCGGCAGCGTCTACCCGGAACCGGACCCTCCCTCCAACAATCCCCGCGCCTTCAACTGGCCGGAGCTGCTCGAATCAAGACGGTTTGAAGAGGCGGACTTCGGACCCCAGGGTGAGTGGGGGGGAATCGACTATCTCTTCGGCTTTATTCCCGCTCCCTTCGGAGACCTCCGCTATCAGGGCTACCAGCTCAACTTCGCCGTCGTCTCCCTCACCTCCACCGATTGGGTGAATATCCTGACCGGAAACACCTCCGGCTATGATTTCCCTTTGCCCGGTTTCATGAACCGCACCCGCAGCGCTCTCTTCTCCACTCTGCCCTCCGCCGATGTCGTCGTCATTCTCCTCGGTGGAAACGACCTGAAGAACGACTACTTCGCCATCTTCAACGACGGCCCGCCCGAGCCTCTGTTCGATCAGATCCACGACCGCTTGGAAACCATCCACACGATCATCCGCGGCGAGGTTCCCGACACGCCGATCATCGTCGCAACGGTCCCGGACGTCGGAGCCACGCCGAACATCTTCGAGATCTACAACACCCCGGGAATCCAGGAAGCCACCCGGGCCAAGATCGCCGGGATGAACCAGGACATCATCGACACCTTCTCGGCCAAGGACGATACCGTCGTCGCCCGCGTCGACAACCTGACCAACGACCTCCTCGACATCGTTCTCGGCGAGGTGTCCGGACCCTATGATTTGAACGGAACGGTGTTCGCCATCGACGGCGACCGCTACAACCCGGCCGACCACATCTTCTGTAAGGACGACTTCCACCCGAACACCGTCGGCCAGGCGCTGATCGCCAACGAGATCATCGCCGCGATCAACCAGGTCGCCGCGACGGTCGAGAACTTCCCCGGTACCATCACGCCATTCACCAACCGCGAGATCCTCGAGCAGATCCTGTTTCTCGATCCCGACCAGCCGTATCTCGACTGGATCGCTCCCTTCGCCCTCGTCGCCGACGGCCCGGACGACGATCCGGACCGCGACGGTCTGCCGAATCTCGTCGAGATGATCCTCGGCACTCCTCCGAACGCGTTTTCCACCCCGTTCACCGGTGGCTGGCCCGACGGCGTCTCCTGGACGCCGGTCGATGACCGCTACGCCGCACTCGTCGCCGAGGAATCCCCCGACCTCGGCGGCTGGAGCCCGGTGCCGGCCGAGCGCATCTCGACGGACGGCTCGCAGGTCACGGCCACTCCACCGGCGGGTGAGGACCACTATTTCCTGCGTTTCCACGCGGTGCCCCGACCCTGAAAACAAGAAGGGACCGCGCACTCACGCGGTCCCCTTCCTGGTGTCATGAAACCGGGGTCTCTACTCCCGGCAACGGCGGGAGAATGCCCGGAGCCCGCCATCCTGTCATGTCACCAAATATTGGGACAGGCAGGGAGTGGCGCGTTCCAAGCGCCATGAAGGGGCACGGCAGTCTCCCGACCGCTCCCGGATGCCTGCCTTTCGTTTTGAATCCGGTGCCATGACAAACCTGAGCCTCCGGCACCCATCCGCTCGCCGCGGCTGAAAGCCGCCGCCCCATGCCATGGCGCCTTCCAAGCGCCACCCCTACGACAAATCCAGCAAGCCCCGCCGGATCGCCTCGCTGACGGCCGCCGGCAGGCTGCGCACGTGCAGCTTGTCGAAGCTGCGGCGGATGTACTCCGTCACCGAGTGGGTGCTGAGCTTCAACTCGTCGGCGATTTCCTGGCGGTTCAGTCCTTTCGCGGAAAGCTGGAGGACCTCGCACTCGCGGTCGGACAGCGTTTCGGTGTCGGCGATCGGGCTCAGCTTGCGAAAGCTGGAAAGGATCATCCCGGCGATCTTCGGATCGAGCGGCGTACCGCCTGCCAGCACTTCCTCGAGCATCTCGATCAAACGCGTCGCGCTGCCGGCCTTGACGAGATAGCCGTGGGCCCCGGCTTCCAGCGCGGCGAAGACCTTCTCCTTGTCGGTGAAGGCGGTCAGCACCAGCACCTGCGCCCGGGGCATGATCTCGCGCACCTTGCGGATCCCTTCGATCCCGCTCATCCCCGGCAGGCCAAGGTCGGACAGCACCACATCGGCCTCCAGCCCGCCGCGCATCGCCTCCAGCGCGTCCTCCATCGTCGAAAAGTCGCCGACGCATTCGTAGCCGCGCTGCTCGAGCACCATCGACACCGACTCGCGGAAATCCGCGTGGTCCTCGATCAGGATCAGCCTCGTCGGCCGCTCGTTGCCGTTGTCTTCCTTCGCCACGGCCGGATCATGCGCCTTTCCCGGCCGGCGAGGCAATCCCCGCGTCGCGCCGTTTCGCCTTCCGCAGCGGAATCGCCAGGTGCAGCGCGGTGCCGCCACCGTCATCGCTCTCGAACCGGAACTCCGCCTGCAGCGCCTCCGCCCGCTGACGCAAGGCCCGCAGCGTCGCGGGGCGCCCGCGCTTGACCTCTGGAATGCCGACCCCGTCGTCGGCGATCAGCAGCGCGAAGACGCCGTCGCCCTCATCGGCGTGGATCGTCACGGTCTTCGCCTCCGAATGCCGCAGGATGTTGTGCAGCGACTCGCGGAAGTAGAGAAACAGGTGGCGCTTCTGCGCGTCGGAACGCTCCGGCTGCCGGGCTGCCTCGTTGGCCGTGGACTTCCACCCGAGGCGCGCCGTCATGATCGAGGCGGTCTCCCGCAGATGCTCGACGGTGCCGATGCGCGCCCCGCCGTGGGGACGCAGCAACCAGACGATGTCGCGCACCGCGCTCACGGTCTCCGCGGCGATGCGCTGGATGCGCCCGAGTTCCTTCGACGGCCCCGTGCGTCCCTCGGCCAGGTCGGCGAGCATCTGGATGCTGCCGAGATTGCTGCCCACCTCGTCGTGCAGGTCGCCGGCGATCCGCTCGCGCACCTTGCGCAACTGCTGCCGCTCGCGCACCCGGTAGCGAAGCGGCAGCACGACCAGCGCCAGCCCGCCCACGCCGCCCAGCAGGCCCAGTCCCCAGAACGCCGCACGGCGCCACCCGGCCACGATCCCCGCCGCCTCGCGCCGCAGGTCGTGGCGCTCGGTTTCAAGATCCAGCCGCCGGTCGAGCGCGCCCAGCCACTCGCGCACCGGCACCAGCCGGCCGTCCGGGCCGAAACCGTCGCACAGGCTCACCGTCGTCCAGAACCGCGCCCCCGAGGCGATCACGTTGCCCATCCCGTCCGGCGAACGCACCCGCGCCCCGAGCGCCACGTTCTCGTCGCCGTCCCACAGCTCCACCTCGCTCAGGGCGAAGAACGCCGGATAGCTCTCGAACGGCTTCCACAGGCGCGTTGCCTCGACCCTCACGTAACGCCCCTCGACCTCGCCAAGCGGAACCGTCACCGGGTTGTGTCCGGGATTGCGCATCGAGCGCTCGACGACGGGCACCATCGAGTCCAGTTCCTCGCGCTGCTCCGCCACCTTCACCTGGAAGGCCTGCGGAAAGCCGAAACCACTCGGCAGGTCGGAGGTCGGACGCCTCGCCGGCAGCAGGCGCAGGCGCTCGAAACCCCGGCTTTCTCCAAGGTCGAGTTCCAGCCACGTCACCTTGTCGGCGCGCTCTCGCCCCTGCGAAAGCCAGCCGATGTTCCGATGCTCGCCGGCAGGCAGTTCGGGAAGACCCAGCGGTGTCTGCCCGTCGATCAGAAAGGGAGCGCTCCACTGCCACGGCGCGGGCGGGCTCTGGCCGCCGGGATTTTCCACTCCGGCCTCCAACGTGCGGTCTTGCTCCCCGCCATAGACGAAGACCTCCGACCAGGCGTGGACGAAGCGATCGCCATCGCGACCCAGGCGCAGCCCGACGATCCGCACTCCGGACGCCTCCACCGCCGGCTCGACCTCGAAGACGAAGGGATGTCCGGCACGCACCGGATGCTTCCACGCCTTGTCGACCTCCGCCACCGTCGCCACCACCTTGCCCCCGGCGTCCGTCAGCTCGACGCGGAAAGCGTCGGGCATCCCATACTGGCGGTTCAAGCCATCGATCTCGTAGCGCCGCGCCGGCACCAGGGCGACAAAGTCCACTTCGGCGGGTCCGTCCCAGTCGATCGTGATCGGGAACTCGCCCCGCTCCTCGGGATGCAGGCTCGCGAATCCGCCCGTGCCGCCCTGGTCGTCGAGCGGAAGCGTCGGCAGTTCGACCAGTTCCGCTTCGATCCCCTTCAGCTCCTCATCGATCCCATCCAGCCGACCGCTGAACTTCCGCGCGAGGCTCTCCTCCCATTCGGCCGCCCCGACCACTCCGCAACCCAGCAGCACCGCCAGCATTCGACCCATCACCCGCGTCATCGTGGCGGCACCCTACACATGAAACCCACCCGATCGGGAGCGCGGAATTTCATCCCGACGGCAGGCAGATGCCCTGTTCCATTCGCGCCTACACGAGATCCGGCACCAGCCCGTGCAGCCCGTGGTAGAGCAGGCCGCCGAAGATCAGGTCGAGGGCGAAGAGCTGGTGCACCAGCACGATCGCCCAGAAGATCCCCTGATACGCACCCTTCGAAATCTTGTGCCGCAGCACCCGCTGGCTGAGGAACGAACCCGGCCATCCGCCCGCAAGTTCGAACAGGTGCAGGGTCACCTCCGAAACCCGCGTCCGGGCCGCGATCGCATAGTGCTTGTCGAGCCACTGGAGCAACCCGGCGAGGAACGAATTGAGACTCACGCAGAAAATGAGCCACCACGTGCCGAGAAACTCGACCAGCACCGGAAAGGCCAGCGCAGGGAGTGCGAGCAACAGCCCCAACTCGACCAGATGCCGCCAGCCGAGGACGCTGCCGGAGGCGTGCAGGACGATCTGCCGCGCACAGGGACGCCCGCGCTCATCCTCGCCCATTTCGAAGGAAACCGGGTCGCCTTTCTCCGGCCACCGGGCGCGTTCGACGAAATTGCTGATGTGCAGGAAGATCCGTTCATCCTCCGCCTCGGCGAATCCGAAGGGGCTCTTCGGCTTCCATTCGATGATCACTCCGCGATGGCTTTTCGCCTCGACCTGCACAAGGCGAAGCTACTTTTGAAACCTTGACGATCAAGCGCCTTTGCTCAGCCGGCAGAGCTTTTCAGCAGGCCTCCGATCTCGCCGGGCTCGACCCGCGCATACGGACGGAAGGTCTCCACGGTTCCCATCGATTCGTCGTAGAGCAGCGCGCGGTGGAGGCCCAGGTTGCCGGCCGCCGGGCTGTCGATCAGCGCCGCGGAGTCGTTGGCGCTCATCTGGTAAAGCACCCTCATCTGGAAGTCGGCCATCGCCTTGCGCGGGATCCAGCGGCCGGCGTTGTTCCAGGTGTCGACGCCGGCGATCAGGTGGATGCCGGCCGCCGCTCCGTCGCTGACCAGATCGAGGAAAACCTTTCCCGGACTCGCTCCGCCGGACGCGGGCTCGTCGAAGGAAAAGCTGAAGTCCTCTTCCTGGCGCAGTGCCTTGAAACGTTGCAGGTCGCGGATGAAAACGAACACCTCCTCGTCGCCGCCCGACTCCAGACGCGCCGCGAGGTCGGCCATCACCGCGGCCACCTCGCCCGGGCCGTGGATTTCCCCGGTCAGGGAAAGGGATGCCAGCATCGAGGCGAGATAACCGTCGCCGGCCTCGGCATCGAGCACCACGAAACGCGCTCCTCCGCGAGGGTACTGCGCGGCCAGTGAAACCAGCGCGCCGCCCATCAGCGCCTTCATCCGCTCCTCACCCTGGCCGATCGCCAGCAGATGGGAGCCGCTCTGCCGACGGAAGACCGCCTCGGTCGGGCCCTTGATCGAGTTTGGCGCCCCCAGCCACGCCCGACCCTCCTTCGGCTGGGCGGCCGGCGGGTTCGCCAGGACATCCAGCAGGCGATCATTGTCCCGCAAATCGGCCGGTGCGTTGCCTTCGAAGACCACCGGAGCCGTCATCTTCAGACCGCGGCTCCTGGCCAGCTCCACCACCTCGTCGAGCCGCGCGTTCCGTTCCTCCTCGGAAAGCCACACCGTCTGGAACGGGCTGTTCGCCGCCAGCGCCCCGGCGTTGTCGTTGTAGATCCCCTCGCCCGGACGCGTCAGCAGCCGCGGCGCCGGATTCTCGTCGTCCATGATCAGGTAGGCGTCGGCCTCGTTGCACTGCAGCGCGATGCGGATCACCATTTGCCCGAGCGTCGCCCGCGCCAGCGTGTAGGCACCGCCCAGCGTCTGCCATCCTGTGAGGGCTTGACTCCCGCAGGCCCGGCCCTGACGCACGATGCGGTCGAGCAGCAGCGAGGCCTCCTGACCGATCCCGTCGTCCTCGGTGAAGAACTCCTGGAACTCGTCGATCATCAGCAGCGTCCGCGGCAACGTTTCCCCGGTCGCCTTGCGGTAGCCGGCGACATCCTGCGCGCCGCATTCGCGGAACAGCTCGCCGCGCCGCCGCAGTTCCTCGTCGACCCGATGAAGCACGCTCAGCCCGAACTCGCGGTCGCTCTCGATCGCCACCACCCGCGCGTGAGGCAGCCGCTTGGTGCCGTAGCACTTGAACTCGACGCCCTTCTTGAAATCCACGAGGTAGAACTCGACCTCCTCCGGGCTGCAGTGCAGCGCCAGGTTGGTGATCATCACGTGGAAAAGGGTCGACTTGCCCGACCCCGTCTTGCCGGCGATCAGGGCGTGCTGGCGCGTTCCTTTTCCGATCGCCAGATACTGAAGCTTCCGCGCACCGGTGCGGCCGATCGGCACCCGCAGTTCGTCGCCGGTCCGGTCGCTCCACCATTCGCCCTCCGGCGCGATGCTGGAGAACGGCACCTCGATCCGGTTCGAGTCGACGCTCGCCCTGCCGAAACGATGAACCATCTCGGTCGCCAGGGCGTCGTCAGGCGCACGGTCGAGCCGCACCGTCCCCGGCCGGCCCGCCAGACGCCACACGCCGCCGTCCTGCTTCAGGCACAGGCAGGACTTCCTCAACTCCGCGTCGAGGGCGGCGTCCGCCAGCGGTTTCTCCGACTGGACCAACAGGAACACCCCGCAGCGCGCGCCGCTCGCGGCCAGGCTGCGCAGCCGGCCCATCGCCGTTTCGCTGAAGCCGGTCGGCAATCCGGAGATCACCACGAACTGATACTTCTCGGCGATCGTTCCGGCCTGCTCGTTGTACTCGGTGATCGTCGCGTACTCGTTGCGCAGGTACATCTGGATCACCTTTTCGACGTGCTCGTTCAGTTCCGCGAGCCGTGCCTCAATCTGCGTCGGCTGGGTCCAGATCCGGCCATGGATCAGCGTGTCCTCGTAGTCGGCCAGATGCATCAGGCCGGCATGGTCCCGCCCGAGGCCGACGGCATCGATGAAGGTGAAGGCCACCCGCCCCGGCGGAAATCCCGCGAGCAGCCTCAGCACGATCGCGTTGACCGCCCCCGCAGCCTCTCCCGCGTCACCCTCGAGCAAAAGCGAGCCGTGCGACGGAAATCCCAGCGCCAGTGGAACGTCGATGCTCTCCGGCAGCGAGAACCTCGGATCGGCGGGTCGCGGGTCCGCCAGATCGGCGACCGGCACCGTGAGCGTGCCGAAACGAACCACCGCCTCGCCCGATTCCGGAGGCTGCCAGGCGGCGAGCCACTCGCGCGACCAGGCGGGAAAGCGCCGTGCGCTCTCTTCGGCCAGCGCCGCGAGTCGCGAGCACCGGTGATCGACCTCGGCGGGCCACCTCGACGCCAGCTCCGCCAGCGCCTTCTCCTGATCCGCCTCGGCCTCCGCGACCTCCGCCTGCCGTCCGGCCTCGAGTTGCTCCGATGTCTGCCGTACTTGCTTTTCGAATGCCTCCAGCCTCCCGGCGTGCGCCGCCTCGACCCGTGCCAGCCGTCGCCGGTGCAGCCGCTCCTCCATCGCGGGCAGCCGCGCGAACTGCTCCTCCAGCTTTTCTCGTCCCGCGCGGATCCGCGCCTGCGAAGCCGAGTCGCTCTCCCTCAGCGCCTCGCTCAGATCGCCGCGCAAGCGGTCGGTCTCGGCATCCATCTCCGCCTTCAGGCCACGCACCCGCTCGATCATCGCGTTCACGCCCATCACGCCGGCCAGGCGCACCCGCTGCAGAGACTCGGCCAGTCGCTGCGAAGGACCCCACACCGTCCCGAGTGCGATCGCGTAGAACACCAGCACCACCCCGGCCGCGATCGCGGCGGTCACCCACCACCCGCCCACCTCCGCCGGCTTCCCGGAAAGCCCTGCGGCAAGACCGACCGCCAGCACCAGCAACAAGCTCAGCGGGACAAAGCGGAACAGCATGGCCAGCGGCAGCCTCTTCACCGCATCGAGCGCCCCCGAAGCTTCCCCGAGCAGATCGCCTCCACCCGGATCCCCGACCTTGACACCGTGACCGCCGAGCCTTCGCGAAACCATCGGCTTGAACGCCCGCAACGCCTTGCGCGCTTCCAAAGCCATGGATCCCGCGGCGGCCAGATCCTCGTCGGCCTTCTTCCGGAGTTCGACCAACTCCGCGCGTGCCCGGTCATGGCTCTCCTGCAACTCCTCCTGCCGGCGCATCAGCTCGCCCTGCGCCCGACCCACCCGGCCGTCGCGTTCGTCGGCGACGCGCTCGGCCAGCGCCTGCCGCGCCGCGTGGTAGCGCGCCTCGATCCACTCGAGACGGGCGACGTGGCGCGCCTCCGCGGCGTCCTTCTCGGCCGCATGAACCGACTCCAAGGCGGTCCGTTCCCGATCCTGGTCGTCACCAATGCCCTCCTCCTCACCGCGCACCCGGCGCCGGGCCGCCACCAGCCGCGCCGTCAGCACTTTTCTTGCCGACTCCTCGCCGCGCGCCGTCTCCTCGACCGCCGCCTTCAGCGCGTCGAGTTCCGCCAGCACGGCGCCCGGCTCCAGCACGTCATTCACAGTCGGCATGGATCGTCGCGATCAATCGTTCCAGTTCGTCGATCACCCGCAGGGCGCGCGAGGTGTCCTCGCCGAGGCCCGCGAGGTAGGTCTTGGAAAATTCCGCCGCCTTGGCGTCGCGCCAGTGTTCGCGCACCCGGTCCCAGCGGGCGTGCAGTTCGCGTGTCGCGTCGTTGATCGCGCCCTTGGCCGCCCCGCTGGCACTCATTCCGGCTCCTCCCCTCCGGCCCGTTTCGTTTCCACGCGCACCGGTCCGTCCGTCCGTTCCGCATACTCGCCGAGCGCGCGGATCAGCCCGTCGAGCGATGAGATCGCCTTCGGCACCTCGCCCGCCACCCGTTCGCGCAGGCTGTCGAGCGGACGCGATGCCGGCTCGACCACCGCATCGAACTGGCGCGCCCACTTCTTCGTGAGACGCAACTTCTCCTCGGCCTCCTCCAGCGCCCGGCGCGCCTTCTTCACCTCCAGTTGCTGGGCCGAGTGATCGTCCTTCAGCGCCGACAGCTTCGAGGTCGCCAGCTCCGCCTCCGCCTGGTCGAGCCGCCGCTGACGCCGCTTCACCTCGCCCTCCCAGGCCATCCGCTTTTCAAATGCCAGCCACTCTCGGGTGCGCTTGATCTCCCCGCCCACGTCGTCCAGCGCCCGGGTGATCCGCTGGCGGTAACGCACCAGGCCCGTCCGGAAGTCCTCCAGCGCTTCGATCGATGCGACGTTTGCCTGCTCTGCCACGGTCGGTTGAGGGCGGTTCGACCCTCCGCCAAGCTAACGGGCGACCCGCCGGCCACAAGAGGCAAACGAGTCACGAGCAGCGCGGAGTTCAGCGCTGGTCGAGGTACTGCTGGATCCGCTCCGCCTTGCGCAGCAGGTACGGCGCGTGGCGGTCGGCGACCTCGTTGAACCGCTTCAGGCCCTTCATCGTCTGCACGAACTCGGTGGCGAACTTCTCCTGCTCCTGGTCCTGCCACGTCTCACCCAGCGAGGTGAAGCGCGACATCAGCGACGCCGTGCGGTCGCGCAGTTCCTCGTTGAAGCGCTTCAGCTCCACCGCGAAACGGCGGAGTTCCTCGGGATCGACAATGGCCTGGGACATGGCGGTATTCCTACTCCCCCCAGCCTATGCCGTCCACCCGCCGCCTCAAGAAGCAATCCCGGGGAGGCTGGAGCCCGTTGCCGGATTCGAACCAGCGACCTGATAATTACAAATTACCTGCTCTACCAACTGAGCTAAACGGGCGAAACATCCGTGACGGACTCCCGCGGACCTACCCGCCGCATGCGGCCACTGCAACCGCAAACTAACTTCATTCCCCGCCGAGGATCAGCGGATTCCAGTCGCCGCCTGCGGACGGATCCATCTTCTCGCCGTTGACCACCAGCGTCCGGCCACGCTCGCCGGGAGGCAGCGCAAGCTGCACGCCCATCCCGTCGGGCACCTCCAGCTTCAGGCCAAGCACCCCGCCATTTCGCTTCCAGTGGATCTCGATCGGTCCCTTCGGCGTCGGTACCCGTCCCCTCGCCTCGGTCAGTTCGCCGAGGTGCGGGCGGATTCCCACCGTCTTCCATCCCGGCTCCAGCGGCTCGACTCCGAGCACGTAGCGGGGCAGCAGGTTCGCCGGCGCCGCGCCCCATGCGTGGTTCCAGTCCTGGTTCGGCTTGTACTTCTGGTCCCATGCCTCCCAGGTGATCGTCGTGCCGCTTTCCAGCATGTGCTTCCAGCTCCGGTCGCCGTCGGCGAGCATCAGCTCCAGCGCCTGCTCTCCGGCACCGTGCTCGAACAGCGCCTCCATGAAATACTGCGCGGCATACACCGAGCAGCGCATCCCCTTGCCGACGAGAAAGTCGACCACCGTCGGCACCTGCTCCTGCGGAACCAGACCGAAGGCGAGCGGGAACATGCTCGCGTGCAACGCCGCATGGTCGGTGCCGATGCCGTCGCGGTAGGTCCCGTTCTTCATCAGAAGCTTCTCGTTGAAGACCGTCTCGACCCGGTCCGCCCGATCCCGGTAGCGCTTCGCTTCGTCGCTCTTGCCCACCGCATCGGCGAGGTCGGCCATCCGGCGCAACGCCTCGATGTGGAACGCATTCACCACCGTGTTCACCTCGCGGAAGACGTAGCCGTCGCGCTCGCCCACCGGCCAATCGACGATGTCGTCGCGCTTGACCTGCTTGGCATTGCTGCGGATCAGTCCGTCGTCCCCGGCGCGTTCGAGCAGCAGCTTGTCCTTCAAGGATTCGTAGCGGGGCTTCAGCCATTCGGCGTCGCCGGTGTGCATCCAGTCGGCGTGCGCCATGAACACCATGTGCGGCGCCCATTCGGTCGGCCAGGTCGGATACTCCATCAGCCGGTCGAAGGTGTCGCGCGCCATCTGCTTGTCGGGATCGACGTAATAATGGCTGAGCTGGTTGAGGTAGGCGTCCGCCTCGTAGGGAATGCGCTCGCGATCACCATCGACATACACTCCCGCGAAAGAGGTCGCCTTGATCGAATACCGGCAAAGCTCCCAGATGGCATCGAGGGTCTCGTCCGAAGACTGGAACGAAGCCGCCTGGTCATCCCAGCCCACCGGAAAGGCCGATCGGCGCACGATCTGTTCGGGCTTCAACTCACCCGGCCATCCTTCGATCTCGACCCACCGGAACGGCGTGATCACTCCCCACTCCTCCGGCGTCAGCACGGCCGGTGGATGACGGTCGTCGTT
>ERZ869936.703-NODE-703-length-28867-cov-6.246043_pt1 | contig 28867 bp, 24 predicted proteins | sample MGYA00520876_ERZ869936 | MGnify/ENA primary metagenome ERZ869936 (study PRJEB32218, sample SAMN09650985) | biofilter metagenome | isolation source: enrty point of leading RO module | place: Saudi Arabia: Thuwal, RO plant located on Red Sea | collected 2016-02-17 ... | reverse complement strand
GCAAAAATCACTTTAAACCGCCCTAATGTTTTTAATTCATTTAACAGAGAAATGGCATTAGCATTTCAGCAAAGACTAGATGAATGCGAAAAAGATGACACTATAAGAGCTATCTATATTACAGGAGAAGGAAGAGCATTTTGTGCAGGACAAGATTTAGCCGAAGCCATTGACCCTAATGGACCGGAGTTAACTAAAATTGTTTCAGAACACTACAACCCTATTATCTCAAGACTACGAAAAATTGAAAAGCCAATTGTTGGTGCTGTAAATGGTGTTGCTGCAGGTGCCGGAGCAAACATTGCTTTGGCTTGTGATATTTGTGTTGCTACAGAATCAGCATCATTCATTCAGGCATTTAGTAAAATTGGTCTTATTCCTGATAGTGGCGGTACTTACTTCTTACCTAGAATTATTGGATTACAAAAAGCTTCTGCTTTAACTATGTTGGGAGACAAAGTATCTGCTAAAGATGCCGAACAAATGGGCATGATATATAAATCATTTAGTGATGATACATTTAAAGATGAATCTTTTAAAATAGCAGAAACATTAAGTAAAATGCCTACCAAAGGAATTGGCTTAACCAAAAGAGCACTTAACGAAAGTTATAATAACACTTTAGAACAGCAACTAAAATTAGAAGACGAACTACAAACTGCGGCAGGAAAAACTCATGATTACAACGAAGGAGTAAATGCTTTTCTTGAAAAAAGAAAACCTGAATTCAAGGGAAACTAATTAAACAATGTAATAATTAGCTAATGAAGCAATTAATTTCATGAAACATTTTAACGAATTGACCTATTAACTTTATTAAATTGAAAAAATTAATCACCATAATATTACTATTTAGCTGCTCACTTGCTTTTTCCCAAGGAAGAGTGGACGGCTTTTATAAAGGAAAAGGAAATATTGAAATAGTTGCCGGAGTCGGTGTAGAATTTGCGGATAAATTTTTTGCCGGAAAAGATAAAATAGACTTATCAAGAACTATATATAACGCCAACCTATTTATTGCAGCCGGTTTGTTTGACAGACTTGACTTTTATCTGGCTGCTCCTTATGTTGCTATTAATACAGTAAAATCTGTGCAAGACGGTAGTGCTTATTTAAAGTTTAAGGCTTACGAAAAAGAATTAGACAAGGGAAAACTTTCCATTAGTTTGGCAAGTGGAATTTCAACCAATTTAGCTAATTATCAAACTGAGGGATTAAATGCCATTGGTCAAAGGGCCACAGTACTTGATATACGACCTGTCATCCATTATTTTGCAAATAACGGATGGTTTGGAACACTTCAAGCAGCCTACAACCACAAACACCAACCTGTTCCTGATGCAATTAACAGTGCTTTAAAAATTGGGAAAGCAACAGCAAAACATTACTTTGATATATGGTACGATTTTCAAATGAGTGATGGAGGTTTAGATTACAGAGGAACTCCGGCTCCATCAACTTTTAGAGAACTGGGAGTAGATTATCATAAAGTAGGTGCAACTTATTACACACCTTTATTTCAACGATTAGGCTTTTATATTGGGACTTCTTATGTTGTTACCGGTAGAAATATCGGTCAAGGTATAGGAGCTAATTTAGGTTTTGTTTTAAAAAGTAATTAACTATGAATATTGGAGTTATAGGAGCAGGAACAATGGGTGCAGGCATTGCACAAGTAGCGGCAACATTTGGTCACCAAACGGTTTTATTTGATGCATTTCCTGAAGCTATCGAAAAGGCGAAAAAATCACATGATAAAATTTTTAACCGACTGGTTGAAAAAGGAAAATATACTGAAGAACAAAAAGCTGAAATTATTGGCAGAATTACTTATTCCAATCAACTGGAAGATTGCAAAAATTGCGATTTAGTAATTGAGGCAGTTATCGAAAAATTAGATTTAAAAAAGAAAATATTTTCGGATTTAGAAGCATTAGTTAAGCCTGAAACTATTTTGGCCACAAACACTTCTTCCCTATCTGTGGCTTCTATAGCAGCTGCATGCAAAAACTCCGAAAGAGTTTTGGGAATACATTTCTTTAATCCGGCTCCGCTTATGCCATTGGTGGAGATTGTTCCTGCCATTCAAACCAGTAAAGAAGTTTTGCAAAAAGCAAAAGCAGTAATTGACAGTTGGAAAAAAGTAACGGTTGTTACTAAAGACACTCCCGGTTTTATCGTAAACAGAGTAGCCAGACCGTTTTATGGCGAAGCGCTGAGAATTTATGAAGAAGGCTTTGCAGACTTTGCCACCATAGATTGGGCAATGAAAGAATTAGGCGGATTTAAAATGGGACCTTTTGAATTAATGGATTTTATTGGAAATGATGTAAACTATGCCGTAACTGAAAGCGTATTTGCCGCATTTTATTACGACCAAAGATATAAACCATCTTTTACTCAAAAGCGTCATTCAGAAGCCGGTTGGTTGGGCAGAAAATCAGGTAGAGGGTATTACAATTATGCTGAAGGAGTGGAAATGCCTCAACCCAATAAAGATGAAAAACTGGGCAATGATATACTTTGGAGAATATTGGTAATGCTGATTAATGAAGCAGCTGATGCTCTTTACTTAAATATTGCTACTAAAGAAGATATTGACTTAGCCATGACTAAAGGCGTAAACTACCCTAAAGGTTTACTGCAATGGGCTGACGAAAAGGGAATTCAGCATTGTGTGGATACACTAGACAGATTACATAATGAATATTTGGAAGACCGTTACAGATGCAGTCCACTCCTGAGAAAAATGGCAAAAGAAGGGAAAACATTTTTTAACCAATAAGATATTTCCCTCATCCATCTTACATTAAACATAATTCATATCTTAGCACTTCCAAGCTATTTACATGAGTAAAAAAGACACCGTTTCAACCGATTTTTTAGATAAACTAGACAGACATTTTGATAAAAATTCAAAGCTGTATTTAGGTGTTATCTTGTTGCTAACTGCTTTTTTCTCACTATTACTTTTTGATGTAAAGGTTTCCACCGGTGGTGATGATTCTTCATACATTGTTAGAGCACATCGCTTCATCAAAGATGGAACTTTTCCATCTTATCAAGGGCCACTCTACCCTATTTTCTTAGCCATTTTTGTAGGTAGTTTTGGTGCGGGAGTAGTTTTTCTAAAAATGCTTTCCGTTATCATGCACTTCGGTTTTGTGCTGTTGACTTATTTTACTTTTAAAAACAGAATACCAACATCTGTTTTATTCCTTTCTCTTTTTTGTATTAGCATAAATGCCACTCTCCTATTTTTCGCCAGTCAAACCTATAATGAAGCATTTTACTTATTTATTCAAGCTATTTTCTTTTTCTTCTTTATGAAGATGCTTGACCGAACAAAAGAAAGTGATTCTAATATCAAAAAAGATTATAAACTCTGGATTTTAGTAGGCTTTTCAGTGCTTTTATTACTCATTACAAAAAATATTGCTTACGGAATTGTAGTCCTTATTCCTGCTTATTTCTTAGTAAAGAAACGATTTAAAAGTGCCGGATTTTTCGTAATTGCATTAATCATCTGCTTCTTACCTTATAAACTTATCAAAGATGCATTTACCGAACAAACCGATGCACAAATAAGTCAGCAAGGGGAAATGCTTTTATACAAAGACCCTTACGATTATTCTAAAGGAAAAGAAGATTTCTTTGGTTTCATGGAAAGGTATTACGAAAACGCACACCTTTACTTATCAAAACATTTTGCCAAAATGATGGGTTTGCGTGATGCTCAAGCAAATACTACGGTAGAAGGCTTAACTTTCTTTTTAGCATTTTTATTAATTCTGTTCTTAATTCTCAGTTTCAAGAGCAATAACTACATGTTTTTCCTCACCTTATTTACCGGAGGAATGTTAAGCGCAGTATTTATTGTGCTTCAAACCCGCTGGGATCAGGACAGGCTAATTTTGTTCACAGTTCCCTACTTAATTATGGTTTTGTTTTACGGTTTGTATGCTTTAACTAAGCGTAAAAAATTCAAAAGCTTTCAAATCATTACACTACTTATTCCTATCCTATTTGTTTTTGCCGTTAGTGGAGACACCTTTGCAAAAGCTAAAGAAAATATTCCTGTACTAAGAAAAAACATGAAGGGCGATAAGTTTTACGGCTACGGACCGGACTGGGTAAACTTTTTAATGATGAGTGAGTGGGCCGACAAAAACTTACCGCAAGATGCTTTTATAGCTTCTCGTAAACCAACCATGTCAACCATTTACGGTGGTGGTAGAGAGTTTTACGGTATTTACAGAATTCCTGCTGATGAAAATAATGAACCTCTAAAAGGAGAAGAGCTTTTACAAATACTAAAAGATGCAGGCGTAACGCATGTTATTATGGGTAACTTACGAAGAAACCCAAATAAAATGGATGGTTATACCATCAACACTGTTCAACGATATTTATATTACATTGAGCAAGTAAAACCCGGAACGTTTAGACAAGTTCACCAGATAGGAACATCTGAAGCAGCATTTTTATTTGAAGTAAAATATTAAGCATGGTTGACGAACAAGAACGACTTAAGCACGAAATAGAGCACGGAAAAAAGATTAGTGAAAACGCTGAAGATGTTTGGGGCTGGGGAAGTCCTGCCGGGCAGGTGAGAGCCAATAGAAGAGCACAATACTTTATTGATTTAGGAAAATTTGACAGCAACTCTAAAGTGCTGGAGATTGGTTGCGGTACAGGTTTGTTTACAGAAAAAGTGTACCAACAAACCAAAGCAAATATTATTGCCTCTGATATTTCTGAAGAATTGCTGGTACAAGGCAGAAAGAAATTGCCTGAAGTTACTTTTCAGATAGAAGATGCCATGAACCTAAGTTTTGGCAATGAAGAATTTGACGGAGTGTTTGGTAGTTCAATTCTTCATCATTTGGATATGGAAAAATCATTGAATGAAATACACCGAGTGTTAAAGCCCGGAGGAAGAATGATTTTTGCAGAGCCCAACATGATTAACCCACAAATTTTAGTGCAAAAAAATGTTCCGTTTATCAAGCGTTGGCTAGGCGATTCTCCTGATGAAACAGCCATAGTAAGATGGAGTTTTAAAAAGAAACTAAAACAGCACGGATTTAAAAACATTAAAATATTTCCTTACGATTTCTTGAATCCTTACACTCCAAAACCTTTGATTGGGTTTATTAACGGTATTGGAAAAGGCGTAGAAAAAATACCTGTAATGAAAGAAATTGCCGGCTCTGTAATTATTTATGCGGAGAAGTAAAAGTTTAGACCCAATTAATAAAATGAAAAAATTATTTTTTTTAGTTGCATTAATAATTAACACTACTTCCTTTTCTCAAAATGCGGAAGAAAATATTTCAAAAGTTACTTTAACTCTAACTACAATAACATCTGATTATGATTTAAAACCATTATTAGGAGTAAAAACTGACATATATTTAAGTAGTCAGTTATTAAAAGCGTTACCATCTAATCCAAGCAAGGTTCATACTTTAGAATTGTATTTACAAAATGAATATCTAATTTCCTTCCATAAGGAAGGTTATGATACAGTGCAATTTATTGTTAATACTAAAATCCCAAAAAATGAAGAGAAAGAAATGGAAAAGAATGTATTTAATTTTGAATTTCCTTCACAAATAAAATTCAGTAAAGTTGCTGAATTTGAAAGACCTTTAAAAATAAGCTATAAAATATATTTCGATTCTAACTCAGGCTTTTTTGAGTTTGATAATTCTTACTCAATATCAAGATCAATAGGCCTATCCAAGCAAGGAGCTGAGTTTATTAAAATGAAAAATTACAAATTGGCCGAACGATATCTAACGCTTTCAATCAATTTGAATCCCATTAGAGATTCCTATTATAATAGAGCAATTGCAAGGATAAATCAAGAGAATTTTATTGGATTTTGTGAAGACTTGAAATCTGCGTCAGGTCTTGGAGACGAAGAGGCAGTAAAGTTGCTTCAAGAAAAGTGCTATAAATCAGACACATTATATTTCAACCAGGACTCTATGATTTGTAAAAAAGATGAACATAGTTATTCAATGTATTATCGTAAATCAAAATTCAGTGATTATAAATTTATAATGTACAGAAATAATAAGGACTCCATTAAACTTGCTTATACTGATGAAAATAATGAAAGGATATACTCTCACGTTGATACTTTTCCTAAAATGGGAACTGAAAAAAATGAGTTTTATAATTTTCTAGCAAAAAATATTAGATATCCTCCTTTAATGAAAGAAAAAGGTATTCAAGGAACTGTTTACGTTAGTTTTATTGTTGAAACGGATGGTTCAATTTCAGATATAGATATTATTGAGAGTCCCGATGAAATGTTAAGTGAAGAAGTGTTGAGGTTGTTAAAACAAATGCCAACATGGAAGCCTGCAATTTATAGAGGAATACCAATAAAATTTGAATTAGTGTTGCCAATAAGGTTTAGTTTACGTTAACTAATAACTCCCATACCTCTTTCTTAGCAACCACTCAGCAGAAAGAGCAATTAGCAACAAAAAGAAAATCCATTTTAGGTTAATAAGATCAAACAGCTTTTCTTCTGAAAAAGAAATACTGGTAATTTCATTGTTCTCACTAATACTTGCTCCTAATGTATTGATGTCTTTGGGGTAAACCACACCACCATTGGTTTTCTCCGCAAGGTTTTGCAGTAAGGTATGGTTGGCCTGTAAGTTTATTTCTTCCAATTGAATTTCTTTTACAATAAATTCTCCTTTATCAGTATAATCTTTACCCGAGAAACTGGTTTTAGCAAAATAAGTGTATTCTCCCACAGGCAAGGTTCCAATGTTTAGCACATAAGCATTACTGGTTTTTCCAAAGCTGTAGTTAAACGCTTTTCCATCTTTATTTTTAATTACCAGTTTTACTTCAGGCTCATTGGTCAGCTCATAGCTTTCGTTATATAATTCTGCTTCAAACTGAATGATGTCGTTTTCAAAAAACTGATTATCTACCTCCACCTTAAACCTTGATTTATCTGCTTTTACAGAAAGATACTGAACTGTTTTTCCAATTATTTCGTTAAAGGCTAAATGATTTTGCTTTTGGCGATAATTCTCTAACGACCATCTCCAAATGCCATCACCGGCAATCACTCCCGCTTTGGTTTCTCCTTCTACATAAAACGAAATCAAGGGAAGTTTTGTACTCACAATTCCTATTTGCTGTTTAAACAAAGGATATTCGGTAACGGTTGAGTTATAATTTCCGAAAGGAGTTTGCAAGGGAGGAAACTTTTTAAATACGGATACATATTCTTCTGAAATAGAAAACAAAGGAAAATCTTTATTAAATGAAGCTATTGCATCATTGGTTCTGCTTTGACTTCCGTTAATATTTAAAAATTTATTCACCTGAGAAAACTTACGCACATCCGATTGATTTCCCAATACATATAGCACAGGTATTTTCAGCTGTTCAATTTGTTGTAAAGTAGTTGTGATTGAATTGCTCATAGAAGGTAATTGGTGTAAAATCACCAAATTATAATCATTTAACTTTTCGTTAAAATCAGCAGCCAATTTTGAAATTACCTCATAGTTTTCATTGGTTTCAATCGCTCTTTTTAGGGCTGCTATGTCAGGATGAGGAGAATTAGCCAACAACAATATTTTTTGCCTCCCATCCAACACATCTATAGACGCAATTTGGTAGTTATTTTTTTCGGTTAATTCGCCCTTAATAGGCTCTACATATACTTTTAGCGTCTGAAGTCCCACTTCTTTTGCCTCAATAATGGCATCTATTTCATAATAACTTTTATTAGGGGAAAACTGAACCGCTTGTCTAAACAATTCTTTGTCGTTTCGTTTTATAATAACGTTTGATGACTCATTACTCACACCATGAGCCTTTACACCAATTCTAACCGGAAATTTATTTCCTAAATAGGTGATTTTATTATTAGAAACTTGTTGAAGAATCAAATCTCTTTTTTGAGTAGTATCGCCCAAAGCCACAGTATAAATGGGCATATTTTCTTTAATGGAATAAACAGGATTACTGCCTTTATTATAGATACCGTCAGTCGCTAAAATAATAGCACCGATGTTTCTGTTGACATATCGGTTTTGTATTTCATCAAACAGAATAGAATAATCGGTAATTTTTTGCCTGAACTGAAAATCCATTTGGCTAGAAAGTTTTTCCCCAAATGAATACTGAACCACTTCATAGGTTTCGGAAAGCTCATCAGCTAAATCTTCAAATTGCTTTTTTAAAGTTTGGTTTAAAAAAGTAGAATCATGCACAAACCTCAACGACTCAGACTCGTCTAACGCCAAAACAATAATAGGTTTTTCTACCGTTCTAACTAAAGTTTTTATAAGTGGAGAAAGCAACAAAAAGCAAATGAATGATATTACAATAAATCGAAAGGCGGTAAGCGTCCATTTCACCCATTTTGGGCTTTCATTGAGCCAGGATTCTTTTCGGTAAAGAATATAAGACAAACCTGCTCCCAACAGCACACAAAACAAAATGTACCAAGTAGGAAGTTCAGTGATTATCTTAAAACATAACATATACTTGAAATTAGAAGTTTTAAGTTATGAACGTTGAATAAAAGCAAGAAGTTCTTTTTATTCAAACCTCTCATTCAAAATCCAAAACTTCTTTACGTCATCATTGCACCACAAACAGGCAACACCTGACCGGAAACGTAGCTGGATAAGTCTGATGCTAAAAACAAACAAGCATTAGCCACATCTTCTACAGAACCTGCTCTACCCATCGGAATATCCTTTAGCCATTGTTCAACAGCTTTAGGGTCAACAGCAGCTGTCATTTCAGTAGCTATAAATCCGGGAGCGATAACATTGCATCTAACGTTACGAGAACCTATTTCTTGTGCTATAGATTTAGAAAAACCAATAATACCTGCTTTAGAAGCAGCATAATTAGATTGCCCGGCATTTCCTTGCACACCTACTACACTACTCATATTGATAATGGAGCCTGAACGCTGCGACAAGAAGGTTTTTACAGAGGCTTTAGTCATATTAAAAACAGACTTCAAATTGGTTTCAATAACTGCATCCCAATTTTCTTCAGACATTCGCATTAAGAGTCCATCTCTAGTAATTCCTGCATTGTTAATTAACGCATCTATTCTGGTAAAATCTTTTACCACATCAGCTATCAATTGTTCTGCCTGAGCATAATTTCCCGCATCTGATTGGTAAGCTTTTGCTTTAATACCATGACTCATTAACTCTGCTTCAACCTCTTTGGCTTTAGCTTCAGATGAAACATAAGTAAAAGCGACATTGCAACCATTTTTTGCAAAAACCTCAGCAATGCCCTTACCAATACCTCTTGATGCGCCTGTAATTAAAGCAACTTTTCCTTCTAATAATCTCATAATTATGCTTTAACACTCATTAGCTCTGCTATTGCAGCACCAATTTGAGCAGGTGAACTAACTACTTTAATTCCGCATTCTTCCATAATTTTCATTTTGGCGGCAGCAGTATCATCTGCTCCACCAACAATGGCCCCAGCATGTCCCATTCTTCTTCCCGGAGGCGCTGTTTGTCCTGCTATAAACCCAACAACAGGCTTGGTTCCGTTTTCTTTAATCCACTTAGCGGCATCTGCCTCCATGCTTCCGCCAATCTCTCCTATCATTACAATTCCGTCTGTCTCAGGGTCGTTCATAAACATTTCAACAGCTTCTTTGGTAGTTGTACCAATAATTGGGTCGCCACCAATACCAATTGCAGTAGAAATTCCTAATCCCGCTTTTACCACTTGGTCAGCAGCTTCATAAGTCAAGGTTCCTGATTTTGACACAATTCCTATTTTCCCTTTTTTGAATACAAAACCAGGCATAATGCCAACTTTTGCTTCCTCAGGAGTAATTACTCCGGGACAGTTAGGTCCGACTAGTCTGCATTCTTTGTCTTTTAAATATTCTTTAACAGTAATCATATCTTTGGTAGGAATACCTTCTGTAATACAAACTATTACTTTAATTCCAGCTGCTGCCGCTTCCATAACTGCATCTGCTGCAAAAGCAGGCGGAACAAATATGATAGAAACATCAGCACCTGTAGATTGAACGGCTTGTTCAACAGTATCAAACACCGGTTTATCTAAATGCTTTTGTCCACCTTTTCCGGGTGTAACCCCACCAACCACATTGGTTCCATATTCAATCATTTGACCGGCATGAAATGTACCTTCACCACCGGTAAAACCTTGAACGATAATCTTTGAATCTTTGTTTACTAATACGCTCATATTCCTTGTATAAAATGGATTTAACTATTCTTGTCTCCAAAAGTAAAATTTATTGAGAGTTTAGCAAAGGATTTTTTTCGACAGAACAAATTGCTTAATACAATTTAGAATCTCCACTTATTTTCTCTATTGTTAAACATTTCTAACGAAAACTTAATACCTGTATCAGGCTTAGCATTACTATACTGAGCGCCAACTCCGTAAACTCCAAACCTAAATCGTCTTCTGGCTATTTTAAAGGCTCGTTCTAAACCAACAAACAATTCTCCATACTGGTAATCATTATCTGTAACATAAAGTATTCCGCCACCCGCAACTGCTTGTATTCTGCTTTTCTTTAATAATGGAATAAAATTGATAAGCGCACCATTAAAATGATGGATATAATGAAATTCATAAAACCAATTAAAGGATGGAAAGGTTTGTTTTATTAACTGAAAGGTATATAATGGGTTTGAGTATAAAAAAGGGTCTCCTCTCCTATGATATTTGTAGTCTATAAAACTTAAGTCTTTAGTATTTGTGAATTTGCCTGAAGAAAAACGATAATTGGAAGAACCCATAGTTCCTACTTTAATTTGTTGTTCTATATTAAATTGAATGTAATCGTAATTTATATCGCTTGAAAATGCATCTAAAAATCCTTTTTCATAGATAAAGCTAACGGTTGGAAATTTACTACCTAAAATCACTTTTCGTTTAGGTTCTCTGATATACTTTTGTCCAAAAGTGTAGGATATGGTAGCATTTCCTATAAAACTCTGAAAAGGCGTAAAGTCTGTGGGAACATTATTATCAATAAAATTATCCATCAACGTTCCGAATTGGTAATCGGTAATGGGCTGTCGGTCTGATTGTTTTAAAGTAGTAGTCAAGAAAAAACCGTTAAACAGTTCTATTTTATGACCAATACCAAATTGAGTTTTGACAATATAGTTATCTCTTCGCACTAAATTAACAAAAGCATCATAAGGGTTTATCAGTTCAAAATCGTGAGAGCCAAACAGTATTATTTCACCACTTTTAAAAGGATCGTATCTAAACCGAAGGCTTAAATCACCTTTAATATCTTCATTTCTAAAGCCAAAATTAGAACCACCGTCAAGTAGGAGCCACCGCTCCGACTCCCACTTTTTAAAGTAAACGGCATAAGGTCCGGCTCTTAAACCGCCAACTTGAAAAAGTTCAACATAATCCCACACCGAACCGAACCACCATTCTTCTTTCTTAAATCGATTTCTATAGCCTTGTCCATGCCAAAACACTTTTCCGAGTGTGATTCTATTAAACTCTTTATCTAACGAATCTAAATACTCTTTAGAGTTAAAAAGTTCATATATACTGTCTTTATAAGCAACGTATTTTTGTTCTTCAACCGTAAGTGGAATAGGTCTTTCTTTATTCCAGTAGGCTGAATCTCTTTTTTCGGCATTATCTTCTACTACCCCTAATTCATTATTAAAAAACCGTTTCGGAAACTCTACACCAAATTGATAATCGGAATAAATGACTTGAGTTGCCCCATTAAATTCAGTTTTACCGGATTTAGAGTAATAATAGAAGTCCTGCTTCTTTAAAACTCTAATAGAATCTTGTAATAACTGATATTCTTGGCGGACCGTAAATTCATCAAAAATTGTTAGGTTTCCTTTTTCTAAGGTAAGTTCTAACTGAGTAATAGCCCAAGTATTATCTTCAATAAACAAATAACCTTTGAATGATGCATTACCTGACTTCCATGGCCAAACTTTAATTTTAAAAATCAATGAGCCATCCGGCTTTTTAAGGGTTTCTTCCAAACTATATTTATAGGTTAAAAAGGCCGTTCGGCTGAGCGGTGAAATAAAAGGCGTTTCTCCCAATTTAGGAACAGTAATAAGATTTTCATAAAAATTGAAGTCTCCGTCAGTAGTTGATGTATAGTATAAACCGAATTTACTTCCCAACTTTTTAAATGAAGTTGTAATTTCTTTTATATTATTAGGCGCCTGATAGTTCACAGTGATAAAGGCTTCAACCATGTTCATTTTAGGAACAGTATCTAATATATTATTTACAGATTGTGAATCAGGATGAAGAGATATATTATCCTTTTGTTTTTCGAGCCGCTTTTCTTCTTTTTCTTTTAGTCTCAAAAGTTCTTTATCTGTTAAGTCTGCCCTGTCTGTAGCACGCAGGTAAACATTATACCTACAAGTTTCAAACTGATTCAAATATTTATCCTTATTCTCAATTACATTTTTAATAATATCGTAAGCAGGGTCTTTTCGCTTGGCGCTAACCACCATTTCGTCTAAATCAATAGAACTTGGCTGAAGCCATATATTTTTGATTACTTCGGACTTATCTCGTACTACAACAGTAATTTCCTTTTGAGTATAGCCGATTACTGAAAACACTAAGTTATGAGAGCCCGGCTCTAACCGAAGAAAGTACTTTCCTGCTTCATCTGTATAAGTTCCTTGAGTTGTATATTTAACATAAACATTAGCAAACGCAATGGGTTGATTATTTTCATCCATTACAGTACCACTTACTGATTGTGAAAAAAGAAAGTCGCTAACACAAAGTGTTGCGACTAATACTATATTATGAATTAATTTAGAATACACTAGCGCAAATGTAACGCTAATGCAATAATAAAATTACTCCTCTCCTTCTTTCTTAAGTTGGTATTGAAGTCTTTCTTCCTGAGCCATTCTGTTTCTGAGTACTGTAACATATCTGGGGGCATTTCTATCGTTATATTGCACTGCTGCTGTTTCGGCATGTTGTAAAGCGGCTTCTAAATCTCCTTGTCCTTCTTTTACTAATGCCATATTATAATGCGCCTTTCTAACATGTTTTCTTTTTCCCGAAATAATAAGATAATCTAGTTTTTGTTCAGCCAAATCCCAATTGCCGTTAGCTATTAATCGTTTAGTATTTCTAAGGTCTCTTCCTCCACCTGTGTAATACATCCTTCCTACCCATATCCATGTTGGAACCAATTCATTTCCAGCTTTAATTCCTACCGCATCACCTACATCTTTTAATAGTTGACTTTTAATTAGGGCATCATTTACCATATCTAAAGGATTTAGACTTCCTGAGCCCGCTCCTGTTGCCCTTGTATCAGTTACAACATAGTCGGTTATAATAAACTTTTCAGCAGGATAATAAATAGAAAAGTGAGCTGTACCAGAAACTCTGTTTGTTCCGGTTAAAACTGTAGAACCCAAACCTGAATTGGTATCAAAAAAATCAAGAGATACCAATAACTGAGACTCCTCTTTATCACAAATTTCTTGAACTAACTCCCAATTTACACTTCTGTCTTCACCTAAAAGAGGTTTTTCTCCTCTCTGAACAGCTTTAAACATGTTACTAGCATTTATTGTTCTTGCAAAAGACTGAACACATGCTTGTGAAGCATTTTTATCTCCGTAAAGTTGTTCTCCAGATAATACTCCTTCCAAGACAGTAAGCTTATCTTTATTTGATAGTAAGGTATTATTCAAAATAACCATCTTTTTTACATCCTTGGGAATATCAACTGAAGCAGGTCGTAAAACAGATATTCTTAGGTTAGAAGTACAAGCTGAAAAAATTAATAATGCGGTAACAGATAAAATGGTAAGTGTAGTTTTCATATTTTTGGTTTTTCTAAAAAATTTAACAGTCTCTTAACATAAACTATGCCAAGTATAAACAATTCTTCTGAAACAATTTGCGCTCCGGCTACCGGAAGTGGCATAGGTGCAATTGCAGTAATAAGAATTTCGGGAAAAGATACCTATAAAATTATTGACCAAATATTTTCGAAACAACTTTCTGAAGTTAAACCTTACACCATTCACTTTGGCGAAATAAAGGATGATAAAAAAGTAATTGATGAAGTTTTAATTTCTGTTTTTAAAGCTCCGAAGTCTTACACAGGTGAAGACACTGCAGAAATTTCTTGCCATGGTTCTGAATTTATTCAAAAAGAAATTTTAAACCTGCTTATTAAAAAAGGTGCAAGACTGGCTAACCCGGGTGAGTTTACACTAAGAGCTTTTTTAAACGGTAAACTAGATTTATCACAAGCTGAAGCCGTAGCAGATTTAATTGCCAGTGAATCAAAATCAAGCCATGAAATAGCCATTAATAAATTGAAAGGTGATTTTTCAAACGAGATAAAAAAATTGAGGGAACAACTCATCAATTTCGCTTCTTTAATAGAATTAGAATTAGATTTTAGTGAAGAAGATGTAGAATTTGCCAATAGAGATGAACTAATTAAGCTTATCGAAAAAATTCAAGTAGTAATTTTACATTTGATTTCCTCATTTTCATTTGGAAATGCCATCAAAAAAGGTGTTCCCGTAGCTATTATCGGAAAACCAAATGCAGGAAAATCCACTTTACTGAATGTATTGTTAAATGAAGAAAGAGCCATTGTGTCAGATATTGCCGGAACAACGAGAGATGCCATTGAAGATACATTTGTAATTGATGGAATTTTATTTCGATTTATTGATACTGCAGGCATAAGAGAAACCACCGACAGTATTGAAAGTAAAGGAATTGAAAAAACATACGAGAAAACTAATTCAGCACAAGCTATTATATTAATGATTGATGCTACAAACTCTACTGCAGAAAGTATAGATAAAGAACTAAGTGAATTACAACTTAAAGTGCCCCATTATAAAGACAAAAACATCATTGTTGCTATTAATAAATGTGATGAAGTGGAGTTTGATAAAAACAAACTAAATCATATACCTAGAGTAGTTTTTATTTCAGCAAAGAAGAATGAAAATATAGAGGAGTTAAAACATTTACTTCTTGAGCCAATAAAGAACTCTACTCAACAAATAGGTAATTTAACCATTTCAAATGTTCGCCACTTTGAAGCTTTACAGCATACTCAGGAAGCATTATCTAGAGCTATTGAAGGAATAAAAAATGAAACCAGTAGTGACTTAATTGCAATGGACATCCGCCAATCACTTCACTTTTTAGGTTTAATAACGGGAGAGATTTCTACAGATGATCTATTAGAGAATATATTTTCGAAATTTTGTATCGGAAAGTAACCACCACAAAACAAACAAACAAGAAACATATTAAAAACCTTTATGAATTCAATATTATAATGGTTCATAAAGCATTTTAATTAATTATTTACTTTGTGATATTATGCGTTTATTAGGTACAAATTTGTACCTTTGTTGTACCTTAATGCAGTTGAGGTACAAAAATAAGGGTTAAGCCCTTTTTATTTTGCACTTAATTGCACTTAAATTAACTTAAAGACATTTAAAGCTATTTAATGAGTAGTAAAATTGAGGTACAACGAATTTGTCTGTTTTGTAAGAAAGAATTTACAGCACGAACAACAGTAACTAAGTATTGCTCCAGTAAGTGCAGTAAAAAAGCATACAAAGAGCGTATAAGAAACAATAAGATTAAGCAGTCAAATAATGAAACTACCAAAATCAAAAATCAACCTATTGAGCAATTAAAGGCAAAAGAGTTTTTAACTGTTCGTGAAGTAGCAGAATTATTAAATTGCTCTATTCGTTCTGTATATCACTACATTGAAACTGGAACGTTAAAAGCAGTAAACTTAGGTCAAAGAATGACAAGGGTTAAGCGTTCTGAAATTGATGTGTTATTCAATACAAACAATAATAATCCAGTAAATGGAACTAAACAAAAAAGCTACAAACTTGAAGATTGCTATACATTAACCGAAACACAAAGTAAATATGACATTTCTGAAAAAGCTTTACATGAAGTTGTTAAACGAAACAATATACCTAAATTGAGAAAAGGAAAATTCGCATACATACCAAAGAAGATAATTGATGAATTACTGACATAGTAAATTAACTAATTCAACCATAAAAGACAATGACAATTAAAGTAAGTTTAAGAGAAAAGAAAATTAGCAAGGGGCGTAAAAGCTTATATCTTGACTTTTATCCACCTATCCCCCACCCTGAAACAGGCGAACCCACACGCAGGGAGTTTTTAGGTTTATACACATTTGAAAAGCCAAAAACACCAATTAACAAGCTACATAATACTGATACTTTAAAAATAGCTAATAGCATACGTCAAAAGCGTGAAAACTTTTTAAATAAGCCTGAAATTTACAGTCAGTATGAAAAGGAACAACTAAAGTTAAAGGAATTAGGCGAACAATGTTTTATTGAATACTTCACTAAATTAGCTAATAAAAGAAAGTCAAGCAATCACGATAACTGGCTTTCAGCACTTAATTACCTTGACACCTTTACAAATAGTACTTTAAAGTTTGCCAACCTCAACGAAAAGTTTTTAGAGGACTTCAAAGAATACCTACTAACCACTAAAAGCAATAGGAGTAATAAAACTACCCTTTCACAAAATTCAGCAGTTTCATATTTCAATAAGGTTAAAGCTGCTATGAAACAAGCCTACAAAGACGGCATTTTGCAATACGATTTAAACGCTAAAGTAAAACCAATTAAAGCAGCGGAAACAAGACGAGAATACTTAACTATTGATGAACTCAATAAACTTGTTAAAACTCCTTGTAATGATACTCTGTTAAAACGAGCAGCTTTATTTTCTGCACTAACAGGGTTGAGGTTTTCAGACATCCAAAAAATGACTTGGGGAGAACTTGAGTACATAAAAGAACAAGGATATTTTTTAAATTTTAATCAAAAGAAAACGAAAGGCGTTGAGGTATTACCTATTTCAGAACAGGCGTACAACTTTACAGAAGGTGCAGAAAACCCAAAGGATATGCCACAAGATAAAGCAGTATTTGAAGGGCTTAAATATTCAGCTTACCACAATAAACACTTATTTCAATGGATTGGAGCAGCAGGAATAACAAAAGACATTACCTTTCATTGTTTCAGACATACGTTTGCCACCTTGCAACTGTTTAACGGTACAGATATTTACACCGTTTCAAAGATGTTAGGACATAAAGACCTGAAAACAACGCAGGTTTACGCCAAAATAGTGGACGAAGCCAAACGAACAGCAGCCAATAAAATTAAACTTGATATGTAACCACTTAAAGCATAAAAGACAATGGATAAAGATTTTAAAAAATGGCTTAAACAAGATGAACTATTTGAATATTACAATTCCAACCCTGAACAACAGGCGGATATTTACAAAGACTATCAAAGAGAAAAGGAGTGTATTAAACGTGAAAATATTGATAAATGGATTGAATGGTTATGTAACAACCCTGAATTAGCTGAAAGACATTACCCTTTATTGGTAAACAGTTTAAAAGAGCGAATACAAAACACTCCACCTTTCATAACGGCAAATATTATTCAAAGCTTTCCTAAACACTTTACGACTTGGAAAGCCGAAATAAATAGTCATAGCGGTAAATACAGAGAAAAAAAAATAAAGGAACAGATAACTCTACTCAATAGCGTATTGTATGAATATAAATACCCAACCGAAATAGAGCAAGAAGCGGTTGAAAGTTTACGCCCCTATCTTACTGAACAACTTGAATACTGGAAAGGCGAATTAAGATTAAAAGTAAAGAACCTCTTCCAATTTATAGAGTACCTTCATTCAAATATTGAAAAGTTCAACCAATACGATGGTTTAATTGAAGATTTGGAGAAACTTCATAAAGAACGTAATAAGTTAAAACCTCAACAGAACTACAAAGACAAACAACAACACGACAAAATACAGACAGAACTTGAAACCAAATTTAAGGTATTGCAGGACAATACTGCCAACTTAATAAAAGCAAAAGCAAAGGAGTTGAATGTTTGCATCTTTGATAACGAACCGAATTACAGCTTTAATGGAATTGAAGCCGAAATACAGCAGATTAAAAAAAGTTTCAGCAATGAGGATATATCAGAAATATTCAAACATAAAAGACAATACCTTGAATACAGAAACCAAACACACAAAACATTTTTATCCTTAGAGTTTTTCTTTAACGAACTGGACGAAATAACCAAAAGCCTATTTGATTACTTCAAAGACAGCGAACAAAACGAATATGAAGCGTTTGAAACTAAAGCAATACAAGTTAATAGTATTGAGGAAGCTGCCAAACAACTTCAAAAGGGAAGTAAAAAAGTTGTTATTAAAGATATTTCTATTTCAAAAAGTGGGGCTACGTTTAGAAATATGCCAGTTGTTGAGAATCATTACCTGCCTTTGTTTGAGGGGATGAAAAAACACTTATTAGAAAACTCTGAATTATCAAAAGAAAATAAAATTAATCATTGGAATGAAATTAGGTTACAAATTGAAACCGATTTGTATAGTACAGGTAAAATGTATAATGATGAAACAGTAGAGTATTGTACTAAAAGACTGTTTCCTGCTATTGATTTAGAGATTAAGAAAATTGAAAAAACCTTACCACCTCAACAAACCGAAAAGCGAAAACCTGAATTGAATAAAGCGTTAATTTCATTTAGCAGTACCGAAATAATTGAAAGCCTACATAATGAGCTAAAAGGATATTTTCAAGGCAAAGAAGCCGAACTAAAAAAAGCTTTGCAAGGTGAACAGCTTCAAGAATTTCTGTTATTTCCACATAATCAAAATAAATTTGTTGAGGTTTTCAAAAGGTTAAAGTATAACGGTTTTTTATTAAGCAAACCGAAAGAAACAAAGCACTGGATTTGTTCAACCTTTACTTACCAGTACCAAAAAGGCAACAAAAAAGAGGTAAGAGAATTTAACACCTCAACCGTTCACGATATTCTAACAAAAGACAAAGGCGAACCTACCAAAAAAGAAAGGATTTGTATTGTGGATTGGTTGCCCTATAAAAGCCACCTAACAAGGCAAAGTGAAGCTGAAAAAGAAAGTATCTAAAAAACTAAACCCCTATTCACCCCCTAAGCCTATTTAGGTATTGATAGGGGTATTTTTTGCCCTGTTCATTTGCTGCATTGATAATTTAAAAATGTAGTAAAATGAATAATCCATTTGAAGTAATTGAAGCAAGGTTAAGCAGTATTGAAAACTTAATACTTGACCTTAAACAACCTACAAAGGTTGAACCCACCGAACAGCCTGAACAACTCTTAACCGTACAAGGTGCAGCAGAGTTTTTAGGTTTAACCGTCCCAACTATTTACTCGAAGTGTTCACGCAACGAGCTGCCTTTTATGAAACGCTCAAAGCGTTTGTATTTCAGTAGCACCGAATTAATGGAGTATCTCAAAGAGGGACGTAAAAAGTCTAATCAAGAAATTGAGCAAACTGCTGAACTTTATCTAAAAGAAAAAGGAGGCAAAAAATGAAAACTCATTTAAACACCTCCTCACATAAAAGACAAGACAAAGATATTCATTTTAAATGTCAGATAAAAGCAGTTTTCGAGTATTTACAAGAAAATATTGCAACAGCTTCAATGGTTTCGGCTGCAACAGAAATACCACAAAAAAACATTACAAGATACAAGCGAAAATTAGAAAAGATGGGGTTATTGTGGGAGGTTGAAAAGAAGCTATGCAAACAAACTGGATTTAGGGCTTCATACTTAACTACAAATCCTGAAAATGCTCCTAAGAAAAATCAGTTAGATTTATTTTAATTGATTGAGATATGAGAGAACTATCAATAAGGTACATTCCTATTGATTTTATAAAAGCAAAAGTTGTAGGACTAACACCTAATTTCTTTTATAAGAATCCTTTATTGAAAGACCCAAAAAGCGTTTATGATGGAGACGAACTCACAAAAACAATCTATAAACACAAAAACCTTTCTATTAAGATTTTTGAAAATAATAACAGAATTGAGTTTTCAGGTAGTTTACATACATTTTATAACAATGGAGAACATAATTATAATGATTTTAATCTAACCTCATTTAAAATGGCTTTAAACGCGCTTTATTCAGATTTAGGCATTAGACCTCACAATCTATATTTAATTCACTTAGAATGGGGTTTTAATCTTATACCGCCTATGCCTTCAAACTATATTTTAGATAGAGAAGTTCAGCATAATTCCATAAATAAAACAAATGCAATTGACTGTCCCAAAGATGGTAAATACTGTCAGTTTAAGCACTCAACTAAAATATTGAAGACATACAACAAAGCAAAACACTTTAAGCTTCCCTATGAGTTGTTTAGAATTGAAATAAAGCAAATTAATTGGAGTAAATACAGGCTAATGGGAATAATAACATTACAAGACTTTATTGATGCAGATAAAAAGCCATTTTATGATGAATTAATCAAACAATGGCAAAGAGTTATACTGTATGATATTAATGAAGAAATGAATAATAGTTATGTCAAATATCAGACCGCTACTTATTGGGACGAATTAAGACGTAACAAATCAAACAAATGCTTTAAATATCATTTCGATAAGTTAGATATGCTAAATAAAACAATTGGATTCGACACTAAAGATAAAATGACTGAATTGATAATAAAAAAGGGTAACGAATTACAGCTTAAGATTTAGGTAATTAATATCATCTTTAAATATACTTAAAATCCATTACCCATAGAATTAATGTTTAATAACTAAAAGAGAAACTTCCTTAATTATTTAGGTTATAATTAAATTGTTTTTTTACATAAAAAAGATATTATGCCAAGAATCTCAACATTTCCAACACTATACAATAATGCACTTCAAATAAGCATTACTAAGCTAAAAGAATGGGGCTATTTAAACCCAAATCAACTCAAAGAAGGAACTATTACTTGGAGCAGGGATGATGTAAAAAGAGGTAGTATAGCAATATTAGTTTACACAAAAGGTAAAACTCCTTTTATTGTATTAAAATACAAATACGGTGATGAATCAAGAGAGTATAAAGTCAACTTTAGTTATGTTCCTTCTAACTTAGGTAATGGAGTTGTTTGGTATTTCCTTTGTCCTAAAACTAATAAGCGTTGTCGGAAACTATATTCAATAGACGGTTACTTTTTGCACCGTGAGGCATTTAGCGGATGTATGTACGAAACACAAACGCAATCAAAGAAATGGAGGCAAATGGAAAAGCTTTATGGAGCTGCTTTAAGCTTAGACAATAACTATGATAAATACTATGAATTGATAAATAAAAAGTACTTTAAAAAAACGTATGCCGGAAAACCAACTAAAAGATATTCAAAACTAAAACGATTAATAGAAGAAGGAGAAAAAATACCTGTTCACACCTTGGAAAGGTTAATGGTGTACGGTATTTAATTGCTGACTATCTATTTAATTTTCTCTTTGGCCGCATTATAGTTATCAAAGAAAATTTTTATTGGTTCTTTTTCTTTAGACATAAAAACGTGAATACTATACTTCCCTTCTCCACTAAACTTAATTCTGCATAAATTATCTTTTTTAATAATACTTTCAAAATACTCAATCTCAGATGAGCTTAATATTTTGTCTATCGTTTCACTAATTGAACCTCCATGAGCTTTTCTATCAACATCATTTTTATCAAATTCAATAATCAACTTATCCCCTATTCCATTATTCAAGTCTTTTAGCTTACCATCCATAAACATAATTTCATCCATAAACATCCAGTTTGAACTAACATATTTAATTACAATTCTTGGTTTTCCTAAATGTAACTTTCCTTCTAATTTGAATATTTGATAATAACACTCTAAGCTACTTTGGTAACTACCACCATTACCAGCAAGCACCTTTTTTTGATTAACCCAAATTTTCCCATCCATAGGGTCGTATCTATACTCAACTCCTGATGGTAAAGACTTCCTTATTTCTTTGAATTCCTCTTTTGTAATTATATCATTTTGAGCATTTGATATAATACCCATAAATACAAAAATCAATACAGTTAAATGTTTCATTTCTCCGTTTTGTTCAAATATAAAAATACCTTATAAATATGGTAATATAAATATCTAAATATTTATTTAAAATATTATTGTTATGTGAATACTACCATAACAAATAAGCAAAAGCAAGTATTACAATTGTTGGCTGATGGATATACCAGTCAGGAAATAGCCAAAAAACTTGAAAACAGTAAACAAACTATTGATTCTATTAGAATTGATATGCTAAGAAGATTTGGCGTAAAGAATGCTGCTCATCTAATTGCTTATGGCTTTAGAAAGGGTTGGATAAAGTAATCCTTAAAATGTAAGCTCATCATTTTAAAGCTGATTTAATATCTTTGGGGTAAATAATAGTTCAAATGAAAAGTAAGCAAGATAAAGTTTCCTTCATAAATTCAATTTCAAATGAATCTGAAATTCATACCTTATTGGAAGAGTTATTGCCTGAGATGGGGTTTCAGGATGTAAAAATAACCCATGAAAAAGGTAGTAGACCTGAATACGGTAAAGATTTGATTTGTTCTAAAATAGATGATATTGAAGGTAAAAAGGACTGGTTTGCATTTGTTGTCAAAAAAGGAAAGGTTGCCGGAAATTCAAGCACTATCAGAGAAATTCAAGACCAAGTTCATGAATGTTTTCAATACCCATACAAATCATTAGAACAATCAAAAAAAATTCCAATAAATAAGGTTAAGGTTGTTACAAACTTTTATTTTTCTAAGGGAGCAGAGGAGAAAATATTTGAAAGTAATAGTGATGAAGGTGCAAATATTGATTTTTGGGGTGCTGATAAATTAGTTTATTTTATTGATAAATACTATCCCAAATTTTGGATAAAAGGTTCTAAACAATACAAAAAATATATTGATAGGATTAAAGAAAGAATCAAAGTTGATGGGTTAAGTAAATCTCTTGGACTTAACGACAAAAAAGTTGAGCGAATAATTACTAATGCTATTGAACCCAAATTATCTGAAAGAATCACTAAAGATGATGGTTCAATTAAATGGGTTAAAAGGAGTTCAAATACAATTGTAAGTATTCCTGATAATTCAATTATCATTGGAGAACCTGGTTCAGGAAAAAGCACTTTATTTAAAACTCTTTCAAATGAAATAATCACACAAAATTCTTTGCGTAATAATCAAGATTTTTATCCCGTTATTTTGACCTTTAAAGATATTGAAGTAAGTAATTTTGATATAGAAAAGGCTATCGATGAGTTTTTTAAAAGAGATTGGAATATTGATTTATTAATAGACTCTAAGAAAGTTATTCAAACTGAATCTTGTGCTTTATTTATTGATGCTTTAGATGAGCTTCCAGTTATAGAGTCTAAAGAAACAGCTCTTGAAAAACTAAAAGAGTTTAGAGAAAAATATCCAAATATCAAAATTATTTGCTCCTCTCGTCCTTCCGATTATTTATTTCAAAACTGCGAATCTATTGGGTTTAGATATTTGGAAATTGAGCAACTTGATTTTCAGCAAATAGAAGCCTTTTTAAATAATTACTTTGGAGAAAATCTCATAAAGTCCAAATCATTATTAAAATCATTAAAAGACTCTGCCATACTTGAAAAGCTTCCAAAAACGCCTTTAACTATAGCTTTAATAACTATTTTATTTGATGAAAAAGAGGTTGAGATTCCAGCGACAATATCAGATTTGTACGAGAATTTTGTTAACCTTTTAATTGGTAAAACTCAAGCAAAAGATAAAATTGAACTAATTGAAATTGGTATTAAACACCGACTACTTTGTCATATTGCGAAAGAACTACACACTAACTTAAAACAAAAAATATCTAAAGATGAGCTGATTAAAGAAATTAAAAAATACTCTACCAATAGAGGGCAACCGTTTAATGTGGAACAGGTTACAGATGAATTAATAGACAGTGTCGGTTTATTATATTTAGATAGTAAAGGATTTGTTTCATTTAAACATCAATCTTTTCAAGAGTATTTTACAGCTTATGAAATATTTCATCATCGACAATCGGATAGAGATTTATTCATTAAAAAATTTAATGACCTATGGTGGCAAAATGTTGCAATATTTTATGCCGGAATGACAAAAGATTCTCCAAAATTAATTGAGGAAATTATTGAAAATAATAGTACTTCAAATTTAACTGACCTTATTAGTAATACTGGAGGACTTGGAAGACTTATTCAGGCTTTATACAATACCCCAATTGAACAAAGAAAATTAGGTATTTTAAAAGGTCTATCAAATACTATTGACTCAATTAATCTAATTATCAATACAAGTTCAAAAGAAACAAAATTTTGGGAAAACTTCTCAAAATATGGCTTAATGCAAGTATTTGGCGGTTGGTTTAAAGGTAACTTTTGGTCAATAACACTTAATGAGCCTCTTATTCAAGAATTCGATAATATAATTACTGAGCTTGAAAAAGAAGATTTAAGCCAAGAAAAAAGGTTTGAAATTGAGTTTAAACTACTTCTTATCGCTTCAATTCTTGGTTCAGAAGATTTTAGAAGGTTTGAGCCGTTAAAAGAATTAGTTGAAAGAGGTAAGCTAAATGATTTAGAGTTGTTAGCCTCAATTTCAACTCACTTAAAGTTGCTCCGAAATTTCATCCCGAATAGTGAATTCAAGAATGATGAAAACATCAAAAAAGTAGATAAAAAAATAAAAAAGAGAATTAATTCCATTCCAAATTTTGCTGACAGAGTTAATATTCTTTTGAAAAAAGTAAAGACTAAACAAGCCTTAATTGACAAAAAGGATAAAGAGTAAATTCATTTTAAAATTTAAAGTAAATACCGAATATCCTCCTATCATTTTTGGATTAGAAAAAAATAGATTGAATTAATTAAACCATTCTTATTTGTACCCTATTTGTACCTACTTCTTATAAATAACTGAATATCAACGTTAATTACTTTTTGTATCGGAAAGTAATTAAGAAATTAGCTTTTGACGCAACATAAACTCTAGTTGTCCGTTTGCTCTTATTAGCTTTTCGGTAAGCTCCTTATTTTCCTTTCTCAATGAATATACTTCAAATGCTTTTTCTATAATCATTTTTAAATGGTCGTTATCCCAAGGTTTTTCAATATATTTATATATCTGCCCTTTGTTTATGGCCTCTTTTACTGCATTAATATCGGAGTAACCCGTTATTAATATTCGAATTGTATCCGGATATTTTTCAATTATAGATTGTAAAAACTCTACACCGGTAACATCAGGCATCCGCTGGTCGGTTAAAACAACTTCTATTGGGTTTTCAGCAAGAATTTTTTCGCCTTCAGCAGCAGATTCCGCAACAAAAACATTAAAGTTTCTTCTAAATGCAGCTTTAAATGAGGTTAAATTACTAACTTCATCATCAACATACAGCACATTAATGTTTTGTTTTAGCTCCATAAAATCCACCCAATTTACATAAAAAAACTGTTTTTGAAAAGTATTTGTATGCTTAAAAAAGTTAGGGTTATATTTTTTTTACAAATTTAGGTATTAATACTTACTGACTACTTATATTTTTTTATAATATTAGTGGTCTATTTCAGATGTGTATATGAGTAAAGAATTAATGCAGTTATTACAAAGTCAAAAAAATAGTTCAAAAGAAATTTGTGCTCCGCTGCTTTTTGACCTTAAAAAAAATGACCAAAAAAAGGAGTTGATTACTTTACTCAATTCTAACCCTTCAATAGAGGTTTTAGACGAAATACAGGGACAGTTAACGGAATTAATAAAATTAAGAAATCCTTCAAAAAAGCTTGATGAAAAAGAATTAGCATTGCAAATCAAAAACCACCTGGGAGATACACCTTTGGAACTCTATGGAGTTTGGGTTTATTATCCTTGGGCAAACAAGGTAGTACATTTGTTAGCTAAAGATGAGTTTATTGAAGTAAGAACTAACAGGAACCAATACAAAATAACCCCTGAAGAAGAAGATATTCTGGCTACTAAAAAGATAGGTATTATAGGATTATCAGTAGGTAAAGCTATTGCTCTGACAATAGCTACCGAAAGAATTTGTGGAGAGCTTGTTTTGGCGGATTTTGATGTAATTGAACTATCCAACTTAAATAGAATTCAAACGGGCGTAGCTAATTTTGGAATTAAAAAAACCGTTGTTGTAGCCAGGGAAATAGCCGAAATTGACCCATACCTTAAAGTAACTTGCTATCATGAAGGCCTAACTGAAAATAACATTAATGACTTTTTTACAAAAGATGGTAAACTAGATATCTGCATTGAAGTGTGTGATGGTTTATTGCAAAAAATACAAGCCAGACAAAAAGCTAAAGAGTTGGGAATAGCAGTAGTAATGAATTCAAGTGATAGAGGTACAACCGATATTGAAAGATTTGACTTAAACCCTAATCTACCTATTTTACATGGCTTAATTGACCACCTTGATTTAGAAAAAGTAAAAGAGGCTAAAACCAATGAACAAAAAGTACCATACTTATTACCAATGCTTGGGGTAGAAACGTCATCTGAACGATTAAAAGCCTCTATGCTTGAAATTGAGGAAACCATAACAACATGGCCACAGTTAGCATCAGGTGTAATATTTGGAGGAGGAATTTGTACGGATGTTTGCAGAAGAATTTTACTAAATCAATTTACCAAATCCGGCAGATACTTTGTTGACACAGAAAAGGAAATTAATGATGAAGTTGAAGATTATATTTCAAAACAAAAGAAAACAAAAGAAGAAATAGTTTCTATCCCTAAAACTAGCTTACAAGATTTTGAGGCAGAACTGAAAGAGATAAAAAATATAATTTCACAGAATAATTCAGAAAATTGTGTAGAGCTTTCAAAAAATGAAATTGAAGAATTGGTGAAACATGCCATAATGGCTCCATCAGGTGGAAATATTCAACCATGGAAATGGCACTATTTAAATAAACACCTTTTTTTATTTAATGACCCAAACAGAACCGAATCACTACTTAATTACAAGAAAGCTGCTTCCTACATAGCTTTTGGGGCAGCTACCAAAAATATTTTGCTTACTGCTAAACAACTTGGATATGAAGTTAACACAAAATTTCATCCGATTGGTGAAGAAAGTAATTTAATAGCAAGTTTTTCCTTTACAAATTCGACAGGACAACCAACTGATAAGGAAAAAAAATTGGTTGAAGCAATTCCTGATAGAACTACTAATAGAACTATTGGTTTACGAAAACCACTTTCAAAAGATGAACTTTTAAAATTAAAACAAGGATTAAACTCTGAAAACGTAAATCTTGAAATATATTCTGATGATAATGACATTGAAGCAATTAAAGAGGTTTTAAGTGAGGTTAATAGGCTTTATTTAATAAATAAACAGGGGCATCATCAATTTACAAATGAAATACGATGGAATAAAAAAGAAGCGGAGCAAACCAAAGACGGTGTTGATATTAACACCATTGACATAACGCCAACCGAAGAAGCTGGATTAATTGTTTCAAAAAATTGGAATGTGGTCAAACATTTAAATGATTGGGATTTAGGAAAAGGTATGTCCAAACTAACAAAGAAATCAATTAATGCTGCATCAGCAATTGGAATATTAACCGTAAAAAAAATTTCCTCAAAAAATTGTTTTGAAGCAGGAAGCATATTACAACACATTTGGTTAAACGCAACTTTAAATAATATTAGTTTACAACCTATGTCTATTGCAACTTTTTTATTTTTACGCACTAGAGATAATTATAAAGAAGGGCTTGAGGATGTATTTGACCACATGAAGTTGCAAGAAGAAAAGTTTAGAAAAATAGTTGGCCTTAGTGAAAACGAAAATGAAATATTCATCTTTAGACTTGCAAAAACAGACCAATCAACAATCAGAGCATTAAGAAGGCCTCCTGAAGAAGTGTTAATGTATGAGTAATTTAATTACAAAGGAGTTTGATGTTTTTGCATTTAGAGCAATTGATGAGCCTGAACTTTGTCAGCAATATTTAGCAGGGCATAGAAAAGTACTAACAGATTATGGAATTGAAAATGTGACTACAAACAAGCAAAGTTGGATGTTTAATCCACATATTTATTGCGTAGTTGCAAGAGATAATACAAACGGTGAACTTGTAGGTGGAGTAAGAATTCAGTTAGCAGACGGAAATACCCCATTACCGATAGAGGAGGCTATTGGAATAATGGATAACGCTCTATATAGGTTAGTTGAGAAACATGCTTTGAATGGCGGAATAGGTGAGTCATGTGGGCTTTGGACATCAAAAAACGTAAAGGGAATGGGGGTTCCAAGATACTTAATGTGGGGGTCAGTATCATCGGCCAACCAACTAAATTTCGCGACTTTAATTGGGATTTGTGCAGGATATACATTAAAACTATTTAGTGAGATTGGTTTTGTGGTAGATAGAAGTTTGGGAAATAATGGAGAATTTCACTATCCAAATGAAAAATATATAGCTCATGTAATAGGTATATTAAATGCTATTACACTTGAAACTTCTAATGAAAGAGATAAGCATATTATGCTTTCTTTAAGAGAAAACTTATTCAAAAAACATTATGATTCTAATGATAAATTTAATATAAAGGTTAATTTCAACTTACTGTATAAAAACATAACCCCACTTTTTTATACTTCTAATAATGGAAAGAATTAAGTTACATCTATTTTTCACAGTTGCGATAATGTTTGTATCGCTTACTTTAATGGCCGAAAATGATAATTTAGTTACCTTTTCAAATACTGAACAATCAATATCTGTTAGCGACAAGTTAGAGATTTACGAAGACAAATCCAACAATTTGAGTCTTCGAGATATTCTAGAAGTCGAG
>ERZ869936.702-NODE-702-length-28885-cov-4.528373_pt1 | contig 28885 bp, 30 predicted proteins | sample MGYA00520876_ERZ869936 | MGnify/ENA primary metagenome ERZ869936 (study PRJEB32218, sample SAMN09650985) | biofilter metagenome | isolation source: enrty point of leading RO module | place: Saudi Arabia: Thuwal, RO plant located on Red Sea | collected 2016-02-17 ... | reverse complement strand
GCCTCGGCGCTGCGCAGGTCGGTGACACTGACTTCGACCCCGATGTCGAATCCCGTCAGTCCGAGCGGTTCAGCCGGAATAACCGGCTTGTACGACAGCGCTGCGGCCAGATCCTCGGACAACAGCCGGAACTGGCCCTGTCCGAGGATGCCCAGGCGGTCGAGATCCGCCGCCGCAACCGGGGCGGCCATCGGCGCGAGCAGCGCACCGCCGAGCACCCACCCGCCGATTCGAGCGAAAGCCATCTGCTTCATCGTCATCTCCTTGCTAAACATGCGACAACTGCCACTCGATCTGACCGCTGGCGCGCAGCGGCACCAGTTCGCCGCCGCCGAAGGCAAGCACCGGCGGCACACGCCAGGCGCGCCGCTCGAGTACCAGGCGTCCGCGGTTTCTGGGCAGCCCGTAGAAATCCGCGCCATGGAAGCTGGCGAAGGCCTCGAGCCGGTCGAGTGCGCCGGCGGCCTCGAACACTTCGGCGTAGAGTTCGATCGCCCCGTGCGCGGTGTACACGCCGGCGCAGCCGCAGTCCGCTTCCTTGGTGCTGCGTTCATGCGGCGCGCTGTCGGTGCCGAGAAAGAATTTCGGATTTCCCGAAGTTGCTGCCGCCACCAGCGCCTGGCGATGAACTTCCCGCTTCAGCACCGGCAGACAGAAATGATGCGGGCGCAGACCGCCCTGGAATATCGCGTTGCGGTTGAGCAGCAGATGGTGCACGGTCACGGTCGCCGCGACGTTGCCCGGTGCCTCCTGCACGAACTGCACCGCGTCGCGGGTGGTGATGTGCTCGAGCACGATCTTCAGTCCCGGGAAATCCCCCACCAGGCGGGTCAGCTCGCGCTCGATGAACGTGCGCTCGCGGTCGAACACATCGACCGACGGATCGGTAACTTCCCCGTGGATCAGCAGCGGCAGGCCGGATTCCGCCATGGCCTCGAGGGCTCGCGCGCACCTGCGGATATCGGTCACGCCCGACTCCGAGTTGGTGGTCGCGCCGGCCGGGTAATACTTCGCCGCGTATACGATGCCGCTTTCGCGCGCACGCCGTATCTCCTGCGCCGAGGTCAGATCGGTGAGATAAAGCGTCATCAGCGGGCTGAAATCGCTGTCTGCCGGCAGCGCGGCCAGAATACGCTCGCGGTAGGCCTGCGCGCGCGGGGTATCGACGACCGGCGGCTTCAGGTTGGGCATCACGATCGCGCGGGCAAATCGCCGCGCGGTATCGGGAAGCACGGCACGCAGGGCATCGCCGTCGCGCAGATGCAGATGCCAGTCGTCCGGACGGGTAATGTCGAGTCTTTGCATGTTTTTCCGACCGATTGTCCGCGTCGGGGCTCAGCGCGCGGCGCCAGCCCCCTTGATCGCCAGCGCCGTCTGGTACAGCAGATTGCGCTTGTGCCCGGTGATGTCGGCCGCGAGTTTCACCGCTTGCTTCAGCGGCAGCGCGTCGAGCAGCAGGCCGAGCACCCGGTTGGCTTCGGCTTCCGCGGCTTCGTCGCCGGCACCGGCGCTGTCGACAACCACCACGAATTCTCCCCGCATTCTCTCCGGCCGCTGTCGGAGCCACGCGGGCACTTCGCCCAGCGCGCACTGATGGACCTCCTCGTAAAGCTTGGTCAACTCGCGCGCAATGGCGATTCTCGGCTGCGCCCCATAGGCATCGATCATGTCCGCCACACTCTCCTCGATTCGGTGCGGCGCCTCGAAAAATACCTGCAGCCCTTTCTCAAGGGCGAGCGAGGCCAGCAACTCGCGTCGCTGCGCCTGCCTTGCCGGCAGGAATCCGGTAAAGCAGATCCGCGGTGCGCTCAGTCCGCACACCGACAGCGCGGCGCACAGCGCGCTCGGCCCGGGCACTGCAACCACGTCGAAGCCCGCGGCCATGGCCTGCGCGGCCGCAACCGCCCCAGGATCGCTCACCCCCGGGGTACCGGCGTCGCTCACCAGCGCGACCGATTTGCCTTCGGCAAGCAGCTTGACGATGCCGGCCGCGGACTCGCGTTCATTGTGACGATGGGTCGAGATCACCCGCGTGCTGATGCCGTGGCTCGACAGCAGCGAGCCGGTAACCCGGGTGTCCTCGGCGGCAATGATGTCCGCCGTCCTAAGCACGTCGAGCGCGCGCAAGGTGATATCGCGGAGATTTCCGATCGGCGTGGCCACCACATATAATGTGGCCTGTTTCGCCACGAAAATTTCTCCATGCACCGCGGGTCCGTCCTGTCGCTGCTCGTCTGGGCGCTACTATACTGGGCGGTAGCAACGCTATCCACCCACACTGCGCTTGCGCAGGTGCCGCTGTTTGCGGAGGAGACCGCGCCCCCCGCGCAAACCAAGACGCCAGAGCCGCCGGCTGAATCCATCGACGGGCAACGCGATCTGCAGCAGCGTCCGCCCGACCGGCAGCCGGACTCAGGGGTGCAGCCCGTGCCGGGCGAGCGGCAACCGGCGCAGGCACCGCTGCCCCCGACGGACACGCGCCCGGAAACGGTGGAAGACAACCGCTACCGGCTGGACAATCCGCATATCGCGCTGCTCCTGCCGCTGCAGTCCAACGCGTTTCGCCGCTACGCCGACGCGATCCGGCTCGGCGTGCTGTCGGCTGCTTCGTTCGCGCAGGATCCTTCGCTGCCGGTCATCGTCTACGCAACCACCGAAGACACCTACCAGATCACCGATGCTTACCGGCGGGCGATGTCGTCGGGCGCACGCGCGGTGATCGGCCCGCTTACCCGCGACGGCGTCTCCGCCGTGGCCGCAAGCGGCCGCATCGAGGTGCCGACGCTCGCACTCAATTCTCCGGAAACCGAGATCCGCCTGCCCGAGAACCTGTATGTGTTCGGACTGCAGATCGAGGCCGAGGCCCGGGCGGTGGCCCGTTACGCGTTTCGCGAGGGCGGGCGCAAGGCGCTGGTGGTTATCGGCGAGACACCGGTCGGTCGGCGCATCGCGCAGGCGTTCAAGGAGGAATGGCGGCGCCTGAAGGCGGACGTCGCCGACGAGTTCGTCTATTCCACCGAGGCGGCCACTCTCGGCCAGCTCCGCCAGCTGGTGAAGAACACCACCGCCGACGCGATCTTCCTGTCGCTCGACGCCACGCGCGCGCGCTTCATCCGCTCCTACCTCGGCAACCGGCTGCCGATCTACGCGACGTCGATGGTCTACGCCTCGAATGCCGACCGCCTCGAGCTCTACGACCTGGACGGTGTCCGTTTCGTCGACATGCCTTGGCTTCTGCAGCCCGACCACGCGGCGGTCATGAGCTACCTGCGACCGGACGTGTCGTCGGCCGCACTGGACCAGGAGCGGTTCTACGCCCTGGGCATCGATGCCTACCGGGTGATCCGCGCGCTGCTTCAGCGCGATCCGGCGTCGCTCGCCATCGACGGCGTCACCGCCTCCATCACCCTCACCCGCACCCGCCAGATCCAGCGCCAACCGGTGCCGGCGTATTTCTCCGCCGGCCCCGCGCGCCTACCCGCCGCCGACGCGCCACGATGAGCCTGCGCGGCAGGAACGCCGAGGATGCCGCGCTTCGCTTCCTCCAGGCGCGCGGACTGCGCCTGATCGAGCGCAACTACCGATGCCGTTTCGGCGAGATAGACCTGGTCATGCGCGACGCCGCCCAGATCGTCTTTGTCGAGGTGCGCATGCGCAGCTCGACCCGGGTCGGCGGCGCTTCCGAAAGCATCACCGCCGGCAAGCGGTCGCGCCTGCTGACGGCGGCCCGGCATTTCATGAGCGCGCATCACGACCTGCCGGCCTGCCGTTTCGACGCGGTGTTGCTGGATGGCGACACCCGGATCGAATGGGTACGCAATGCCTTCGGCGAATGACGCCGGGCTCGATGCGCCAGCAGCGCTTTATGCAATAATCCCCGCCAGCCGACCCACTGGCTTTTCTTCATGGATCTGATTTCCCGCATCAACCAGCATTTCAACGACAGCGCAAACCTCAAGCTGCGTGCGGTGGACGTGCTTGCCGACCCGCTGGCGCGGGCGTCGGAGCGAATGGTCGCCTGCCTGGTCGGCGAGCACAAGATTCTCGCCTGCGGCAACGGGGGATCGGCCGCCGATGCCCAGCATTTTGCCGCCGAGCTGCTGAACCGCTTCGAGATGGAGCGGCCGCCGCTCGCCGCGATGGCACTCAGCACGGACACATCGACGCTGACCTCGATCGCCAACGACTACGACTTCAACGACGTGTTCGCGAAGCAGGTGCGCGGGCTGGGCAACCCCGGCGACCTGCTGCTCGCCATCTCGACCAGCGGCAATTCTCCAAACGTGATCCGCGCGATCGAGGCCGCCCACGACCGCCAGATGGGCGTGATCGCGCTGACCGGCAGGAACGGCGGGAAAATGGCCGGGCTGCTGCGCCAGGACGACGTGCACATCTGCGTGCCCGCCGATCGCACCGCCCGCATCCAGGAAGTGCACCTGCTGTGCCTGCACTGCCTCTGTGACGCTATCGATTGTCTTTTGCTCGGAGCCGAATGATGAGACTTCCGTATCTTGCTCTTGCAGTGTTTCTGGTGCTGCCCGTGCTGCAGGGCTGCGCGCCGCTGCTGGTGGGCGCCGGCGTCGGCGCCGGCGTGATGGTGGCGGAGGACCGCCGCACCAGCGCAACCATCCTTGAAGACCAGACCATCGAGATCAAGGCCTCCAACCGGATCAAGGAACGCTACGCTGACCGGGTGCGCGTCAACGTGACCAGCTACAACCGCTTCGTGCTGTTGACCGGTCAGGTCCCCTCGGAGGAAATCAAGAACGAGATCACCGCGATTGCGCTGGAGACGCCTAACGTACGCAATGTGCAGAACGAACTCGAGATCGCGGGCACCATCTCGCTGGTCGCTCGCAGCAACGACGGGCTGCTGACCAGCCGCGTCAAGGGCCGGTTGGTGCAGAACGACGAGGTCAGCGCCAACCACGTCAAGGTGACCACCGAGAACGGGGCCGTTTACCTGATGGGCCTGGTGACCCGCGCCGAAGCCGAGGCCGCCGCACAGGTGACGGCGACCACGGGTGGGGTGTCGCGCGTGGTCAAGGTGTTCGAGTACCTGGACTGAGGCCCGCTCAGGCCGCCCGCGCGGCCTTGTAAAGCGCCAGGGTTTCCTTGCGCGCGGCATCGTGGTCGACGATCGGCGCGGGGTAATCCCGGCCGATCGCGCAGCCGGCCTCGCGCTGCGCCGTCTCCGGCGCCTCCCAGGGCGAGTGAATGTACCGGTCCGGCATCCGCGCCAGCTCCGGCAGGAACAGGCGGATGAACTTTGCCTCCGGATCGAACTTCCTCGACTGCAGCACCGGATTGAAAATGCGGAAGTACGGCTGCGCGTCGCAGCCCGTCGACGCAGACCACTGCCACCCGCCGTTGTTCGCGGCGAGATCGAAATCGTTGAGCCTTTCCGCGAAGTAGCGTTCCCCCCAGCGCCAATCCACGTGCAGGTCCTTGACCAGGAAGGAGGCCGCGATCATGCGCAGCCGGTTGTGCATGTATCCGCTCTGGTTGATTTGGCGCATGGCCGCATCGACGATCGGATAGCCGGTGCGGGCCTCGCGCCAGGCCTCGAAATGCCCCGCCGGGTTGGGATAGCGGATCGAATCGTATTCCCGCCGAAACGCATGGCCATCCACATGCGGAAAGTGGTGCAGGATCGCAAAGTAGAAATCGCGCCACACCAGTTCCGAGAGCCAGGTCCGGGCGCCCGGCCCGGCATCGCCCCGAGCCGTTCGCACCGCCTCCCGCACCGACAAGGTGCCGAAGCGCAGGTGCACGGATAGATAGGACGGCCCGCGCAGCGCCGGATAGTCGCGCCGTTCATGGTAGCGGTCGATTCGGCGCGAAAAATCTTCCAGCACCGCCCGGGCGCCCGACATGCCGGTGGGCATGCGCAGCGCGCGCAGATTTGTGCGCTCGAAGCCCATGCTCTCCAGCGAAGGCGTGGCCGACGCCCGGCCGCGGGCAAGCGCGGCGGCGTAACGCTCCACCGGATACGCCTTCGCATAAAACGGCTGGAACTTCTCCAGCCAAGCGCGCTTGTACGGCGTGAACACCGTGTAGGGACCGCCCTGACCGGTCAGCAGCTCATCCTTCTCGAAGATCACCTGATCCTTGAAGCTGTGAAAGGCGCGCCCCGCCGAGGCCAGGCGCGACGCCACCTCGCGGTCGCGCTCGAGCGCGCTCGGCTCGTAGTCGTGGTTGGCGTATACCGCCTGTGCGTCCAGCTCGGCGGCCAGCGCCGGCACCTGCGCGCGCGCGCGCCCATGCAGCACGAACAGCTCGCCGCCCAGCGCGCGCAGCCGCTCGCGCAGCTCCGTGACGCTGTCCCAGATGAACTCGACGCGACGGTCGGCGCGGCTCGGCAGGACATCGAGAATCTCGGTATCGAACACGAAAGCGCAGTGCACCGCGCGCGCGTCCTTGAGGGCGTGAAACAAGGCCGCATGATCGTCGCAGCGCAGATCCCGCCGAAACCAGACCAGGGCGCGATCGTATCGGCTCATGCCGCCGCGCCTTCGCCCCGGGTTCGCATCACAGCCCGGTCATCCGGTGCACCACCGGGAAGAACAACCGGTAAGGCAGCACCCGGAGCAACCGCATGAAGCGGGTGAAACGCTTGGGAAAGTGAATCTCGAACTCGCCACGCTCAAAACCGCGGATCATCTGTACGGCCGCTTCCTCCGCACTGATGAGCGCCGGCATCCTGAACTCGTTCTTGTCGGTGAGCGGCGTCTTGACGAAGCCGGGATTGACCAGAAACACGCCGACCCCCTCGGGCAGCGGAACGAGGAAAGGCGTTTCGGCCAGATTGATCAGCGCCGCCTTGGTGGCGCCATAGACAAGGCTGGTCGGCAGGCCCCGGTAGCCGGCGACGCTGGACACGATCGCGATGGCGCCGCCGCCGCGCGACACCAGGTCCGGCACCACCGCCGGCAGCAGATTGAGCACGCCGAACACGTTGACCTCGAACAGCCGACGGGCCTCATCCGCCTCCAGCTCCCACGCCCGAACCGGGGAATGATTGCCGGCGACGCACACGACCAGGTCGACGCCCGACCATCGCGTCCTGATCTCCCGGTAGGCTGCCGACAGCGCCTGTCCATCGGTCACGTCGCACGGCAGCACGCAGACGTCTTCCGGTCGCGTTCGCGCGATCTCCTCGAGTGGCGGGCGCGAACGCGCTGAAAGCGCCAGGCGCGCACCGCGCGCCAGCAGCGCTTCTGCGAGCGCGCGCCCGATGCCCGAGCTCGCGCCGATTACCCACACGCGCAGGCCGCGCCATTCCCGGATCGGCCGGTTCATCGGCATCACATCACCTCCACGGAGGCGGCCCTGAATCGGCAGCAATGGTTCGCCCGCATGCCGGTCAGCCCTTCTTTCTGAAGGCGAGCGTAACGTCGCCCAGCCTGATGCCGAACTTGCTCATTTCCGAACGGTTGAGCAGCGTGCGCTCGTCGATCAGATACATCCAGTCGTCGAAGTCGACATGATAGGTCTTGCCGTCGACTTCCAGCGCCAGCACGTAACGCCAGCGCAAGGCATTACCGTAAGCCTCGCCCTTGGCTTCCCCGATCACGTCGTCGGCGGTGCCGACGTACCGATGCCGGTCGAGACGCCGGAGGGTCCACACCCGCCGGCTGGTGCTGCCGTCGGCGTAGCGGAAATCTTCCTCCAGCACCCCGGTGTCGCCGTTCCAGGTGCCTTTGATCGCGACTTCGAAGCGGCGCACCACCTTTCCCGAGCGGTTCTGGAACATGCCCCAGGCCTCCACCTCGCCGTCGAAGTACTCGGCGAGATCCAGTGGCGGCGCCTCGTCCCGATAGCTGCTCACCGGCACTGCCGCGCAGCCCGCCAGCAGCAGGAGCATCCCGGCCAAGAATACTCGTGTCATCCAATGCCTCCTTGTCGAACCAGCCCGCCGCGGCCGGCCGCGGCCGGATCGAGCGGCGACCACCACAGCAGCACCACGGCGCCCAGCTTGATCGCGCAGGGCAGCAGCGCATACATCGCCGACAACGCGGCGTAGCTGCTCTGCGCGACGCCCGGCTGGTAACCCAGCCAGGCCAGCAGCGGCAGCGCGAGCCCTGCCGCCAGCGCGAGATTGAGCTTCTCGATCATCTGCCAGACGCCGAAGAAAGCGCCATCTGGGCGAGCGTGGCCGGGCGCGGCTTCGCGGTCCACCACGTCGGCCAGCATCGACGGTGGCAGCGCCAGCTCGGCACCGTAGGCAATGCCGGACAGCACGCACACCAGCGCAAACTCCGCGACATCGCCGACGCCGAGCGCGAACGCCCAGACGAAGGCGACGATCGCCATCAGCATGCCGGTCGCCCAGGCGCCGCGCTTGCCGTAGCGGCGCGCCAGCGCAATCCACGCCGGCATGCCGAGCGCGCCCGCCAGGAAGTACAGGCCGAGAAACAGCGGCGCGTACTGGGGCCGCTGCAGCACGTCCGCAACGTAGAACAGAATCAGCGTGCCGGGAATCGCGCCGGCCACGCCGCTGGCCACCGACACCGCCATCAGCCAGCGAAAGTCGCGATTTGCGAACGGCGTGAACATGTCGCGCCAGCGCGCGGCACGCCGGCGCTCCGGCACGGCCGCCGCCGGCGCGCGCGCCAGCATCACGATCGTGCACACGGCAAGCAGCGGCAGAAACAGCTGGCTGAACCGCGCAAGCCCGGCCTGCGCGCCAAGTTCGCGCGACAGCCACTCCGGCACCGCTGCCGCCACCAGAATGCCGAACACGCCGAAGGCGCCGCGCGTGGCGGTAATGCGCGTACGTTCGTGGTAGTCCGCCGACAGCTCCGCGCCGATCGCGTAGTAGCTCACCGATACCGCACTGAAACCGAGATACACCACCACCAGGCTGCCGGCGAGCCAGGCCGAGCGCGCGACAGCGCCGCCCTCGGGTGGGTGAAACAGGGCGACAAAGCCGGCGGCGAGCAGCGGCGCGCCCGCCGCGACCAGAACGCGGCGCCCAAAGCGCGAATGCGACGCGCGGTCGCTCAGCAGTCCCAGCAGCGGGTCCTGCAGCGCATCGATCAGCCGCGCCGCCAGCAGCAGCAGGCCCACCCAGGCGAGCGGCACGCCCAGCGTGTCGGCGTAGAACTTCGGCACGTGCACGTATACCGGCAGCGCCGCCATCGCCAGCGGCAGGGCAAGCAGCGAGTACGCGGCGAGCGGACCGCGGGCAAGCGCGCTCACGGCCCGCCGATCAACGACTGGCGCAGGCCCGGCTCGCGCGTGCGCGGGTCGAGCCAGATCGAGAAGAATGCGTCGGCGAAATCCGGATCGGCGATTCGGCCGGCGAACCGCCCATCGTGATAGAAATCGACACCCGCGCCCGGCAGGTTCACGCCCGTCAGCCGCTCGCCCTTGCGCACGTCCGGGAAGAGCTCGCCCATCTGCCGCGCCCAGCGCGCAAGGCGCGCCTCGTCGCGCCAGCCGAGCCGGCGCATTTCGTCCACGCTGGTCTCGACGATGCGGTCGCCGCGCAGGTTGCGCGCGTAGCGGATATTGAGCGCGAACGGCCGCTGCGGATCGAACGCGTTCCCGCGCACCCACAGCGAGGCGTCGTAGATCAGCAGGCCGAACCAGCGCAGCCGCCCTTCCCCGGCCAGCCGCAGCTCGGGCACTGCCTCGCGCACCGAATCCGGCAGCGGAATTGCCGTCGCCGGCGCCGGCGCCAGCAGCACCGCCGTCAGCATCAGCGCGGCAAGCATCTGCGCCAGCCAGCCGGCCGGCACCGCCCGCCGGCGCTCGCGGTCGCCGGCCTCGCTTGCGCGAAGCTCAGTCATGGCGCAGTTCCCACTGGATCACGTCGATGCTGCCGGCGCTGAAGCCGGCCTCGCAGTAGCTCAGATAGAAGTTCCACAACCGCTCGAAGCGCGGGTCGAACCCGAGTGGCCGCAGCCCGGCGGCGGCGGCGTTGTAGCGCTCGCGCCAGCAGGCCAGCGTGCGCGCGTAGTCGTGACCGAATGCAAACGCGTCGTGCACGGTCAGCCCGGCACGCGCCGCGCCTTCGCGGAACGCCGACGGCGAAGGCAGCATGCCCCCGGGGAAAACGTATTGCTGAATGAAGTCGGTGCCGCGGCGATAGCTCTCGAACAGCGCGTCGTCGATCACGATGGTCTGGACCACCGCCTTGCCGCCGGGCCGCAGCCGGTCGCGCAGCGCCGAGAAGTACGCCGGCCAGTAGGCTTCGCCCACCGCCTCGAACATCTCGATCGAAACGACATGGTCGTAGCGGCCGCGCGCGTCGCGGTAGTCGCACAGCTCGGCGCGCGCCAGCCCGGCGATGCCGGCCTGGGCAAAGCGCTGCTGCGCGTAGGCAAGCTGGCTGGGCGACAGGGTGATGCCGCGCACCTTCGCGCCGCGGCGCGCCGCACGCTCGGCGAATCCGCCCCAGCCGCAGCCGATCTCGAGAATCTCGTCCCCCGCCTGCACTGCCAGCCGGTCGAGAATGCGGTCGTACTTGCGCGCCTGCGCCTGCGCAAGACTCAGGCGTCGATCGCCGTCGAACAGGGCGGATGAATAGGTCATGCTCTCATCCAGCCAGGCGCGGTAGAACGCGTTGCCCAGGTCGTAGTGCGCCTCGATGTTGCGACGCGCGCCGGCCCGGTTGTTGGCGCGTCGCCAGTGCCGCAGGCGGTAGAAGAGTTGGCCGAGCCAGTGCCCATGGATGGCGCGCTCGAGCGCGCGCCGGTTGCGCAGCGCGAGCTGCAGCACGGCCGTAAGGTCGGGTGTGCTCCAGCGGCCGTCGATGAAGGCCTCGGCGAAGCCGATGTCGCCGCTGCGCAGCAGCAGCGACAGCACGCCCCAGTCGTGCAGCCGCACTTCCGCGCGCGGGCCCGGTTCCCGGCCGGCAAAGCTGAAGCGCGCGCCGTCCGGCGCCTGCAGTTCAAGCGTTCCGCGTTGCAGACGATCGAGCAGGCGGAACAGCCAGCGCGCCGGCCGCGGCAGCGCGACGGCGAGCGCGGCGCGCGAAACATCGGTTGGATTCATCGGCTCAACTCCTGATCGGGCGGCGCCGGTTTCGGCACATAACGTACGCCTTTTGTCCACAGTTTCAGCGCCTGCCAGTGGATGCGCACGATCACCGCCAGCGTCATCCACGGATAGCACACGAATGCGCGCAGCAGATTCGACGTCGACAGGCGCGCCGGCCGGCCGCCGATCGCGGTGAGCAGTGCCCGCCCGTTGGCGTCGCTGTAGTCGATGCACACGCGGTTGGCGTCGTCTCCGGCGAAGAACTCGAACTGGTACGCGCCGTCCACCTTGAAGAACGGCGATACGTGAAACACCTTGCGCGCGCTCAGCCGTTCGCCCGGCGCGATCGGGCGGGCGTCGGCATGCGCCAGCAGATAGTTGTGGCGCTCGCCGAAGGTATTGTTCACCTCGCACAGCACTGCACGCAGCGCCCCGGCCCGGTCGTGGCAGAGCCAGAAGCTCACCGGATTGAAGACGTAGCCCAGCACCCGCGGGAAGGCCTGCAACACCACCTCGCCGTCGACATGGCCGAGGCCCTCGCGGGCGAGCAGGCCGCGGATCCAGGGTTCGGGCGGCGAGCCGTCGCGCGCGCCATGATCGGCGTAGTGGAACGAGAACAGGTTCCAGCGGTTGAGCGAAAACAGTGGCCGCCGTGCCCGCGCCAGCGCCGACAGCGGCAACCGCAGGTAGAACACCCGATAGGTGAAGCTGTTGCGCTTCGGTTTAAGGCGCGCATGCATCACGCTGCCGAAGCACAGCTCTGGCTCACCGGCGCGCGTCGCGGCCTGCACGTCCGCCCGCCTCATGCGGCGACCGCCGCCTGCTGCCAGGGCGCGTACACGCCCAGCGAATTGGCCACCCGCAGGCCCGACTTCAGCCCGTCCTCATGAAAACCGTAGCCGGTCCACGCGCCGCAGAACCAGCTGCGACGCCGGCCCTGGATGCCGGACAGCACCGCCTGCGCCGCGATCGATCCCTGGTCGAACACCGGATGTGCGTACCGATAGCGCCCGATCACGCGATCCTCGCGCGGCTCGTGGGTCGGATTGAGCGTGACGATGACCGGCGTCGCGAACGGCAGCGGCTGCAGGCGGTTGATCACATAGCTCACGCTCACCGGCCTGCCGTCGGGGCCGGTGCTGCCGGCGACATAGTTCCAGGCGGCCCAGGCGTCGCGCGCGCGCGGCAGCAGGCTCTCGTCGGTGTGCAGCACCGCCCGGTTGGGCTGATAGCGCACCGCGCCGAGCACCCGGCGCTCGTGCTCGTCCGCATCGTCGAGCAGCGCCAGCGACTGGTCGCCGTGGCAGGCCAGCACCACCTGCGCAAAGTGGCGGCGCGAACCGTCCGGCTCCACGACGCACACCGACTGCCCTTCCCGCCGCACCGCCGCCACCGGCGTGGCGATGCGTACTTCGCCGATGCGCGCGGCCAGCGCGCGCACATACTGGCGCGCGCCGCCGGCCACCGTCTTCCAGCGCGGCCGGTCGCTCAGCTGCAGCAGACCGTGGTTGTGGCAGAAGCGGAAAAAGGTCTGCGCCGGATACGCCAGCATCTGACGGGTCGGGCACGACCAGATGGCGCCGCTCATCGGCAGCAGGTACCAGTCGCGGAAGGCGCGACCGTAGCCGCGCGCCTGCAGGAATTCGCCGAGGGTGGCGTCGCTGGCGCTGCCGTCGGCGAGCGCGACCGTGATTTCACGGTTGAAGCGCAGGATGTCCTTCAGCATCCGCCAGAACTCCGGCTTGATCAGGTTGCGCTTCTGGGCAAAAACCGTGGCCAGATTGCTGCCCGCCCACTCCAGGCGCTCCTCGTCGACCCGCACGCTGAAGGACATGTCGCTGTCTGCGACCGGCATCCCGAGATGGTCGAACAGCGCGACCAGGTTCGGATAAGTGCGGTCGTTGAAGACCAGGAAGCCGGTGTCGACCGCCGCCGACACGCCGCCGAGGGCGACGTCGACGGTGTTGGTGTGCCCGCCGAGGTAGTCGTTCGCCTCGTACAGCGTGACCCGGTAGCGCGAAGACAGCAGCCAGGCGGCCGACAGGCCGGCAATGCCCCCGCCGATGACGGCAATCGATTCGGTCTGCATGGTTCCTCGTTCTGTCCGCGCGCACGTCGCCGTGGGCGCGGCCCGGCCCGCGGCCGGAAACAAAAAAGGCTCAGCTCGGGCCAGTCCCGCGGCAGGTCGCAACCCCTGCGCGCGGAATCGGACCACCCGGGCCGGGGAGGGGAGATTCCCGGGTTGGAGCCAGACGCTTGCGCGCTGACCCAAGCTGAAACCGACAAGGCCTTGCATCCAGGCCCGTGATCTGTCCCGGCGCCTGCGAAACGTCGCGGGCGCCGGCCCTGCTCATGCGGCGAGCACGCCCGCCGCGCGCTTGTCGCGACGAATCAGCGCGTAGGCCGGATGGTTGTGAATCGACTCGACGTTCTCCGATTCGATGGTGTAGCGACGCACGCGCGCGTCCGCGTCCAGGCTGAGCGCGATGTCGCGCACCAGGTCCTCGACGAACTTCGGATTGTCGTAGGCGCGCTCGGTTACCCATTTCTCGTCCGGCCGCTTGAGCAGGCCGTACACCTCGCACGACGCCGCTTTTTCCGCGATGGCGACCAGTTCCTCGATCGCCATCGGGCCCGCCGGCTCGGCGCTGATGGTGATCAGCGAGCGCTGGTTGTGCGCGCCATAGTCGGATATTTCCTTCGAGCACGGGCACAGGCTGGTAACCGGCGCCGATACGGTCAGCTCGAAGCGGTAGCGGTCCGCAATGCCTGCTTCCGCCCTGAACGTCACCTCGTAGTCGAGCAGGCTTTCCACGCCCGACACCGGGGCGCGCTTCGCAATGAAGTACGGAAAGCGCATCTCGATGTAGCCACTGCGCGCCTGAAGCCGCTCGAGCATGCGCTTCATCAGCGACTCCAGCCCGGCCGCGTCCAGCGCACCCTGCTCCGCCAGCAGCAACTCAAGGAAACGCGACATGTGCGTGCCCTTGTCGGCGGGTCCGAGGCCGACATACATGTCGATGCTTGCCACCGTGGACTGCACCGACCCGTCGGCGCGACGCACCCGAAGCGGATGGCGCACCGACTTCACACCGACGCGGTCGATGGCCACGTCCAGGTATGCGGCACTCGCCTGAATATCAGGAAGCAAAAATTTTTCGCGAGCGTTCATCTGTTTAAGTGCGCGCTGAAGAGTGGTCGTGAAAGGTCGGTTGCACCGGCTCGCTGCGCCGCGCTCAGTTCGCCCGCGGCATGAGCTCGGTCATCGGCAGCAGCGCGCGCGGACCGTGCGATACCGTTTGCTGGTGCAGCGACATGTAAATAAGGAGTTCGGTCGACGGCGCCTCGGCTGCGGGCGCTGCCGCGGCGACAATCGGCAGGCGCGAAGGCGTGGCGGCATCGGCCCACGCGATGCGCTGCAGGCTGCCGGCCTCGCATCCCGCCTCGCCGGCGCTCGCCGGACTCAGCAAGAACACCCCGGACAACGCCGCCAACCCCAGAAGACTTGTTGTTTTGTTCATGTTTTGTCCTAGTCAAAACGAGATTTAGGCTCTACAATAGGCCTCGAAATGCCATATGTCAAGATTTTGTCCATGACAATACGGAATGAAAGCCATGCAAAAAGTTGAGCATGAGGAAAACCTGAGCAGCATCAGCGCGGTAGAGCGGGATACCGGTCTGACCAAGGACACCCTGCGCATGTGGGAACGGCGCTACGGCTTTCCGCAGCCATTCCGCGACGCTCATGGCGAGCGCGCCTATCCACCTGAACAAATTGAGAAACTTCGGTTGCTCAAGCGGTTGCTCGACCGCGGCTTCCGGCCCGGCAAGATCATTGGCCTGAGCAGCGGGGAACTGTCCGACCTGGGCGCGCGTGCCGTCACTGTCGAACCGCCGCGGCAGGAGCTGGAGGTCTTCCTTCGGTTGATCAAGTCGCACCAGGTCGCGGAGCTCCGGCGCCATCTGTCCCAGACACTCGCCCGCCAGGGCCTGCAGGATTTCGTGCTGGAAACAGTGGGCCCGCTCAACGTGAGCGTTGGCGAGGCCTGGATGCGCGGCTTTCTCGCGGTATTCGAGGAGCACCTCTACACCGAGATGATGCAAAGCCTGCTGCGCAATGCGATCGCCTCGCTGCAATCCCAGGGCCGTGCGCCGCGCGTGCTGATGACCTCGCTGCCCAACGAGCAGCACAGCCTCGGCCTGCTGATGCTCGAAGCCCTGCTGGCTGTCGAGGGCGCGCAATGCGTGAACCTCGGCACCGAGACGCCGGCGCCGGAAATTGCCGAAGCCGCCAGCGCGCACCGCGCCGACATCGTCGCGCTCTCGTTCAGTGCCGCCTATTCAGAAACCAAGGCGGCGGAGGGCCTTCGCGAATTGCGCGGTCTGCTGCCACCAGCGGCGCTGCTGTGCGCCGGCGGGGCCGCGGTTGCCCGCATCCGCAAGCCGATCGAGGGCGTCGAGCTGGTGCCGAGCCTGGAGCGCATGGTCGACATCGTCAGGCAGTGGCGCGCCGAGCGCACTGCATACTGATCCCGGTCCGCGCCGAATTGCCGATGCTGATTCCGCGCCTGCTCGTCTTCGATCCGGATGACTACACCGCGCGCGTGCTGCAGGACATGCTGGCGAGCAGCGGTTTCGTCGCGCCGATCGTGCTCGACGACGCCGTGCTGTGCGCAGAAGTCGATCGTCACCGTCCGGACATTGTGGTGGTGAATTTCCATTTCGGCCGGGCCGGCCTGCTCGACACGGTCGCGCGGTTGCGCCGAGCGGCGCCCGGGTGCGCGGTGCTGGCGCTGGCGGCGCCGGGTGCCGCGCTGCGCGATCTGCAGGACTGGTCGGCCCGCACCGGCAGCATCGATGCCATCGTGGAAAAGCCGGTGAGCGGCGAGCGCATCGACGCTGCGCTGCGCGCGCTGGCCGCCGGGCGGCCCGCGCGCCGCGCCGACGGACAAGCGCGGGCCCCGGTCCAGGCCCGCTTCGCGGAGCTCGCGGTCCTGGTCACCGAATTGCGGCGGCCGCTCGGCGTTCTGCCGCAACTGCAGCCCGCGGAATTCTTCGAGCGCGTCGAGGCGCTCAATGCCGAACATGCGCGGCAGGTGCGCGCGGCCGACGGCAGCGTGCTCAGGCTGGGCGGCGGCGGCCTGGTCGCCACCTTTGCCGGCCCCGCCCGGGCGCACCTGGCGCTGCGTTGCGCGCTACGCCTGCTCGGCGCGCATGCGGTGTCCGCGGCGGACCTCGAGCTGGCGGTCGGCCTGTGCAGCGGGCTGGCGGTTACCGGCTTCCTGCACTCGGGCGGCGCGGGGCAGTACGAGGTGGCCGGGGCGGCGGTGGAACTGGCGGCACGCCTGAGCCGCGCCGCGCCCGCCGGCTGCGCGCTCGCCGACCGCGACACCCTGATCTCGGCCGGCGCGACGCAGCCGCATGTGCGCCAGCAGCCGGTGCGCGTGCCCGGCGTCGAGTCCGCGGTGGTCTGTCTCGATCCCGCGGCCGCGCCGCACGCTGCGCTCGGCGCTCTCGCCGAACCGGAGCACCGGCCTTGAAGACCCTGTTCGACGAGCACGCGCTCGCCCGCATCATCGACCAGTCGCTGGTCTACCAGTGCGCCTGCCCGGCCCAGGTGTCGAGAGCCGTCCTCGAACTGCGCGACCTGCATCGCTATCAGCTCAACTGCGCCAACGAATCGACCAACGACCGGCTGGTGCACGAAACCATCGCGCAGGCCGCGCTCGATGCGCATGCGCGCCTGGAGACCTGCCTCACGCAGGTGCTGGAACTGGAAGGCTGGGACCTCGACACCATGACGATGCCGGATACGCTGAAGAAGCGCCCGGCCAAGCCCTGGTAGCCATGCGCTTCAGGAAACCGCACCTGCCCGTCAAGCCCTGCGCCGGCTGCGGCCAGCCGATGCAGTGGCGGCGCCGCTGGGCGCGCTGCTGGCCGCAGGTGCGGTTTTGCTCCGATCGCTGCCGCAGGGCCAAGCGCCATGCGTAACCTGGTGCTCGTCCTCGGCGACCAGCTGAACGCCGCCAGTACGGCGCTCGAAGGGTTCGACCCCGCTGTCGACCGGGTGCTGATGATCGAGGCGCCCGGCGAAGCGCGCCATGTCTGGAGCCACAAGGCGCGCATCGTCCTGTTCCTGTCGGCGATGCGCCACTTCGCCGAAGAACTGCGCCGATCCGGTCGCGATGTGATCTATCACGCGCTCGGCGACGGCGGTCCCGCCGAGCTCGGCAGCGTGCTCGAGCACTGCCTGCGGCGGCTCTCGCCCGAGCGGCTGATCTGCTGCGAGCCGGGCGAGCTGCGGCTGCAGGGCGCGGTGACCGACGCCTGCGCCCGCGCCGGCGCGGCGCTGGAATGGCGCGAGGACGATCACTTCCTGTGCCCGAAAGCGCGCTTCGCGCAATGGGCGCGCGGGCGCGCCGAGCTGCGCATGGAGTTTTTCTACCGCGACATGCGCCGGCGGCACCGCGTGCTGATGGACGGCAACGAACCCGCCGGCGGGCGCTGGAACTTCGACAAGGAAAACCGCGCCGGCTTCGGCCGCGACGGTCCGGGCGATCTGCCCTCGCCGCCCTGGTTCGAGCCCGACGCCGTGACGCGCGCGGTGATCGCGGCGGTCGAGCGCGAGTTTCCCGACCATCCCGGCCGGCTCGACTACTTCGGCTGGCCGGTCACGCGCGAGCAGGCGCTGCTCGCGCTGGAACATTTCATCGACGTTCGCCTCGCGCAGTTCGGCCGCTTCCAGGACGCGATGTGGAGCGCCACGCCCTTCGGCTGGCACTCGCTGCTGTCCGCCAGCCTGAATCTCAAGCTGCTCAACCCGCGCGAAGTCATCGCCGCCGCCGAGCGCGCCTGGCGCGAGGGGCGCGCGCCCATCGCCGCGGTGGAGGGGTTCGTACGCCAGATTCTCGGCTGGCGGGAATTCATCCGCGGCGTGTACTGGCTGGAGATGCCGTCGCTCGCCGAGCAGAATTTCTTCGGGCACCGGGGCGACCTGCCCGCCTGGTACTGGACCGGCGAAACCCGCATGAACTGCCTGCGCGAAGCCATCGGCCAGACACTCGCCACCGGCTATGCGCACCACATCCAGCGGCTGATGGTGACCGGCAATTTCGCGCTGCTCGCGCAGATCGAGCCGCGTCAGGTCTGCGACTGGTACCTGGCGGTGTACGTCGACGCGGTGGAGTGGGCCGAACTGCCCAACACCGCCGGCATGGCCCTGTTCGCCAACGGCGGGCGCTTCACCAGCAAGCCCTACGCCGCCTCCGGCGCCTATATCCGCCGCATGAGCAACTACTGCACGGGCTGCGCCTACCGCCCGGATCGACGTCACGGCGACAAGGCCTGCCCGATGACCGTGCTCTACTGGAACTTCATCGACCGCCACGCCGACTGGCTGGAACGCAATCCGCGCACCACCCTGATGGTCAAAGCGCTGCGGCGGCTGCCGCAGGCCGAGCGGGCCGCCATCCGGGCACAGGCCCGCATAATTCTGGATAATCCGGCCTCGCTCTGAGCGGATGTCGCCGAGCCGTCATACATGCATGCCATCATTTCGCAACCCGATTCAGGCCTTTTGACGAGAACCGACCGATGACCACGATGCTTTACCCGGAATTGTTCCGGCAGCTGGAAAGCGTGCGCTGGAACATGGAGCGGGATATTCCCTGGAACGACTTCGACGCCGGCCGGCTGTCCGACGAACAGGCGCTCACCATCAAGATGAACGCCATCACCGAGTGGGCGGCGCTGCCGGCCACCGAGATGTTCCTGCGTGACAACCGCGACGACAGCGACTTTAGCGCCTTCATGTCGGTGTGGTTCTTCGAGGAGCAGAAGCACTCCCTGGTGCTGATGGAGTATCTGCGCCGCTTCCGGCCGGACCTGGTGCCCAGCGAGGAAGAGCTGCACGCGGTGCGCTTCGAGTTCGACCCGGCCCCGCCGCTGGAAACGCTGATGCTGCACTTCTGCGGCGAAGTGCGCCTGAACCACTGGTACCGCTGCGCGTCGCAGTGGCATACCGAGCCGGTGATCAAGCGCGTCTACGACATCATGGCGCGCGACGAAGCGCGCCACGGCGGCGCCTACCTGCGCTACATGAAGCGCGCCATCGAGCGTTTCGGCGACCGGGCGCGCGCCGCCTTCGCCAGGGTCGGGGTGCTGATGGCCTCCAGCGCGCGCAGCGGCAAGCCGCTGCATCCGACCAACCTGCATGTGAACAAAGGCCTGTTCCCGAATGACACCGTGCAAAGCCGCCTGCCCGATCCGCAGTGGCTGGAGCGCTGGCTCGACGGCCAGATCGCCTTCGACCGCGACTGGGAGAACCGCGTGGTGAAAATGATCCTGCACAATCTGTCCAGCCTGTTCGGGGTGGCGCTCGCCAGCACGCAAGACCTGAACCGCTACCGCAAGCAGTTCGCCGCCGCCGTCGCCGCCTGAACCGGCGCCGCCGCGGCAAGGCGGCGCCTGTATCATTGCCGCTGGTCTCGCGGTCTTTCGCAATGCCTCTCGCCTTCGAACACAAGCTGTGCCCGCCTGACGCCCTGGCCGCCCGCGCGGCGGCGCTGCCGCGCCCGCGGGTGTTCACCAACGGCGTGTTCGACATCCTGCACCGCGGCCACGTTACCTATCTTGCGCAGTCGCGCGCGCTCGGCGGCAGTCTCATCGTCGCGCTCAATACCGATGCCTCGGTGCGCCGCCTCGGCAAGGCCCCGGAGCGGCCAATCAACCGCCAGGAAGACCGCGCCGCGGTGGTGGCTGCGCTGGCGTCGGTCGACCTGGTGACCTGGTTCGACGACGACACGCCGCTCGCGCTCATCCTCGCCTGCCGGCCGGAAGTGCTGGTAAAGGGCGGCGACTGGCCGGTGGACAGGATCGTCGGCGGCGCCGAGGTGATCGGCTGGGGCGGAAAGGTTCACTCGATTCCGTTCGAGTTCGAGCGCTCCACCACCGACACCATCGCGCGGATCCGCAAGGGATGAGCGCGGCGGGCAGCACGCGCCGGACCGGCCGCCTGCGGGCGGCGCTGCTGGCCGGCATCCTCGCCGCCGCGGCCTTGGCGATGCACACCGCGCAGGCCGCGCCCGCCACCCATGCGATCGCCATGCATGGCGAGCCCAAGTACGGCCCCGACTTCGAGCACTTCGACTACGTGAACCCGCAGGCGCCCAAGGGCGGCACCCTGCGGGTCGCGGTGGCCGGCACCTTCGACAGCTTCAATGCCTTCATCCCGCGCGGCAATCCCGGCGCCGGCAGCGCCAACGAAACGCTGCTCACCGCCAGCGCCGACGAGCCGTTCACCGAATACGGCCTGATTGCCGGGCGCATCGAGGTGCCGCCGGACCGCTCCTGGGTCATCTTCACCCTGCGGCCGGAGGCGCGCTGGCACGACGGCCGCCCGATCAGCGTCGAGGACGTGATCTTTTCCCTGGAGACGCTGAAGTCCAAGGGTCAGCCCTTCTTCCGCTTCTACTATGGCGGCGTCGCCAAGGCGGAAAAGGTCGGGCCGCGGCGGGTGAAGTTCAGCTTCTCCGAAACCGGCAATCGCGAGCTGCCGCTGATCGTCGGCCAGCTGCCGATCCTGCCGAAGCATTACTGGGAAACGCGCGACTTCGCCGCCACCACGCTGGAGCCGCCGCTCGGCAGCGGGCCCTACCGGGTCGCGAGCTTCGAAGCCGGGCGCTACATCATCACCGAGCGCGTCGCCGACTACTGGGGCAAGGACCTCGCGGTCAATCGCGGGCAGAACAACTTCGACCGTATCCGCTACGACTACTACCGCGACGACACGGTGATCCGCCAGGCCTTCAAGGCGGGCGAGATCGACTTCCGCCTGGAGAACCAGGCCAAGGCCTGGGCGCTCGACTACGACGTGCCCGCGGTCGCGCGCGGCTGGATCGTCAAGGAAGAGATTCGCCACTAGAGTCCCACGGGCATGCAGGCCCTCGCCTCCACCCCCCGCCGCGCCCGCGTCGCCGACCGCCCCGTTCGGCGCGCGCCGGCCTACCCCTCCGACTTCGAGTGGACCAACAGGAACCTCTTCTTCGGTCAGTACGCCCGCACCGAGAGCTACTTCTCCAACTCTGAGCTCGCTTCGCGCGGCCTGCCCGGGGGCGACGAGCTGGAAATCCTCGAGCGCTTCCGCGGCCGCATTCCCGACGAAGTGTTCTCGCGCCCCTACGCCGCGCCGTCGACCGACGGCAGCGGCTGGCCGCGCGAAAACCTGGCGAAGGCCTTCGAGCTGCTGGCGCAGGCCGGCTGGGTGGTGCGCGACCTGCAGCTCGTCAACGAGCGCACCGGCGAGCCGTTCCGCTTCGAGATCCTGCTGGTAAGCCCGGCGTTCGAGCGCATCGTGCTGCCCTTCGTGCGCAATCTCAAACGCCTCGGCACCGAGCCGCGCGTGCGCCTGGTCGACCAGTCGCAGTACATCAACCGGCTGCGCAGCTTCGACTACGACATGATCGTCTCCGGCTGGGGCTCGTCCGAATCGCCGGGCAACGAGCAGCGCAGCTTCTGGACCCGCGAGGCCGCCGCGTCGCCGGCGGCCAACAATTACGCCGGCGTGCGCGATCCAGTGATCGACCGGCTGGTCGAGCTGGTGATCGCGGCGCCCGACCGCGAAAGCCTGGTCGCCCGCACCCGCGCACTCGACCGCGTGCTGCTCGCCGGCCACTACGTGATTCCGCACTGGCATCTGAACACCCAGCGCATTCTCTACTGGGACAGGTTCTCGCGGCCGGCGGTCACGCCGCGCAACGGCACCTCGGTCGAGTACTGGTGGTTCGACCCGGAAAAGGCGCGGCAGCTGGAGCAGGCCCGAGCGGTCACGCCGAGAGGCGACGGCGACGCCGGCGGCCCGCCGGCCTGGGCGGTGCTGCTGGTCGTCGGCGCCGCGGCCGCCGCCGGGCTGGTAATTCTTGTCAGGCGCGCGCGACGCGAGCCCGCCCGCCCATGACCGCGTACATCATCCGCCGCCTGCTGCTGATGATCCCGACGCTGTTCGGAATCATGCTGCTCAATTTCGTGATCGTGCAGGCCGCACCCGGCGGCCCGGTGGAGCAGGCCATCGCCCAGCTCACCGGCCAGGGTTCGCCGATCACCGAGCGCATCACCCGCAGCGGCACCGGCGAGGCGGTCGCGCCCGCCCCCCGCGCGGAGGACAGCGCCGGCAGCCGCTATCGCGGCGCCCAGGGCCTCGACCCCGCCTTCATCCAGGAACTCGAGCAGCGCTTCGGTTTCGACAAGCCGATGCACGAGCGCTTCTTCAAAATGATGGGCGATTACCTCACCTTCGATTTCGGCCAGAGCTTCTTCCGCGACCGCGACGTGGTCGACCTGGTGCTGGCCAAGATGCCGGTGTCGATCTCGCTCGGCGTGTGGACCACGCTCATCGTCTACCTGGTGTCGATTCCGCTCGGCATCGCCAAGGCGGTGCGCGACGGCAGCCGCTTCGACATCGGCACCAGCTTCGCCCTGGTGATCGGCACCGCGATTCCGAGCTTCCTGTTCGCGGTGTTCCTGCTGGTGGTGTTCGCCGGCGGCAGCTATCTCGACTGGTTCCCGTTGCGCGGGCTGCAGTCCGAGCAGTATCTCGGCCTCGGCTTCGCCGGCTGCGTGGCGAGCGCCGCCTGCGTGCTCGACTATTTCTGGCATATCGCGCTGCCGGTGCTGGCGATGGTGATCGGCGGCTTCGCCGGCCTTGCCATGCTCACCAAGAACTCCTTCCTCGACCAGCTTCACCAGCAGTACGTGATGACCGCGCGCGCCAAGGGCCTGCCCGAGCGGCGGGTGCTCTACGGCCATGTATTCCGCAACGCGATGCTGATCGTGATCGCCGGCTTTCCCGGCGCCTTCGTCGGCATCCTGTTCACCGGCTCGGTGCTGATCGAGATCATCTTCTCGCTCGACGGGCTCGGGCTGCTCGGCTTCGAGGCGGCGTTCGCCCGCGACTACCCGCTGATGTTCGGCACGCTGTTCTTTTTCTCGCTGCTCGGGCTGCTGATGAACCTGGTGGGCGACCTGATGTACACCCTCGTCGATCCGCGCATCGACTTCGAGCGCAGGGGCGCCTGACATGGCCGACAGGAACAACGCCGCACCGCGCAAGGCCTGGCTGTCGCCGATCAACCGCCGCCGGCTGCACAACTTCCGCGCCAACCGGCGCGGCTTCTGGTCGCTGTGGATCTTCGTCGCGCTGCTGCTCGTCACCCTGCCGGCGGAGTTCATCGCCAACGACAACCCGATCCTGGTGGTGCACCAGGGCGAGGCGTACATGCCGATCTTCCGCGCCTACCCGGAAACCGCGTTCGGCGGCGAATTCGAGACCGAGGCCGACTATCGCGACCCTTACGTCGCGCAGCTGATCGAGCGCGACGGCTGGATGATCTGGCCGCCGGTGCCCTACAGCCACCGTACCGTGGCGTGGGACCTGCCGGTGCCGGCGCCGTCGCCGCCGGACGCCACCCACTGGCTGGGTACCGACGACCAGGCGCGCGACGTGCTCGCCCGGGTGATCTACGGCTGTAGCATCTCGGTGCTCTTCGGCTTCGTGCTCACCATCGTCAGCGCGATGGTCGGCGTGGCGGCCGGCGCGGTGCAGGGCTACTTCGGCGGCTGGACCGATCTGCTGGCGCAGCGCTTCATCGAGATCTGGGCCGGCATGCCGGCGCTGTACCTGCTGATCATCCTCGCCAGCATCGTCGAGCCGAACTTCTGGTGGCTGCTGGTGCTGCTGCTGATGTTCAGCTGGATGGGCTTCGTCGGCGTGGTGCGGGCGGAATTCCTGCGCGCGCGCAACTTCGACTATGTGCGCGCGGCGCGCGCGCTGGGCCTCACCGACGGCGCCATCATGCTGCGCCATGTGCTGCCCAACGCGATGGTGGCGACGATCACCTTCATGCCCTTCACCCTGGCCGGCTCGGTGACCGTGCTCACCTCGCTCGATTTTCTCGGCATCGGCCTGCCGCCGGGCTCGCCCTCGCTCGGCGAACTGCTGGCGCAGGGCAAGGCCAACCTGCAGGCGCCGTGGCTCGGGCTCACCGGCTTCTTCGTCATCGCGCTGATGCTGAGCCTGCTGATCTTCATCGGCGAGGCGGTGCGCGACGCCTTCGACCCGCGCAAGCTCTACAGCGGCGCCGCCGCGCCGGTGGAGCCGGAGGCCCCCGCCGCGCGCGGCGACACGCCGTCGACCATGGCCACTCCCAACTGAGCCCGGCGATGGCGGCGAAACTGCTCGAAGTCAGCAACCTCGGCGTGCGCTTCCGCCAGCCGGGCAGCACCGTGACCGCGGTCGACCAGGTGTCGCTCGAACTCGGTGAAGGCGAAACCGTCGCCCTGGTGGGCGAAAGCGGCTCCGGCAAGTCGGTCACCGCGCTGTCGGTGCTGCAGCTGCTGCCTTACCCCACCGCGGTGCACACCGCGGGCAGCTCGATCCGCTTCCGGGGACAGGAGCTGGTCGGCGCCAGCGAAGCGGCGCTGCGCCAGATTCGCGGCGACCGCATCTCGATGATCTTCCAGGAGCCGATGACCTCGCTCAATCCGCTGCATGTGGTGGAAAAGCAGATCTGCGAGACGCTGATGCTGCACAAGGGCCTGTCGCGGCCGGCGGCGCGGGCGCGCGCGCTCGAACTGCTCGAGCTGGTGCGCATCCCCGAGCCGGAACTGCGGCTCAAGTCCTACCCGCACCAGCTTTCCGGCGGCCAGCGCCAGCGGGTGATGATCGCGATGGCGCTCGCCAACGAACCCGACATCCTCATTGCCGACGAGCCCACCACCGCGGTCGACGTCACCGTGCAGGCGCAGATTCTTGCGCTGCGCGACGCGCTGCGCCCGGGGCTCGGCATGGGGATGCTGCTGATCACGCACGACCTGCGCAGCGTGCGCAAAATGGCGAGCCGCCTGTACGTCATGCAGGCCGGCCAGGTGGTCGAGTCGGGCGCGGTCGACGCAGTGTTCGAGCGGCCCCGGCATCCCTACACCCGCCGGCTGCTCGCCGCCGAGCCCGGCGGCGCGCCGGCGCCGGTGCCGGCGGATGCGCCGCCGATCGTGCAGGCGAGCGGCGTCAAGGTCTGGTTCCCGATCCGACGCGGCGTGCTTCGCCGCACCGTCGGCCATGTGAAGGCGGTCGACGGCATCGACCTCACCGTGCGCGAAGGCCAGACCGTCGGCGTCGTGGGCGAGAGCGGTTCGGGCAAGACCACGCTCGGGCTGGCGCTGCTGCGCCTGGAGCAGAGCCGCGGCGCCATCCGCTTCAGCGGCCGCGAGATTCAGGGCCTGCGGTCGAAGCCGCTGCGCCCGCTGCGCCGCGAGATGCAGATCGTGTTCCAGGACCCGTTCAGCAGCCTGAGCCCGCGCCTGTCGGTCGCCGACATCGTCGGCGAAGGCCTCGATGTGCACCGCCTGGCCGACACGCCGGCGGCGCGCGAGCAGATGATCATCGACGCGCTGGCCGAAGTCGGCCTCGATCCCGGCACCCGCCACCGCTATCCGCATGAATTCTCCGGCGGCCAGCGCCAGCGCATCGCCATCGCCCGCGCGATGGTGCTGAAGCCGCGCTTCGTGGTGCTGGACGAGCCGACCTCGGCGCTCGACATGTCGGTGCAGGCGCAGATCGTGGCGCTGCTGCGCGAGCTGCAGGCGCGCCACCGGCTCGCCTACCTGTTCATCAGCCACGACCTGCGGGTGGTGCGCGCGCTGAGCGACGAAGTCATCGTCATGCGCGACGGCCGCATGGTCGAGCGCGGCCCGGCAGCGCGCATTTTCGAACAGCCGGCCGACCCCTACACCCGGGCGCTGATCGCCGCCGCCTTCGACATCGACGTGGCCGGCGCCGCGCCGGCCGAACGCCCCGCCGGCGCCTGACGTGCCGCCCGTATACTGCCCGGCGCGCGCTGTGCGCCGGTGGCGCTTGCCTGCGCGCGACGCCGGCCGCCGGCGCCCTGAACGCCTTTCACCCGGGACAACACGATGAACGACAAGCCCCGCTTCTGGCGCGACACCTGGTCGCTGATCAAGCCCTACTGGCAGTCGGAGGAAAAGGCGAGCGCCTGGCTGCTGCTGCTCACCGTGGTCGGGCTGACGCTTGCCATGGTGTACATGAACGTCGTGTTCAACGAGTGGTACAACCTGTTCTACAACGCGCTGCAGGAAAAGAAGGCCGAGGAATTCTGGACCCAGATACTGCGCTTCTGCCTGCTGGCGGCAATCTACATCGCGCTCGCGGTGTACGCCTTCTATCTCAACCAGCTGCTGCAGATCCGCTGGCGGCGCTGGATGACCGACCGCTATCTGCGCGAATGGCTCGGCGGCCGCGCCTACTACCGCATGCAGCTCGCCGGCACCGGCACCGACAACCCCGACCAGCGTATTGCCGAGGATTTGCGGCTGTTTGTCGACGACACCCTCAACCTGAGCCTCGGCCTGCTCAACGCCGTGGTCACCCTGGTGTCCTTTGTCGGCATCCTGTGGACGCTGTCCGGTCCGCTGACGATTCCGCTCGGCGAGGATGGCTTCGTGGTGCCCGGCTACATGGTGTGGGCGGCGCTGCTGTACGCGATCGCGGGCAGCTGGCTCACGCACCGCATCGGCCGGCCGCTGATCGGGCTCAACTTCAACCAGCAGCGCTTCGAGGCCGACTTCCGCTTCGGCCTGATCCGCTTTCGCGAAAACGCCGAGAGCGTCGCGCTCTACCGCGGCGAGGAAGACGAGCTCAAGGGCTTCGGCGGGCGTTTCGCCGCCGTGTTCGACAACTGGCTGCGCATCATGCACCGGCAGAAGATCCTGATCTCGTTCACCGTCGGCTACAACCAGGCGGCCAACGTGTTTCCCTTCGTGGTGGCGGCGCCGCGCTATTTCGCCGGCGCGATTCCGCTCGGCGGCCTGATGCAGATCTCCAACGCCTTCGGCCAGGTGCAGGGCGCCCTGTCCTGGTTCATCGGCGCCTACAACACCTTCGCCAGCTGGCGCGCCACCTCGGACCGGCTGCTCGGCTTTCACTACGCGATCGAGCGCGAGCGCCGCGCGGCCGCCGCCGGCGCGGGGGTCGAGGTCGCCGCCGGCCAGGGCGAGAACCTGCAGCTCGACGGGCTGGCGCTCGCCCTGCCCGACGGCCGCCCGCTGATCGCGCCCGCCAGCCTGTCGCTGGCACCGGGCGACAGCCTGCTGATCCGCGGGCCATCCGGCGCGGGCAAGAGCACGCTGTTTCGCGCCATCGCCGGCATCTGGCCGTTCGGCTCCGGCGCAGTGCGCCTGCCCGAGCGCTTCGACGCGCTGTTCCTGCCGCAGCGGCCGTATCTGCCGATCGGCCGCCTGATCGACGTGGTGACCTTTCCGCGCCCGGCCGGCAGCTTCAGCACCGACGCGGTGGCGCAGGCGCTTCAGGATTGCGGGCTCGCGCACCTCGCCGGCCGGCTCGACGAATCGCGCCACTGGGCACTCGAACTCTCGCCCGGCGAGCAGCAGCGCATCGCCTTCGCGCGCGCACTGCTGATCCGTCCGTCCTGGCTGTTTCTAGACGAAGCCACTTCAGCCCTCGACGAGGCGCACGAGGAGCGGCTTTATCGGCTGCTGCGCGAGCGGCTGCCGGGCACCGCCATCGTCAGCATCGGCCACCGGCGCGCGCTGGCCGCCCTGCATGCGCAGCGGCTGGAATTGCAGTCGAACGCGGCCGGCCCGAGCGCGCTGGCGCCCGCCTAGGCGGCGGTCCTCACGCCGGGCAATCCAGCGCGCGCAGCTCGGCTTCAGGAAAATCGGCGGCGAGCGCCGCCAGGCGCGCCGCCTCGTCGGGCGTGGGCTCGCGCACGGTAAGCACCCGGTGCGTCGCGCGCTGGTCGCGCTGGCCCACCTCGGCGGTGCGCACGCCCTGCGCGCGCAGCACCTCCAGGTAATGGCGCGCACCCGCCTCGCTGCGAAAGCGCGCGAGCGCGATCGCATAGCGCCACTCGCCCGGCTCCACGATCGGGGTGAACAGGGTGATGCCGAGGTCGCGCAGCTCGCCCGCCTTGCGTTCCATCGCCGCCAGCGAATTCTGGCGTGGCATGTACACCCACCACCGGCTGTCGATGCCGATCTCGCGCGTCGTCAGCCGCTAGCCGAGGTTTAGCGGTGCCAGCGCCGCCAGCGCGCGCGAAAGCTCCGCGTCGCCGAAGCTGCGCCACTCCAGGCACGCCACCGTGCGCGGCGCCTGCGGCCGCGCGCGCGGCGGCACCACGCGGATCTGCTCGGCGTTCATCTGCAGGCTGATCAGGTTGGCGTCGGGGTCCGGTCGGGTGCTCTGCAGGTAGATGTAGCCGGCCAGCCCGACGTTCGCCAGCAGCAGCAGCAGCGCGACCCATCTCATCGTCGCGACTCCGCGATGCGCACCACGCCTTCCAGGATCAGACGCTCATGCACCTGCACCGGGCGCCCGAGATGCTCGGCCAGCAGGGCGGCGCGGCCGCCGCAGGCAAGGATCGCCGGCTCGCCGCAGCCGGCGGCCAGCATCTGCGCGCGCATGCGCTCGACCGCGCCGCAGGTGGCCTGGATGGCGCCGGTGGTGATGGCGTCGCGGGTGGCGCGCGGAAACGCGGTGAAGCGGCCCTGCTCGGCGGCGAGCCGCGCCGCTTTTGCCGCCAGCGATTCGTGAAACAGGTCGATGCCCGGCAGAATCAGGCCGCCGAAAAACTCGCCGGCGGCAGACAGCGCGTCCACCGTGGTGGCGGTGCCGGTGCAGATCACCAGGCAGTCGCCGGACTCGCGCGCCCGCGCTGCGATCATCGCCGACCAGCGGTCCGGCCCGAGCTGCGCGGGATCGTCGTAACGGCTGGTCACCCCGCAGCGCGCCGCCTCGCCGCTCACCCAAAGCGGGGTCACCGGCCAGCGCGCGAACAGCCGTGCCAGCGCCCGGCCGGCGGCGTCGCCG
>ERZ869936.701-NODE-701-length-28891-cov-6.541857_pt1 | contig 28891 bp, 42 predicted proteins | sample MGYA00520876_ERZ869936 | MGnify/ENA primary metagenome ERZ869936 (study PRJEB32218, sample SAMN09650985) | biofilter metagenome | isolation source: enrty point of leading RO module | place: Saudi Arabia: Thuwal, RO plant located on Red Sea | collected 2016-02-17 ... | reverse complement strand
GGGTTATAGACTTGAATGGCAACTGCTTAATACATCGTGGTTTCTACCCCAAAATCGAGAGCGCATATACCTTGTCGGATATTCTACAATCCCCGGAGGAGATTGGCGAGGAATTTTTCCTATCGGAGAGGGCGATGGAGAAAATGACAGTAAACTTAAAATATACGGAGACACCAATAAAGGAGGGCAAAAAGGTGTAATATATGATACAAGCGGTATAGCAGGATGTTTGAGCGCAACGGATTATAAACAACCAAAACAAATAGCTGTAAAAAGCGCAACCTCTAAAGAAGCAGTAGTAGAGCCTAAGTACAACTACAAAAAAGTGAATGAGACTATTGAGCAGAATCCAAATGCATTTAAGGAAGGTGAAGCCCGTATGATGGACTTACACAATCGTAAAGTGCAAGACATATCTCCTTGTTTAGTAGAGCCACATCACAATGCAAGTGCAGTATATGATGGAAGACCGAATGTAAAGATAGGTACTTGGAGAACTCATAAAGATGGTCAAGGATTTAGAGAAGTAAAAGGTGGTAATTGTCCTACAATACAAGCAAGAGCAAGAGAAGATGGTAGTGGACAACCCGTAATAAAAAACAACTACTGCATCCGTAGACTAACACCCATAGAGTGCGAGAGGTTACAAGGCTTTCCAGATAATCATACCGAGTATGGTAACTACGATGGTGTGATAAAAAAGATGAGCAATACTCAAAGATACAAGCAATGTGGTAACGCAGTAACCGTTAATGTGGTACAAGCAGTAGCAGAAAGAATGAAAGATATTTTATAATTTTGTAAAAACAACCAACTATGAAGATCAAATTACCAAAAGAACAAAGGGAGAAACTCAGACACTTCGTCATATCAGGATGCGATTGGTATGTAGAGTTAGCCTTCCACGAAGGACAAAGAGGCGATTACTATAACCCTCCAATGGATGACTATTATGAAGTCTTGAAGATATATAATAGCGAATATCAAAAGGTCTACTATGGCGATATATGGAATGCCATAGCTGACGAAGTAGAATCTATACTATAATGAAGGATGGATGGTTTTGCTATGTATGCTCTACGAGAGCAACTCATCATCTTAGGAGAGATGATAAAGGACAATTCAGACAATCGTATTGCGGTACTTCAACTGGAGGCTCTATACTCTTCCATCAGTTTTTGTATGACCTCCGTAGAAAAGATAGAGAGTAATATCTTAGATGCTCAGATAGTAAATGCTAAACTAGAGAAAGAGAATAGTGATCTCAAGAGAGAGATAAAGGCTCTTAATAAAAAAGTAGAGGATTTACTAGAGCGTATAGAATTATAGGTTATATTATCACAACCTAGAATCCTATGAAACTACTAGAGAAACTTTCCAAAAGAGACAAAGATTGGATGCGTATGGCTCAGAGCTTTGGTCTTGACAGGGAAACCTCTAGAGACTTAGTCCAGGAGATGTATCTCAAGTTGTACGAGAAAACAACGTACGAGAAAATCAAGTACGGAGATGATGATGTGAACACGTTCTATGTTTACGTTACTTTAAGGAACTTATTCTATGATAGAAAGAGGTCTAAGGTTTCATTGGTGGAACTGAAAGAAGACTTTGAATATGAGGAGTCTAGTAATGATTGTAAGCATCTTCTTGAAGAGATGCTTGAAGATATATCTGAAACTATTGAGAATCTACATTGGTATGATCAAAAGATATTTGAGATATACTATGGAAACAATGAGACCATTAGGCAACTGAGCGAAGGTTCTAAAATAAGTTCAAGTTCAATATTTAATACGCTGAAGAATGTCAGAACAAAAATCAAAGAAAAGCACAAAGAAAAGTACCAAGAGTACAAAGCCTCCCAAGAGTAGAGGACTAGGAGACGAGATAGCAAAAGTAACTAAGGCTACAGGTATAAAGAAAGTGGTAGACTTCTTTGCAGAAGCAACTGGACTCGATTGCGGTTGTGATGCTAGACAAGAGGCACTTAATAGAAAGTTCCCTACACGAAATGTAATTGAATGTTTGAACGAGGGAGAGTATACAACTCTTACCGAGTTCTTCAATAATTTCAAAGGCAATGTTATAGAGGAGAAGTACACCGAACCATTAGCAAGGATACACTCTAGAGTCTTTGGTCACACGTTCTCTATTCCGTGTTCTTGTTCCCCTAAGGAATGGAAGCGACTTATAGGAGACCTCAAAGGAGTATACGCTACTTATGAGGGAGGTTGATCTATTCAACATACTCAAGATAACTCATTGTAGAGACTTGGAGAAAAGCGAGAACCAGTATTCTCGCTTTGACTGCTACTCCAAACAATACAAGATGGACATAGAATTGAAGTGTAGGAATAAGCACTACGATGACCTAATTATAGAGAAGGATAAATATGATGCTTTGATCCGTAGAGCAAAGCAGTACGAAACAACTCCCTTCTACATCAATAGCACACCTCAAGGTATCTATGTATTCAACCTAAGTAAGATAGATGAACCTATATGGGAAGATATGAAAGGACTGCCCAAGACCTCACACTTTACCGATAGGAGCAGAATCACTAAAACCGTAGGATTCTTGTCTATACATTTGGCTAATAAGATAAGTGAATAACTTATCTTAGCAACTAAGAAACAATATATCCAAATCAGTATATTACAACACTAACTAAATAATTTATTATGGGAACTATCAAAACCTTTATTAAGAAGTATTACCCTCCAGTAATACTGACTCTATTATTTATTGTTGGATTACTTGTGCTATCCGTTCTCTTGAACTGGATAGAACAAAGCACAACTAACCTACCAATACAATACCGATAGTATGCACAACGATAAAAAGATATTGATGCTTGATGGTGTCTACCAAGAGGTAGGACACCTTGAGCAGATAGCACTAGACGATGAGCAATACTACGGATATCTAGGTAAGGTAGCATTGTCATCCTCGTCTATTAAGATGCTACTACAATCTCCTAAGACCTATAACTACGTCACTACCTATGGTCAAAAGACTAATAGCAAGGCTCTGCTTATTGGTAAATTGTTTCACCTAGCAGTCCTTGAACCTCATAAGATGGATGAGGTCAAGGTAGTAGATGTACAAAGCAGAAACTCTAAGATATTCAAAGAAGCCTTAGAAGAAGGTGTAGAGGTTATCACTAGAAAAGAGGAAGGAGATATACGGAGATTGCAAGATGCAATGCTCCGAAATGAGAAGGTACTATCTTATCTAAAAGAGTCATACTTTGAGATACCTAGAGTAGATGAATTAGATGGTATGCCATTTAGAGCAAAAGCCGACATACTACAAGGCAATCACATTATTGATCTCAAGACCACGCAAGATTTAGATGCATTCAAATATAGTAGCTATAAGTACGGATATGATATACAAGCATACATCTACTGCAATCTATTTGACATACCTCCTGAGAACTTCCACTTTGTCGCTATAGACAAAGGGAGTCTAGACATAGGAGTATATCACGTTAGTGAGGAGTTTTACGAGAGTGGTAAGAAACGAACTCGCAAAGGAATTGAAATATATAAGAAGTTTTTCCAAGAAGGCATAGACTTAGATAGTTACTATATAGAGGAGACTTTATAAGTAATACAATATGACACAATCTGACACTAAAAAAAAGGCAATGATAGCGGCACTACATCAATCTCTTGGTGTAGTGACCTCTGCTTGTAAGGCGGTAGGCATATCTAGGGAGACACATTACAAATGGTTGAGAGAGGATGCAGACTACAAGTATAAAGTAGAAGACCTATCTAACATCGCTCTTGACTTTGCAGAGAGCCAACTACACAATCAAATAAAGAACGGCAGTACACCAGCTACAATCTTCTATCTAAAAACTAAGGGAAAGAAACGAGGATACATTGAGAGGCAAGAGATACAACACGAGAATCTAGAGCCTCTGACCATAGAGATTATAGATAGCACGAGTGAAGACGAACAAGGTATTTAAACACCTGGAGAATAGTTCTAAGAGGATAATAGTAGAACAAGGAGGTACAAGGTCAGGTAAGACATATAACATCCTTATATGGCTTATCTACTATTGTATGCAGAACCCAAACAAACGGCAGATAATCACAATCTGCCGTAAGACCTTTCCTTCGGTCAGAGCATCCGTGATGAGAGACTTCTTTGAGATACTGAAGTTGATGAATAGGTATGATTGGACAAAGCACAATAAATCCAATAGCGAGTATATCTGCTACGGCAATATCATAGAGTTTATATCCTTAGACCAACCTCAGAAGATACGAGGTAGAAAGAGAGATATGCTCTTCTGCAATGAGGCTAACGAGCTTACCATAGAAGATTGGAGGCAGTTGGTTATGCGTACTACTGGTAAGATCATTCTTGACTATAACCCATCAGATGAGTACCATTGGATATATGACCAAGTTATTACAAGACCTGATTGCGAGTTCTTCAAGACCACCTACAAAGACAATCCCTTCTTATCTGCTACTATCAAGGAGGAGATAGAAAGACTCAAACTAACTGATGAGAACTATTGGAGAGTTTATGGTCTTGGAGAGAGAGGGCAAAGCAAGGCTACCATATTCACACATCAAGAGGTAAGTCATATTCCTGAAGGTTCTACTTTGATCGCTGGAGGGATGGACTTTGGGTTTACTAATGACCCGACCACATTGGTATTAGCCTATCGCAAAGACATAGACTTATACTTTGATGAGTTGGTTTATCAAACTGGTCTAACCAATAGAGACATCCACAACAAGCTAACCTCTTTAGGATTCGATAGAAGGGTAGAGATATTCGCAGATAGTGCAGAGCCTAAGTCCATCCGTGAGTTACAACTCTTCGGATGGAATATAAAAGCTACGGCAAAGGGTAAAGACTCAGTTATGGCTGGTATTGATATGCTCAAGAGGTATAGAATCAATGTCACAAACACGAGCAAGAATCTAATAAAAGAACTAAGAAACTATAAATTTGTAGAGGATAGCAATGGAAGGGTACTGAACAAACCAGTAGACCAATATAATCACGCTATTGATGCAGCAAGATATGCAACCTATAATAGACTCAGCAGACCTAACTACGGTAGGTATGCGGTCAGATAAGATATGAAAGTAGATATAATAATACCTGAAGGTTTGTTTGATATTACCTTAGAACAATATCAAAAGTTCTTACAAGTGAATAGTGAGGATGAACTATTCTTGGCACAAAAGTGCGTAGAGATATTCTGCAATGTCCCCTTGATAATAGTTAGCAAAATGTCGTACAAAGATGTAAAGAACTATGCAACGAGGATTATGTCCTTCTTTGAGGACAAACCTCAACTCAGAAAGATTCATACTATGGGGGATGTTGAGTATGGATTCATACCTAACCTTGAAGAGATATCTCTAGGAGAGTATGTAGATATTGATGAGAGCATAAACGATTGGGATAAGATGCATACAACTATGGCAGTATTGTATAGACCGATCAAGAGCAGAAGAAAGGACAAGTACAATATAGAAGAATATGAAGGCACATCTGATACTGAACATCGGATGAAAGGCTTGACTATGGATGTTGTACTCGGTGCTTTGTTTTTTTTTTATCATTTAGGGATAGAGTTATCGATAGCTTTGACTCCCTCTTTAATCCAATTGGAGGAGAACACGACCTCAGCTCAACCGCAAACTTTGGAAGGAAGTGGGGATGGTACACCACTTTCTATCATCTCTCTCAGGGCGATGTTACAAGATTTGAAGAAGTTAGCAAACTCAGACTTTTTGCCGCACTTACTATGATGACCTACGACAAGGAGAAAAACGAGTTAGAGAAATCGTTACTTAAGATATGAGAGGATACTACGACATACTAGAAAAGCTACGCACAACTTTAGAGGCAGAGCCAAGCATAAACACCGTAACTGAGGGAGACTTGTCAGAGGTGGATTTGAACAAGCAGACAATCTTTCCACTAAGCCATATCATAGTAAATAATACTACGTTCCAACCTCATAGTATGACCTTCAATCTGAACATACTATTTATGGATGTAGTAGACTTCAATAAAGGAGATGCTAGAGGCATATCGGCAACCGATCAACCATTCAGAGGCAACACTAACGAACAAGATGTGCTAAACACTATGTTAGCAACATCTAATAAATTATACTCTCTACTATCAAGAGGTAGCTTGTATGATGAGAAGTTCCAAATAGAAGGCACTCCAACTTGTGAGCCTTTTGTAGATAGGTTTGAGAATAGTCTAGCCGGATGGGATATGAGTATAGCAATCACAATACCTAATACTGATTTAAGTGCTTGTTGATCCTAAGAACCTTGAGAAAGCCTTAAATGATTTTGGCAAGTATGTCGTGCAACAAGCACGAGCAAACTTGACAAGAAAGAATAAGAACGTATCTAAGGAACTATACGATAGCATTCAATATGATCTCAGAAGTAGTGGTAGTGGTGTATCCTTCTCTCTTGATTTCAAGATGGAGGAGTATGGAGAGTTCCAGGACAAAGGGGTAAGTGGTGTAAAGAGAAAATATAATACACCATACAAGTACACAAACAAAAGACCTCCAGCAAAAGTATTTGATAAGTGGATGGTGCGTAGAGGACTAGATGGTATAAGAGACGAGCAAGGAAGATTCATACCTCGTAAGAGCCTAGCTTTTATTATAGCCAATAGCGTATACAACAAAGGTATAAAACCAAGTTACTTCTTTACACGAGCTTTTACTTTAGGATTCAAAAGACTACCTCAAGAAGTGAGGGAGGCTTTTCAATTAGATGTACAAGAGTTTTTAGAGTTCACATTGAAAAACAATTTTAAGGAATAGGATATGTCATTTACCATAGTTACACCTACAAAGTTATGTGGCGCAAGAAGTCCAATATATGTCTCAATGAAGACAGACGATGTTACAAACTTTCAGAACCTAAAAGACATTACTCTGAATATCAAGGTATGGAGTACCACATATAGTTCAGTACCATTAACTAATGTTCAGACTTTAACGAGAGACCAATTTGTAGCTGGTACAAATGGTCTCAAGCAGTTTTGCGTTTTTGACATTGCACCTATCGTAGCAGAGCATCACTTAAAGACTGCACCAACTGATGGAAATACACCAGCCATATCGCCTGATTCAACCGTGCTTTGGTGTAGGGTAGACTTCAACGTAAACTATTTCATATCAGGTAATGAGGCAGTACAAAATGCAACCGGTAGCAGTACGATATTCCCCGTATCTATGGGTTATAATTTGTTTGATGATGCTGCCTTCAAGACCTATCCTTCATCATTCCTTACAAGTGCTTTGCAAAGCAATGCTGGTAGAGTTTATGTCAAGGAATCAGGAGACAATGAAATGATAGGAATATATATGGGTGCAGTAGGTAGTGCAGACTTTACGACCATAGACTTTGCGATCACTGGAGGAACTCATACGATAGACTTGACTGCGTTCCGAAACCCTACCGAACCTGAAGGCTCAATACTCAGAATACCAATAGGTGTTACAAATCTAAGCGCATATCTAACGTCAGTTGGATATAGCGGTACACTACCAAGCTCAACGGCACATAGTGCAAGAACCTATACCCTAACAATAGGAAGCGATGTCTTAACTATGGAGAAGGTATGTGAACCTAAATACGATATAAGAAGGTTAAGGTTTATAAATAGGTTTGGTGCTTGGGATTACTTGTATGGATTCAAAGCCTCAAATAGTGAGTTTCAAGTTACAAGACAATCCTTCCAAAAGGCTACGGGTAGCGTGGCTAATACTGGCGTGTTTACCTATGACAAAGATGTAAGACAAGACTACAATGTTAATGGTCTTACAAGCACAACAATCAATACGGGGTTTGTAGATGAAAGCTATAAAGAGGTAATAAAAGATTTGCTTATGAGCGAATCAGTATACATAGATGTAGATGGTACGGATATGCCAGTCAAAGTTGTAGATACAACTCAGTCTCTTCAGAAGAGTATCAATGACAAAATGATAAACTACACAATACAAGTACAAGAAGCATTTACCGAAAGATATGTATAAGGTAGAGATATATATCAGCGATCAAAGAGTTGATACGTTCAAGGATGAGGATATAAGTATTACCTTATCCACTCAAAACGTCAAAGACATTTCAAAGGTCTTTGGCGATTTTACTCAGTCATTTACATTACCAGCAACACCTAATAATAATGGTATCTTCAAGCACTACTACAATGTAGATATAGCTACTCCGTTTGATGCTCAAACGAGAGTAGATAGTTTGATCGAGATAAATAATAATTTATTCAGGGTTGGTACAATAGAGTTGGAATCGGTTCAAATGAAAGGCAACGAGCCTTACGCATACAAGGTATCATTCTACTCTAACAATACAAACTTAAAAGACTTGTTCGGAGAGGATACTTTGAACGACCTAGACTTATCAGCACAAGATCACGAGTACACTAATACAAATGTAGAAACTGGTCTTAGTGCGTTTGTGCCAAGCACAAGCGACTCAGTAGTATATCCATTAATATCTCCTAAGAGGAATTGGAAGTATGACTCATCGTCTAATATGGATGCAGAGAACTTAGCAGCTAATGGTTCTACGAGTACAAAGCACGGATGCTTTTGGTATGAGTTGAAACCAGCGATAAAGGTCAAGAGGATTATTGAGGCAATAGAAACAAAATACTCAGTAAACTTTGATAGTGACTTCTTTGGAGGAACTAACTTTGGTATGCTTTATATGTGGGCGCATCGTAGAGCAAACTTCCTATTCAAAGACAATGACTTAGGAGATACTCCTACATTGCTTACTTTGAATACTACCTCTACTGATGATAGGAGTGCAAACATTCAGACGGCTAACGATGTATGGACTCTTGGCTCTTCATCTTATGAATTAACAAGCGACTTGTATGTAACAAGTGCATTTACTGCTACCGATAGATATAGACTGATACTCGAATATAGCTATACTGGTTCTATCAAATCTAAGATACACCTCTTTAAAGATGGAGAGATTATAGATACTCATAAGGAGGGAACAAGTGCAAGTGGTACGTTCTTTTTTGATGAGAAGGGAGTATATGATATACGCATCTCTGATAGGAGAGATGCGGCAGCAAGTATAAACGTCTCTAGTTTGACTATCCAAATACGTTTGCAAAAGAGAGCATCGAACGGATTAATTACAACCGTAGATACTATAATAGCAGCGAGTAATAGCGGAACACAAAGCGTTACCAAATTCATAAGAATGGCTGACCAATTACCTGAACAAAAGGTAAGCGAGTTCTTTGCTGGTATTGTAAAGATGTTCAACTTGGTTATCGTACCAACTGGTCAAACTACTACTAAGACTTCAACGGATTCAGGCGATGTGTTTACAACAATAAAGAACTTCGACATAGAGTCTTTAGATGATTGGTATGGCGAGGGTGCTAACATCGACATAACAAAGTATATAGATGTTGAGAATACTGAGATTAAAAAGCCTGAACTTTACAAGAGAATAGAGTATAAGTTCAACGATGCAAATAGCATACTAGAGGAGCAATTCAGACTTGACAATGATAGAAACTACGGAGATGTAAAAGCAGACTTTACATACGATGGTGGAGAGTTCAAAGTAGAGGTACCTTTTGACCATCAGATATATGATCGGCTGACGGATCAAAACACCGATACACAAACTGCACTAAGCGTAGGGAGAAGTATAAATAGAGAACTAGAAGCCTATATAGGTAAACCTCTTTTGTTCAATATACCAGGAGCGATTACTAGTCTTGCATCAGGTAGTCAATACTACTTCATAGATATGAGTAATGGAGTGCAGACCAAAGATGCTTTTTGGTTGGTAAGCAATACGAATGCTACTACTACTGATGATGTGACTCAAACAATAAACTTTGGAGTAGAGACTGACTCATACCATCTTACTGCTTTTCAAAGCGGATTGTTCAGAGGCTTTTGGGAGGACTACATAACTGACCTATACAATACTCAAAGAAGGATATTTAATTTCAAAGCAAGGTTGCCTATAAGCATTCTACTACGTTTGAAGAATAATGATAAGATTATTATTCTACAAAGAACGTACATAATCAACTCAGTACAAATGAATCTTACTACTGGAGAGGCAAACCTAGAATTACTTAACGATGTGTAATATATGATCCAATTACGTTACTTAATAGATGCCTTACAAATCGTTGATAGCGATAGCGACCTCATCGCTATCGCAAAAGGCAAACACGAGAAGAAACCATTTAGACTAAGAACCAATGGCAATAAAGGAAACCGTAGAGATAGAAGTAGAAAGTAATGCTACTGAAGCCTCCCAAGAGTTTGTTGATTCCGTTAAGGAACTTACCGCAGCAGTAAAGGAATTTGGTAATAGTTCTAAGAAAGGATTCTCAGGAGCAACACAAGGAACTAAGAAACTCGGCACTTCTTTCAAAACACTAGCCAAAGCAAGTGTTGTATTCACTTTGGTAGAAAAGGCAGTAACTCTACTTGCGGATGCTTTCAAGTCAAATCAAAAAGTAGTCGATGCTTTCAATGTCGGTTTTGAGTTTGTTAGCTTGATAGCAGGTCAAGTTGTTGAGGTTATCAGCAATGTTGTAGAACAAGTAGGAAAGTCTACGGAGAACTTTGATGCGCTAAAGAAAGTTGGAGAAGGTCTCTTGACCATTGTCCTCACACCTCTCAAGCTAACTTTCCAGGCAATCAGATTTGGGATATTGAAATTATCCCTAGCCTATGAGAAATCATTCTTAGGTCAAGGAAGACCTGAAAGAATAAACGAACTGACTGCTGGTCTTAATGAGGTAAAAGAATCAATGGTTGAAATTGGTACTGAAGGTCTTGAAGCTGCAAAGTCGGTTGTAAACAACATAGGAGAAGCAGTTCAAGAAGCTGGGGATATTACCAAGAAAGTTGTTGATGGTGTAAAAGATATTAACGTCAAAGCAACGGCAGACCAAGCTAAGGCAACCATAAAGTTAAAGAACGAAGCGGAACTTGCTGAAGCAACGTTGCAAGGTCTTATTGAGAAGTTTGATCTACAAGCAGAGAAGCAAAGGCAGATAAGAGACGATGAGAGACTTTCTATAGACGATAGAATAGCAGCAAATGAAAGACTAGGAGAAATACTTAAAGAGCAACAAGAAGCACAACTAGAACAAGCACAAAAGATACTAGACTCTGCGAATGCAAATCTTGAGAAGGATAAAGATAACGTAGAGTTTAAAAAAGCACAAATTCAAGCAGAGAACGAACTCGCTGCGGTAAAGGCTCAGGTTGCTGGATTTGAAGCAGAGCAACTTACTAATCTAGTCTCTCTAGAAAGAGAGAGACTAGAACTTCAACTTGCACAAAAGCAAAACGAATTAGACGTTCTTAGAATTGGTAAAGAGGTAGCCATACAAAATGCAGGCACCACGAGAGAGGCTTTTGAGTTAGAAAAGCAACTATCTCGAGAGCAGTTTGAAGGTCAGCAAAGAGCCTTGATAGAAAGGCTACAAAGTTTTGAGAAGACAAGTGCAGACTATAAAGCTACTCAACAAGAGTTAGCTATATTAGATGCAGAGAGATTGAGAACACTCAACGATGAGAGAATCAAAGACATCAAACTAGAACAAGAAGCACAAGATGCAAAGTTTGCTATTGCCTCAAGTGCTACTACTGCTTTGAATGGTTTGGTACAATCTCTTGCTGGAGAAAACGAGAAGGCTCAAAAGAAAGCATTCCTTTTCAACAAAGCAGCTGGGATTGCAAACGCAATCATAAATACTGCACAAGCTATTACCAAGATATTTGCAGAGACTACTGATCCTACACCTACGCAATCTTTCAGATTTGGTAACGCAGCGATAGCGTTGGCAACGGGTTTAGCACAAGTAGCAACCATAGCACGAACTAAGTTTGGTGGCTCTGAAACACCTACTCTTGGAGGTGTTGCTGGAGGAGGTTCTCCTCAGTTTAACATTGTAGGAGATACGGGTACAAATGCAATAGTAGAAAGTCTACAAAGAAACAACCAACCCGTAAGAGCTTTTGTAGTAGGAAGCGATGTAACAACCCAACAAAGTTTAGATAGGAATAGAATAGATAACGCAACATTCGGATAGATATGAAGATAGTAGAATTGATCCTAGATGAAGATCAGATACTGAGTGGCGTACAAGCCATCAGTATCGTAGAGCAACCAGCTATAGAGTCGGACTTCATCACATTAAAGAAAGAGCAAGAGTATAAACTTGCAGAGGTAGATGGAGAGAAGCGTATCCTGATGGGTGCTGCTTTGATACCAAACAAGACAATATTCCGTAAGAACGGAGACGAGGAATACTATATATACTTCTCTAAGGACACGGTTAGAAAGGTCAGCGAGTTGTACTTAACTCAAGGCAAACAAAACAAGAGTACCCTAGAGCATAACTTCGAGCTTGAGGGTTTGAGTGTCGTGGAGTCCTGGATAGTTGATGGAGAGAAAGACAAGAGTAGAGAGTATGGCTTAGATGTTCCTATTGGTACTTGGATGGTATCTATGAAGGTGTACAATGACAAGGTATGGAATGAGTATGTCAAGAATGGTAAGGTAAAAGGATTCTCTATAGAAGGATACTTTGCTGACAAAGTCAATATGTCTAAGATACAAGCAGAAGAAGAGAAGGCACAAGAGCAACTCAATGCGATTCGTGCCATAATCAAAAAAGACCTAAGAACAAAAAAAGGTAAGCGTACTGAATTAGAAAGCTACTCTGATTATCCGAATGCAGTACGCAATAATGCTCAAAGAGGGATAGACCTAAATGAGAAAGTAAATAATAAGTGTGCTACTCAAGTGGGTAAGGTCAGAGCGCAACAACTTGCACAAGGGCAACCGATATCTTTACAAACTATCAAACGTATGTACTCGTTCTTATCAAGAGCAGAGGAGTATTATGATGAATCAGATACTAAGGCTTGTGGTACTATCTCCTACTTGCTATGGGGAGGCAAGGCTGCTAAGAGATGGTCTGAGTCTAAATTGAAAGAGTTAGATCAATTGAACTTGGCATCTATGGTAGTAGATGACCAGTTCGCTATTATAGACGATAGACTTGCATATAGCACTCAAGAGAAGGCTGAAGAGATGGCAAGGAATATAGGATGCAAAGGATTCCATACTCACGAGTTTGAGGGTAAGACTTGGTATATGCCTTGCGAGTTCCATATCAAAGACGATATGTACAAGCACAAGAAGTGTCCTAAAGGATATAAGAAAAACAAAGAGGGTAGATGTGTGAAGATGGCAGAGGTAGGAGAAAGAGGTGGTATACGCAAATCTCCTAAAGCACCTAAGTCAGACACACCAAATCCTAATCCTAAAGGTAAAGGAACTGCTAAAGGAGATGCTAGTACCTCAAGAGGTGCAAAGGTAAGTAAGGCTGATGAGGCAACACTCAAGAAGAAGAGTGATGACTTCAACGAGAGATACAAGAAGAAGTTAGGATACGGAGTCAATGTAGGGATGCTCAAGTCCGTCTTTCAGAGAGGACTTGGAGCATTTAATGTATCAAGGTCTCCAAGAGTAACCAATCCTTCACAATGGGCATTTGCAAGAGTCAATGCGTTTTTGTACCTGGTAAAGAATGGCAGACCACAAAATGCCAAGTATACCGGAGACAATGACCTACTGCCTACAGGTCATCCAAAAAAACCGAAGTAAAAATGCAACAAATAAATTATTAATAGTTAATTAGATATGAGCGCAAAAAACACTTTAAACAAGATAGCGAGTCTACTCAACGTAGACCTCGCTGAAGAGAGCCAAGTTGAAGAGGTGGCTCTAGAGACAATGAAGTTAGAAAATGGTACTACTATAGAGGCTGAAAAGTTCGAGGTAGGTCAAGCCGTTTTTATTATGACTGAAGACGAAGAGAAGGTTGCTTTACCAGTTGGTAGGTACGAGCTTGAGGATGGTATGATTCTCGTAGTGGCTGAAGAAGGTGTCATAGGAGATATGATGAAAGAAGATGCAAAAGAGGAAGAGGAAGAAGTAGAAGCATCTGCTGAAGAAGTATCTGAGGAAGTTTCTGAAGAGGTTGAAATGGCTGAAGAAGAAGAAAAAGAAGAGATGGCATACGCTACTAAAGAAGAGTTAGGTAAAGCTATGGATGAACTCAAGCAAATGATTGAGGAAGTAAAGTCTATGGTTGATCCTAAGAAGAAAGAAGATATGAGCGCGGAGGAGTCAGTATCTGAAGAAGTTGTTGAAGAAGTACAACAAGAACTATCAGTACAAGAACCAGCCGCCAAACCTATCAAGGCGAATCCTGAAGCAGAAGTTACTAAGGAGAAGTCCTTCAAATTCTCACAAGGAAGAAAGGCATCTACTCTAGATAGAGTATTGTCTAAAATGGCTGAACGTAAAAATTAATAAATAAAAAAAGAGATGGCAACAACTACATCAATCACAACAACTTATGCTGGAGAGTACGCTGGTGAGATAATCGCAGCAGCACTTCTTTCAGCTAATACTATCGAAGGTGGTGGTATTACAATCAAACCTAATGTAAAATTCAAAGAGGTAATTAAGAAACTAAGCACCGATGCAATCCTCAAGGATGCAACTTGTGACTTTAGTGCTACCTCTACGGTAACATTGACTGAGCGTGTACTTGCTCCTGATGAGTTCCAAGTAAACTTACAACTTTGTAAAAAAGACTTCCACTCAGATTGGCTAAGTGCAGAACAAGGATTTAGTGCATTTGACACTTTACCTTCTAGCTTTGCTGACTTTATTATCGCTCACGTTGCAGCAAAAGTAGCAGAGAAAACTGAGCAAAACATTTGGGATGGTAACGGATCAAATAACGGACAATTCGATGGCTTGAAATTACAACTTGCTGCTGACTCTGACGTAGTAGATGTAAGTGGTACAACCGTGACTGCATCTAATGTTATTGATGAGTTAGGTAAGGTTGTAGATGCTATTCCTTCTGCTCTTTACGGAAAGGAAGACTTATACATCTATATGAACTCTGCTATCGCTCGTTCTTATGTTCGTGCTTTAGGTGGATTCGGTGCTAACGGACTAGGTGCAAATGGTGTGAATAACGCTGGTACTACTTGGTTCAATGGTGGAGACTTAGCTTTTGATGGCGTGAAGATTTTCGTATCTCCAGGTCTTGCTGCTAACACAATGGTAGCTGCTCAGAAGTCTAACTTATTCTTCGGTACTGGTTTGTTATCAGATCACAATGAGGTTAAGTTAATAGATATGGCTGACATTGATGGTAGCCAAAATGTTCGTGTAGTTATGAGAATGACTGCTGGGGTAATTCACGGAGTAGGTTCAGAGGTTGTGCTTTACGCATCATAATCTTAGACCATAAACAATATGGAAGGGTAGGTAGACAAACTACCTACCCTTTTTTTAATATAGAAATACAATGGCTTGTAATTTAACAAAAGGAAGAATAACACCTTGTAGAGATGTCGTAGGTGGTATTCACGAAGTTTACTTCGTTGATTTTGGTGGATTGGGTACTTTGACGTTAGATGCTAGTGATGTGATCACAGATGCATCAGGAACATTCAATGCTTATAGATACCAACTAAAAGGCAATTCTTCAATGACTCAAACTATTACTGCATCTCGTGAGAATGGTACGGTATTTTTCTCTCAGGCTCTTAGTTTAACATTGCCTAAACTAAGTGCAGATGATAGTAAAGAATTGAAACTTCTTGCTTATGGTAGACCTCATATTGTAGTGGTAGACTATAACGGAAATGCTTTACTCTTAGGTCGTGAACACGGATGCGATGTTACTGGAGGTACTTTAGTATCAGGTGCAGCGATGGGAGACTTGATCGGATATACTATTGAGTTTACTGCTGAAGAGTTAATGCTATCTAACTTCATACAAAACCCGGTTGCTGCTAATCCATTTGCTGGATTGAGTAGTGCTACTGAGACAATCGTTAGTGGTGTGGACTTCTAAAAGATGATTAGTTCAAACGATAAAGAGAGGCAGAGAGCCTCTCTTTTTTTTTATGTAAATATTTTATATATTAGCCTCATCAACTAAAATATATTACAATGAAAAAGCAAAGAAGAATCACTCTCGAAGAACTACAACACGAGCTGAAAACTTGGGATGAAGTATGCAAAGATAGTGGGTGGAAACCAAGATCTGAAATCAGACTTGTTTTAAAAAGCCTCAAAGAGTGGGCTGATATGAATGCAGTATAAAATGGTAAGCCTGATTAGTTACCTTAAGGCTCTCTTCGGAGAGCCTTTTTTTTGGACAAAAGTCTGCTATCTCGTTACTTGAATATGCACATAGTTACAACATCTAATAAGACTATCAAGTACATTCCTAGAGTAGTAGAAAGTACCAACGTACTAAGAATTACTGATGAGCAAACAAATGTTACCGCAGCAAAGCAAACTCTAAGCACTACGGAGGTAGGAAACTTTGTATCCATTACTGCGGACTTTACCTTTGTAGAGGGTAGATATTATTACATAACGATAGGTAATTCAGCAGACAATGCTGAGATATATAGAGGCAAAGTCTTCTGCACGAATCAGACCGACTTTGAAAAGTTCACAACCAACAATAATGTCTACACCGAGTACGACAAAACAAATGCTAACGAGTACATCGTGATATGAAACTACACACAATAAACTTGGCGAGTTACACGAAGCCTGAAGTAATTGAGAAAAAGAATAAGGATTGGGTTCAGTACGGAGAAGATAATAACTACTACCAATATCTTATTGACCGATACAATGGCTCTCCAACAAACAATGCTATCATAAATGGTATTAGCGATTTGATCTATGGCAAGGGTATAGATGCAACTGATAGTAGCAGAAAGCCACAAGAGTATGCTATGATGAAGTCTCTGATCAATCCTGATTGTATGAGAAAGGTAGTAAGCGATCTCAAACTTATGGGGCAATGTGCTTTCCAGGTAATATACTCAAAAGCAAATAGAGAGGTAGCGCAGATAGAGCATATGCCTATACAAACTTTGCGTTCAGGGAAGATGAATGCTGATGGAGATATAGAGGCTTACTACTACTCTGCACAATGGGATAAGATGAAGATGGGAGACATACCCGAAAGGATATCTGCTTTCGGTATGTCAAATGATGCCATAGAGATTCTTGTAGTAAGACCTTATCGTGCTGGGTACTATTACTATTCTCCAGTAGATTATCAAGGAGGCATTCCCTATGCCGAGCTTGAAGAGGAGGTAGCAAACTTTCATATCAATAATATCAAGAATGGATTGAGTCCTTCTATGCTGATCAACTTCAATAATGGAGTGCCTGATGAGGAAGAGAGAATGCTCATTGAACACAAGATAAAAGACAAGTTCGGAGGTACATCTAATGCTGGTAACTTCATACTTGCGTTCAATGAGAATAGAGACTTAGCAGCAAACATTGAAGCAGTACCTATAAGTGATGCTGCACAGCAGTATGAGTTCTTATCAGGAGAGTCTATGCAGAAGCTAATGGTAGCGCATAGGGTAACTTCTCCTATGCTCTTAGGTATCAAAGACCAAACAGGATTAGGAAACAATGCAGACGAGATAGAGACTGCATCCTTGTTATTCGATAACACGGTGGTTAGACCTTTCCAAAATCTTTTGATAGATGCCTTGAATAAAATACTAGCAGTAAATGGTATAGCATTGAACCTATACTTTAAGACTCTTCAACCTCTTGAATTTAAAGATACAACTAATGAGAGTGCAGAGGTTAAAGAAGAAGAGACTGGAATCAAAGAAGAAGAAACAACTCCAATAGATGTGCAACCTACTCAAGAAGAGAAAGAGATAGAAGAAGAACTTATACAAAAAGAAGCATCCTATAATGGAGCGCAGATATCAAGTGCTATAGATATCATAGCAAAAGTAGCAGAGGGTATACTAACCGAAGACCAAGCTATTACCTTCTTAATTCAGATGTTGCAGTTTAGTCCTGACGTAGCTAATGCTTTATTTACTGGTAAGAGTTCTGAGACCATAACTGAGATGAAATCTCAAAAGCCTCACGAATGCTCACAAGAATTACCTCAAGAGTATGATCACTTGGTAGATGATCTGATCGCTATGGGCGAAGATGAGAATTTAGAGGACTGGGATTTAGTAGATGAGAGAGAGGTAGACTACGATCAAGAAGAAGCACTTGATACTATGATTGGACTAGCCTCAACGGGTACTGCAAGACCTAACGCATCTAGTGAGCAAGATGGAGAGAATGCAGAAGGCGAGAAGTTTAGAGTACGATACCAATACTCTCCAAAAAGAACCTCTGCAAATAGCAGAGAGTTCTGCAAGAAAATGGTAGCAGCAGACAAGATATATCGTAAAGAAGATATTATCGCTATGGGTAGTAAAGCAGTCAATGCCGGATTTGGAAGAAATGGAGCAGACACATACTCTATATGGTTATACAAAGGTGGTGCTAGATGTCAGCACAAATGGATAAGAAAGACTTACCAATTTAGAGACGGAGTAAAGCCTGATGTAAAGAATCCAAATGCTAAAACTATAAGCACATCAGGAGCAAGAAGGAAAGGATTTAGACCTGAAGCAAATCCTAATAAGGTAAGTGTTGCACCGAAGGATATGAAGAACAAAGGATTTGTTAATCCTCCAAGTGAAAAAGATAAACAAACTGGAATCTAATGGCTACTGCATTATTTATAACAAGAGATGACTTAGTTCGTAATACATTCCTTTCAGGGAATGTAGATACGGACAAGTTTATACAATTCATTAAGATTGCACAAGAGGTTCATATTGAGCAATACTTAGGTACTAAACTATATGACAAGATATCAGCAGACATCATCGCTGGTACTTTAAGTGGTACATATCAAACTCTTGTAAACGATTATATACAACAAATGCTTATCCACTTTGCTATGGTGGAGTACCTTCCCTTTGCAGCATTTACTGCATCCAATGGTGGCGTATTCAAAAAAACCGTAGAAAATGGAGAGACATTAGAGAGAAGTGAGTTGGCTATGTTGATTGACAAAGAGCGTAATCTAGCAGAATACTATACAAGAAGATTCATAGACTTTATGTCTTTCAATCAGAGTTCTTATCCTGAATATACATCGAATACCAATGATGACATACATCCCTTAAAAGATAGCGTATTTCAAGGATGGGTACTATAAAAACTTACAAACCAAAAGAGGTGAACGTAAAGAAGTTAATTACCTTTTTAAAGAAGACAAAGAACAATGGCATACGGAAAGATATACGAGACAACTGATTGGGGTGATGGTAGAGTCAACCTCAACGATTGGGGGGATGTATACGAAGGTCTAGGATATGATGATGACTATGCGGCAGTATTGAATGCTGGTACTACCAATGGCTTTGCACCTCCAACTGCTGCACACCAAGTGCTACAAAACACTTTTGTAAAAGCATTGAAAGATGCTGCGGTATGGGATGAGTTAGACTTGCTATATATATTTGCAGTCACTACGCTTGATAGCAGTAGTGACTTTACTCTTTTGAACTTTAAGAGTCCTACACAATTCAAACTTACAAAGGTCAATAGTCCGAGCTTTACATCTAACAAGGGATGGTCTAATGGTGGCACTTCAAGACTAGCTACTGGATTTACTTTAAATGCAGATGGTGCTAACTATACTAGAGATGATGCTGGAGGTTTTGCAGCCTTTCCTATAATGGATAGCAGTAGCCAAACCAATAATAGAATCTATGGTAATGATGGTAGTAGCAACTACCTCAGTCCTCGTTTGCAAGTAGATGGTTCAAATAGTGGTAACCGCAATTGGTTAAATGATAACCAATACCAGGAGATGGATATTCATAAAGATAACGATACCATCTTCTTCCAAAATAGAACTGCATCAGATACCATAAACTTTAGAAGCACCGACCTTGCAGCATCGAATACTAAGTCTGCGGTAGACTCAAGCGGAGTAGATTCCAATGCACTACCCGCAGAAGATTTGATCTTACTAGGTGCGAGAAGTTCAGACCAAATGTTTGCTGGTAACACTATGGGTATGTTTGGATTCGGAGGTAGCCTTACTGATGCAAAGATGTCAGCAATAGAAACTGCGTGGTATACTAACTACTATACTAAATTATAATGGAGGTACTAATGGCAACACAAGAGCAGTACGATGCTCTTAACAAATATCAATACAAAGATTCACGCTTAGAGTTTTGTAAAGATGCTAATGATAATTGGGTAGTAGGTACTTCGGTATTGAAGGATACTGATTTTAGTGAGATACAAAGTCAACTACAAGAACTAGAAGTTATAGAGTATGCACAATCAGAATGAAGATAAAAACTATATCCCTTCCTACTCCTCTCCAAAGGGGAGTAGAAGGGCGTGTCTATGTTGGGAGACTGAGACATATAAGATAGAGTGTTGTGATGGATCAATTCACGCTCAAGGAATAGGAAGCGTATATCTAAGTTAAGTATGAAATTAAGTAAGAACTTTACACTAAAAGAGGCTATGTATAGCCAAACTGCAATCCGTAAGGGTATAGACAATACACCTACTGATGAGCATATTGAGAATCTCAAAGTAATAGCAGAGAAGATATTCCAACCACTAAGAGAACATTTCGGAGTACCTATATGTGTAAGTTCAGGATATCGCAGTAAAGAACTGAACAAAGCTATAGGTGGCGCACATAAAATCGTTAATGGTATTTATGTACCTACAAGTCAGCATTGCAAAGGAGAAGCTCTTGATTTAGATGCAGATACATATGGTAAAATAACTAACAAACAAATCTTTGACTACATAGCAGAGAACCTGGAATACGATCAGTTGATATGGGAGTTTGGTACTGAGTATCCAAATGGAAATCCCAACTGGGTTCACGTTAGTTATAGTGAGGGAAACAATAGGATGAAGAAACTTACTGCATCTAAGAAAGAAGGATACCCAACAATATATAGATACATAAAGTAATGAAAGAGGTCTCAGAAGATACGATAGTTGGTCTATCACTAAAAACCATAGGCGCAATAGTAGGAGGAGTAGCAGTAATAACTTTAGGATACTTTGACCTTAAAGCAGATATAGAACTAGCTAAAGAACTACCTCCTCCTGAGGTAGGTCGTACTGAATACGATTTGAAAGACCAACTAGTAAGAGAGACCATAATGAATACTAAGTCTGATGTGGAGGAGATCAAAACTCAATTAGACAAGATAGAGGAGAGATTGTTCGAGATACGATGAAAGCCTTCTTATTTATTTTGATATCCTTGTACATAGTACCTGAGTCAACTCCCTTCTTCAAAAAGGGAGTTGTGCTAGTTCAGTATAATGCTGAGTTCAACAAATCTAACAATGTCAATTTGAGTGATATATCTGATGCTAAGATTATTGATGCGTGGATAGATGAGGATGCAGAGTATATGGTTTTTGGAAATGTAAAAAGTGTACCTACCATAGTTCTATATAATGATAGACAAGAGGTAGCAAGATGGGAGGCAGACTTATCTATGACTCTCAAGGTAAAGAGTGAGGACATACAAAAAGAGATAGACAAACTAACTGGTATAAATAAGTTCTAATGAAGAGATATCTATTGATACTATTATTACTGCCTTCGGTTTTGATCGCTCAGAAGATAGATGGCATATTCAAGTATGCTACCTTTTATACAAGTGCTTTTGCTAGTACACCTATGAAGGTAAGAACTGAGTATTACATCAACCAAATGGGGGAGATAAAAGATATTACTATTGAGAATCCATATGACTATCAAGCTACCTTCGGCATACGAAGGGTAGCAAGATACGATTACGAGAATAGACGTAATAGATTCTATGATGGACAAACGGAATCTACCATATCTCTCAATGCTACGGTTGGAAGTGTAAGAGGTTTTGAATATCTAGCGCAGTACGATATGGGTAGGCAACAAGGTAGAGAGTATGAGAACCAAAGATACTTTCTTAGATACCTTGCGAAGTATTGGCTTGTCAAAGGCGAATACTTCTCTCAAGGGTTAGTTAATTTAAAGTATGGACAAACCGACCTCAGACTTAGAACTCACATTGGAGAAGTTGATTTTAGCATTGGACTTGCAACAAGGCAGAACAAACCTTACGGATACAATCCAGTTGAAGAGTTGCTTGATAGTGTTGCTTGGTTTGCGTTTGCATATGGTCAGGGATTCAATGACTTCTTGTACGGAATAGATAACAACCTCAACGATAGTATAGATGACTATGATTGGCGATGGGAAGACTTGGAAGGTAATGAGATTGCAGATAGTGATGAAGATTTTAGGAGGCACGTTTTTCCTGATCTTATGAGAAGATATAATAGAGAGGTGTTAGATAGTATAGGATATCTCGGTTCTCTTAGCGCAGTTGCTGGTATAGACTACTACCATTATACTGATAAGTTTTGGTTACATACTTGGGCAAGTCTTTTGTTCTCGCATAGGCATATGGTTGGAGATGAAGAGTTCTCATATAATAATTATATAGATGGTAATCAATGGCTAGACTATACTGGAGGTGTAGTCTTAGGATGGAAGATAGGCAAACGATGGGGAGTATTCGCAGAAGGCGAATATCGTAAATATTGGGATAGGAGGCTCTTTAATATGAGGGCTGGTATAAATTATCAATTCAGGTAAATGGCTAAGAGAATAGAAAGTATGTACGTTTCCAATTCCAGGAAACGTAGAAAGCATAGCAAAAAACAAAGCGACAATAAAGCGAGTAAGAACTACAAGAAGAGATATAAAGGTCAAGGAAGATAAATAGATAAGTTATGATAGATAGAATGTTTAAAAACTGGCAGACCACTTTGATCGGTGGGATCTTGTTATTGTCAGGATTGGGTATGGTAGCAATGGATAAAGCAAGTCTCACGGAGGCTGGTGCTTTTTTTGGAGTTGCATTTGTTTTATTCTTTACTAAAGATCCAAAGAATGGAGGATAATTTTGAAGACTTCGTAGACGAGCTTACGAACTGCGAACAACCACAATGCAATATAGATAACCCTGAAGACTGCGAAGAGTGTGGAAGTTAAGAAGTAATATAATTATAGTAGCCTTGATACTATCAAGTTGTGGTGCAAACTATCATCTCAAAAGAGCGATAGCTAAAGACCCAACCATCTCTCAAGTGGAGAAAGTAAAGGTAGATACTATAGTAGTTACTGAGACAAAAACTTTAGAGGCTAAAGTAGAGTTTAAGACGGACACGGTATTGATCGTAGAGCAAGGAGGAGTGAGGACTGAGATAGAAGTAAGACACGATACAATACTCTTAGAGACAATATGTCCTCCTGATACTATTAAGATATTTAAAGAAGTTGAGGTAGATAAGTTGATTTATAAAGAAAAAGTCAGTACCTTTGACCAAGTTAAGTTCTTATTACTTATACTAATCATACTAATAGTAATAATCTCTCTAACGAGATTATTACGAAAATAAACTTTAATTTACCAATAGTCTATATGACTTATACTGATGAGATTGAAATTGAAATCGGTAAAGTACCTAGCCTTAATGCGTTCTACTCTTCAAGACATTGGACTTTCAGAAAGCAACAAAAGGATAGATGTAAACAAGAGATTAAAGCAGAACTGGATAGCTATGATATCAAGCACTATTCTAGTGCTAAAATACATATCCGTTGTAATTATAGGTATGATATTGATAATTGTATTATGGTGTCTAAGTTCTTTTGCGATTCTCTCGTGGATATGGGATTCATTCCTGATGATTCCAAGAAGGTTATTAGAGAGGTTAAGCTCGTGGTTGATGAGACACTTACAAAGAATACTGCAATAGTAAAAGCATATCTTCGTTAGTTCCCTTTCGTAGATATTTTAGTTGGTGTGAAACCCTTCGCTTATGCGAGGGGTTTCTTTTTGTTAATAACTTATAAAATTTATTTGTTAGTTATTTAGTTAATAGTTTTTATCTTGGCATCAATAACCAACTTAAATATCTTATGGAAAATCAAATGATTTATTACTTAGATTGTCAAGTACAAGCACTAAGAGAAGAACTAGAACTAACAAGAAAGTATATCTATAGAGAGTACAAACTCTCAAAGGGTATCACTTCAGAGATGACTCAATCACTTATCAACGAGTACATCAAACGCCACAAATCTGATGGCGCATATTATCAAGAATCTTAATTTAATATATATATGAAATCATCTAAGATTACGGACGTAATGTTCGAAACGAAATGGAATGACTTTAACATCTATAAGTTGAAGTTAGCTAATGGTCAGAGTGGCTCAATACTCGCTAAGAGTTATGAGCCAAAAGTAGGAGAAGACTTGACTTACACATACGATGTAGAGAAGTCAAGATTTCGTAGAGTGAATCCTGAGTATTCTAATGGAATTACAAAAAGTAGCACACCACAAAGAGCATACGATGGAGGAGGTTCTAAGCAAGATTTGATCGTGCGCCAAGTGGCTTTGAAGTCAGCCGTAGAATTTAGTCAAGGTCGTAACTTTAAATGCGAACAAGTTCTAGAGGTTGCTGAAATCTTTAACAACTGGGTAAACCAAAAGGATACAAAGACTCCTGAGGTAAAAGCACCATCTCCATCAGCAGCAAGGGAAAAGGTATTGGAACAAGCCGATGACTTACCCTTCTAAAAAAAATGAGAGGGTAGCCTAAAAGCTACCCTCTTTTTTTGTACTATAACTGAATGGAACAAAGTGATAAATTTATCAGCGAATTGTTATGGCGAAAAGACCAATCCTATAAAGAATTGGCTTTGGACTATTATAGATTGCAACTAGAATATGAAATATTAGAGGCTCAGTTCGAGATACTTTTTGAGCGACTTAAAGAATGGGAAGACCTAAACAATGGAGAAAACGATTGACTATAGCCAACTGCACGAACAACTACTAGCAGTCAAAGAAGGGAGAATAAAAGAAGGATATAAATTTGGACACGATGGTATTGATGAATACTTCAGGTTCAAGCCAAAAGCATTTAATATAATACTAGGACACGCTAACGTAGGAAAGACTAGCTTGACTATGTATCTGATGTTAGTGCTTTCTCTAAAGCACGACATCAAGTGGCTTATATACTCTAGCGAGAATGAGCCGTATTCTCTAATGAAGAAACTCATAGAATACTACAACGGCAAAACTTTAGAGCAATTATCTATGCACGAGTTCGAGACGAGCTTAATGTTCTTAGGTCAGTTCTTCAATATCATAGATACATCAGAACTAATGACTTTTAAAACATTACTCCAGGTAGCAAGAGACATTCACTCAGAATGGAAGTATGATGGATTCCTTATTGATCCATACAACTCACTAACAAAAGATAAGAATGCTCTCGCTGGTTTGACAGGTCACGATTACGACTACCTCGCTGCTAGTATGATGAGGTTGTTCTGCTCGGAGATGGATGTATCTATATGGCTAAACACTCACGCAGTAACTGATGCACTTAGAAGAGTGCATAAGAAAGGTCACGACTATGAAGGATTCCCTTGTCCTCCGATGGCGGCAGATGCCGAAGGAGGGGGTAAATGGGTAAACCGTGCTACGGATATGCTAGTATGTCATAGGTACACTTCCTCTGAAGATTGGATGTACTCGCACTTGCACATACGCAAAGTAAAAGAGATGGAGACAGGAGGGAGACCTACTGGAATCGATAACCCTATACTTTTAAGAAGTAAGATAGGTAACGTAGGATTTGAGATAGGAGGTATTGACCTTGTTCAAAGACTAAGAAACAAAGAATACATTCAGACTGAGATATGAGTATTAACATACAATTAGGAGACTGCCTTGAGGCGATGAAGCAGATGCCCGACAATACCTATGACTTAGCTATTGTAGACCCTCCCTATGGAATTGGTTTTGGTTCTTATGAGCGTGGTGGTATGGGACAAAAGGTAAAAGAGCGATACACAAAAAAAGGAAAAAAGACTTGGGATGAATCAATACCTACTCAAGAATACTTTGATCAATTGAGGCGTGTAAGTAAAAATCAAATAGTGTGGGGAGGCAACTACTTTTCACCTCTTTGGGATAATGGTTGCAAAGGCTTTATCTTTTGGTACAAAGGAAATCCTGTTCCTAACTTTGCGGATGGTGAACTTGCTTGGACAAGTTTTAATAAAGTAGCCAAGCAATTTGACTTTAGATACTATGGTGGTCTTGAAGGTAACACATCAGCGAGTCATAAGATACATCCAACACAAAAGCCCATAAAGCTCTACGAATGGTTATTAGATAACTACGCTAAAGAAGGAGACAAGATCTTAGATACACATTTAGGAAGTGGCTCTATTGCGATTGCTTGTCATAATCGTAAGTTTAACTTAGATGCTTGGGAGATCGACCAAGACTATTATAATAATGCTACAAAAAGACTCAAAGAGCATATTGCTCAAATAAGATTATTTTAATGAGAAAGCATACCAAGATATACCTGGACTACTTCAACTATGGACTAGAAGACTTCATACCTTGTGAGGTCTGCGGTTCTAAAGCCGTAGACATTCACCACATAGAATCTAGAGGTATGGGTGGTTCTAAGTATGCCGACAAGATAGAGAACCTTATGGCTCTATGTAGACCTTGTCATATAAAGTATGGAGATGTTCCTGATAAGAAGAACTGGCTAAAAGAATTACATAATAAAATAATAAACAAATGACTTTATACAATCTGATTGAGAAGCAATGGAATCAAATATGCAAAAAGAATGGTATAGGAGATTCGAGGGTATTGAACAATGTAATATATAGACAAGCCTATATGATGGCTTGTCTTGAGCATACAAAATTGACTCTTAAATCTATTGGTAAATTAATGAAGCGTGATCACGCAACAATCGTATATGCAAAGAAGCAACACTTAGACAATATGAATTATACTCTAGGATATCCACAACTATTTATGGAGTTCTGCAAAATGGTAGAGGAGTTAGTTTGCAAATATGATAAGAATGAAACTCAAGCGATGATGGATATACTTCAATATAGTGGTACTACTTCTGAAGAGATAGTAAGTATTATGAAGAAAAAGAATAGGATGCATTTGAAACGTGTTGAAGAAAGCTACGAGAGAAAGTACCAACAATTCCAACACGAAATGAAAGTGCTTAAAAGACACAATACCAAACTGCAAATAAGACTTAATGAAGTAGAGGCAGAGGCTAAAAGATTAAAGAACTTATTATGAATCTACTTAAGGAAATACAAAAGGCTATTAAACTGCTACAAGCAAATGGATATATAATAAAGAAACATATATATACTAGGAGTAGTATGGCAAAAGTATGTGAGAGAGATAGAGATAAATATGGAATAGAGGCAGATTAGAATATGAAATACATACCATATAAAGATAACTTAGAAGCAGAATACTTTGCTAATCTAAGATTCCAGAAGAAGAAGAGAAAAGCAAAGAAGTTAAAGAGTAGAGATAAGTGGAATCCATCAAGTAAAAAGAGATGAGTGAGGAAGGAAAGAGCGCAAACGTACTTATAAATAGGAACAACTTAGCAGCCATCTTTGATCTATTGATTCAAGTCCACTTGAGAGGTCAACTCTCAAGGGATGAACAAGCCTTTATCAGAAACTTTGTAGAGTTACCTGAAGCACCAAGTATACCCAATAGGAAAGCTCGTAGAGCAAATAGAAAGACTATTGAGAAGATATTCAGAGAAGAGGCAAAACGTAAAAGAGATGACCTTACATAAATTTACTACATCTTCTATAGAGCATTTTCAATGTAAAGAGTGGTTACTACATAAGCATTATGCTAAAAGAATACCGAGTATATCTTATTCCTTTGGTTTATTCAATGATTTAGATTTAGTGGGTATATGTACAATAGGCAAACCGGCAAGTCCTTCTCTTTGTGTTGGCGTATGTGGAAAAGAACAAAGCGAATATGTTTACGAACTTAATAGACTCGTAGTAAACGATGGGTTGCCCAACAATTCGTTATCTTATTTTGTAGGTAATGTTTTAAGACTTTTACCACCTATGATATTGGTCTCCTACGCTGACACCTCACAAAACCATCACGGTTATATCTATCAAGCTACGAATTGGATCTATACTGGTTTATCTGATAAGAGGACTGAATGGAGAATGAAAGGTACAAATAGACATTCAAAGTCTATTTGTTACTCTTACTCTACTGAAGAGAGAAGAAGTGATGATAGATTCGAAATGACTGAGCGACCAAGAAAGCATAGATACATATACTTTGTGGGTACAAAAAGGCATAAAAAGATTTGGAAGAAGTTGTTGAGGTATGATATCCAAAAATACCCAAAAGGAGAGAATCAAAGATATGATGCCTCATATAAGCCAACTACTCAAAAAAGAATATTTTAAAACAAATGAAGATTAACCAACTAGATTTATTTAGTGGTATAGGTGGATTTCATCTAGGCTTTGAACGTGTTGGATATGAAGTGCAAAGTTATTTCTCTGAGATAGATCAACACGCAATAGCAGTATATAAACATCAATTTAAAGATTCAAAATATGTCGGATCAATTAGAGATGTTCGAGGAGCAGACCTCCCAAACATCGACCTCATCACTTTTGGTTCTCCTTGCCAAGACTTTAGTTTCGCTGGAAGGCGTGAAGGTATGGAAGGAGAACGCTCAGTTCTTATCCTTGAAGCAATACGGCTTATCCAGGAATGCAGACCACGAGCTTTTGTGTGGGAAAATGTTAAGGGAACTTTCTCCTCAAATGATGGCGAAGACTTTGCGGCAATCCTCAAAGAGTTTGCCGACATTGGGGGTTATAGACTTGAATGGCAACTGCTTAATACATCGTGGTTTCTACCCCAAAAT
>ERZ869936.700-NODE-700-length-28908-cov-13.748865_pt1 | contig 28908 bp, 44 predicted proteins | sample MGYA00520876_ERZ869936 | MGnify/ENA primary metagenome ERZ869936 (study PRJEB32218, sample SAMN09650985) | biofilter metagenome | isolation source: enrty point of leading RO module | place: Saudi Arabia: Thuwal, RO plant located on Red Sea | collected 2016-02-17 ... | reverse complement strand
AGGTATTATTACAAATTTTAGAGAAGGAGTTGGAGAAGTTGTTAAATTAGGTGAAGTAGTAATAACAGAGTTTAACAATACGTTTAAAGATGTAACAGTAAAAACAGTATTAGACCAAGCTGAAGCAGTTACAAAAGCTACAACAAACATAGGTCTACTACAAGCTAAATTAAATGAAGTTAGAATAGAATTTGAAACACTAGCAGAAGAACAAAGGGCAACAAGGGATGATATAAGTCAATCAATAGAAGATAGAATAGCAGCAAATGAAAAACTTAAACAAATTTCTATAGACCAAGCAAATGCAGAAATAGCAGCTATAAAAGCACAGCAAAGTGCATTAAGGGAAAGAATGGCAGTAGAAGTTGAAAATGCAGATTTAAAAGCACAAATAGCAGAGCTAGACAATGCTGCTAGAGAAACAGAACTAAGAAAAACACAATTAGCAAAAGAAAGTAAAGAACAAGAAAACGCCTTAATACAAGAAAGAATTGATAATGAATTAGAGTTACAAAAAATAGGTGAAGATAAAATTGAAAAAGAAAAACTAGAAATAGAAGGGGAAAGAGCTAGAATGATGAGGTTAGCGGAAGTCACTATTACTAGTGAAATTGAAAAAAACAATAAGCTAGAACAAATTAAAAAAGAATATGACGGAAAAATAAAAACTATAGATGACAGGGTTGAAAAAGAAAAAAAACAAAAAGCGGATGAGGAATTAAAAAGGGAACAAGCGTTGCAAGACCAAAAAAGGGCAATAATTAGTGGCGCTTTAAGTGGTATTACAGCGTTGGTTGGTCAAGAAACAGCAGCTGGTAAGGGGTTAGCTGTAGCACAAGCCACTATTGATACATTCGCTGGTGCAAATAAAGCCTTAGCACAAGGAGGTATATTTGGTTATATTGGTGCTGCTGGTGTTATTGCTTCAGGTTTAGCTAATATTAGAACTATATTACAAACAGATGTTCCAGGTGAAACTGGTGGCGATGCCCCACCACCTACGCCAGATGTAACTCAAAATGTCACACCAGCTGTTCCTACTTTTGGCGCTATAGAAACACAGCCACCACCTGTACAGGCTTATGTAGTTGAAAGTGATGTTAGTAATAGTCAAGCGTTACAAAATGATTTAGATTTACAAGCAACGTTATAAACAATTTTAAACAATTTATATTTATAAGTATGAGCAAAGAAAAAATTAAAAAAGTAGAACTAATCATAGATGAAGAAGCGGATAGATTTGGTGTAGAAGCAATTAGTTTAGTAGAATTTCCTGCAATTGAGGAAAATTGGGTGTTCTTTAATAAAGACCAATTTTTAACTTTAGCTAAATTAGATGAAGAACAAAAAACATTAGTTGGAGCAGTTCTAATACCTAATAAAGAAATACCTAGATACGATCAAGAAAAAGACGAAAAATATATAGTTTACTTTACAGAAGAAACTATAAAACAAGCACAGGAACTATTTATGTCAAGTCTAAGAAACAATAGTGCTACTTATGAGCATAAAGTACCTGTTGAGGGAATGACAGTTGTAGAAAGTTGGATTAAAGAAGATAAGAAAAATGACAAATCTAATACTTACGGATTTAATAAACTACCTATAGGTACTTGGTTTGTTAAAATGAAAGTAAATAATAATGAGATTTGGAATAGTGTAAAAGAGGGTAAAGTAAGGGGGTTTAGTATAGAGGGATTTTTTACAGATAGAGTAATTGAAGCGTCAAGACCTAAAGATATTATAGATTTAGCTGAAGAATGTACTGACTGTCCTGATGAGGTTACATTAGGAAAGATTAGAGATATTATACTAGAAAACGAATTGTCAGTAGTAGGAACGTTAGATGGCGAACCTTTATTTGCTACTAAAGAAGAAGCTAAGATATATGCAGAAATGTTTAAAGGTTGTAAGGGTTTTCATACTCATAGAGTAAATGGTGTTGTAAGATATATGGCTTGTGAAACACACGCAGATAGCACTAAGGTAGAATATACAGAAAATAAATTAGGAAAGAAACGTAAAAAATATAAGAAAAAATACAAGTATGTTGAATACGCAGACTTTGTAAACAATCAAGCATTAGCTAAGTATTCTTGGGAACAATGTATAAGAGATATGGTTAAACAATACGGCAACAAAGAAACTGCTGCTAAAGTATGTTCTTCCATAAAAAACAGGACTGTAAATAGGTAGTCCTGTGAACAATTATTTAAGTTTAATATTTATAAAAAAAAAGTAACAATGACTACAATAGAAAAAATCAAAAAACTCTTATTATCAAAAGAGGAAAGCAAAGAAACTAAAATGTATGCTGAAATGATTTTAGATGATGGTAGAGTACTAGCAACAGAAGATAATCAGTTTATGATTGGTTCTGTTGTAATGGTTGTTGGAGATGACGGAGAAACTTCTCCTTTGGCAGCAGGTACTTATACTATGTCTGATGGAGCAAAATTAACCATAGATGAAGATTCTAAAATACTTGATATGGGAGAAGAAAAAGAAGCAGAAGAAGTAGAAAATGAAGAAGAAAAAGAAGAAATGCAAGAAGAAGAAGAAAAAGAAATGGAAGAAATAGATGAGGAAGAATTATCTAAAGCAATATTTGACCACACACCTGATCACGTTAGTAAAGATAAAGCTAAAGAAATGGCTAAAAAAGTAAAAGAAATGGCTTATGAGAAAAAAGAAGAAATGTCAGAAGAAGTAGAGGAAGTTGAAGAAGATAAAGAAGAAGTAAAAGAAGAAGAAATGGTTGAGATGTCTAAAGATATGATTTCTTCATTAGTAGAAGAAGTTGAGGAACTAAAATCTCAAATAGTTGAATTAGAAAAAACTCCAGGATCTGAGGGATTTACTCATAACCCTGAAGTATATAATAAATCTGAAAAAGTAGATTTATCAAAGATGACTGCTATGAAACGAGCAGCATATTACATTAATAACAAATAAATATTTAAAAAATGGCAAATAACAATTATAATTTATCAAAAGAGTATCAGTTTGACATAACTGTTACTGACAATACTTACGCAGGTAAGTTAGCTTTGCCTTATGTAACTGCTGCAGTTAAAAGTCCTGACACAGTTGCTAAAGGTTATGTAAGAACTATAGACGGTTTAAATAGTAAAGCAGTAATTTCTAATTTAGGAATTACTGACCCTATTGTAGCTGCAGGTTGTTCTTTTTCATCAGGTAATGACACAGAATTAACTGAGCAAGTTTTAACACTTACTGACTTAAAAGTAAATGAAGAAATTTGTAGAGGTACTGTTTTTCCTACTTGGATTGGTGAAAATATGGACAGAAACGGAAACCTACCAGGAACTTTTGAAGACTTCTTATTATCTACAGTTGCAGGAAAAGCAGGTGAGCAATTAGAAAACTCTATTTGGAAAGGTTCATCACCTTTTGGTGTTGGGTTTTTATCTAATGACGGAACACAAGACGAAGCAGGAGCAGATGCAAGTATATTAAAAGACTTTACAGAAGTTGATTTTGCAAACGCTTTAGCTGCTTCTGACATTCTAACTGATATGGCTTCTGTATATGATGCTGCTGTTGGTATTGGTGGCTTAACATCTAAGCCAGGATTTGGTTTTTATATGAATAGCAAAACTTATGCTTTCTTATTACAAGCATTAGCTAATGCAGGTTCTAATCAGGGTATAAACAATGCAGGTGTAGCACAAGACTTTAGTGGTATTACTTACTTTGGTTTCCCAATCTATGTTTGTCCTGGAATGTTTGACGATGTTATTATTGCAACGTACAGAGAAAACTTAGTTTTTGGAACTAACCTTGCTACTGATTGGACAGAAGCAAGAGTTATACCAACTTACCAATATGACGGTTCAGACAATGTAAGAATTGTAATGAACTTTGCAGTTGGTGTTCAGTGTGCTGTAGCTACTGACGGTGTTTACGGTTCAACTGTTTGGACATAGTAGATAGATAAATTAGGGGTGTGAAATACCACCCCTTTTTTTTAAAAGAGTATTAATAATATAAAATAAATAAACATGGCTTGTAATTTAACAAAAGGTTTATTAGTTGACTGTAAAGACCAAATAGGTGGACTAAAAAAAATCTTCTTTGTAAAGTCTTACTGTTCAAACATTAGAGCAAAAGCTACTTTTGACGGTACTGATACTAATGTAATTGACACAGCAGGTTTTGCTAATTGGGATGTTGCTGACGGTGGTGCTGTCACAGTATTTCAATATGATTTAAGACCAAACTTATCTTCTATGACAGTAAACTTTAATAGTGATCCTGCAACAGGAACTACATTTTTTGAACAAACTTTGTCTGTTACTATGCAAAAATTAAGCGTTGCACAATCAAATGAATTAAAATTAATTTCTTACAATAGAAGTCAGGTTTTTGTTCTTGACAACAACGATAACTTATTTTTGTTAGGTATGGATAACGGAATGGATGTTTCAGGTGGTACAGCTGTTAGTGGTGCTGCCAAAGGGGAAATGACAGGGTTCACTTTAGAACTTAGAGCAGAAGAAAAAGACCCATTAATTTGGATAGATGCTACAGCAGGAGTTGCTACAGCTAAATATCCATTTGACGGTTTAACTGACGAAGCAGATTTAACTATTACTACAGGATAATTAATAAATCGTTACTCAATTTAAAAGAGGGTTATCTATTTGGTAACCCTTTTTTATTAACTAAACTTTACATTTATTATAATTATATAAAAAAACTTTAACAAAATATACAAGTTGTGAACAATATAATGACTTTTATATTTATAATAAACTATATTATGGCTTGGAAAGTTAAAGACGAATACAAAGACTACAAACCTTTAAATATGAACTTATCATTTGGTGAACTAAAACCTCATCAAGTAAATAATCTAAGTGACAATATTAAAGAAAAGTATTTTACAAACGAATCTAAATCTAAAAAAAAGAAAGTAAAAACAAAAAAAGTAGAGATAGAAGATGATTTAGACTTTATAGGTGGTAACAATGGGAACTAAAGCTAAAGACGTAACAGTAAATAATGATATGCAAAAAGAGTATGAAGATAAATTAGCTAAAGCAACTACTGATGAAGAAAAAAATAATTTATCAAAAGAATATTATACTAAAATATTTACTATTAAATAATGGGTGTTTATAATATACATTATACAGGAAGTATGCCACCTTTAGTTATAGGAAAAACTATAACTTTAAGAGAAAATGTAAATAGTTTAGTTGAAATACCTAATACAAAAAATTTAAATTTTTTAGTTAGAGGTAGAAAAACTAATTTTACTAGAGTTTTTCAAGCTACTCCTACAGTAGGAGATTTTGATAGTCCACAGTTTGTAAACAATAAAAGATATTGGACAATAAATTTAACACATATTTATCCAACAAGTAGTTCTATTTCAGCTTATGATAATCAAAATTATAGACAAAATTTTGGTTTTTTAGTTGCTCCTGTTATGGAAACTTACGATATAGATTTATACTATGGAGATGGTAAAAGTTTGGATTTATCTTCTTTTACAAAAATAGAGGGTGTCAATATTGTTTTAAACATAACAGTAGATAAAGATTACAATAATATAGAAAGTGAAAATCCTGTAACAAGTTATAAAGAATATTCTGACAATGACGTAGTAGATATAACTCCAACAGGTAGCTCAGGTGAGCCTACAAGTAGTCAAGAAGAATTAAATGCACAATATGGAACACAAATTTGGGAGGTTTAAATTATGAAAAAAAAAGATAACATATCAGTAATACATTTAGCAGAATATAATCTGCCTACAATTACAGAAGTAAACAATAAAGATTGGATTCAATTTGGATCAGATAATTTATATCCTCAATACTTACTAGAGCTATACAACGGTAGTAGTATTAACAATGCTATTATAAAAGGTGTTAGTAGTATGATTTATGGCGAGGGTTTAGACGCTACTGATAGAGAAGATGACGATAATAAAAAGGGTAGTTGGTTAGCTTTAAACACTTTGTTACATAATTCGCCTAAAGACACGTTAAAGTGTTTAGCATTTGACCTTAAATTATTCGGTATGTGCTATGTTAATACTATATGGAACAGACCAAGAACAAAGATAGTAGAGGTTAGGCATATACCTGCACAATATATAAGAAGCGGTAAAGCTGACGCTTATGGTAAAGTAAATGAGTATTATTATAGTGCTGATTGGGAAAACACAAGAAAACACAAGCCAAGATACTACAAAGCATTTGATTTAAAAGATAGAACAGACGCTAATCAAGTTTTATGTATAAAAGATTATAGTCCTGGATCGTATTACTATGCAACACCAGACTATCAGGGTTCTACTAGCTACATACAGTTAGATATGGAAATAGCACAATTTCATTTATCTAATATAAAATCAGGTATGTTTCCAAGTATGGCTATCAATATGGCTAACGGAATACCAACAAGAGAGGAAAGAAGAACAATAGAAAGACAAATAAATGCAAAGTTTGGGGGTTCAGGTAATGCTGGTAAAATACTATTGACGTTTAATGATGGTAAAGATACCGCTCCTGAAATAGTACCTATTAATGCTAATGACAATTCTGATAGCTATCAATTCTTATCAACTGAAACAACTAGAAAAGTTTTAACAGGACACAGGGTTACAAGTCCTTTATTATTCGGAGTAAAAGGAGATGGCTCAGGCTTTGGTAATAATGCTGATGAATTACGAGATTCTTATTCGTTATTTAACAATACAGTTATAAAACCTTTCCAAAACACACTTTTAGAGGGTTTAGAGCCAATATTTCACGCAAACGGCATAGAACTTGATTTATACTTTAAAACGCTTAAACCCGCTGATTTCATTGATATTAGTAATGTAGCTAAACTTGATGAAGATGAGCAAGAAAAAGAGGGTATAGATACTGATAACAATGAACCAATAAAAAAAGAGTTTAAAGCGTTAAAAGATATAGATACCAAACCTACAAAAGGAATGATAGAAGAAGCTAAAAAGGGTTTAGAATGGCGTAAAGAGTACGGCAGAGGTGGTACTATGGTTGCGGTTGCAAGAGCCAGATCTATTGTTAATGGACAAAATCTTAGTTTAGACACGATTAAGAGAATGAATAGTTTTTTTGCTAGACACGAAAAAAGCAGCAAACAAGGAGAGGGATTTGAACCTGGAGAAAAAGGTTTTCCATCAAGAGGACGTATAGCTTGGGCATTATGGGGTGGAGATGCAGGACAATCATTTGCAAAAAAAAAAGTTCAAGAAATAGAGAATGTAGAAGAAGAATTAACTGAATTATCTGACGAGGGTTTTAACGAAGTATTAGAAAATTTACATGGTCAAAAGATAAACAACGAAAAGTGGGAAATTGTTGAAGAAAGAGATTATGGAAGTGAAGAAAGTTATGAAGATTGGGCAAATAGATTAATACAAAAGAAAGAAAATTTTGCAGTAAATGAGATTAAATCTGATGAAGATAAATTTAGTTATTTAGATAAGTCTATATATAGAGTTAGATTTAAATATGCAGTAGGTTCTACAAAAGCAAAAAAAACAGGAAAAAGCAGACCTTTTTGCGAAAATATGATGAGATTAAGCAGAGGTGGTTTTGTTTGGAGAATAGAAGATATTGACAAAGCAAGTGAGGCAGGAGTTAATAAACAATTAGGTCATAAAGGAAGAAAATATGATTTATTTAAATTTAAAGGTGGAATTTATTGTAGGCACAAATGGAAAGAAATATTATATAGACTAAAAGAGGGTACTGAATTAAAGAATGGACAAAGTTTAGATGATGATTATAACAAAGTAGATAGTATTCCTAAAAGTTATGTAAGGAATCCGAAAGGTTTAAAAGATAGTAAAATAGCACCTGTAAATATGCCTAATCAAGGAGCATATCCAGGTTCAAAATAAAATTAAAATATGGCAATACAACATACATTATTTATAAGTACAGATAGGTTAAAAAGAGATAGTGCTTTAGGTGGTTCGGTAGATGACAATTTACTACTACCATATATTCTTATGGCTCAAGATAGATATATACTACCAATACTAGGAACTGATTTAACAAATAAGCTGATTTCAGATATACAAGGTAGCAGTTTAACAGGTAATTACTTAACACTTTTACAGACTTATATACAACCTGCATTAGTGCAGTTTGCTTTTGCTACTGTTTTGCCTTTTTTACGTTTAAGAATGGTAAATAATAGCATTGTAACAATGTCAAGCGAACAAGGTTCTAGTGTAGCACACGAAGATTTAAAACCTTTAATTAATGCTAGTATGGATCAGGGAGAATTTTACCGTGAAAGATTGATTGACTATATACAAAACAATACATCTAGCTTTCCTGAGTATTCTACTAATACAGGATCAGATCTTACTCCGACCACGCAAAACTATTATGCGGGATTAAATCTTGATACAGCACCTTTAAGTAACAAAGCTAAATCTTTTTTACAAGGAGCAGATATAACTATTTGTTGTTAATATGATTACTAAACAAAAAGTCAAGGAAAGACAAAAAAACATAACTAAATTAAAAACTTATTTAAAGAAAAATGGCAGGACAAAGACTAACAGACAAGACAGAACTAACAGATAATTTAGCGCAAAATGATAAATTAATGGTGGTTGATGCTTCAGATACTACAGGATCAGCACAAGGCACTTCTAAATTTTTTACACCTAAATTATTTAACATAACTGATAAAATCAGTGTAAGTAACAGTGAATTTAAAACTTTACCTACATCAGGGAAAACATTAGTTGGTTTTCCTGGCGCTGGATATGTGACAGTTCCATTGAGCGTTTTAGTTAAACACACTCCAGGAGCAACGCCCAACACAGCAACACCATCTCTTAAAATAGGTTTTGTAGATGGTAGTACATCACAGTATTGGGCAGAAACAAGATTTTGGCCGGATAGTCCAACGTATGTAGCACAATGGTTTGAATTTGGTCAAGCCACGGGGGGGTTCAAAGGCTTAAGTGATACTACAATAGAAAATAAAAAACTTTTAATGTATGCAACAGGAACTATATCACCAACTGCAACAGATACCTTAGATGTTTATGTAACTTATAAAACAGTCAAAATATAATGGAAACATCTAAATATATATATGCTTTACTAATAATACTCGTATTTGGTGTAGCAACCTGTAAAGCACAGTTTTTTAAATATGCAACTATCTATACTTCTATGAACATAAATACAAGTATGGTAGAAGATCAAGACTATAGAGCAATAAACAGAGGTTATGAAGAAATCACACAAATCAATCCTTATGACTATTCTTTCCAAATTGGGATTAGAAAGGTTGCAAGATACGACTTTGAACAGAAAAAAAGGACTTGGTACACGGGTTCTGATGAGCAAAGCTATAGCGATAATACTACTATTTCAAATAATATTGGTTGGGAGTATTTATTTAATTACGCTTTTATTCGTCATAGGTCTGAAAAATTTACTAATCAAGATTTTTGGATTAGATATTTAGGTAATAAAACTGTAACAAAAGCACAAATAAAGAATGATGAGGCTAGAGATTTACAATTTACATCATTTGATACTAGATTTAGAATAAACAAAGGCAGGTGGGATTTTACATTTGGTCTAGTAGGCAGAGGTCATAGAGTTTATGGCTACAATCCTATTGCAGAAACTTGGGAAAAAGGACAGCAAACATTTTTTGATTTAGCAAATGACTTTGGTTATTCAAGGCAGTTTGTTAATGGAGATTGGCATTGGTTTAAAAACGATGAATTATTAGCAACGTCAAATGATGAGTTTTTTAAGCATTATTTTGGTTCGGCAATAGCTCAGTATAATCAAAACGAAATAGATGCGTTAGGTAGCGTTTATGAGCTTTCCACGGTACTTGGAATATCTTACTATAAGTACAGTAAAGACTTTTGGTTGTTAAGTTGGATAAATGTACTGCCATATCACTACGGATTAAATGATTTTAGTTATGATTATGAAAAAGCACCTATTGATGTTGATTTAGGGCTTGTTACAGGTTGGAAGATAACAAAGTCATTAGGGGTATTTATAGAGGGTACTTATTTGCGGTATTGGGAAAAACCTATCTATGAATGTAAATTAGGGTTTAATTATTTAATATTTTAGTTATGAAAAAGTTGTTATTATTTTTTGTGTTTAGTTTTGGCTTTAGTCAATCAAATTGTGAATTATGTGTAGAGCAAAATGGTTTTTATTGTGGAGATGATGAATCTAACTGGACACAGTATAGTCCTAATGGTTGTGTGCCTAATGGTTTAAATGATCTGTTTTATCTTAACGATGGCTGGAGCGACTGTCAGGATTCAAGCGATGAACAAGACGCAGTACCAACAACTTTAGCGGATTGTGATATGTACAATATTGCAGATACTATATTTATAACTGATACTTTATATGTTGATGTTATAGATACTTTGTATATAAACACAATAGATACTATAAATGTAACTGAATATATAGATTGTGTTACTGGTTTGCCTTGTAATAATTCTGCTATTGTAGAAATATTAAACAAATCTAAAAACGAAAATAAAATATATAATATTGAGGGTAAAGAAATATATAGACGTAAAGGGTTATATATAGAGAATGGAAAAATTAATTTTAAAACAAAATAAATATGAAAAACGTAATAAATAAAATGATAAACAGTAGAAAATTTTGGTATGGATTATCTATACTAATGCTTATAATGTTTTCAGAAGATTTAGGAATTAGTGCAACAAAAATGCAATCAATGTTAATTGTAGTAGTAGCTTTAATATTAGGTCAAAGCTATGCTGATAAATCTTGCAGTAAATGAAAATAAACGAAAAATCAGAGTTTACACTAGATTTAAAGACAATTATAATGGTAGTTGGCTTTGCTATATCTCTTTCAGCAACATTTTTTACATTAAAAGCAGAAGTAGAACTAGCAAAAACACTACCTAAAAGTGAAATATCACGTTCAGAGATGGATTTAAAAATGGAATTAATTAGTAAAACTGTTTTATCAAACGCAGAAAAACTAGGCAAAATGGAAAGTGCCGTTGAAAAAATAGAGGAAAGAGTTTACGAACTAAAATGAAATTTCTAAAATACATACTACTATTGTTGGTAGGACAGACCACAGCACAAACTACTGTAACAACAGAAAGTGCTTTAAATAAGCACACAAAAATTAATGGGATAGTTGTTGTAGAGTTTTGGGCGAAGTGGAATGATAAAAATGCTTGTAGTTTTTTAAAAGACTTGGAAGATTGCAATACTGTTAGAGCAGATATTGGAGTTAGTACAACACTACAAGAAAAATACGATATAGAAGTCCTACCAACTTTAGTTGTTATTAACAATGGTGTTGAAATATCACGTTTTACAGGTAACATTTTATTTCAGCTAAATGTTAAAAAACAAGAAGTACAAGCTAAAATAGATAGCATAATAATAAGTAAATTTGAATAATGAAACTAACATTAGATTTAATAGAAAACGCAGTAAAAGATAAAGGGTATAATTGGTTTGATAAAGGGGATTACAATTTAAATATAGTTGGTGTTAGAAATAGCGAAACCAACAACGAGGTTACAAATAAATTTGATGATAAAATTACACTATCTTACAAAGTAGGTGGTAAATGGGAATTTTATAGTTTTGACGCTACTACTGATCCTGGCAAATATTGGACACAAATTGAAATTATGAGGGTAGAGGGTGTTGCTTGTTTAAAGCCAGGACAATATAAATCATATAGAATAGACAAACACAGAGGTATTTACGACTGTTTGGCTCAAAGAGAAAATACCGTCACGGTATATAGAGATAACAACAAAGACGGTTGCTATGATTTAGACGATGACAATACACAGACAGGTTATTTTGGAATTAACATACATAGAGCAACTGCAAGAGAGGGTAAAAAATCAACACAAGTAGATAAATGGAGTGCAGGGTGTCAAGTTATTGCTAGTAACGATGATTGGAACGATTTTATATTTGCTTGTTATAAAGCTAGAGAAATTTGGGGAAACAAGTTTACTTATACATTAATTAATAGCGACGATATATATGAAACTACTTAAAAAATTATTAGGCACAGATAAAGTAATAGACAGTGTTGGTAACATTATTGATGATCTTGTTACTACTAAAGAAGAAAAAATACAAGCTAAAACAAAGCTAAAAGAAATAATACTTAATCATCAAGCACAAATAGAATCTAACATAACAGATAGGTGGAAGGCTGATATGAACTCTGATTCTTGGTTAAGTAAAAATGTAAGACCACTGACACTTATATTTATGTTAGCTTGTACTATGTTGTTAATATTTATTGACGCAGGCTACATAGACTTTCAAGTTAAACCGCACTTTGCTGACTTGTTACAAATTGTTTTAATTACAATTGTGGCTAGTTATTTTGGCGGTCGTTCGGTTGAGAAACTAAAAAAATAAATTATCAAAAAAGATTATAGACTTAGACTAACTAAAGCTGAACACGATCTTATAAAAGAAATGCGTGTTTCTAATGGTGGTGTAGTAAATAATGTTCTTGTTATTGGAGATTTACACGAGCCTTTCTGTTTAGACAAATACCTAGAATTTTGTGTATCTAAATATGAACAATTTGATTGCACAGAGGTTGTATTTATAGGAGATATAATAGACAATCATTATTCAAGTTATCACGAAACAAATGCAGACGGAATGGGTGGGGCTGATGAATTAGAATTAGCTATAGAAAGAATAGCTAGGTGGTATAAAGAATTTCCAAAAGCAACTGTAATAATAGGAAACCACGACAGAATGATTATGCGTAAAGCTCAAACATCATCAATACCAAGCAAATGGATAAAAAGCTATAAAGAAGTATTACAAGTACCTGGTTGGAATTTTGTAGAAAGATACGAAAAAGATAATGTACAATATTTACACGGTGAGGGTGGTACTGCTAGAACTAAATGTAGAGCAGATATGCAAAATACAGTACAAGGGCATTTACATACCCAAGTTTATTGCGAAAGTTATGTTGGTCAAAATTTTAGAGTGTTTGGAATGCAGGTAGGTTGTGGTATAGATCACGAAAGTTATGCAATGGCTTATGCTAAATACGGAAAGAAACCTGCTATTGGTTGTGGAGTTGTTTTAAACAATGGAAAGCTACCTATAAATTTACTAATGGAATTATAATACAATACCTTTTAAAACTTCACGTTCCCTGTTGAAGTTTTCATAATCTAAAGCAGATTGGATTAGATAGTATCTTTTAAATTTCTTAACATCTCCGTATATATTTTTTTTGCTTATATAAAAAGATTCTATTCTATGACCATCATCTTTTAAATCTCTTATTACGCCTTGTAGGTCTAATATCATAAGTTTTTGCATACAATCTAATGTAGTTATGCTATAATCTTCTTCCTGGAAATATTTTAATAATTGTTCTTTTTGTGTCATATTTTATTCTCTATTATAATGTTATAAAAGTATTTATAGTATTTGTCAAAATCTAGCTGAGCCTCTTTAGTATATTTAAAACTTCTATATTCATCATAGTTGTTTATAGTATATTCTTTATTAAGATCAGTATATTTTTTTTCTACTTTATTGTGTGCTAAAGCTATTGCTAAAGTATCTGAATTTATATTTATGTTCATTGTTCTAGTTTTATTGGTTCACAAATTTCTCCGCAATCAGAACATCTTTGACTATCTGAATTGCTAGGAGCATTACAACAATCTGAGTATATATCTAATATTTGTTTTTCCATAATTAAGATTTTAGTTTTCTGTTTTTAGAATATTCGCACAAATGACAAATAGCTAAAAAAATTGTTATTATTATTATTTCCATATTATTGATGTTTTATAATTAAACTTTGCACTTTATACCATTGACTATGTAATTCTAATATTCTACAATCAATACCAAAACTATATGTATCAAGATGTTTGTTTTCTTCTTTTAGATTAGTTAATTCTTCTATTCTATTCATAATAGAATTTTGATATTCTTCTAATAATTGTATGTCTTTTTTCATAGTTATAATTTGTTTATACAAATATATATAAAATAAATTTAACAGAACAAATAAATAATTTATACTTTATTAACAATTTCGGTGTTAATATCTTTTTATTTTTGTAAACATATTTTTACTATATTGCATAAAATTATTTAATATGGAATCAAAATATAAAAGCAATCAAGAAATTAGCGATTGTATAATTTTACATATAGCTAAAAATAGAATAACAAAAAAATATATTGAAAGAGAAATGAATTTATCATATCCAACAATATTAAAAAAAATAGAAAATCCAGGAACATTACAATACGATCATCTAAGATTTTTATGTAAAGTTATACAAATGGATTTAATAGAATTAATAACTAAATACTAAAAAAATGGAAACAAGAAAATCAACAATAACAGAATTAAATTTACAATCAGAAAAATTTAACGATATGTTTATATTTACTATATGTTTTGAAAATGGAGATATAGGAAAATTATACAAAAGAAAAGATAAAACTTATGAGCAAGTAGGAGATGAGGTAGAATACACTTTAAGTCCTAAAGGCACTGTTAAAATAGCTTTTAAAGGCGAAAGTAAATTTAATGATAACAATAACAAGCCAAGCTACTCTAATAACAACAATGACGCTAGAGAAGATATTAGATTTAGTGTTGCTTTTAAAGGAGCAGTAGAATTAGCTAGTGCAGGTAAAATAGGAATTGATGACGTAGAGCAATATACATTAAAATTTGATGAATTTTTAAAAGATAAAAAGTCTGTTGAGATGCCTTTTTAACTATTGATTGTTAATAACTAACAATATAATTTAATAAAATGTAAATAATTTTTATATAATTTAGAACGATGAAAAAATCAATACTAGCTACTACTCCTTTTTTAATTATCAATAAGTGTTTGCTTGTTAATTTAGGTGTAGATGCTAGTTTGGTTTTATCTGACCTAATACAAAAAGAACAATATTTTAAAGAAAGCTGTCAAAAATATGATGGCTTTTTTTTTAATGTAACTAATGATATATCCTGTAGCACTACTCTATCTTATTATCAAATTAAACAAGCAATCTCTGTTCTGGAGAAGTGGGGCATAATTAAAGTAGTGCTAAAGGGTGTACCTGCTAAAAAGCATTTTAAGATAGACCATGCTCAGATATTAAATTTTTTAAAATCTAGTATTGAAAAAACTGAAGAACTAGATTGTAAGAATTTTAACAACAAGATGTTAAATAATTCAAGCTCTATTAATAATAATAAAGAAATAATAATTAAAAATAAGAAAGTATATACACGCAAAGAAAAATTTATAAATGAGATTAAAGAATTAGAACCTAAAGAACATATAGAAGATTTTGTGGATTATTGGACTGAAGAAAATAATGCAGGTAAGCAAAGGTTTGAATTAGAGAAAACCTGGAATACAACACTAAGATATAAGCGATGGTGTAGAAATCAAAAAAACTTTAGTAAAGGAAGTAGTGCAAATAATATGCCTGACTTTTTAGATAGTGCATATTTAAATAGAATTAAAGAAGATCAAGCACAGGTAAATAAGTTTTACAAACACTTAGTTGATAATTGTGGGTACGAAAGGGTAGAAACAGCAACTGGATATATTAGATACAGAAAAAGAGTATGATGTTTATTACTTTAATAAGGAATGGTATAGTATTTGGTGTAAGACACTTTGCACCTGATGAAGTAAGAGCTTATTGGGAAATACATATTTATTTAGCAATTTTTCAAATTAACATATTTATAATAAATGATAGAGATTAGCAATTTAGGTTTAGTAGCATTAATATTTGCAGTATTTACATTAGGGTTTTTTACTGCATTATACATACAAAGTCAAATAAAATGAAAAAATTAAATTTATTAACAGGAAAACAAAAAAAAATTAGTCCTATGAAATGGATAAGAACACCTAAAGAAATTTGGGAACAACTATCTAAAGAATTTAAATTTACAGTAGATGCTTGTGCATCTCATAATAATCATTTATTAGATAAATATTGGACTAAAGAAGATGATGCTTTAAAACAAGATTGGACTAATGAAGTTATTTATTGTCACCCTATGTATGACAATAATATACCTAAATTTATAAAAAAAGGAATAGAAAGTAATTCATTATGTGTTTTTTTATTACCTGCTTCTACAAACGCAAAATATTTTCACGATTATTTGTGGTGTAATATTGAACACAAACCTAAAGAAAATATACAAATTAGATTTTTACAAAAGCCAGATAGAAATGGTTTTTATTTTGCTAATGATTTAGGAGAGCTACCAAAATATGGATATTTAAGACCATTAATGTTAGTAATAATGCAAACTACAAATTAAATGAAAATACTTAATTTATATGCCTGTCTAGGTGGAAATAGATACAAATGGAATGAAGTAAAAGACGATATAGAAGTAACTGCGGTAGAGCTTGATCCTGAATTAGCTAAATTATATCAGGAGAGATTTCCTAATGATAAAGTAATTGTAGCAGACGCACACCAATATTTATTAGACCATTACAAAGAATTTGATTTTATTTGGTCTAGCCCACCCTGTCCAACTCATAGTAGGGTAAGGGTTAGTCAAAAAAATAGAAAAAATTTTATTGTTAAATACCCTGATATGAAATTATACGAAGAAATAATTTTATTAGATAAGTTTTATAATGGAAAATATTGTGTAGAAAATGTAATACCTTATTATGATTGTTTAATACCAGGAAAACAAAGAGGTAGGCATTTGTATTGGACTAATTTTAGATTACCTAGTGTTTTGACTAAAAGAAAAAACCCTGATTTAAGTAGAACTAAAAACTTAGTTAATATTCTTTCTAATTTTCACGATTACGATTTTACTAAATATAATGGTAGTCAAAGTAAACAAAAGGTGGCTAGGAATTTAGTAGATTATGAAGCAGGAAAAACTATATTTGAAACAATGTTAAATATTAAAGAAAACAAAGTAAACCAAATAGGACTATTTCAATGAAAGAACAAGATTTACATAATATTATAGTAGATTATTTAAACTACTATCCTCATATACTTTGGACTAGCACGTTAGGGGGTGTTTATTTAGGTAAAGGAAACTATAAGCAAAAAGCATTAGTTAAAAAGCATTATAAAAAAGGTGTGCCTGATATACTAATATTTGAACCTAATAAAAAACATAATGGTTTGATGGTTGAGCTGAAAGTTAAATACAATAAGCCTAGTAAAGATCAAAAACTATGGTTAGCTAATTTGACCGCTAGAGGTTATAAAGCGGTTGTATGTTATTCACTAGAAGAATTTATAGAAATATTTACTAATTATACTAAAACATTATGAGAAAAAAACACAGTCCACCAAAAAACATAAGAACAAAAGATCAATACTTTAGATATTTTTTATTTGAAGTAGATAGAGGTATAACAAATGAGGTTTATATACATAAAGAAACACAAACAATATTTGATGAAGATGAATACATACTAAACAAGATTGATTTTATACAAGATCAATACAAACAAATGGTAGTGGTAGAAATAAGTCCTTTAGGAAAGTGGGAATACAATGCATTAAAAAATACAGGTGTAAAATTATTTTCTGACTTGTGGATAAATTAAACGAATATTTAGATAAAAGTTATCATAATTTGCTAGATATAAGTAAACGAATAACTAGCAATAGGCACCCTGATTATGAAGATTTGCTACACGAAACAATTATAGCTTTATATAATTCAGATCAAAATAAAATTAAAGATATAATAAAACAAAAAAAGCTAACATTTTACATAGTTAGAATAATGTTAAATCAATATCAGAGTAGTACAAGTCCGTATCATAAAAAGTATAGAAAACAATATAATGAAAAACAATTAAAAGAATTTTATATTTATACTAAAGCACCTTTAACAAAAGAGAAGATGAAACAGTTAGAGGAACAAGAAGATAGGTTACAGTGGATAGAAGAAAAATTAAAACATCTAAGTTGGTTTGATGTAGAAGTATTTAAGATATACTATAAAGAAAATTATAGTTTAAATACAATGAGTAAAGCAACAAAGATAAATAGAAGTACATTAGGAAAGTCAATTAGGTATATAAAGAATTATTTAAAAAGTTTAAAATGATAGAATTTGTAAAACACTTTTTAGGATTATGTGGAGAACCACATTTAAACATATTTACAATAATGATGAGTACACATATAATTAGTTACATAATATATAAATTTATAAAGTTATGACAAAATCAAAAGGAATTGGAGATGATATAGCAAAGTTTACAAAAGCAACTGGACTTGACAAGTTAGCTAAAAAAGTATTAGGAGATGACTGTGGTTGTGAAGAACGCAGACAAAAACTAAATCAAATGTTTCCGCACTTTAAGAACATTAGACAGTTTACAGAAGATGAGATAAAGATATATGATGAGGTAATGCCAGTAATAGATAAAAACCAAAAAATAACAAAAGAAGAAAAAGTTATTGTTAATGCTTTGTATAAAGGTGTATTTGGTAATAATCCAACCTGGAAATCTTGCAGTCCGTGTAATAAACAAATAATAGATAACCTGAAAAAGGTATATGAAAAAAGTTGTAAGGTTTGAAAAAACACGTTAAGATATATATGGATTATCACGATTACGTTTTAGATGATGTAATTTTGTGTACTGCTTGTGGTACAGTTGCAGTTGACATTCATCATTTAGAGGGTAGAAAAATTGGCGGTTCAAAGAATAAAGACTTTATAGAAAACCTAATAGCTTTGTGTAGAAGATGTCATATAAAAGCAGAAACAGATAAAAACTTTAACAATCAGCTAAAAGAATTAAATAAAAAAAAGCATAGCAAATGAATATAGAAAAAATGTCATATAAAGAGGCAAAATGGTGGATAAAAAACAATTGGAAGTTTATAGAAAAAAAAGCAAGTGAACACTATAAAAAAGAGGTTTTACTATTGTATTGTGAAAAAACAAAAGATATATTTTTTGCAGACAAGAAAACAGAAGAACCAATATATACTATGTTATATAAAGAAAGAAATAAAAAACCCGTTTACGATTTTGATAGTTTTGTAGAAGCGGTAAAACAAAGAGATAAACTATATTTTAATGATTTATAAAAAATATGAAAATAGAAAAAGTTAAAATATCAGAACTAAATCCTGCCGAGTATAATCCTAGAAGAATGACTAATAAACAATATGAGGACTTAAAAAACTCATTAGAAAAATTTGGTTGTGTTGATCCTATAATAATAAACTCAGATAATACAGTAGTTGGTGGTCATCAAAGGTTACGAATTATGAGGGAATTAGGAGCAGAATATGTACCTACAGTAAGAGTTAATTTATCTAAAGAAGATGAAAAAGAATTAAACATAAGGCTAAACAAAAATACTGCTGAATGGGATATGGATATGCTATGTAACTTTGATATAGATGACTTACTAGATTGGGGTTTTAAGCATATAGAATTAGGTTTTAATATAGACAAAATAGAAGAAGATAAACCAACAACAGTAACAGTAAAAGAAAAAGATATAAAACTAGCTAATAAATTATATGAAGATTTAAAGGCACAAGGATATAAAGTAACTATAAAATAAATTTAATAAAATGGGCAAAAAAGAACGTACACTAAAAAAAGATACACTACTACAAGCATTAGAAAATAGCTTAGGTATAGTATCTACAGCTTGTAATAGAACAGGTATAAGTAGAAGTAGCTACTATAAATGGTATAAAGAAGATGAGGAGTTTAGACAAAAGGTAGATGATATAGACAATGTAAAGCTAGATTTTGTAGAATCTAAGCTATTTAAAAACATAGAAAACGAAAAAGAAAAAAGTATTATATTTTACCTACAACACAAAGGGCATAAACGAGGTTATATACAAAGACAAAATATTAATCTAACATCTAATGAAGAAGATATAAAAAAGATTGAAATTGAAATCATTGAATCTAAAGGGAACGGTAGTTCTACAAAAGAATCTTAATGCTAGTACAAGAATTGTAGTTAATCAAGGGGGTACAAGATCAAGCAAGACCTATAGTTTAGCACAATTAATAATACTTAAAGCATTACAGTCAAAGGGAAAGGTATATACTATTTGTCGTAAAACATTACCTGCCCTTAAATCTTCTGCGTATAGAGATTTCTTTAATATATTAGAAAGTCATAATTTATACAATCCTGACAATCATAATAAGTCAGAACTAACTTATAAGTTAAATAATAATACAATAGAGTTTATTAGCGTAGATCAACCTGCAAAGGTTCGTGGTCGTAAGAGAAACTATGTTTGGCTAAATGAAGCAAATGAATTTAGTTTTGAGGATTGGGTGCAATTAACACTAAGAACAACAGAAAGAATTTATTTAGACTTTAACCCCTCTGATCCTTACTCTTGGATATATGACAATGTTATAAATAGAGATGACTGTACTTTTATCAAATCAACATATTTAGATAATCCTTTTTTGCCTGAAGAAACAATTAAGGAAATAGAAAGATTAAAAAAGCTAGACAGTAACTATTGGACTATTTACGGATTAGGAGATATGGCTCAACCTACAGAAACTATATTTAGACAATTTGAGATATGCAACAACATACCAACAGAAGCAACACAAATAGCAATAGGACTTGATTGGGGATACTCTAACGATCCTACAGCAATAGCAGAAGTATATAAGCTAAATGATGATTTATACATTAATGAGTTGTTATATGCTAAAGGATTAACTAATCAAGATATTGCAAATAAGCTAAGGGAATTAGGTATAACAAGGCAAACAGAGATAATAGGAGATAGTGCAGAGCCAAAGAGTATAGAAGAAGTACACAGATTAGGATTTAATGTTAAACCAGCTAAAAAAGGTGCTGATAGTATTAACATGGGTATAGATATTTTAAGAAGATATAAAATACATATAACAAAGAACAGTACAAATGCAATTAATGAGTTTAAGTATTATAAGTGGCTTGTAGATAAAAATGGTCAAGTAATAAACAAACCTGCTACAAATCAATTAGACCACCTTATAGACGCTGTAAGATATGTTGCATTAAATAAGCTAACTACTAATTATAGTGGTAAGTATTATATATTATGAACAAAAACAACAATTTTATATTTATAACAAATGGCTAGAGAACAATTACAAATTACAATACCTACAGAATGGAAAGATATTACAATATCAGAATTTCAAAGGTATTTGCAAATAGCAAAGAGTAAAAGAAAAACAAGAGATGAGGAAATCATTGCTCTGTTTTGTAAGTTAGATAAAAAGACAATAAAAAAAATAAAACTAAAAGATAAAAAGCTGTTAGTAGAAAAGATAAATAATTTTGTTAATAGCAAGAATGTGGCTAAGCTAAAAAAAAGAATAGAATTTAAAGGTAAAAAATATGGCTTTATTCCTAACCTTAGCAAGATTACGACTGGTGAGTTTGTTGATATTGAAGAATATGGAAAAGAAATAAATGATAATTTACACAGGGTGATGAGCGTTTTATATAGAGAAATAGACAAAGAAGTTAATCAGTATTATAGCGTTAAACCTTATGACCCTGATGAGTTAGAAATTAACAAATTTAAAGATTTTCCAATGGACGTAACACTATCAGCGATAGATTTTTTTTTTCGTTTAGGGAAAAATTTATTGGAAGATTTAAACAGCTATTCTCTGGAGGTGATGAAGAAGAACAAGGAAGTAAAACTTTAGCAGGTAAGTGGGGTTGGTATAATGTTATTTTTGGATTGGCTAATGATAATATACTTAACATAGAAAAAGTAACACAAACAGAAATATCATTGGTTTTAACATATTTAAGCTATCAACAAGATAAAAGTAACATAGAAAGAAACAATTATAATAAATGATAACATATAAAAACATAATAGACGATTTTAACACAATAGCAACTAATCATTTTTTGATTAACTCTTTCCATAGCGGTATGCTAGATGAGGTAGATTTAAACAAGCTAGATCAATCAGATTTTCCTATACTATATGTTGAGCCTGGAAATACTAATATAGATAAAGGCGTAATGACTTATACATTTACTGTATTTACAATGAATTTAATTAAAGAAGATTTATCTAATCGTGAGGAAGTATGGTCTGAGATGTTACAAATTATGCAAGATATAATAGCTGAGTTTAGACAGAATCTATCAGTACAAACATCAGGTGGAGATAGTGGTAAAAAGTTTAGCTATGTACCTAATGAAGTTGTTTTAAATATGCCTATAAACGCAGAGCCATTTACAGTTAGATTTGCTAATATGCTAACGGGTTGGAATGCTACTTTTACAATGCAAGTTAATAATGCTAATTCTTTATGTAATGCTCCTATTGAACCTAGCGACGAAAACAGAGAATCATAATGAGTACAGATATAAAAACAATAGCAATAGAAAAAGCTCTTACTTCATTTGGTAGTAAGTTGATAGAAAAAGCTAGGTCTAATTTACATAAAGACGATAAGGCTGGGGGAACTTTATATAACCAAATGAGTTATGATATAGAAAAAACAGAAACAGGATTAAAGTTTAGTATGGATTTTGGTAACGCAGAAGATTACTGGGCGTTTGTTGACCAAGGTGTAAGAGGTAGGGGTGGTTATAAAGGCAGGGGTAATTTAAGGGGCGTGGGAAGTCCATTTAGATTTGGAACTAAATCAGGAGAATCTGGAGGTTTAAAGAAAGCAATAAGAGATTGGGTATTTAAGAAAAAAATAAGAGGTAGAGCAAGAGCAGATTGGAAAGGTTCAAAAGGTGGTCAATTCATAAAAAAAGAAAGTTTAATTTTTTTAATAACTAGAGCAATATACCAAAGGGGTTTAAAAAGGTCTAGGTTTATTACAAAGCCATTTGATGATATGATAGGTGATTTAATTACAAACATAGAGTTAGCAGGGAAAGAGGACGCTATAGAATACCAAGATGAATATTTGAAAGCACAAAATTTAAATATAAAAATTAGTTTATAATGGCAACTACAATAGAACAAAAACCAAACTTATTAAGTGCAGTAAATACTCCGCTTATATATATGCTAAAGGAAAGTGTACCAGCTACTTACAATGGTTTTAAATTTAGATATGTTTTAAAAGTATCAGTAAATGGAACTGAAATAGCAGTTTTAAAAATTCATAAGAATCAACAAAACGTAGGTATATTTAATATTAGTCATATACTTAAAACCTATTTAGATACACAATTAACCAATACTAACAGCACAAGTTATAGCGTTCATACATTAGGAACTCAAGTAACTACAAAACCTTTCGGACAAAATGATAACCAATTAATAGAAGTAAGAGTTGATGCCTTTCACGAAGTTGCTTCTTCTGCAACTACTGCACCTGTTTTGGCTCCAGCTTCAGGACAAGATAATGCAACTAGCTACGTAATACCAGCAACTACACCATACGAAAAAACAGCTTCTAATGTAGGTGGATTAGATATTAATGGAACTAATTTTCCTTTGGCTTTTTTTATGAACAGCGATTCAGACGAAGATAATCACAAATTTCTAACTAATGCACCAACAGTACAATTTGTAAGAGGATCTTCAACAAGTGCTGATAATATAGATTTACAAACAATATGTTTTAAACAAGGTAATAATAACTCAACACCAGCTAGTTTAATTACACAAGGTGAAAAATTAGAGTATATAGCGGTTCAATATTTTGACAGTGCAGGTAACGAAATAGCAGGTACAACTGGCGGTGCTACAACTCATTTTTTACCAAATTCTACTACAAGTGGTGGTGCAGCAGCAAATCAATCAGATACTGTAGGAAAAGCAATTTTGTATTTTGGTTGCGGAACAAAAAATCTTGAAACACAATCTACGGCGAGTGTAATAGATAGTGAGGGTGCAACGGTAACAGGAGCAAATGCTAGACCTAGCAATTTTTCTAATTGGGCATATTATAGAATATTTGGTTGTACTAATTCAGATGTAACAGATAGATGTACAGCAAATTATGATTTTTATAGATACGGAGCAAGTAGAAAAGAAATAGATGATAGACACCAAAGTTGTACTAGATATGATAATGTAAGATTAGCTTGGCGTAATAGATTAGGTGCTTGGGATTATATGAATTTTAGAGGAAAATCAACAGAAACTTTAGATATAAAGTCAGAAGAAATGTCAAGGGTTGTAGGTAATTGGGATACCGTAACAGAAAATGACAATTTTAACTACAATAATTGGGATAGAGGTAGAGAAACTTTGTTCACAGAAGCACAAAAAAAATTAGTTATAAACTCTGATTATTTAAATGAAGAAGAGGCAGTCTGGCTACAAGAATTATTTACTTCAACTAACGTGCAAATATTAGATGATAATGGTGTAGAATTTCCTGTAATAATAACTAATAAAAATTACACAAAAAAAACAAGTGTAAATAATAAAATGAAAATACAGTACACTATTAATTTAGAATTCGCAAACAAAGAAAGAACAAATAGTTAATGAAAGTAAGATTAGTTGCATATCGTAGAGAAAACACAGGTTCAGATACTTATGATTTAGACCAATTTGAACTGGATTTACAAAAGGATCCTAACGTTGTAGTTAATTACAATTGGTTAGATTTGAAAGACCCTTCACAAAGAAAATCTAGTTTTTCTCAAACTTTAAAATTACCTTTTTCAAATGCTAATAATAAATTCTTTGAAAATTATTTTGATGTCAATTTAGATACTTTAGTTTTTAATGCTAAATTTAAATTTCCAGCTATAATGTATATTGACAGCATACCACAGCTTAAAGGGTATATACAATTAAAATCTATTTATTTAAATGCTAGGTTGTATGAAGTTGCTTTATTTGGCGACACAGCTGATTTTTTCACTGATTTAAAAGACAATAAACTAAAAGACGCTTTTAGAACACAAGACACTACAAACTCTGAATTATTTACAGAAGATAATCAATTAGACCATATACTAACACTACAAAATATTTTAAACAGTTGGTCAACAGGTTTAACAACAGTTGCAGGAACAACTACTAATGACATAATGTACCCTGTGATAGATTACGGACACACTATAAATCCTTTTTCAAGTGCTATGTTTTGGAATCCTGAGGACATTTTTACAGTTGTAAATCAATTTAATGGAAATATAAATGATGCTTTAAATACTTATGGTATGGTACAAGCATCTAATTTAAAACCCGCAATAAGAATACAAAGATTGTTACATATTATTGCACAAAAATCAGGTTATCAAATTAAAAGTAGTTTTTTAGGAATAGACGATACAAATGAGTCAACTCCAATAACAGATACTCAATTTTTTAGTCGAATATTTATGACACTATCTACTGAACACAGTAGGGTACAGGCTTTATTTAATACAAGTTCTGGTAGTGAATCTCCTTTTATAGGATTTGAAGTTAATATGTCAAGTAGTCAACAAAGCACAATAACTGTTACAAGTTTAGATGAAATACCTTTAGTAGGCACAACTTTTGACAATCTAATAGTTAATAATGAAATATACGATCCAAACCAACTATACAAAAATAATATACAAGATTGGGAAGTGCCAGCAATAGACTCATTAAATACTCCCTCTATAAAATTTCCTACATCTGATGCTACAATGTTGCCTACAGGTACTATGTTAGTTAATACTACTTTTACAGTTAATATAGATAATCTAACAGACGGAGGGCAAACTGTAAATGCTATGTACTGTTACCCAAAATGGCGTAAACAATCTACAAATGAAGAAATTACAACTACAATTACTAATGGTGTTTTAATAAATACAAATGAAAATGTTAATGTAGAATTTAATGCTGATTTACCTGTTATTGCAGGTGAGATATACTATTTAACTATTTCTTTTATAAATTGGGATAGTAGTTTATTTAGTGGTACACAAGATGTAGATGTAACTATATCTGCTTGTACTATAAGAACACTACAAACAGATAATGTTGGTTTGATGTCTGGGGGTTTAAATGGTGAAGTACAAATGTATCACAATATGCCCGATATGTCACAGGCAGATTTTGTAAAAGATTTAATAAATAGATTTAATCTAGTAGTACAAACTGACCCTGAAAATGAAAAACTATTATTAATAGAACCTTATCAAGATTTTATAGCAGGTGGTAGTGTTAATTATTGGACAGATAAATTAGATTTGTCAAAAGAACAAGTAGTAAAAACAACTAATGAGCTACAATCTAAAGTTTTAAAGTTTGGTGATTTAGAAGATGAAGATATTTTAAATCAAAGATATAAAGAGATATACAATATTGTATATGGTACTTATGTAGAAAAAAGAAGAAATGATTTTGCAAATAATGAATTTAGTAATTTTAGTGTATTTTCTCCTTTTATAGCACAAGGTATAGGTCAATGGGTAGGAAACACAATAAACGGATCTTTACCCTCTGCTGACGTTGCTATAGCATATTTATTTAAAGCACTGAAAGGAGAAACAAGAAGTCCGTTAGAAACTATGAAACCGAGATTGTTTTATTATAGTGGAACTCCTATTGACATTACAGGTTCTAATCCAAACACAGGAAACAATTTTTCTTTTAATATATATTCTAATCAATTTATACAAACAGGGGATAGTTTATATACAGGTAATAAATTTCCTTTATGTTTACAGTATAATTTAGACACTTTAGGTCAAATTACAGCTAACACACAATTATTAAATTGGACTTATTATAGTCCAAACTTTAATACTGGCTTTACTTTTAATTATTTTGGCATGACTTATAGTGAGCGAGGATTTTTTAATGATTATTGGGCGAAATATATTAATGAAATATATAGTGATGAAGCTAGAATGATGGAATGTTATGTAAATCTATCACCTACAGATATAGAAAGTTTTGCAGGAAATGGTTTTAAAAATACTTATTTTATAAAAAATTGTTTATGGAGGGTGATAAGTATTGATAATTATTTAGTAGGTGGAAATAAATCTACTAAAGTAACATTACTAAAAGTTATAGAAAAATTAAAAAATGATTGTGGAGCTACACCTACTATTACAAACACTGGTCTAATGACTTGGGTAGACTCAGGTACAGGAGCAAGTACAACTATAACTAACAGTTGTTGTGAAGAAGTAAATCCTGATTGGACTTTTGTACAAACAAATGCTAGTACAGGTGAAGGAGATTGTTATACAAGTGCAGGTGTTACTGATTTTGCTTTTGATACTACAAACAATACAAGTATAAACTCTGTACAATTTCCTATGCCCTCTTTAATGCCCAATTTACAAACTAATTACAACATTATTACAACTAATGGAAATGCTTATACTACAACTTATTATATGCAAGGCACAACACTAGATAACACAACAGTTACAAATTTTAATTACAATGGAATACAAGGTAATATGTTTAATTTACCAGTATTAAGCATGAGTTATATTAAAGTTAGTTTATTAGGTAGTATAGTAACAGGTACTAATTCAAGTAAGTGTGGCTATTTTGAGTATGACACAATATTAATAAATAGAGATAATACTAATTCACAAGTTGGTAGTGCAGGTGGAACATTGTTAAAAACAAATAAAGAAAGTGCTTTTTCTACACCTACTGTTAGTATAACAAATTTTGACAATAGAGGTTATTTTTCTCCTACTATTATAGGTGGCGCAAATGAAAGAGTACATTGGGTAGGTAAAGTAGAAGTTATACAACAACCTATAGGTGATTTTGATAATACATTTAGTCCTACAAGTAGAGCAATATACCAAAATGCAGAAAATATACTAATGCAAAATTTAGATTATTTAATATGGAATTAGAAAAATACATAAAAGAAGTAGGGTTGATTATGCCTATGTCTATTGAGTTATTAACAACTTTAGAAGCTAAGGGCGATAAATATGCTTTTGCAACTGGTTCACAAGAATATCCTACAACAATAAAAGAAACATTAAAAAGAATAAAAGGTATGCTATGGCAGAAAAAGTAACAATAGAGGTTGACGCAGAGGTAAAAAAAGCGTTAGACAATTTAGAGAAAATAAAACAAAAAATTGATGATATTTCTGATGATACTAAAGAAGTAGGGGATTCTGCAAAAAAAGCAGCAGAGGGAACACAAACTTTAGCAACAGGTTTTAGTGCGGTTGGGATGGCAATGAAAGCTGCTAATTTTACACTTATCGCTAATTTAGTAAATAAATTATGGGAAGGTTTACAAAAAAATCAACAAATCGCTGACGCTGTTTCAACAGCATTTAATGTTATAGGTGTTATTGTAGGAAAGGTTAGTGACGTTATTACAACTGCTGTTAATAGAGCGGGAGCATTGACTGGTAATTTTGATGCTTTAGGTGGAATTATAACAAACTTAATTAAATTTGCTTTAAATCCTGTAAAACTCGTTTTTAATAGTTTAGCTTTGGTTATAAAAGAAGTACAATTATCTTGGGAGCAGTCGTGGTTAGGTAAAGGGGATGTAGCTAGAATACAAGAGTTGACACAACAAATATCAGGATATAAAGCAGAAATTAAAAAGGCAGGAGAAGCAACAATAGAAGCGGGTAAAGGTATTATTACAAATTTTAGAGAAGGAGTTGGAGAAGTTGTTAAATTAGGTGAATCAGTAATAACAGAGTTTAACAATACGTTTAAAGATGTGACTGTAAAATCAGTATTAGACCAAGCTAAAGCAGTTACTAAAGCTACAACAAACATTGGTTTACTACAGGCTAAATTAAATGAAGTTAGAATAGAATTTGAAACACAGGCAGAACAACAAAGAGCAATAAGAGATGATATTAGCCAAAGTATAGATGACAGAATACAAGCAAATGCAGAACTATTAAG
>ERZ869936.699-NODE-699-length-28908-cov-18.257893_pt1 | contig 28908 bp, 24 predicted proteins | sample MGYA00520876_ERZ869936 | MGnify/ENA primary metagenome ERZ869936 (study PRJEB32218, sample SAMN09650985) | biofilter metagenome | isolation source: enrty point of leading RO module | place: Saudi Arabia: Thuwal, RO plant located on Red Sea | collected 2016-02-17 ... | reverse complement strand
CCCTTCTCCGCTGCGTATAAGCCTGCATTGAGCAATTGCAACATCGACCTGCTCCCTGTTCCGTCTTCCTTACGGTGAGTTTTCGCGTGGTGCGCAGATTTCGCGTGCAGCAGATTCCGTGTTATGGACATCCGACTCGGCGGAGCGAGTCGGGTCCAATGGAGGTTTGCGTGCGTCCCGGTGAACGCGTCTCCGGGGCTTCCTTCACTTTGTTCAGTCCGGCCCCGGCCACCCGCCCGTCAATTCAGCGCTCGCAAGGCCTGAAGTGTTCACGCTTCCCAGATCAGATGCGCGACTCCCAGCGCCCGTTCTTCAAAGGCCGCCTGGCAGTAGCTGAAGTAGTAGTCCCACATGCGAATGAACCGATCGGGATACCCGAGGGCCCGCACATCTTCGAGCCGGGAGCGGAACCGGGTCCGCCACTCATGCAGCGTGCGTGCATAGCCCGGCGCAAAGTCGTTGAATCCCACCAGCCGCAGGTCGCCAGATCGTGCAGCCGCCTGTTGCAGCGAACTCACCGACGGCAGGCATCCTCCGGGAAAAATGTACTTCTGAATGAAATCGACCGACTTGAGATACCGATGGTGATACTGGTCGGGCATCAGAATCGACTGCACCAGCAGTCTGCCGCCCGGCTTGAGCAGGCGGCGGCATTGTGCGAAGTATTCGTCCAAGTACTGGTGGCCGACCGCCTCAATCATTTCGATCGAGACAATGTGGTCGAATCGGCCCTTCAGATCGCGATAGTCGTCGGCAAGCAGCGTAACACGGCCGCCCAGTCTGGCGTTCGCGATTCGTTGCCTGGCGACCGCATGCTGGTTTTTCGAGATCGTCGTGGTCGTCACCCGGCATCCGTAGTTTGTCGCCGCATGCACCGCGAGGCCGCCCCAGCCGGCGCCGATTTCCAACAGGTGGTCGGCCGGATGCAAATCGAGAGCGTTACAGATGTGATCCAGTCGGGAAATTTGCGCCTCTTCGAGGCTCATGTCCGGGCGTTCGAACATCGCCGACGAATACATCATTGTCGGGTCGAGAAACAGCCGGAAGAACTCGTCGCCGAGGTCGTAATGCGCGTGAATGTTGTGTCGGCTGCCGCGGCGCGTATTGCGGGATAACCTGTGGCCGAGTCGCGACGCACCCCGGCCGATTGACGACGCCAGGCCGTTGACTGCATCCAGCGCCTCGCTGTTGCGGCACAGGATGCGAAACAAAACGACCAGATCATCGCAGTCCCAGTCGCCGTCGAGGTACGACTCGGCCGCTCCGAGCGATCCACCCAGCGCGAGCCTCCGGTAGAACCGGTCGTTGTGCACATTCACCTTTGAGTCGAGATCGACCGCAACCCGGTCTCCCAGCACGTGCCGGTGACCGTGATCTTTCAGGATGATCCGCCCGTGCCGAACCTGCCGCAGGGCTCGAAGGACGCGTCGCCTAAGTAGAGGCCGGATCAGCGAGGGCGCGGTCCGGCCGCGGCTGTTGCCTTTGGCTGAGCCGCTCAAATCCAATGGATCAAGCCGGGAAGTGCGAAAGTCGACCGAGCGTGATGCAGACGTCATACGAGTGCTTTCTCCTTCACTCCGTTTGCGGAGGGATCGTTCAACTGTTGATCGCTGGAGTCGGGGTGAGTTTGATCCATCGCGTCGGAAGGAACGACGTTGCCGGGGTGTGGGTGAAACGGCACGCCCTTCCACCACAACCGAACCGCCTGCCAGTAGATGCCCGCTGCCACCTGGGCCGTCATGAGCGGGTAACGAATCAGCATGCGCGACAGTTGCCAGGTGGTGACCGGCCTGCGTTTGAGGTCGAGCGAGGCATGGAACTGCTCGTCCTCCCCGCAAAGGTTTGCAATACGAATCGACAGCCGGTCCCCCGGCGTCGCAATGGCCCAGCGATAGCTCATCTCCATTGGCAGGAACGGTGAGACGTGGAATTGCTTCGCGTGTTCGAAACGGATCGGGGGGGCGTTCTGTGCGAAACCGCAAGCGGTGTGTGGGAAGTCGCAGGCGGCGTGGGGTATCACGTAACAGTGCCGTTCGCCCCACGGTGTGTTATTGACTTCGGCGACGACGGCGGCAAGGCTTTCGCCGGTCTGATTGAAGCAGAAATAAAAACTGACCGGGTTGATGACGTATCCAAAGTAGCGGAGGTGCGTCAGCAGCCGGATCGGACCGGAGGGCCGGTGGCCGAGTTGATCGAAGACGAGGTCGCGGACCGCTTCATCCAGCGGCTGTTGCGGATCGCCCAGGTGATCACTGCGTAGGTAGCGGGCCGGCGCTGCGCGGCGGGCGGACCAGAACCAGCGACCGGCGAAGACCTCGTCGATCTCGCTCAGATCGAGATAGAGCAGGCATAGTCGGTATTCGAACCGGTGTTCAACCGGTGAGTGTCGGGCGTGGCGGACACGTCCTTCGTACAGGCAGCTATGCATGGACGGCCGCCTCTCTGGTTTTCACAGGCTCGGGCGCCTCGAACCGCCGGCAGACGGCCTGCGCGCTTCTCACTCCGTCCTCGTGGAATCCGTAGCCCCAGTAGGCGCCGCAAAATGATGTTCGCTTCGCACGGATCAATTCATGCTGCCTGCGTTGGGCGGCTGCTCTCGCAGTCGTATAAACCGGGTGACTGTAGCGGTAACACCCCAGCACTTTCCGGGGATCGACGGTCTCCTCTGCATTCAGCGTGACGCAGAATGTGTACCGCGACTCTATGTGCTGCAGGATGTTCATGTTGTATGTAACGCTCGCCCGCGAAGGCTGACCCGCCGGCAGTCGATAATTCCAGCTTGCCCAGGCCCGCTTGCGGCGCGGCAGCAGGCTCTCGTCGGTATGCAGGACGGCGGTGTTCGGTTCATAGGGAAATGCGGACAGGATCTCCCGCTCAGCCTCGGTCGCATCGCTTCCCAAAATGCCGAGCGCCTGATCGCTGTGGCAGGCGAAGATGATCTCATCGAACGAATGGACCTTACCGTTTTTCTCGCGGACGAGCACCCGCTGTTCTCCCCGCAACACGGAGCCGATGGGGGTCTGCAGCCGGATACGATCCCGGAAGGGCGCGGTCAGCGCCTCCACGTACGTGCGCGAACCTCCTTCGATGACCCGCCAGACCGGACGGTTGCGGAGGCTGAGCAATCCGTGGTTACGATAAAACTCGACGATGAACCGGATCGGAAATCGTTCAAACTTGTCGACGGGACAGGACCAGATCGCCGCCCCCATCGGCAGCAGGTAATGCTCGGCGAACCGCCGCGAGTATCTGAACTGACGCACGTACTCCCCGACCGTCATCGATTCATCGGGATGCGCGAGCACTTCGTCCGCTTCACGATTGAACCTCAGAATGTCGCGCAGCATCCGATGAAAGCCGGGCCGCAGCAGGTTCGTCCGCTGGGCGAACAGGCCGTTGAGTGAGGTGCCGTTGTACTCCAGTCCGCAATCCCTGCAACTCACGCTGAAACTCATCGACGTCGGACGCGACGTGACGCCGAGGGTGTTGAGCAGGCGGGAGAACTCCGGGTAGGTCTGTTCGTTAAAGACGATGAATCCGGTGTCGATGCAGTGCTTCCGGCCTTTAACCCCGACATCGACGGTATTCGTGTGTCCGCCGATGTAGTCGTTCGCTTCGAAGAGCGTGATCTCGTGTCGCCCGTGCAGTTGATGGGCGGCGACGAGCCCTGAAATCCCTGATCCAATGATTGCGATTCTCATTCGAGTTGCCCTGCAACGGTCATTCAGCGCGGTCGTCGTCGCGCGGCGGTCAGGCCGCGAATCGGGAAGAAGCAGTGAGTGAGAAAGATGAACGTACGCACGGCGGATCGATGCGAACCGTGGTTGCACCGATCCACCGTGTCCTCCGCACGTCGTCGGGGGCCTATTTGCGGACCGACTTCAGCGATTCGGTGGAGAGAGGGCATTCCTTGCCGGACGCCTTGGCTGCCGGCTTTTTCGGAGGAAGAATCACCTGATCGATGACGTGAATCACACCGTTTGACGCGTCGATGTCGGTGGCCACCAGCGCGGCTTCGTTCACCTGGGCGACGCCGTCGTCTACTGAGATGTGAACCTCGGCGCCTTGCAACGTCTTCGCCTTGCCCGCTTTCAGCGCGGCGTCCGAATAGACACGACCGGAGATCACGTGATACTGAAGAATAGCGGCCAACTGATCCTGATTCTCAGGCTTGAGGAGATTCTCGACCGTGCCATCCGGCAAGGCGGCGAACGCTTCATCAGTCGGAGCGAAGACCGTGAGCGGTCCCTCGCTGGACAGGGCGCCGACGAGGTCGGCCGCCTCAGCCGCGGCGAGCAGGGTTTTGAACGTGCCGGCTTTCGCAGCGGTCGTCGGAATGTCGTCCGTTGCAGGCAGGATGACCGCGTCAATGGCGTGGATGACGCCGTTCGAGCACTTGATATCGGTCTTCACCACCTGTGCCGCGTCGACTTTCACACCTTCATCAGAAACCTTGATATCGACTCGTTGTCCGTTTAGCGTGGTCGCACCGTCGAGTTTCACGACCTGCTCCGCCATGACCGAACCCTTGACGACGTGGTAAGTCAGCACGCCGACGAGGGCCTCCTTGTTCTCCGGCTGGAGCAGGTTCTCAACCGTTCCTTCAGGCAGGTCCGCGAACGCGTCGTCCGTAGGCGCGAAGACCGTGAAGGGCCCGTCCCCCTGCAGTGCCTCGACGAGACCGGCCGCCTCCAGTGCGGCAGCCAGCGTCTTGAACGAACCGGCCTCCGCCGCAGTCGCGACAATGTCTTTCTTTTCCCCACCGTGCGCAGCCACCGCAGCGGTCAGAACGACGACCGCTGACAGACTCCTGCTCCAACAACCCAGGCGCGTCTTCATTGTCCTATCTCCGTAACTCGTTTCATGAATTTCGTTTCGGAACTGCGTGCACGCGACGCAAGAAAATCGTCCAAAACGTTCAACGAGTTCTAGGAGCCGGGAGTCGGACTTCCAACAGCTTTTCCCCGCGTTTTTTCGGAGACCGGTTTCAGACGGCGAAGCAGCCTGCGAGACGTCCTCAGCGCGTCGCCGCGACCAGGCGTTTTGCGTCGCAGAGGTGTTCGCGCACCGTTCCCAGCACGCGGGCCCTGCGCGACCACACGTACGACTCGAAGCAGACAGTTCTTCTGTGCGGCCAGATCGACTCCACGTACGAGCCGGGCGTCGCACAACTGTCGATTCGTTCGAGCGACGGGTCGAATCGCGGCGCCGCACACGCCAATTCGAGCTCGGACCAGAATCCGGGCATTCCTGCTTCGAACTCCGGGTCCCACCCGATCTTGAAGGCGTAGAGCGTGGAGCCCGCGCGGAAGTTGCACGTGCTCGCGATGGTGCGGCCGTTCAGCAAGAGGCGGCCGAACCAGACGTCCCGAGTTTTCGAGAACGTCAGCACCGTTTCCCGGAAGAACGCTTCCGAATCAGCGTTGTGGGCGAGGGCGGTGCCGGTGTCCCCTTTCCATCCCAGCCGCTCGAGATGCAGAAACTCGTCCGCGAAGTCTCGGACTCCCACGATCGGCGCGACCAGTTCGAAACGCACTTCACCCATTGCATCGAGCGCTCGTCGCGCCCGCCGCAACTTCTTGCGACGCGACTTTGAGCAGGCTGCGAGGAGGGCGTCGAGCGAAAGGGGCTCGTCCAGCGAGATCACGGCCCGTTCCGTTTCTCCCCGCGAAAAGTGCACGATTCCCTGACGACCGGCAATCGTGTGGAGGCGTCGTGCGAACGGCGAGTCGGCGTGCAGCATGCGAAAGCGGAGTCCATGCCATCTTCGCTGGGCCGACAGCGCTTTCAACAGTGCGGCGATCGCTGTCCCGGCCTGCTCCCGGTCGCACAACATCCCGTCCAGGAACGTGTAATCCGAGCGTAAGGACTCCAGATACATGAGCGGTGATGTTGACGTGACGGCTGACTCGCGAAACACCCCCGCAGCGAGCCATTCTCTCGTTTCTGAGTCTGCGACGATCAGAACAATCACCGAATGCGGATCCACCAGGTTCCGGCACAGTGCCGTCACGAAGCCGGGAGCAAGAAACGGATTCGGTTCGAGCGAATGCTCCGCCAGCGATGCCCAGCGTTTGAAGTCTGCCGGTTCCAGTCGCGAAAGGAGTTCGCTGCGCACGATGAACTCCCTCCCGTCGGCTGACGTCAAACGACGATCGATCTCCCGGTGAGCGCTCAGGGCAATCATGAGGCAGAACTTGTGCGTTGATTGCGATTCGGAGAAGACTGATGCGACATGACTATTGTGTGCGGCGATGGCACAGTTCGCAGCCTGCGCACGGCTGTCACGCGCGGAATCGGTGTTGCACAACGGCAACAGACGGACCAGCCCTGCGGACCGTCAGAACGCGCCCCGTCCGCAATCAGCGCTCTGATTCAAGAACCCGGAGCGTCACCCGTTCCGGCCGTGCCTGCTCCGAAGAGCGGCCCACCCCGGAATCGCACGCCGCCTGCGTGCGTCTCACAAGCCGCATACGGACCGGTCGCATGCCGGGCCAGACGCCGCGCCTTTACGGAGAGAATTCTGTAGCGTTCGGCACCAACAGCAATCCTTCTGTCGGCGCGGCGGCGCTTCGCTGCTGGATCTGGCGTGCTTGGCATCGTTTCGCCCCGTTACGCTTCGCTGCTGACTCGATCGCTCCAAGTGCCCCATTGTTCGACGCGACTTTTTCCAACTTGCTCCGTCCACAATTCGGACTGCAAAGCCTGCCGCCACTTCTTGTTGAACTCGACCACATCGATGACTTCGTAACCGCGTGTGGCTTTCTGCTTGCGGCTGAACTTTCCGATGAACATGTATCCGAAATCGTCGCACCAATGGGATCGATCGTATCGGAGAAGCTGCCCTTGCTCATATTCGTTGATCTGTCGTGTCACGTGTTGGTCATCGATCTCGAGATACACCGTGAACGCTCCCCATTCGTCACCTGCACAAGCAACGCCGTAGTTCTCGCGATGACCCTTCAAGTATCTCATCACCCTGTCCACTGGGATTCAAGCGGCAAGTTATCGCGTGTCCGGGGCCAATTCGTCTGGCAACAGAGATTCTGCCGGGATTCAACAAGACAAAACTTGAATTCAGCTTCGGACAGTCGCGTCCTGAAGCCCGCCGCTCACAGCCGCAATCGCAAACAACAGCCCCGTATACACCTTCGGATCGATGCAGCGACGTTTCGTGACCTTTTTACGCAGCCATTCGGCGCACTCGTCCAGCGGGACGACGTGGACTTGGATTTCCTCGTGTTCGTCGCCGCCGCCGTCCGTGACCCGGCGGACGTTTTTGGCCAGGTAGAAGTCGATCATCTCGCTCGACATCCCGGCCGAGGGCGGCCCGCGGAACAGGAATTCCAGCTTGTGGGCGCGGTAGCCGGTCTCTTCCAGCAGTTCCCGCCGGGCTGCCTTGGTGAAGGCTTCCGACTCGCTGCCCGGCTGGTCCCCCGCCAGTCCCGCCGGAATTTCGATCACCCGCATCCCAACGGCAGGCCGATACTGCTCGATCAGCACGATCTCCTGCTCCCTCGTGATCGGGACAATGGCGACGATTCCGGTGACTCCCACCCGCTCGGCGTACTCCCAGCCTGCCTCATCGACGAGTTGGAGAAACCGCCCTGCGGCGAGGATCTTGCGTTTTCCGGCGGATTTTCGAGGAGGCATACGGGGCGTTGCGGTCGTTGGTCGGTGACAGGCCGGCCGCCTATAATTCGGCCTGAGGAGCGGAAACGAATTTCGTCCGCCAGAGACCGCACCAGAGCCCACGGAACAAACCGTGGGCTTTCGCACAATCAGACAGGGGACCGGCCAGGGGATGGCTGCTTCGGACATTGTTATTCGCGGTGCGCGCGAGCACAACTTGCGCGGCGTCGATCTGACGCTGCCTCGAAACAAACTGATCGTCATGACGGGGGTGAGCGGCTCGGGCAAGAGTTCGCTCGCCTTCGACACGCTCTTCGCCGAAGGACAACGGCGTTACGTTGAATCGCTTTCAACTTACGCCCGGCAGTTCCTCGGCCAGATGCCCAAGCCGGACGTCGACTCGATCTCCGGCCTCGCGCCGTCGATTTCGATCCAGCAGAAGGTGACCTCGCGGAATCCGCGGAGCACCGTCGGCACGATCACGGAAATCTACGACTACCTCCGCGTGCTCTTCGCCCGCGTCGGGCAGGGTCATTGCGCCAACTGCGGCCGGCCGATCGCCGCTCAATCGACCGACCAGATCCTCGAAAGCATCTGCGCCCTGCCAGACGGCACGAAGTTCCAGGTGCTCGCGCCGATCATCCAGCAGCAGAAGGGCGAATTCCGCGACCTGTTCGCCGACCTGCTCAAGAAAGGATTTCTCAGAGCGCGCGTCGACGGCGAGGTCGTCTCGCTTTCGGACGATCTGGGTCTCAAGAAGCACTTCAAACACACGATCGAAGTGATCGTCGATCGACTCGTCATGGGGGAGGGCGTCCGTTCGAGACTTTCCGAAGCAATCGAGACCGCAGTGCGTCTCAGCGGCGGGACGCTGCTCGTGATTCCGGCTGAGGGCCAAGAGCCAAGGGACAAGGGACAGAGCGCTCTCGACTCTCGGCTCTCGACGCTTGGCCCTCAACTCTACTCCGCCAACTATGCCTGCGCCCCCTGCGGGATCAGCTATGAACCTCCCTCGCCGCAACTGTTCAGTTTCAACAGCCCGCTCGGCATGTGCGTCGACTGCAACGGTCTCGGATTGCGGCACGAGTTCGTGCTGGAGCGGATGATCGCTGATGAGTCGAAGTCAATCTCAAAGGGCTGCCTCGCGCTGCTCGGTTCGTTCCGCAAGGTCGGCCGCTGGCGGCGGCACATCTTCAAGGGGGTGGCGAACGCCATCGAGCAGGACTGCGGATTGCCGGAGGATTCGTTTCTCAAAACGCCCTGGGCGGAGTTGCCGGAGGAGGCGAAACAGCTCTTTCTCCACGGGATGGGCGACCGGCACATTACGTTTTCGTGGCGGCATTCCGGCGGGACGTGGAAGCACGGCGGAACCTGGTCCGGTTATCTCACCAACCTGCTCGACGACTACCGCAAGGCCCGCAATCCGATGCGGCGGCGGCAGCTCGAAAAGTACATGGACACCGTCGAATGCACGAGCTGTCATGGCACACGGCTGAATCCACAGGCCCGCAACGTCCGCATCACGAGCGAATCCGCACCGCCGTCCGTCGCGGACGCTGCCAGCGTGCGTTCCGCCGGACGCAATGGCCGATCGAGGCGGCGCGCACAGCCTGCGTGCGGTACGTTGACCCTCCCGGAAGTGTGCGCCCTCCCGGTTGCCGACGCCGTCCGTTTCTTCGACTCGCTGGTTCTCGACGAAACACAGCAGTTCATCGCCGAAGAAGCATTGAAGGAGATCCGGGGCCGGCTGGGGTTCCTGCTTCGCTGCGGTCTCGATTACCTCTCGCTCGACCGCACCGCGCCGACGCTCTCCGGCGGTGAATCGCAGCGAATTCGTCTCGCCGGGCAGATCGGCTGCGGCCTCGTGGGCGTCGTCTACATCCTGGACGAGCCTTCCATCGGCCTTCACCCCCGCGATAACGCCCTGCTGCTCGAATCGCTCTGCGATCTCCGCGACCAGGGGAACACCGTGATTGTCGTCGAGCACGATGAAGAGACGATGCGGGCCGCCGATCACATCGTCGACTTCGGGCCGGGACCGGGCGTCCGCGGTGGAGAGGTCGTTGCGCAGGGCACGGGACGGGACATTATTGCAGCCGAGCGGAGTGAAACCGGCGCTTACCTGTCGGGCAGGAAGTCGATTCCAATTCCCACTGAGCGCCGCTCGCCGGGCAAAGCGAAGCTGAAAGTCGTCAACGCGCGGCACAACAACTTGCAAAACGTCGACGTCGAGTTTCCGCTGGGGACGTTCATCTGCGTCACCGGCGTGAGCGGTTCAGGAAAAAGCTCGCTGGTGAACGACATCCTCTGGCAGGCCCTGCGCCGCGACGTCAACGGCGGCAAGGGGAATCCGGGGGCCCACACCCGGATCAACGGACTTCAGCATATCGACAAGGCGATCGACATCGACCAGTCCCCCATCGGACGCACGCCGCGCTCCAATCCGGCGACGTACGTCAAGCTGCTGGATGAGATCCGCGCGCTGTACGCGAAGCTGCCGCAGTCGAAGATGCGCGGGTACAAGCCGGGCCGGTTCAGCTTCAACGTCCCCGGCGGCCGCTGCGAAGCGTGCGAAGGACACGGCGCGACAAAGCTCGAAATGGACTTTCTCGCCGACATCTGGGTCCCCTGCCCCGTCTGCGAAAGCAAGCGGTTCAACCACGAGACGCTCGAAGTCCGCTACAAAGAGAAGAGCATCGCCGAGGTTCTGGAAATGGATGTCCAGGAAGCGCTCGACCACTTTCAGAATCAACCGAAGATCGCAGCCCTGCTGCAGACGCTGCACGACGTCGGCCTTGATTACCTCAAGCTCGGCCAACCGTCCCCCACGCTCTCCGGCGGGGAGGCGCAACGGATCAAGCTGGCCCGCGAACTGGGCAAGCGGTCGACCGGTCGGACGGTTTATCTGCTGGATGAGCCGACAACCGGACTGCATTTCGCGGACGTTGAGAAACTGCTGGAGGTGCTGCACGGGTTCGTCGACGCCGGCAATACGGTGATCGTGGTCGAACACAATCTCGACGTCCTGAAGACGGCCGACTGGATCATCGATCTCGGTCCCGAAGGGGGCGCGGGCGGCGGTTCGCTCGTCATCGAGGGATCGCCTGAAGAGGTTGCAGGCTGCCAACAATCGTATACCGGTCAGGCTTTGAAGGAGGCTCTCAGGCGGCGAAGTGTGAAACGTAGACGGGTTGGAAAGAAGACGACGAAAACGCGGACTGCGTCCCGGACGGGCGATACCGAAATCCTGATCCGCGGCGCCGCCCAGCACAACCTGCAGCACATCGACGTCACGATTCCCCGCGATCGGATGAGCGTTTTCTGCGGCCCCAGCGGATCGGGGAAGACGTCGCTGGCGATGGACACGCTCTATGCCGAGGGGCAGCGACGGTACGTCGAATCGCTCTCCGCTTACGCCCGGCAGTTTCTGGGACAGATGCCCAAGCCGAAGCTGGACCACATCCAGGGGCTTTCCCCCGCGATCGCCATCGAACAGAAGACGGTCGGCAGTACGCCGCGCTCCACCGTCGGCACGGTGACCGAAATCTACGACTACCTGCGGGTGCTCTATGCCCGGCTTGGACAACCGCACTGCCCCGATTGCGGCAGCCCCGTCAGCCGGCAGACGACCGATGAAATCGTAGACCGCGTCATGTCTCACCCCAATGGCACGCGACTGATCGTCGCCGCGCCGCTTGATCCGCCCGTCGGACAGGACTTCGCCGCACTCTGGCAGCGGATCGCCTCGCAAGGGTTCCTGCGGGTCCGGATCGACGGCACAACGCACCTCATCGAAGACGTTCCCGAGATCGATCAGAAGCGGAGGCACGAGATCGAGGTCGTCGTCGACCGGATCAAGGTCGAACCCCGCTCACGGGGCCGCATCGCCGACTCGATGGAAGCGGCGCTCGATCTGGGCAAGGGGGTGGTGCATCTGCTGCACAGCGATTCCGAGATCCCGGAGGAGGAGTGGCGCGTTGACCGGATGAGTCTGCACTATTCCTGCCCCACCTGCCCGGCCGATTCGCAGCGAATCTTCGAAGAACTCACGCCGCAGCACTTTTCGTTCAACAGTCCGCTCGGCTGGTGCCCGGCTTGTGAAGGGCTCGGCGTTGAGCGCGGCACGAACATCGCCGCGCTGATTCCCAACCCGAACCTGACACTCCGCGAAGGGGCCGTCGCCGCGTGGCCTGATCCCGAACAGAACGCGCTGTTCCACCAGATTCTGGCGGCCCTCAACCGCGATCTCGGGCTTCCCCTCGATACGCCCTACTACCAGCTCGATCCCCGGCATCAGCGGGTGATTCTGTATGGAACGGGCGATCGGTGGATCCGGGTCGAGAGTCAAGAGTCGAGAGTCAAGAGCGATGTTGACGCTCCTCTCGACTCTCGACCCTCGACTTTCAATATTCAGTACAAGGGCCTCTACCCAGCGATTGAAGAGGCCTCCCGCGTCTCTTATGCCGCACGGCAGCAACTGATGCACCTGGTCGGCGAGACGGACTGCAGCGTCTGCCACGGCGACCGGATTCGCGACGACTCAGCGGCTGTCAGGCTCAACGACACCACGCTCCCACACCTCTGCCGGCTTCCGCTGGGAGAGACGCTCGAGTTCCTCAACGCGATCAAGCTCGATCGCAGTGGTCAGCAGGTGGCGGGTGAACTGTTGCACGAGGCGATCCACCGGCTGACGTTTCTGGTCGACGTCGGTCTGCACTATCTGTCACTCGATCGATCGATGCCGACTCTTTCCGGAGGCGAGTCGCAACGCATCCGCCTGGCCGGGCAGATCGGGCGGGCGCTTACCGGGGTTCTCTACGTCCTGGACGAGCCGACGATCGGACTGCATCCGCGCGACAACGGACGGCTGATCGAAGCGCTGCACAAGCTGCGGGACATCGGCAACACGGTGGTCCTCGTCGAACACGATCGCGAAGTCCTCGAATCGGCCGATCGCCTGTATGACTTCGGCCCCGGCGCGGGGCGATTCGGCGGCCTGGTCGTCAGCGACGGGACGCCCCGGCAGATCGCCCGCCGCGGGAAATCCTCGTTGACCGGCGCGTATCTCTCCGGCCAGCGCTCCATTCCGATTCCGAAGCAGCGACGCGTCAATCGGATGGAATCTCCGGATCGCGAAGATGTCTCGCAGGTCTACGAGACCCCCACCGGCAACTGGCTCACACTGACTGACTGCCGGCACCACAACCTGCGGGGAGTTGACTTGCGAATTCCGCTCGGTGCGCTCACCTGTGTCACCGGACTCTCCGGCTCCGGCAAGAGTTCCCTCGTCGAAGAGACGCTCGCCCGCGCCGTTGCCCGCAGGCTGAATCGTTCCGGTGAGGCGCCGGGACCGTTCGGGGAACTGCGCGGCGTGGAACATCTCAACAAGCTGATCGTTGTCGACCAGCAGCCGCTCGGGTCGACGCCTGCCTCCAACCCCGCCACCTACACCGGCGTGTTCGAACTGATTCGGGAACTCTTCTCGCGCGTCCCGGATGCGCGCGTGCGGGGCTATCGTCCCGGCCGGTTTTCCTTCAACCGGCCCGGCGGCCGCTGCGAAGACTGCGAGGGAATGGGGCAGAAGAAAATCGAAATGCACTTCCTGCCCGACGTGTGGGTCGAATGCGACACCTGCCGCGGCAAACGCTTCAACCAGGAGACGCTGGCGGTCAAGTTCCGCGGCCACTCGATCGCCGATGTCTTGGAAATGTCGATCGGACAGGCGCTCGAGTTGTTCGGCAACATTCCCAAGATTCGGGCTCACCTGGCGACGCTGGCCGCCATCGGGCTGGATTACCTCACGCTTGGGCAAGCGGCGCCCACACTGTCCGGCGGAGAAGCCCAACGCGTCAAGCTGGCCGCCGAACTGGCGCGTCCGCACGGCGGGCAGACGCTCTACCTCCTCGACGAGCCGACCACCGGGCTGCATTTCGACGACATCGCCAAACTCCTCAGCGTTCTGGGCAGTCTGGTGGAGCAGGGCAATACAGTCGTCGTCGTCGAGCACAATCTCGACGTGATCAAGATTGCCGACTGGATCGTCGATCTCGGCCCTGAGGCGGGAGTCGACGGCGGACGCATTGTCGCGACCGGCACTCCCGAGGAAGTCGTCGCCCGATCGAACGGCAACGGGCTGCGGTCATACACCGCCGAACTGCTGGCGCCGGTCCTCGCAGAGGGCGCGCGGGGCGACATCGAAGTCTTCAGCGCCCAGCAGGCGGCGAAGAAGCGGTCGGGTGACGTCGAACTCAAAGAGGTCGGCAAGGACAGTGATGTGCCCTGGAAAGTCGACGGTCGAAAGTGGCACACGCAACAACGCCCGGCGCGAAACGGAAAACCGACAAGGTGGGAAGGCAGCGCCCTGGAATACGTGGCCGATCTGCTGGCGGAGCAGGACGGTCTCAAACCGGCGAATTGGAACGACCAGTCCACCGTCGAGATCACGGCCGAGAAGAAAGCCGGAACCGGTTGGTTCCTGCACGCCCTCACCGGCGACGAATGGCTGCTCCGCCTCTATTTCCGCGTGCCGAAGAAAACGTTCGACGCCGAGCAGTTGAAACAGCGGCTTTCACTCACGAGTGTCGACGACATCGACGAACTCCCCGTCTACGGCCGCGGCGAGCGCCTGCGGATCAAGAACCGCAAGGGACCGTTTCAGGAAATCATGCTCGACGTGCACTGGAAGCGGGAGATCGATACACCGGAATTCCGGGAGTTTCTCGATCAGGCGGCGCGAGCCTATTTGAAGCGCGTCGAGTCGACAGGCACTTCAGCCGCGGACGTCACGCCCTGGAAGGTGCTGGGACGCAAGTGGCACCTCTCTCGCAAGGGATTCCCAAGCCACAAGCGGGTGGCTTGGGAGCCGGAAGTCCTCGAAGACCTGATCGGCCTCATCGAGCAGTCCTGTCCTGAGGCCGAATTCGACTGGGCCAACAAGCAGGTCGTCTACGTGCGCCAGAACGGATCCGAAGAGAAGCGCGTTCAGATCCACACCAAACGCCGCGCAGGCGTTGACTTCACGCTGCTGACCGATCCCGGAGAGATTGCGCTGGGGCGGATCGCTTCGTTCGGCGCCGAACGCGAAATCGTGCCGCGGAGCGACGGTCGGCAGGCCGTCCGGATCCGGTTGGACGACGCCGGACAATTACAGCAGCCGGCGTTTCGGAAGTTCGTGAAGCAGCAGTTTTCGGGTCGAGATTGACGGTTGCAACGAGTGTGAGACCGGCAGCCGACGCGCCGGGAACGGAACCGGCTCAACCCGACTTGCCAGCCGTTGCGTCGGATGCTCTGATGGACTCCAGGGAAGCCGTACCGGACAGGTCCGTTCCGATTCGCAGGGCGCCGTTCGCGGCTGGGACTTGAATCGCGAACCGAAATCGGAAAGTGGGTTCATGCTGAACTGGAAGATTCTCTCGATCTTCGGGATGGTTGTGTTCGCCTCGGCGGCGGGCGCGTTTCACTGGCTGACGGCTCCGCAGGAACTTCCGCAGGCGAATCAACACACAACCTTGCGGCCCGTGGCGCCTTCGTTGACGGTGACTTCCGACGACGCGATTCCCGCGGCGGATCGACCGGCGACGCCCATGGACGAATACCGGCTGCTCCTGGACCGTGCGGAAGACTATCTGCAGTCCACCGAAGGTTACACGGCGACCTTTATCCGCCAGGTCCGCAAGGACGGCGAACTGCTGGACCGCGAGCAGGTTGCGATCAAGATTCGTCACGACCCGTTCGCCGTCTACATGAAGTGGCAGGACGACGACGGGCAGGAGGCGTTGTATGCCGACGGTGAGAACGACGGCAAGGTGCTGGCCCGCCGTTCGCGCGGCTTCTTCCGGAACACGATCAAGCTCGATCCGACCAGCCGTATGGCGATGGAAGACTCGCGGTACCCGATCTACGAACTCGGCATGCTCGAACTCGTCAGAAACGCCAAAGAGGCCCTCTCCGCTTGTCCGGACATCGATGCAATCGGGTGCGAGGCAGAACCCGCCCAGTTCGACGGCCAGCCGACCCTCCGGTACACGATCACGTTCGATTCCCCCGAATTGCAGCCGGTTTACTCGAAGTGCGTGATCTATTTCACCATCGAGAATCCGATGCCGCTGCAGATCACGTCCGACGGCTGGAAGGAAGACGGCTCGCCGCAGGAGTTGATCGAGCACTATCACTATCAGAATGTGCAAATGAACCCCGGCTTCGCCCCTGACGAGTTCAAACCCGAGCACGAAGCCTACGCCTTCCGCAGATAGCACCGACTACAACATTCGCGAGGCTTTCTCGCATCCCCTCGTCCCCGAATGTCCGATTGGGAACGGGCGTCGCTGGGGTGAATCGATGACACCTCGGAATTCGGGCGTAACGACAGGTTTTTTGTAACCCTCCTGTAACACACTGCGCATCCGTCCGCTGCAAACTGTGGACAGACGCCAAGACAGGAGAATACCCATGAACTGGCTGCAGAAACTGGCATCGGCCGCGAATTCCGCTGACGGCTCCGCCGATCTTGAATCGGCGAAACAGATCTCCCGCGAATTCTTCGGGGCCGCCGCAGAAAAGTCCGGCGCCTGGAAGCGGAAGGCGACTCAGCGATTTGACGCCGCGGCTGAGAAACTCGCTCAGACCTGCAGCGAATGGACCGGCCGTGAGACTTCGGCCGCTGACGTGAAACGGGCGACGAAAATCGGAGCGGTGGTCGGCGCCGTCGTTGCCGCCGGGCCCGTCGTGGGGATGGCCATGCGACAGGCCAGAGCGAACGGCCTGCCCGCTGGCGGACAGCCTGGTCTCACGGGCGGAGCCTCGGAAGGCATACTCCCGTCCGTGGCGGCGACTGATCCGTCACAGGAATGGGAGCAGGACGACATCGCCTACGATCAGATGCAGTACGACAACCTGCAGGATCACCTCGCCCACCAGGACCAACTCCACGACGTGATCGACGATCAGATCTCGTACAACGCATCACTCGACTACGGCGGCGGCTCCTTCGATTAATGAGTCGCGCTCGCTCGTTTCTCAACTTCTATTTGCGAACACCGAAAGCGAATGCGTCCGAATGGAAGTTCCCGCACAAGCTGACGACGAGTGTCATAATTCCTCCACTGTAGCCGGGCTCACTGAGCCCGGGCCTTGCTACAACGCAGCCGACGGATCTGAGCTTAGATCGGGCTGCGGAGCATGCGGATAATCGACCGGCTGATACGCGATCTCGAGTTCCGGCGTCTCCAACCGCTCGCCGTCCTGCACGCGCGAGGTCAGCGCGCGGTCAAGAATGCCGCTGGTCAGCAGGGTCCGTTCCACCGGATAGCTCGGTTTCCCTGTGTGCACCATCCGTTCGATGGCCTTCAACAGGTACGCGAAGTGTGGAACGGCCGGCTCCCACCGCTCTTCAAACATCGTTGCCTGCAGTTCCTGCTTCCCCTTCACTTTGAGAGCGACGGAACCCCGACTCACGGTCGACAACATGAAGATCGCCCCCTGCAACCCGTCCCGGTAGCGGAACAGGAACAGCGTCGCGTGCGGATCGTCTCGGATTTCGCGATCGCCGATGCGGGGGACGACTTTCAGGGCCGCTTCAAACAGTTCGCGTGAAACCGTTCCTTCATCAACGGTCCGCCAGACGTCCGCTCCCTCCAGACACTGCACCGATTCGACTCCGCGCTCGGCATTCGCGCGTCGCTCCACGAGGCATTGGAAGGATTCCAGCGCATGGAAGCCGTAGATGTCGAGGCCGCTGTAACCGATCCCCACCGCCGCCTCGATTTCGCATCCCATCGGAACCTCAAGCTCCGGATTTCGATAGGTGAGCGGGAGCGACGACCCGGCCATGAACGGGACTTCCATCTGCACGGCGCGGTCATACATCCATTTCGCGTCTTCCCAGAGAGGCCCGGGGTGCTTGTCGCTGAACACCGGTACGACGCGGCCGTGCTTTTGAAAGACGTCCGTAATCTCTTCGAAGAAACGGCGGCGGGGATAGAGCGTCTGCCCCTTTTCGTTGACGGGGTAACTCCCGTGCTCGCCGATGCTGATGACGCCCTCGACCGGCACCGAATTCCCCCCGACCGTGACTGCCTCTTGAATCGATTCAAATATCGGCACGCCGTGCTTCTCGGCCATGCCGCGCGCCTGGTCGTTTTTCGGAAACTGCTCGACGTAAAGCGATTCCAGTCGCAGCGCCGGACCCGGTCCTCCGTCCTGCTCCCAGCCTTCCAATATCTTGCCGAGCAGAACATCAGCGTGGGATCCGGGAAACCACACGGTGGCGACCGCAGCCACCGGCTTGGGGGCCGGCGGCTGCGGTCCGTCGGCGAACAGCGCGTTGCGCAGGGGGCTCGCGGCCAAAGCCGCCGTCGTTCCGGCCAGCAGTTTTCGGCGGGAGATGGTGTGCTGCGCTGTCATGTCGGTTCTCCTTCACGCGTTCGCTTCCGTCTTTTCGGCCGTCCGCTCCCGTAACACACCCCAACCGATGTACACGGCCCAGAACAGGGCCGTTCCTCCTGCAAACAGGAACCGTGCCGACGTCGACAGGTGGCTCTGCCGCAGATAGCTCTCGATCACCGCCGCCGCGACGAGCATCAGTCCGATGCCGACTGCCGTCTTCGCCGCTTCATAACCGGCCAGACGAAGACTGTCGGCCCGCGACATTTCCCCCGGCCGGAGGACGGATCGCCCGAGCATCAGCCCGACGCCGCCACAGAGGATGATCGCGCCGATCTCGGTCACGCCGTGCGGCAACAGCCACGCCCAGACTTCCCACGTGATGCCCGCCTGATGGTGAATCGCGACAAACGCCCCCAGAATCATGCCGTTGTAAACCAGCAGTAAAACAGTCGGGACGCCGGCGAGCACGCCAGACGCCATCGACAACAGTCCGACTTTGAAATTGTGCTGAAACAGAAACGTCGCAAAGAAGAACTTCTCGCCGCCTCCCTCGTCGCGGCCATATCGCAGGAATTCCTCCAACTGCTCGCGTGTCGCGCCCGGCTGCCGGGGATCGCCCGGCATCGAGAGGGCGTAGGCGGCCATCGTGTCAGTGACCGCCAGGTGGTACGCGAGGAAACCGCCCGCGATGAACAGCACCAGCGCCAGTGCATGAAGCCGCAGATTCCGCGCGATGCACCGCGCAAATCCTTCGACAAAGAATTGCACCGTTCCCGCCAGAATCGAGCGCCGCGGCGGCAGGTAGATCAGGCTGTGGGCGGCCGCGGTCAGACCGTTCAGATAGTCGATCAGCCGGCGATCGGTCGTGCGCGTCGAGGCCCGCGCCAGATGAATCGTCGTCCGCCGATAGAGCACGTCCAACCGGCTCAAATCCTCTGCCGAGAAATCCCGCAGCGAACGCCGGCCGCGGCGTACCAGCCGCTCCAGTTCGTCCCAGTCCTGCTTGTTCCTCGAAACAAAACTGCTCATACTCGTCTGCGAACGTTCTTACGCCTCTCCGTGCAACTCACGTGTGAGACCTTGCCTTACTGCGAGAATGCGACCTCGTGCCCAAACTTCTCTTTAGGCACGGGCTTGGCAACTCCTGAGTGGCGTTCCAGAACAGAAGTTTGGGAACGAGAATCTCATTCCGTACGTTCCGTGGCTGCCGATTCGTAATCGTCTTCAATCGACAAACTGTGAGTCCGCCAGGTGTCCTCCGGGATTGAATTCGAAACCCCCGAAAACGTCGAGATCCGCTACCAGCCGGGCGGAGTGGGGCACCGTTTCGTTGCCTGGCTGATCGATCAGATTCTAGTGATCCTCGTCTCGATCTTCCTGTTCTTCGCGATTCTGATCGCCGGCATCTTTTTCGGGGCGATTCTCGACCAGGTGATGGACCGGGTCTCCAAGCTGTTCCGCGACTCGAACACCGACCCCCGCGCCGGGCAGCAGTTGGTGATGTACGCCGCCGGCTTCATCGCCCTTCTGCTCGGCCTGGGCAATATGTTGTACTTTATGGCGGCTGAACTTTTCATGCGGGGCCAGACGGTCGGCAAGCGAATGATCGAGATTCGCGTCGTCAAAGCCAATGGCTTCGCGCTCGATCCCGTCAGCATTCTCGTGCGGAATATTTTTCGCCTGATCGACAACTTCGCCCCGCTCTGGATTGTCCCGGTGCTCTCGAAAAAGGGGCAAAGGCTGGGTGACATGGTGGCAGGGACTATCGTCGTCGCCGACAAGCCGGCCCCGCTCTGCCGCGTTCGGGAAGAACTCGCCGACCGCGTCGCTGCTGATGCGAAATTCCGCTTTGATCATGCGACGCTCAAGCGTCTCCGTCCGTTCGACTTCGACACCGTCGAACAGGTTCTGGACCGCTGGGACGACGTGCCCCGCCCGCAGCTGGAGTCTCTCCTCGACCGGCTGATCGATCCACTCGCCCGCCGGCTGAAGGTCGACGCGCCGGCAGACTCCGACCGGCTTGCCTTTCTGGAAGACCTCATGGCGGCCGAATACCGCCGTCAGTCTCGCAGCCTCGCGTAAACGGCATGATCGCCGCTGTCGTCAACGTCCCGCGAGTTCGCCTTGGCCAGGTGACGCTCCCGTACAACTCAAAATGACATCTGACAAATGCGAATTGGCAAGTGAACGAGGTTGGGTGTCGCCACACACTCACATTTGTCAATTGTCAATGTGGATTTCTCATTGGCCGAACCGTTCGACGGATGGGCAACACAACAAAGGCACTCGCTCTACTCTTTTTCCCGCCCCCATTCCTTCGCCAGTTCCACCAGCACGTCGACAGATTGCTCCATCTCCTTCAGACTGGCCCACTCCAGCGGCGAATGCGGGTTGTGCTGCCCGCACGACAGGTTCGGGCAGGGCAAGCCCCGCTCGGTCATTAACGCTCCGTCCGTACCGCCGCGGATAATGTCCAGCTTCGGTTCCAAACCGGCCGCCCACACCGCCGCGACCGCTTTCTCGACCGCACGCGGTTCGCGTTCCAAACCGTCCCGCATGTTTCGATACTGTTTCCTGACGGCGACGTCGATCGTCGCACGGGGATGCTCCGTGCGCAACCGTTCGGCAATCGAGTCTAACAAGGCGGCGTACTCTCCCAGCCTCGCCGTCTCAAAGTCCCGCAGAATGATTCGCGCCGACGCCTCCGCCACGCCGCCTTCAATCACGTAGGGATGCAGGAACCCCTCGCGGCCCTCCGTCGTTTCAGGAGACAACTCGTCAGTCGGCAACTCGGTGATGAACCGGCTCAGAATCCGAATCGAGTTCACCATCCCTTTCGTCTTGCCTTCCGACGGATGTGAGTTCACACCCCGCACGGTGACGATCGCCAGGTCTGCGGAGAACGTTTCGCAGTCGACGACGCCGACGCCGCTCGAATCGAGCGTATAGCCGCACATGCCGCCGAGTTTCTCAAAGTCGAGGTTTTCAATGCCGCGGCCGATTTCTTCATCGACGGTGAAGCAGAGTCGTACCGGGCCGTGCGGGATGTCCCGGTTCAGCATCAATCGCGCGGCGGTCGTCATGATGACCGCGATGCCTGCCTTGTCGTCCCCACCCAGGAGCGTGGTGCCGTCGGTGGTGATGATTGTTGTCCCGACCAAGTTCTCCAGCGCCGGGTTGTCGGCGACTCGCAATACGAGGGAGTCGCCCTTCGGGAGCGGAATGTCGCCTCCCGGATAGTTTTCGTGGACAATGGGACTCACGTTCGTTCCCGAGTACTCCGGGGACGTATCGACGTGCGAATTCCACACGATCGTCGGTGCGTCGTGGGACACCGTCGCAGGGACGGTTGCCATCACAATCCCGTGCTCATCGCAGGAGACATCATCCAGACCGAGTTCGCGGCATTCCTTCGCCAGCAGCCGGCTCAAATCCAACTGCTTGGTCGTGCTCGGGGACGTCTCGCTCGTTTCGTCCGATTGTGTGTCGATCCGCACGTAGCGCAGAAACCGCTCCAGCAGGCCGTCCATGAGATGTGCTTCCGTTTTGCTTCAGGGGCGTGGGATGAACGCGGGGACGGCATCAGCCTAGCGGTTCTCTCAATCCACCGCCAATTCGTATGATGTCGTCTGCAAACCACTCACCACGCAGGGAGAGAAACACCGTGCAGATTCCGCAGACCGAGCGATTTCACCGGGCGCTGGCCGTGTTGTTCGGACTGTCGTTGCTGACAGCATCCGCAGCGGCCGATGATCGGCCCGCGGACGAGAAGGAAACGGAGATGCTGGCTGAGTTTGAACAGCAGTTGAAGAGACTGAATTCAGCGATCGAAGACGACCCGAACAACGTCGACCTCTACTCCCGTCGCGGCGACCTGCACTTCTTCCTCGCCCAGTATGATGAGGCGGTCGCCGACTACGATCGCATGGTGGAGTTGGAGCCGAAGCTCGACTCCTCTCATTGGCGCCGCGGGATCGCCTACTTCTACGCGGGGGATTACGAGCAGGCGGCCGGACAGTTCGAGCGGTACCATTCATTCGACAACGTCGACCGCGAGAACGGCATCTGGCGGTATCTGTCGCAGTTCGAAGCGTACGGCAAGGAGAAAGCCCGTGAGGGTCTGCTCAAGTACGAGAAGGACGACCGGGAGCCGTTCCCCGACGTCTACCGCCTCTTCGCCGGAACGATCACCGCCGACGAAATTCTGCAGCGCATCGCCGATGCGGACATCAGCGACCAGGAGCGGGAAAAGCGGCTGTTCTACGCCGAACTGTACATCGGCCTGGAACTGGCGGTCTCCGACGAACCGACGGAAGCGCGCCGCCACCTGGCAAGAGCCGCCGAGAACACCTGGCCGGAACCGGCCGGCTACGGACCGCGATACATGTGGCACGTCGCCCGCCTGCATCGGGATCTGATTGACAGGCAAGCGGACGACGAAGCACAGCGGCCAGTCGATGAATGACGGTCTGATCGCCGACCGATTCTCAGTATCCGGCTGCCTACTGGGGACGGCCGTCGGTGACGCCATCGGACTTCCCTACGAGAACCTCTCCCGCCGCCGCGCACAGAAACTTCTTGGCCCGCCGGACCGGCACCGTTTCTTCTTTCGTCGCGGCATGGTTTCCGACGACACCGAGCATGCCTGCCTCGTTGCGCAGTCCCTCATTGCCTCCGGCCTCGACGCCGGCGAATTCCAGCGGCAATTCGCACGACGACTCCGGCGTTGGCTCTGCGGAGTGCCCGCCGGAGTCGGCAAGGCGACGCTTTTCGCCGGTTTCCGGCTCTGTCTCGGCTTCTCTCCGGATCGCAGCGGCGTCTTCTCGGCAGGCAACGGGCCTGCGATGCGTTCGCCACTGCTCGGTCTCATCGCCCGCGACGAACGGCATCTGGCCGACCTCGTCCACGCTTCGACGCGCATCACGCATACCGATCCCAAGGCGGAATGGGCGGCGCACGCCGTCGCCCTCGCCGCGCGCGAAGCCGGACGCTCCGAGAATCCCGACGCCGGCCGCTATCTTCACACCGTGCGAGCTGCGATCGGTGAGAACGGAGAGGAACTCCTCGAACTGCTCCATGCCGCCGTCGACAGCGCGTCCCGGGGTCAGCCCACACCCGACTTCGCCGCAGCCCTTGGATTCCCGCAGCGCGTCACGGGTTATGCCCTGCATACTGTTCCGGTCGCCGTTCAGGCCTGGCTGCTCCATCCGCGCGACTTCTCACAAGCAGTGACCTCGGTGATTGAATGCGGCGGGGACGCTGACACAACTGCCGCGATCGTGGGAGGCATCGTCGGCGCTGCGGTTGGCGTGGAAGGGATTCCGAAGGCTTGGATCGACGGTCTCTTCGAGCATCCCCGCAGCGCGGCCTGGATGAACAGGCTCGCGGAGCAACTCGCACGTGTTGCTGAATCCGGAAACCCCGAACAGCCGATTCGCCTGCCGCTGCTTCCACTGCTCGTGAGAAATCTGCTCTTCCTCAGCATCGTTCTCACCCACGGATTCCGCCGCCTGCTGCCGCCGTACTGACAGAGTCTGCCGACTCAGTTGGCGGCGTCGCGCGACGACGCGCGATCGGACCCACAGCTAATCGAGTAGTCCGCCGATCTGTTCGTGCACGCGCTGGCTGTTGCGGATCACCAGCACTTTGAGCGGCTGGTAGTAGGTGATCGCTCCCCGCCCGCCGGCGTCCTGCCAGGATTGGGGTTCGATCGTGGCGGTGATCAGATCGATCAGTTCCTGCGCCTGCGCCCGCTCCGCCTGCAGAGACGCCGCTCCTCCGCCGAACGTCGACGCGGCGTCGCGTCGCGCCTGTGAGAGATTCCTGCGCTTCTCGCGCTGCGCTTGCCGATCGAGACGCAGCCGCTCACGGGAGAGGATTTCGCGCACGTCCTCCAGCCGGGCTTTTGTTCGCCGCCGCATTGAGACCAGTTCGGCTCCTGGGATTTCAATCTCGTCGTAGAGGGCGGTGTAGAGCACGATCAGATCGGGGGCGACGTCAAAGGGCTCAATTTCGCGTTTGCGGGCCGTGCGGAGCGTGATGTCGTCGAATGCGATGCGCAGTTGGTCCGTGGTCCACGGCGCGGCTGCGATCCCCTCCGCCGGCGATCCGGCTGCAACCGAAGGATCGATCAGAACGACGTAGAGGAGGAGATGCGCACACATGGAAAACTGCTTCGATCGGCCCACGCCCCAAGTCTATCAAACCCCGGCGAGACGATCACGCCTTTCGACCGCAGATCAATGATCCGCGTGCCGCACACTGACTACAACGCCAATTCACCCTTCACCGCAGCGAACTGCTCGACCGCGAACTCCAGATCCTCCCGCGAATGCGCGGCTGAAATCTGCGTCCGAATTCGCGCTCTGCCTTCGGGCACGACCGGGTACGAGAACCCGATCACATACACCCCCTTCTCCAGCAGCGCATCGGCCACGCGCGCCGCCAGCGACGCATCGTAGAGCATGATGGGCGTAATCGGGTGCATGCCCTCCAGCACATCGAAGCCGACCTTCGCGATCTCGCTTCGGAAGTACCGCGTGTTCTCCTCCAGCCGGTCGCGCAGTTCCGTCGACGACGTGAGAATCTCCAGCGCCTTGATTGAACCCGCCACGATGCACGGAGCAACCGTGTTGGAGAACAGGTACGGCCGGGACCTCTGCCGCAGCAATTCGATAATCTCCTTGCGGCCGGAGGTGTAGCCCCCGCTGGCCCCTCCGAGCGCCTTCCCCAGTGTCCCCGTGATGATGTCGACACGGTCCATCACGCCGTGATGCTCATGCGTGCCCCGCCCCTTGGCGCCGATGAAACCGACCGCGTGTGAATCGTCGACCATCACCAGTGCATCGTATTTCTCCGCCAGATCGCAGATTCCCGGCAGGTTGGCGAGATAGCCGTCCATCGAGAAAACCCCGTCCGTGGCGATCAGCCGATGCCGGGCAGAGGCGGCCTCTTGGAGTTTGGCTTCAAGGTCGTCCAGGTTGTTGTTGCGGTAACGGAAGCGTTGTGCTTTGCAGAGCCGGACGCCGTCGATGATGCTGGCGTGGTTGAGTTCATCGGAGATCACGGCGTCTTCGGGACCGAGCAGGGTCTCGAAGAGTCCGCCGTTGGCGTCGAAGCAACTGGTGTAGAGGATGGTGTCCTCCATCCCGAGGAATTCGGTCAGCCGCTGCTCCAGATCCTTGTGGATCTGCTGCGTCCCGCAGATGAACCGGACGGAGGCCATGCCGTAACCCCAGCGGTCGAGTGCGTCGTGGGCGGCCTGGATGACGTCAGGGTGCTCGGCCAGTCCGAGGTAGTTGTTGGCGCACATGTTGAGCACGGGTTGCTGGCCGCCGGCGACTTCGATCCGCGCGTCTTGCGGAGTCGTGATGATCCGCTCGGCTTTGTACAGGCCTGCTGAACGGATGTGCGCGAGTTGGTCGGTGAGGTGTTGCCTGAGGCTGCCGTACATTGATTGCTCGCTGTTCGCGACGAGAGGGATCACGCCAAGACGCGAAGGCGCGAAGGCTGATTGATCCGGGGGCATTGACGGAGCCTGACGACGGAATCGTCAAACTCCGCTGCGCCGTAGAGCACGCACGCCTGTCCCCCCATCAGCAGACAGCTCACGCCATTCGTCCGCATCGAAGAAAGGACTTTGCGTGTCGGGTTCGGGATCAAGACTGCCTCCCAGCGCCAGGTAAGTCGCCCACATCTGGTCCTGTGCGGCCCACCGTTCCTGCGGCATCATCCGATACCACTCCGCCCATTCGGCGGTCGTTACGTCTTCGGGTTCGATGCGGCGGGTCATAACGGGAATCACGGTTCAGGCCAGGTGGTTGAGTATCAGTCTCCGAACTCCGAGTGCGGCGCGTCAATACCACTGGTAGGCGTAGCGGTCGAAGGTCTCGCGGGCGGCGCCACGTCGGGTGGCGTCGGGGAATCGGGCGAGTTGGTTTCGTTGCCTGCCGAGTTGTTTGTGAAGCCGCTCATCGGCAAGTTGATACGAGGTCCAGTCGGTTCCCCCGTCCTTGCTCGTGTCGAGTTTCTCCAGCCGCTCGGAGAGCATGGCGCGGACGCCTTCCCGGATAACTGGATCATCCGTCTGCAGCAGGGGTGAGAGTGTGAGGAGGTTTTCGGCGTCACGCGAGTTCTTCCGGTTGATGGAGCACCAACGGCAGACAGTTGACGTAGTGATGGAAGTCGTCGTCTGTCGTAAAGACAGACCACCCGCGGCGAATGGCGACGGCGCACAGCAGGAAGCCGGTCGCGGTTCCCTGAACGCCCCGTTGCCGGCACACGTTGTTGCAACGTGCGGCCTCCTCGTAGTCCTCCTGGGAGAGGAGGACGTCGGAAAAGTGCTGCAAATGCTGACGAAGCGACTCAAATTGCGCCTCGGAACGGACGCCCGAGAGAATTTCCTGACGAACAGGTCCGATGATTTCGGCGCGACCGGTGCGGATCAGCTCTTCGAGATTAAAGACAATCCGTCGATCAGTTTGCCGAAGCTGCCGTTTACGGCGTCGCAGCGCCAGCGACCAGATGGGCGTGTCAACCAGGATGTTCATGGCGACCGCTTCCGCCGCCGCTCCGTCTTGTAGTTGTACTTCGGGTCGTAGTCGATCGTCCCGAACAACTCGAGAATCTCGAGTTGCTTGCGGCGCTGCACGTACTCCTTCAGTGCTGCGGTCACGGCCGCCTTCTTCGTCTTGTGCCGTCCGACACGGCGGGCGTCTTCGATCAAACTGTCGTCAATGGCAAGGTTTGTCGGCATGAGGGCGACCGTGATGTCACACATTAGGATGTGTGATTATCCACACAAGTTGTCGGACCCGTCAAGGCCGGTGTGGGCGTACACGGGATTCCGTACCGCTGCATACTTCGACACCACGCCCCCATGTTGAATCTCGACGAGAGGGCTGGGGCGTCGAGCGAAATCGGGAAAGCGGTCCCAGGAATTCACATGTCCATCCAATCCAGAATCACCTTGCCCGACTCTCCCGAGGTCATCGCCTCGAAGCCTCTCTCGAATTCACTCGCGGGCAGGCGGTGCGTAATCACGGGCGAAATGTCCAGTCCGCCCTGCAGCATCACAGTCATCTTGTACCAGGTCTCATACATCTCGCGGCCGTAGATGCCCTTGATCGTGAGCATGTTGAAGATGACGGTGTTCCAGTCGATCGCCAGTTCCTTGTCCGGGATGCCGAGCATGGCGATCTTGCCCCCGTGGCACATGTTCACCAGCATCTCCCGAAACGCCGATCCGTTGCCCGACATCTCCAGACCGACGTCAAAGCCCTCCTTCATGTCGAGTTCCTTCTGAATGTCGGTGATCTTCTCGCTCCGCACGTCGACCACCCTCGTCGCCCCCATCCGCTTCGCCAGGTCCAGCCGCCAGGGGTTCACGTCGGTCACCACGACGTAACGCGCTCCGGCGTACTGCGAGATTGCCGCCGCCATGCAGCCGATCGGTCCTGCCCCGGTAATCAACACGTCTTCGCCGAGAACGTCGAACGATAGTGCCGTGTGGACCGCGTTCCCGAACGGATCGAAAATCGCCGCCACGTCGGGATCGATGCCTTCCGCATGGCTCCAGACGTTGGTCTGCGGAATCGCGATGTATTCCGCGAAGGCCCCGGGACGGTTTACGCCGATCCCCTCGGTGTGCGCACACAGATGTCTCCTCCCGGCCAGACAGTTGCGGCAATGTCCGCATACCACGTGGCCCTCCCCGCTGACGACCTCTCCGGGAAAGAAGTCCTTGACGTTCGAGCCCACTTCGACGATCTCCCCCACGAATTCGTGGCCGACCGTCATCGGCACGGGAATCGTCTTCCGGGCCCAGTCGTCCCAGTTGTAGATGTGCAGATCGGTGCCGCAGATGCCCGTCTTGTGCACACGGATCAGGACGTCATTCACGCCCAGCTCGGGTTCCGGCACGTCGGCAAGCCACAAACCGCGTTCGGGGCGTTGTTTGACCAATGCTCGCATGGCAAGTTCTCGTTTCGAGGCGGGCGGAATCGCAAATATCCATTGTACTGCACGGTGCGTTCGGTATAGTAGAGGCTTGCATTCTACTATGCAAGAGGATTCGTCTACTATCCTGGACGAGAGGCTTGGCGGCGGACGATGAGCCGTCGACCCGCTTGTCCCTGTCCCAACCGACACCCGCCGCCATGTCGTCTTCCGGCGCCGATGATCCGTCTCAATCAGCCGCCGATCAACTCTGCCGGCGCGTCCGCGACCTGCGGTCTCAGAACCGGTGGTCCCTCGAACGGCTCTCCACCGCCTCCGGCGTCAGCCGCTCGATGCTCAGCCAGATCGAACGCGGACGCGCCAATCCCACGCTCGCCGTCACGCTCAAGATCGCCGAAGCGTTCGGCGTTTCGCTCGGTGAACTGGTCGGGGAGACCACCTCCCGCGCATCCAGCATCGAGGTCATCCGCGCCGACAATCCGGCCCATCACTACCGGTCCGACGAGCATTGCCGCATTCGCACGCTCTCGCCGCTCAACCTCGAAAAAGACGTGGAACTCTACGAGGTGCAACTGGCCCCGACCGGCCTGCTCAGCAGCGCCGCGCACTTTCAGGGGACGCGCGAATTCCTGACGGTGGAAAAAGGCCGCGTGGCTGTGCGGTCCGGCGACGAAGAGGCGCTACTGGGGCGCGGCGACTCAGCCACCTACGCCGCCGACGTCCCGCACGCCATTGAAAACGCCGGACGCGGTCAGGCCGTCGTCTTCCTCGTCGTCATTTACCGCTGAGCACGCTCATGTCCGTGTCGGAGCGGATTCGGCTCGGCCGGAGCCTCGCCCTCTCGAAACGCTCAGTTCCCTGGAACGGCCGATTACACCGTGAGCAACTGCCGGATCATCATGATGGCGGCCGGTCCCACGAGCACCACGAAGATGC
>ERZ869936.698-NODE-698-length-28921-cov-13.602543_pt1 | contig 28921 bp, 19 predicted proteins | sample MGYA00520876_ERZ869936 | MGnify/ENA primary metagenome ERZ869936 (study PRJEB32218, sample SAMN09650985) | biofilter metagenome | isolation source: enrty point of leading RO module | place: Saudi Arabia: Thuwal, RO plant located on Red Sea | collected 2016-02-17 ... | reverse complement strand
GGTCGCGGCGCCGGGCGGCCGTGCGGCTGGGCGGCGGGGCGGCTGGGCCGATCCCGGGTTCAGCTCCTCGCGGCGCTGGCGCCCACCGGCTCGGCGCGCTCACCGCTACCCACCCGGGAGCCGCGGTCGATCGACTTGTCGAGCCGATCGGTGGTCTCGTCGCGCAGTCTAGCGACCATTCGGCGCCAGTCGATGCCGATCTCGACGAGATCCGCGTCGAGGGCCTCGAGCATCGGTGGCACGTGGTCGAGCACGCGCTCGAGCTTGCGGTGCAGGAAGTCGGAAGCCTGGTCGCCCTCGTCGACTCCACGGCGGTAGGTGTCGGCGAAACGCTGCTCGAGGTAGAGGTGGTTGAACGCCAGGTGGCGCGCCTCGTCCTCGAGGATCCCGGCGGCGATGTCGCTGAGCACCGGGTCGACGTCGGCGTCGCGGAACTCGATCATCACCAGCTTCGCCAGCACCTCGCTGACCAGCACGCCCGAGAGCCACTCGGCGGTGTCCTTGGCGGTGATCTGGCTCTGGAAGAGGTAGCCGGCGGGGAAGCGGCGGATGGAGAGCGGCTCCTGCTCGATGCGCTGGTAGTAGCGCGCGAACAGCTCGGTGTGCCGGGCCTCGTCGACCGCCCAGGTGGTCAGGTAGAGCTGCGCCGGCACCTCGGAGTTGTGGCCGGCCTGCGGGATCTGGGCGGAGACCGAGTAGAGGGCGCTCTGCTCGCCCATCAGCACCGGGGTGAGCAGTCGCGCCAGACTCTGCTTGAGGCGCCGGGTGCGGGCCCGCACCGGCTGCTCCCAGCGGATGTCCTCCGCCGACCACTGCGACCGCAGAGCCTTGTGCCAGAGCTTCATCTGGCGTGTGTTGCCGAGGTCGGGAAGGACCTTGTAGATGTTCACCGGCAGTGATGTTAGCGGACCCTCCCACGGTCGGCGAAGAGCCGCGCCGTGCGCCGCGCCACCACCGTCGGCCACACCAGCGCGGCGACCAGAGGACGCACCAGCGTGGCGCGCAGGGCGCAGGCGGAGGCCATCCGCCAGAGGCCATCCGACCAGCGCCGGCAGCGCACCTGATCGGCCAGCAGCACGAAGAGATCGAGCAGGAACGGCGCCAGGATCAGGGCCGCCGCCGCCGCCGTCGCCAGCGCCTCGAGCTCGCTCCATGCCGCCGCGACGTCCGTCGCCGAAACGCAGAGCACCCCGGCGACGATCAGCACCAGCCAGGTGACGGTCTCGAGCAGCGGCTGGAAGCGGTCGGTGAGCGTCAGCAAGACCAGCGGCCCGGCGGCGCGGGCGCCCTCGGCGTGCAGGGCACGCGGCAGCCGCCGGCACAGCAGGTCGACCTCGTCGGCGACCAGCTCGCGGAAGCTCCTCGCCCGGCGCCTCCGGACGTCGGTGTCGACGAGGGTCAACGAGCGCCTGGGAGCCCCGTCCGTTCCGCCCCGGCGCAGGCGTCGCTCGAGGCCCGCCAGCGCGTCGGCCTGCCGGTGGTCGAGGCCCTTCGCGTCCACCAGCGCCTGACGGCGCCACAACACCACGCCGGCCAGCGGGTCGTCGGCGAGCGGGCCGAGGCTCGGTGCACTGGTCCGCAACCGGCAGAGAGTGGCGAGGTCGGCGCACAGATCGGTCCACTCCGCCGCCGCCGTGGGGGGCGGCGTGAAGCTCGCCGCGGCGACACACGCCACGTCGTCGCGCGAGAGGATGGCCTTGCCGAGCCGCAGCAGCAGCGCCGAGTGCACCTCGCTGCCGGCAGGGCACCAGAGCAGCGTCGGGTAGCGCGCCGCGTTGGCGCCGACGTTGAGCGCCGCGGGCTGCCACGGGGCGTCGCCGGCGATCCCGATCAGCCGCACCCGCTCGTCGCCGCGCGCCTCCGCCTCCCACATCACCTCAGGGGCCTGCAGTCGCGACTCGAAGCTCGGCCGCAGGGCACGCTCTCCGAAACTCCTGCCAGCTCCGTCGAGGGGCAGATCGGCCGGCGCCTCGACGTCGGTGACCACGAGGAGCTCGAACGGCGGCGCCTCGATCCGCTCCACCATGCCGAGAGTGGCCGTGAGCTGCGAGCCGGGATCGCCGCCGGCGAAGGGCACCACGATGGAGACCGGGCGCACGCCGCCGGCGACGCCGTGGATCGGCGGCGCCGCCTCGATCTCCACACCCAGCACCTCGGCCGGCGCTCCCCAACCGAGCTCGGACGCCGCGATGGCGGAGAAGACGCCGAGCAGCTGCAGGCATCGCCAGCCGATCAGGACGGCGACCGCCCAGGCGAGGATCTCGACAGCAACTGGGAACACGGCGCCCTACGAGCTCAGTGCACGGTCCAGCGCACGCTGTCCTCGCCGCTACCGCCGGCGCCGGCGCTCGCGGAGTCGCCGCGGGCAGCGCCCCAGGCCAGCAGCGCCTGCTCGCGCTCGTTTCCGGCCGCCCCCCGGTCGACGGGGCTGTCGGCCGCGAGCGCGGCGTCACCGGTGGCGAGGGCGGTCGACGACAAGGTGCGGGCGGCGTTGTGCCGCACCCACCAGCTGGGATCGGCGAGGCAGGAGACCAGACGCTCGACGGTGCCCGCGTGCAGCGGCCCCAGGCCGTCGAGGGTGCCGGCGGCTGCGCTGCGCACGAACCACACCGGATCTTCGAGCGCCGCGGCGATGCGCTCCTGGGAGCCCGGCCCTCCGAGCCGTCCCAGCAGACGTGCGGCCGAGGCGCGCAGCTCCGGATCCTCGGAGTCGAGCAGCTCGATGGCGAGGTCGGCGGCGGCGGCGTAGTGCACGTCGCCGAGCGCCTCGAGGACCAGCTTGCGGTGGCGGTTGCCCACCTCGCGCCGCTGCACCCAGTCGAGCAGCTCCTCGGGGGCGGTGCGGCCGATGCGCGCCAGGAAGGTGGCGCCCCAGCCCTGCGGATCGCGCTCGTCCTGGGCGAAGGAGTCGAGCGCCGCCCGCCGACCCGCCTGGCTGGGCAGCTCGGCGAGCGCCGAGCGCACGAAGCGGCGGGTCACCGGATCGGGGTGGGCCAGCATGCGGCGCAGGAAGAGCGCGGCGCTGCTGCCGCCGCAGCGGCCCAGCACGTCGATCGCCGAGAGCCGCCGGCGCCGGCTCCAGGAGCTCGCCCGTCGACGCAGTCTCGCCTGCTCGCCGAGCACCTCGAGAGCGTCGTCGATCGCCCGGCCCGCCTTGCCGCCGAGCTCGCGCCGCGCCTCGTGCAGCACTCGGCTGACCAGCTCGAAACCGTACTCCCCGGCCGTTTCCACCGCAGCCAGGCCGAGGCGGTCGGGGTCGAAGAAGCAGGGCGCGAGCTGCGCCAGCACCCGCCATCGTGCCCGCTGGCGGCGCACCTCGCGCCATCGGCGCAGCACCAGCAGCGCGATCAGCGCCAGACAGGCGATTGCCGTCAGCCCGATGAGCAGCGACGCCGCCTGCAGCACCAGGTCGGGCCCCGGCACCGGCAGCCTGGCGCGACCCGTCACGGCAACCTCCCGAGCGGGTCGGGGGCGGCGAGCCGGCCCTCCGCCGCCTGGCCCGGTTCGCCGGCGCGGCGATCCGGACGCGGTCGGCGCACGGCGTTCAGTCGCGGCGCCAGCAGGGCCGCGATCTCGGCCGCGGCGGCATCGAGGTCGAGCGGCAGCAGGAGCACCAGATCGGCGTCGGCCGGCACCTCGCCCGAGGCGCCGCCGCGCCGCGCCCGGTGTCCCGCCGGCGCCAGGAGGATGCGCACCGACTCCGCGGCCGCCGGATCGGGACGCGCTCCAGCGTGCCGCGGGCAGGCGGTCGAGAGATCGATCACGGTCAGCGCGATGCCGGCCGGCGTGCCTTCGCCGCCGCGGCCGCCGCACTGCAGCACGTCCGCGTCGACGAGGCGCTCGAAGAGTCCACGTAGCGCCAGGGCACGGATCTCACACGCGGTGCAGACGAGGACCCGCATCCCGGCGCGCCCCGATCCGGCAGACAGCGGATCCAGGAGCGGCCGTGCGTCCTCGTCGCCTGGACCGCTTCGGCGCACTCGGCTCATGTCTGGGCAGCCGTCGCAAGAAGAGGGCCAGGCGGCGGCGGATCGAGAGGGATCACCCGCGGTGGGGGTGCGGAATAGATCCGGCCAGGATCTGTTAAGCGTACTGTCAGATCGAAGATTGAGCGCTCAATGCTCAGTCTTCTTTCCGCCGTCAAGACGACTTCGCTCATCGCAGAGATAGGAAACCCGATGCCCCAGTCCTCCATCCGCCAGCTCCCGGTCCTCGCGCTCAGGCAGCTCGTGCTGTTCCCGGGCACCACCCTGCCGATCGCCGCTGGCCGCCCGAAGACGCTGCGCGCCATCGAACGCGCCCTGGAGGCCGAGGAGAAGCTGATCTTCACCACCCTGCAGCGCCGCGACAGCGACGAGGTGGACGCCGGCAACCTCTTCACCTTCGGCACCATCGCCCGCATCGATCAGGTGCAGCGCTCGCTGGGCGGTACCCAGATGCTGATCACCGGCGTCCAGCGCGCCATCGCGCTGCGCATCGACGAGCGCGAGAGCGACAAGGGCAGCTGGCTGGTCGCCAGCGTCTCGCCCGCCGAGGAGCTGCAGCCGCAGACCGAGGACGACCTCGCCTTCACCGCCCTGTCGCGCGAGGTGCGCAGCCGCGCGTCCGAGCTGGGCCAGAAGACCGGTCTGCCGCGCGAGGTCACCGAAAAGGTGCTGCAGAGCGTCGAGTCGGACGGCCGGCTCGCCGATCTGGTCGCCGGCTACCTCGACATCTCGTCGGAGGACCGCCAGACCCTGCTCGAGACCCTGTCGGTCGAGGAGCGGCTGCGCCGGGTTCTCAACCACGTCGAGCGCCAGATCGCGGTCGCCGACGCCCAGGCGGAGATCAAGTCGCAGGTCGAGGAGGAGATCACCGACCGCCAGCGCGAGATCTACCTGCGCGAGCAGATGCGCGCCATCCAGAAGGAGCTCGGAGAGGACGACGGCAACGAGCTGCAGGACCTGCGCGAGAAGATCGAGGCGCTCGAGCTGCCGGAGGCGGTCGCCAAGGAGGTGCACCGCGAGCTGTCACGGCTGGAGCGCATGGGACCCCAGGCGATGGAGGCCCAGGTGGTGCGCAATTTCCTCGAGACGGTGCTCGAGCTGCCGTGGAACGAGCGCTCGCTCGACCAGCTCGACATCGATCGCGCCGAGCGCATCCTCGACCAGGACCACTACGGGCTCGAGGAGATCAAGGACCGCATCCTCGAGTTCCTCGCCGTGCGCCAGCTGCAGCAGCGCGAGCAGCCGGCCGAGAGCACGAGCACGACCGACGACGGGGCCGAGGTGGAAGCCGAAGGCACCAGCGAGGAGAAGGGCGACGAGCCGGCGCCAGCGTCGATGCACCAGGCCCGCAAGACCAGCCCGATCCTCCTCTTCGTCGGCCCCCCGGGCGTCGGCAAGACCTCCCTGGCGCAGTCGATCGCCCGCTCGATGGGCAGGGAGTACGTGCGCATCGCCCTCGGCGGCGTGCGTGACGAGGCCGACATCCGCGGCCACCGCAGGACCTACGTGGCGGCACTGCCGGGGCGGATCATCCAGGGCCTCAAGCAGGCCGGCACCAAGAACCCGGTGTTCCTGCTCGACGAGGTCGACAAGCTCGGCCAGTCGTTCCAGGGCGATCCCGCCTCGGCGCTGCTCGAGGTGCTCGACCCGGCCCAGAACCACACCTTCACCGACCACTACCTCGGCGTCCCCTTCGATCTCTCGGAGGTGCTCTTCATCGCCACCGCCAACCTGCTGCAGGGCATCCCCGCGCCGCTGCTCGACCGCATGGAGGTGGTGCAGTTCTCCGGCTACACCGAGAACGAGAAGCTGCACATCGCCAGGCAGTACCTGGTGCCGCGGCAGATCGAGGCCGGCGGACTGCGCGGCGGCGAGCTCGAGATCGAGGACGCGGCGCTCTCCGAGGTGATCACCAACTACACCCGCGAGGCCGGGGTGCGCCAGCTCGACCGCGAGATCGGGCGGCTGGTGCGCAAGATGGCGCGCCGCATCGCCGCGGCGACCGAAGGCGAGTCCGCGGTGGTCATCGGGCCGGACCGCGTCGACGAGCTGCTCGGACGACCGAAGACGCGGCCCGAGCGCGCCTTCACCGAGGATCAGGTCGGCATCTCGACCGGCATGTACTACACCCCGGTCGGCGGCGACATCATGTTCGTCGAGGCCTCGACCATGCAGGGCAAGGGCAACCTGGTGCTCACCGGCCAGCTCGGCGAGGTCATGCAGGAGTCGGCGCGTGCCGCCTGGACCTATGCGCGCTCCCACTCCGTCGGCCTGCGCATCCCCGCCGACCACTTCGAGAAGACCGACCTGCACCTGCACGTGCCGGCCGGCGCGGTGCCCAAGGACGGTCCGTCGGCCGGCATCACCATGGCCACGGCGGTGGTCTCGGCGCTCTCCGGGCGACCGGTGCGTCACGACATCGCGATGACCGGCGAGATCACGCTCTCCGGCCGCGTGCTGCCGATCGGCGGGGTCAAGGAGAAGGTGCTCGGCGCGGTGCGGGCCGGGATCGGCGCCTTCGTGCTGCCGGCCGAGAACCGGCGCGACCTCGAGGACCTCACCGACGAGGTGCGCGGCAAGATCGAGGTGCACTTCGTCGAGGAGCTCGGTGAGGTGCTCGCCCTGGCGCTGCGCGACGCCTCGTACGAGGACGGCAGGCTGCTGTTCAAGGGCGACGATCCGGTCGACGTGCAGCCTCTCTCGAGCACCGCGCTGCACTGATCGGACCTTTGGGGGCTCAGACCGGCGGCCGATCGCGGGGCCACGGGACCGGTCTGTTCGAGCCGGCGGGCTAGACTCGCCGGCATGCCCGAAGACCAGTGTCACGAACCCGGCGGCGCGGCGCCTGCGCTCGCCGCCGCGGTGCTCGACTCGCCCTACCTGGTGCCGTTCGACGGCAGCTTCACGCTCGCCGACCATGCCACCGCACCAGACGACTCCGAGACCGCCGGGCGCAAGCGGCTGAAGAAAGAGCTCGAGGAGATGGTGCGCCGCATCGCCGATCTCCAGCGGGTGCTCTACGCCGACGACCGCTACGCCGTGCTGCTGGTCTTCCAGGCGATGGACGCGGCGGGCAAGGACGGCACCATCCGCAAGGTGCTCAGCGGCGTCAACCCGGCCGGCTGCCACGTCAAGTCGTTCAAGCAGCCGAACGCCAAGGAGCTCGACCACGACTTCCTCTGGCGCACCACCGGACTGCTCCCCGAGCGCGGCCAGATCGGGGTGTTCAACCGCAGCTACTACGAAGAGGTGCTCATCGTCAGGGTGCACCCGGAGCTGCTGGTGCACCAGAAGCTCCCCCACCTCCCGGAAGGCGACGAGCTGGCCCAGTTCTGGGACCAGCGGCTGGAATCGATCCGCTGCCACGAGCGCCACCTCGCCCGCTGCGGCACGGTGGTGCTCAAGTTCTGGCTCAACGTCTCGCTCGAGGAGCAGAGGCGCCGCTTCCTCTCACGGCTCGACGAGCCCGAGAAGCACTGGAAGTTCTCGGTGCGCGACGTCGAGGAGCGCCAGCACTGGCCGGCCTACATGCACGCCTACGAGCAGGCCCTGCGGCACACCTCGCGGCCGTGGGCGCCGTGGTTTGCCATCCCCGCCGACGACAAGCGGTTCATGCGCCGCGAGGTCGCCCGCATCGTGCTCGCGACGCTCGAGTCCCTCGACGTCTCCTATCCCGTCGTCGCCCCGGAGACGCGGATGCGCCACGAGGAGATGCGGCAGCTGCTCGAAGACGACTTCGACGACGGCGGCTCAGGGGCCTAGGAGCGCTCTTCGACCCAGTGCAGGAAGGCCTCGCCGCCCTCGACGTGCACGTCGTGGCCGACGCCGGGCAGGAAGTCGAGGGTGGCCTCGGGGAACGGAACGCGCAGCGCCGCCAGGTCGGCCGCCCTCAGATAGTCGCTCTCCCCGCCGCCGAGGAAGTGCACGGGGCCGGTCCAGCGGTCGCCCGGCCGCAGCGGCGAGGCGCCGATGCTGTCGAAGTCGCCGGCCAGCTCGTCGAGCCCCAGCTGCCAGCGGAACGCGCCCTCGCCCGGATCGTCCGTGCCGCGGCGCACCAGGTTGGTGAGCAGGAACAGCAGCGTGGCGCGGTCGGCGACCCGCTCACCGAGCCAGCGCTCGGCGTCGCCGCGGGTCTCGATCTCACCCAGCGGCAGCGCACGCATCGCGTCGAGCAGTGCCCGTTCGGGGCGGTTGGCGCGGATGCCGATGTCGAGCACGTAGAGCCGGCTCACCGGATGCAGCTGGCGGCAGACCGTCGCCATCGCCACCTTGCCGCCCATGCTGTGACCCATCAGCTCGATCGGCCCGACGTCCAGGGCGCCCAGCGTCTGGGCCACGGCGGCGGCCTGTGCAGCGTAGGAGCAGTCGGCGGAGTGCGGCGAGGCGCCGTGATTCGGCAGGTCGAGGGCGATCACTCGCCGGCGCTCGCCGAGCCGCCGGCCGACGCCGCGCCAGTTGCGCGCCGAGCCGAACAGGCCGTGCAGCACCACCAGCGGCGGCGCCGCGCTCATGTCCTGGGGCGCTCCGAGGAGATGGTGGGCGAGCATCGCTACTCCAGCGTACCCAGAAGCCGCTCGCAACGCCGCGCCGCCAGCAGCCCGGGGAGACCGGTGACGTAGCCGCCCGGATGGGCCGCGGCGCCGCAGAAGTCGAGCCCGTCGATCGAGGTCGGCCAGCCGCCACGCCCGGCCAACGAGCCGCCGTCCTGCAGCCGACCACCTCCCCAGTGGGCCAGCGGGCGCAGCGCGAACATCTGCTCGGGCACCATCGCCGCATGGAATCCGTCGCCGGCGCCGCCGAGGCGCTGGCTCCACAGCGAGGGGCAACGACGGTGCTGGCGCAGCTCGTGTACGGGACTCTCGCTGCCCAGCGCGACGCCGACCCTGTCGGTGGCGAAGGCGACGAAACGCTCGACGTCAGCGGCGCCGTGGCCCGCACCCAGGCCGTGGGCGTGCACCACGCAGCGCAGGCCGCGCGGTCCGGCCAGCGGCACGATCTCGAGCCACGGCTCCTCGGCGCTGCGTCCGCGGCGGACCGCCGCCGCGGCGCGCTCGATCCGTCGCCGGTCGGCGCCGGCGAAGAGCCGCAGGCCGAGCAGCTCGCGATGGGCATCGGGATCGGCCTCGGGGAGATCGAACACCGCACGCACCACCGTCGCCGGACGCCGCAGCGCTTGCACCGCCCGCACCTCGTCGACCCGCAGCCGCTCGGCGCCGACCAGATCGACCAGCGTCGTCCAGGCGTCGACCCCGCTGAGCACCCGGCGCGCCTCGACCCGCAGCGTCTCGCCGCCGCGCTCGCAGAGCAGCCCGGTGGCCCGTCCCGCCTCGACCACGATGCGGCGCACCGGCGCCTCCAGGTGCAGCTCGCCGCCCGCAGCGCCCAGGCTGCGCTGCAGGGCCTCGCCGAGACCCCGCGCCGAGACCGCCGGGCGCACACCGCCGAGGGCGACCCGCGGCCGGGCGCCGGCGAGCTGCAGCAGGAGCTGCAGTCCGGTTCCCTGCTGGTGCGGCTCGGCGGCGGTCCAGGAGCAGCCGACGGCGCAGGCAGCCGTCGCCGGAGCGCCCTCGCCGAGGATCTCCACCGCCAGCTCCTCGGCCGATCCCGAGAGCGCCCGCACCAGATCGGGCGATCGGATCAGCGCTCCGAGCAGCCGCGGCGACGGGTCGGCGGCGAGCAGCTCCTCGAGTTGGGCGCGCAGCGCGTCGAGGCGACGCAGTCCCGAAAGCACCGCGGCGTGTTCGCTGCGCGGTCTGCCCTCGAGCAGCCGGTCGCTGTCGCTCCACAGCACGCCGCTGGCGACGCCGCCCTCCAGGCAACCGCCGAGCGCCGGCAGCGGCGCAAGCTCGAGCCCGTGCCGCTCCAGCTCGAGCGCTTCGACGACCTCTGCGCGCAGCAGGCCGAAATCGACCGCGGCCTCGCCGGACAGCTCGCCGCAGGCGGCGTAACCACCGGGCCGCTCCGCGGCTTCGAACGCGGCGACGCGCAGGCCCGTGCGGGCCAGCGCCGCGGCGGCGACGAGGGCGTTGTGACCGCCGCCGACGACGGCGACGTCGCACTGCAGCCGCTCGCTCACCGCTCCTCCTCCGCGGTGCTCGCGGCCTCCCGGGCGGCGCGCAGATCGTCGGCCAGCCGCAGCGCCGCGAAGCGCCCGGGAGCGCCGGAGATGCCGCCGCCGGGATGGCAGCCGGAGCCGCACAGGTAGTAGCCCGGCAGCTGGGTGCGGAACTCGGAGGCGCCCGGCAGCGGCCGGTTGAGGAAGAGCTGCGACAGCCGCAACTCGCCGTGGAAGATGTTGCCGCCGGCGATGCCGACCCGCGACTCGATGTCGGCGGGGGTCAGCACCTGGCGGCGCACCACCGACTCGCCGATACCGGGGGCGTACTCCTCGAGCGCCGCCATCACGGCGTCGCCGACCTCGTCGCGCAGGGCGTCGCTCCACTCCCCCTCGGCCAGGCGGCGCGGTACGTACTGGACGAAGCAGGACACCACCGCGGCGCCGGGTGGGGCCATGCCGGGATCGATCTCCGACGGCACCACCAAGTCGATGAACGGCCGCGACGACGGACGTCCGGCACGGGCCTCGTCGTACGCCTGCTCGACGTAGTCGACCGACGGAGCGATGCTGATCCCGCCGGCGAGGTGGGCGCCCCGGCCGGGTCGGCAGGCGAAGCTGGGCGGCCTAGACAACGCCAGGTTGACCTTCGCCGAGCAGCCGTCACTGCGCCACGACTCCAGGCGCCTGCGCTCGACCTCGCCGAGCCAGGGCCCGGCGCCGTCGCCGGGCAGGCGCAGCAGGCTGGTGCGTGGATCGAGGCTGCTGGAGACAGCGGCGGCACGGATCTCCTCGCCGCCGCGCAGCCGCACCCCCTCGACGCCCCGCTCACCGATCAGCAGCCCCTCCACCGGCGCATCGGTGCGGATGGTGGCACCGGCCTCCCTCGCGGCGCGGGCGAGCACCTGGGCCACCTCGCCGGTGCCGCCGGGCTGGAAGCCCCAGGCGCGGTAGACGCCGTCGACCTCACCCATGTAGTGGTGCAACAGCACGTAGGCCGAGCCGGGGGAACGCGGCGAGACGAAGGAGCCGATGATCGAGCTGGTCGACAGCGCCGCGATCAGCGCGTCGGTCTCGAACCACTGGGCGAGGAAGTCGGCGGCGCTCATGGTGAACATCTGCACCAGCGACACCAGCTGCGGCGTCGGCAGGTCGAGCAGCTCGGCGCCGAGCAGCGACAGCGCGTCGGCGACCTGGTCCTCCGACCCCGCGTCCGAGGCCGGAGCGGCGAGCTCGCGCGCCAGCTCGGGCGACGCCAGCGTCTCCTGCAGCCGGTGCGCCGCCCGCGCCACCTGGGTCATGCGCAGCTTGTAGTCGAAGTAGGCCTCGGCATCTCGCTTCGAGTGGCGTGCGAGATTGCGGTAGGTGCGGCCGCGATCGGCCTCGCGGTAGATCTCGTCGCCGTCGGGCAGCGGGTTCAGGGTGCTGTCGAGCGGCACCAGGCGCAGGCCGTGACGCACCAGGTCGAGCTCGTGGATCACCTCGGGGCGCAGCAGGCTGACCAGGTAGGAGAAGGTGCTGAACAGGAAGCCGGGCTCGACCTCGTCGGTGGCGGTGGCGCCGCCGATGCGCTCCGCCGCCTCGACCACCTCGACGTCGAGACCGGCCTTGGCCAGATAGGCGGCGTGGGTCAGGCCGTTGTGGCCCGCCCCGATCACCACGACGTCGCGCCTGCGGCTCATCGGCGGGCTCCCGCCGGTCGATCGAAGCGCTGCCGTTTCTGGGGCGGGTCGTAGTGCGGCAGGGCGCACAGGCGGGCGGTGGCGGGGATCCGCTCACGCTCGATGTCGAGCCAGACTTCGACCCGCCTGCCGGCCAGCGCCGACGCGTCGACAGGGCCGTCGCCGTCGTCGTCGGCGAGCGCGTCGAGCTGCACCGAGGCGATGCCGATCTGGCGCTTGAGCAGCGGCGAGAAGCACTGCGAGGTGATCTGACCCACCTGGCGTCCGCCGCGCCGCAGCGGCACCGGACGACGGTCGGGCACGCCGCCGACGGTCAGCGGGCGCACGCCGCGCGGCCGGTGCAGTCGCTCGAGCTCCGACCAGTCGATCTCGACCCCACACACCGTCCAGTTGCGCGGCCGCCGCTCGAGCGCCGCGCGGCCGACGAAGTCGTTGCCGTCGTTCAGCTGCACCGCCCAGCCGAGGCCGAGATCGAACGGGGTCGACTTGCGCGACTCGGTGAGTGCGTGGTCAGCCGAGAAGTAGTCGACGTCGAGCAGCACCAGGCCGGCCTCGATGCGGGTCGCGTCGAGTGCCTGCAGGCCGGCCGGGAGCATCGCGTGGTCGGCGCCGGCCCGGCAGAGGTCGTCCCACAGCTCGAGGGCGCGCCGGCTGTCGACCCAGAGCTCGTAGCCGAGGTCGCCGGTGTAGCCGGTGCGGGTGATGCCCAGCTCGCCGCCGCGCCAGTCGAGCCGGGCGCCGCGGAAGAAGCCGAGGTCGGCGAGCGAGGTCTCCAGCGCCTGCTCGAGGATCGCCCGCGAGCGCGGGCCCTGCAGCGCCAGCGCCGCGATCTGGCGCGACACCTCCTGCACCTCGACCCCGGCGATGCCGAACGAGCAGTCCTCGAACCAGCGCAGGCAGGGCTCGGCGGCACTGATGCGGAAGTGGTCCTCGGCGAGGCGCCAGAGGTTGCCGTCCTGCAGCACGTCGCCCTGGTCGTCGCACCAGCAGCCGTACATCACCTGGCCGACCCGGCAGCGCGCCACGTCGCGGGTGAGCAGGCGCTGCGCCAACGCCGCGGCGCCCTCACCCACGAAGTCGTACTTGTAGAGCGCCGAGACGTCGAAGAGCCCGGCGGAGCCGCGCACCGCCCAGTACTCGCGATGGTGCGAGCGCTCGTAGCTGGCCGGCATCGCGAAGCCCGACCAGTCGGTCCAGCTCGTGCTCTGGTTGGCGAGCACCTGACGCGGGTGCAGCGGCGACGGCTCGGGCCACGAGCCGGGCCGGGCGTGGAGCGAGCGCGCTCCCCACTCGGCGAGCGCCGGGCCGGCGGCGTAGAGGATCCCGCGACGCTCCACCAGGCGGCGGCTCTCGAGCGCCGCCAGCAGCCGGTGCGCGGTCGGCCGGGCGAGCCCTTCGCCGTCGGCGATCTCGGCCAGGGTGCCGGGCCCCGATCGCAGCCGCTCGAGCAGCGTCAGGGCGCGCTGGACCGCCTGCGTGCCCTCCGGCGGCCGGCGCCCGGGCTGCGTCTCTGGGTCGCCGCTCTGCGTGCTCAAGAAGTCTCCTCGGCCGGCGCGCTCCGTAGCGTCCGGGACCGGCGCCCCACGGACCGCAAGGGGCGCAAGATACCATGCCGCGATGTCCCCGAGAGCCGGCGCCAGAGCGCCTCACGGCGATGGCGACGCCCCCACGCGAGACGGCATCGCGGCGGCCGTCGCGGTGATCGCCGTGCTCGTGGCGGCGGCGTTCTGGCCTGCCCTGCAAGCGGGATTCCTCGACTGGGACGACCAGCTGACGGTGGTCGACAACCCGAAGCTGGCGGCGCCGCCGGGCGAGCTGGTCGGCTGGGCCTTCGGCACCTTCTTCATGGGCCACTACCAGCCGCTGAGCTGGCTGAGCCTGGCGCTCGACCGGGCCATCTGGGGCCTGGACCCGCTCGGCTTCCACCTCACCAACCTGCTGCTGCATCTGGTCAACAGCCTGCTGGTCCTCGCCCTCGTGCTCGCCGTCCTGGAGCGCATCGGCGCCGCCCTGCAGCCTCGGCCACGCCTGCTGCTGGCGACGGCGGCGACGTTGTTCTGGGCGGTGCACCCGCTGCGCGTCGAGTCGGTGGTCTGGGTCACCGAACGCCGTGACGTGCTGTCGGCGGCGCTGCTGCTCGCCGCGACCTGGGTGTATCTGCGGGCGGCTGCCCGAGCCGGTCGAGGTGCGATCCCGGTGCTCTCCCCGGCGGGTTCGGCGATCGCGGTGCTGTTCGCCGCCAGCCTGCTGGCCAAGGCCGGCGGCGTGGTCTTCGTCCCCGCCCTGCTGCTGCTCGACCTGCTGCTGCGGCGGGTCGAGCGGCACGACGTCGCGGCGTGGCGGCCTCTGGTGGTGGAGAAGCTGCCCCTGCTGGCGCTGTCGGCGGTGGCGGTGGGGCTGGCGCCGCTGGCCCAGGACGCCACCGCGGCGATGGTGCCGTGGAGCGTGCACCCGCTCGCCGACCGGCTGCTGGTGATGATCTTCGGCACCTGCTACTACCTGCTGCGACCGTGGTTCACCTGGCCGCTGTCGCCGCTCTACGAGCTGCCGGTGCCGATCGGGCCGGAGCGCCCTCTCTTCCTCGTCGCCCTGGTGCTGTTCGCCGCGCTCTGCCTCACCGGCGCGCTGCTGCTGTGGCGCCGCCGCCACCGCGTGCTCGCCTTCTGGGCGCTGTACCTGCTGCCGCTGCTGCCGGTGCTGGGGCTCTTCCAGAGCGGCCCGCAGCTGGTCGCCGATCGCTACAGCTACCTTCCGGGCGCGGTCCTCGCCGGTGGCGTCGCGGTCTTCGTCGCCGCGCGGCTGGCCGCGAGCTCGCGGCGCGACCGGCGGGCAGCGCTCGTCGTCGCGGCGCTCTGCGTCGCCCTGCTCGCCGCGGCGACCTGCCGCTACGCCCTCGCCTGGCGCGACACCGCCGGGCTGTGGCAGCACGCGCTCGCCGTTGTGCCGTCGTGCGGCTTCTGCCGCGAGGCGCTCGGGCTCGAGCAGCTGCGCCAGGGCGATCGCGCCACCGGCATGCGCACCCTCGCCGAGGTGCTGCGCGATCGCCCCAACTTGATGAAGGCCAACGCGGCGCTGGCCCGCGAGCTCGAACGCGTCGGCGAGCTCGCCGCGGCGCGCGAGCACTACCTGCGAGCCCACCGACTGCGACCCGACCTGCCGGTCTTCCTGCGCCGCTACGCCGACCTGTCGGAGCGGCTCGGCGACCACGCCGCCGCCGCCGCGGCGCGCGAGCAGCTGCGGCGGGCGGGTGCAGGCGCCGATCGCGCAGGCCAGGAATGACCGCTGGCCACCGGCGACAGGCAACCGGGGCTGCTACCATCTGCGCCGATCCAGTTCGACAGACCGACCGACCAATCCACTCTCTTCACGAGGATCCACGTCGATGAAGACCCTTGTACTGCGCGCTCCCCTCCTGCTGCTCGCCGCCGCGGCGCTGATCGTCGCGGGCTGCTCGACCGCCGGCGCCGACGCCCCGGCGGCGCCCCAGGGACCGACTGACCAGGAGCAGATCCAGATGCTGCTCGACGATGCCTTCGGCGCCATCGCCGCCGGCGACATCGCAGGGCTGATGTCGGGCTATGCCTCCGACATGACCTGGGACCAGGGCGGCTACGCCGAGATGGAGGCCTTCATGACCCAGGCGAAGGACGCCGGCTTCCTCGACGGCTTCACCTCCAACATGGCCGGGCTGGTCATCGCCGTCGACGGCGACACCGCGACCGTCACCGGCGCCTCGGTAGAGGGCGCCTTCGGAGTGCTCGACCTCTCCTTCGAGCTCCAGAAGCGCGACGGCAGCTGGGTGATCACCAAGCAGTCGCAGCAGTAGGCCGCGGCCGGCATCGGCTTCGGCCTCGGCTTCCTGCGGGCGCCCGCGACGCGAGTCGGGGCGCCCGTTCCTCTTGCGGGGAGCTACCGGGGAGAGCGGGCTTCAGCTCACCAGGCTCGACATCAGCGCCTCGACGTCCGCCATCGTGAACGGCTTGGGGAGGAAGCCGTCCGCCAGGTCCGGTGAGAGCCGGCCGACGACCTCCTCGCGGGAGTGACCGGACATGATGACGACCGGCAGGTCGGCGCGCAGCTTCTTGATCCGACGGAAGGTCTCGTAGCCGTCGATGTCGGGCATGGTCAGATCGAGGAGCACGCAGGCGTACTCGTCGCCGCGCTCCTCGACCGCACGCAGTGCGCTGCGTCCGTCGCCGACATCGTCGGCGGCGTAGCCCATCCGCTCGAGCGAGCGCACGATCACCTTGCGCACCAGGCTCTCGTCGTCGACGACGAGCACCTTCTTGGCGACGGCGCCCGACGCTTCGGCGCCATTGGTCTCGCCCACCGCTCCTCCACCCGACTTCTGGTCGTCCATGGTCTCAGCCCCCTTCGATCGGGTAACCCCGCTCGATATCCCACCCCGCCGCTCCGGCTCCGCCCCCCGGGAGCGGTGCGCTCATCCGCCGGCCTCTTCCTGCTCGAGGCTCTCGTAGAGGATCTGCGCCCAACGCTCGGCATTGATGAAGCCCCAGCTCCAGTCCTTCCAGCGCTCGTCGAAGCCCGCCGCCTGGATCGCCGCGAGATCGTCGCCGCGACCGCGCGCCGTACGCACCGTCGTCAGCGTCGACTCGATCATCTCGCGGTAAAGGGCCAGGTCCTCGTGGCTGGCAAGCGGTCCGTGGCCAGGGATGATCTTGGCGTCGGCGGGGATCGCCTCGAGCAGCCGCGTGATGCTGTCGAGCAGCCCCAGGGCGTTGCCGCCGCTGGCCACGTCGACGAAGGGGAAGCGGCCGGCGAAGAAGAGATCGCCGAGGTGGAAGACGCCCGAACCGGTGAAGTGCACCACGGCGTCGCCGTCGGTGTGCGAGTTCGGGAAGTGCCGCACCTGGATCTCCTCGCCGTTGAAGTGCAGCGACAGGCCCTCGTCGAAGGTCACCACCGGCAGCGCCGCCTTCGGCTGGGCCGGGGTCACCTGATCGCCGCGCCGCTGCTCGCTGGCGAGCCGCTTGCGGACGTTGGCGTGGGCGACGATCGGCGCCTCGGCGCCGAAGGCCTCGTTGCCGCCGGTGTGGTCGCCGTGGAAGTGGGTGTTGAGCACGAACTCGAGATCCCCGGGCGAGATCTCGGCCAGCGCGGCGCGGATCTTCGGCACCAGCGGAGCGAACTGGTCGTCGACGATCAGCACGCCGTCCTCGCCGGCGGAGACGCCGATATTGCCGCCGGCGCCGACCAGCATGTGCACCGCGCCGGCGACCTCGCTGCTCTGGATCTCGACGTTCTCGAAGTTGCCCTGGGCCGCGACGGGCACGGCGGTCAGGGCCGCCACGGCGGCAACGATCAGGAACTTCCTCATGACCTCTCGCACCTCCTGCCGCAGCCGGCGATCGTGAAGGCGACCTCCGGTGGCGTCGTAATATGGAACCGCTCGATCTTACCCAAGCTCCCCAGACTCGCGAGGACGACCCGATGAGCGACGCTGACTCCGCGACCCGGCGCGACGTGTCCACAGGCTCCGGGCTCACCCGGCGGCGCGTCGTCTCGGCGACGCTCGGCGCCGTCGCGCTGAGCGCGGCGTCGCGGCGGCCCGAGGCACAGGCCCAGAGCCCTGCAGCCGGTGCGCTGAGGCAGTCGGTGTGCCGCTGGTGCTACGCGCGGACCGATCTCGCCACCCTGGCGGCGGAGGCGAAGCGCATCGGCCTCGCCTCGGTCGAGCTGCTCGACCCGGACGAGATCGCCACCGTGCGCGCTGCGGGCCTCACCTGCGCCATGGTCAACTCGCACCCGCTGTGGAACGGGCTGGCCGACCCGAAGCACCACGAGGCCTGCCTCGCCGCGATCCGCACCGGCATCGACGCCGCCGCGGAGCACGGCTGCCCCAACGTGATCACCTTCTCGGGCAACCGCCGCGGCATCTCCGAGGCCGACGGGCTGGAGCACAGCGCCCAGGCGTTGGCGGAGATCGTCCCCTACGCCGAGCAGAAGGGCGTCACGATCTGCATGGAGCTGCTCAACAGCAGGGTCGACCATCCCGACTACATGTGCGACCGGACGCGGTGGGGCGTCGACCTCGTCGAGCGTGTGGCGTCGCCGCGCTTCAAGCTGCTCTACGACATCTACCACATGCAGATCATGGAGGGAGACGTCATCCGCACCATCCGCGACCACGCGGACGCGATCGGCCACTACCACACCGCCGGAGTGCCCGGCCGCCACGAGCTCGACGAGGACCAGGAGCTCTACTACCCGGCGATCGTGCGCGCCATCGTCGAAACCGGCTACACGGGGTTCCTCGGCCAGGAGTTCATCCCCCGCCCGGACGCCGATCCCTTCGCCTCGCTCGCCCACGGGGTCGCCGTGTGCACCGTCTGAGAAGCGTCTGAGAAGACTGGGAAGGGGCGCCGGTCAGCCGGGCTCCTCGGCGGTCTCGTCGCGGAACAGCACGGCGACGAAGATCGCGGTACCCAGGCCGATCAGTGACACGACGAGCCAGAGCTGTCGGTAGTCGATCGGCCAGGTCGGGTGCTGCAGGGAACCGCTCAGCAGGTCGAGGAACCAGCCGCTGAGCACCGGGCCGATGCCGAGGATGATGATGCCGAACACGGTCTGCGCCGAGTGCCGGATGTCGGGCGGCGCGATGCGGTCGACGTAGATGAACGCGGCGGCGAAGAAGCACGCGTAGCAGAGGCCGTGGATCGCCTGGCTGGCGATCACCACCGGCACCGACTCGACGGTGGCGAAGATCAGGTAGCGGGCGAAGTAGGCCAGGGCGCCGAGCACGATCACCCAGCGGAAGCCGAGCCTGGCGAGCAGCCAGCCGGTGAGCAGCATGACCGCGATCTCGGCGAACTGGCCGATGGTCATCGCCGGCCCGATCTGGCTGGCGCCGAGGCCGAGCACGTCGCCGAAGAAGGGCCCGGTCTGCATGAAGTAGATCTGGTGGATCACCGCGATCGGCAGGCTGGCCAGCACCAGCACCAGGAACGAGCGCCGGCGCAGCAGCCGGAACGCCTTGCGGAAGGCGAGCGACTCCACCGCGTCCTTCTTCGGCGGCGTGTGCGGCAGCAGCAGGCAGAAGCCGGCGTAGAGGATCGACACCACGCCGGAGACGATCAGCGCGTCGACCAGCCGGCCGATCGCGCCCTCGACCTCGACCCCGCCGTAGAACGGCGGCAGGGCCTGCAGCCGCACGTCGCTGAGCAGCCAGAAGAGAGGGAACAGCCAGCTGGCGACGATCCAGCCGATGGTGCCCCACACCCGCACCATCGGGAACTGCCGGTTGCGGTCGTCGAGGTGCGCGAACGCCAGCGAGTTCGACAGCGCCAGGGTCGGCATGTAGAGCAGGCTGTAGAGCACCGAGAGCCAGAGCCAGCCGGCGTACGTCGTCTGGTAGGCGGTGACGATCTTCACCGCGCCGCCGGCGAGCAGGAGCGCGGCGAGGAAGCGCTCGGTGGCGAAGTAGCGGTCGGCGAACTGGCCGGCGACGAACGGCGCCGTCACCGCGCCGATCGAGCCGCCGAGGCCGGCGATCCAGCCCACCTGACCGGCGCTGAAGCCGAGGCCGCCGTCGCCCACCGGCGCCTGCAGGTAGCGCGACAGCACCGGCAGCCAGACGCCCCAGACGCCGTACTGCAGCAGCATCATGGCGGACAGCCGCCAGTAGACGGATCGCGTCACAGGGTGCTCCGGGTCGCGGGATCGGCAGTTCGGTTGTCGAGAGTCGGCGCAGCGTATCAGTCGTCCGAGCCCTCGTCCGGGGCCGCCGCCGCGTGCTCCTCGGCCAACGTGCGCCGGATCTCGTCGGCGCGCCCGGAGTCCAGCCGGCCCTCGACGACCAGGCCGTCGAGCGCCGCCAGCGCGACGTCGAACGCCGAGATCCTGAAGTGGCGCCGCAACACTTCACGCGTCTCGCTGAGGCCGAAGCCGTCGGTGCCGAGAACGGTGTACGAACCGGGGATCCAGCGCCCGATCAGGTCGGGCACGGCGCGCTGGAAGTCGCTCACCGCGACGAACGGCCCGCGCACGCCGCCCAGGCAGCGCTCGAGCCACGAGCTGCCGGCCTCGCCACGCTCCTGCGCCTCGCACGCCTCGCGGTAGAGGCGCGCATAGCTGGTGGCGCTCCACACGTCGGCGGCGATCCCCTGCTGCTCGAGCAGCTCGGCGGCGGCGAGCGCCTGGGCCAGGATCGAGCCGCTGCCCAGCAGCTGCACCCGCGGCGAGCTCTCGTCGTCGGCTCCGGCGCCTGCGCGCACCTGGTGCAGCCCGCGCAGGATGCCCTCCTCGCTGCCCTCCGGCATCGCCGGCATCGCCAGGTTCTCGTTGTAGGCGGTGAGGTAGTAGAAGACCGGCTCGCCGTCCTGGTACATGCGGCGGATGCCGTCGCGCACGATCACGGCCAGCTCGTAGCCGAAGGCGGCGTCGTAGCTCTGCAGGCAGGGCACGGTGAGCGCCACCAGGTGCGAGTGGCCGTCCTGGTGCTGCAGCCCCTCACCGTTGAGCGTCGTGCGGCCGGCGGTGCCGCCGATCAGGAAGCCGCGGCAGAGCTGGTCGGCGGCGGCCCAGATCAGGTCGCCGACGCGCTGGAAGCCGAAGATCGAGTAGAAGACGTAGAAGGGGATCGTCGGCACGCCGAAGTTCGCGTACGCGGTGCCGGCGGCGATGAACGACGCCAGCGCCCCCGCCTCGCAGATCCCCTCCTGCAGGATCTGCCCGTCCACCGACTCGCGGTAGGGCAGCACCGTCTGGGCGTCGACCGGGGTGTAGCGCTGGCCCTCGGGCGAGTAGATGCCGGCCTGGCGGAAGAGGCCGTCCATGCCGAAGGTGCGCGCCTCGTCGGCGACGATCGGCACCACGTAGCGGCCGACGCCGTCGTGGCGCAGCAGCTTGGTGAGCAGGCGCACCAGCGCCATGGTGCTCGAGATGCGGCGCTCGCCGCTGCCCGCGAGCAGATCCGAGAAGAGCTCGAGCGGCGGCGGCTCGAGACTCGGGCAGTCGACCTCGCGGCGCGGCAGGAAGCCGCCCAGCTGCTCGCGGGTGCGGCGCAGGTACTCGAGCTCGGGGCTGTCTTCCGCGGGACGGTAGAACTCGGCGTCGAGCACCTGCTCGCGCGACAGCGGCACCGCGAAGCGCCGGGCGCAGTCGAGGCGCTCGTCGTCGCTCATCTTCTTCTTCTGGTGCGCGGTGTTGCGGCCCTCGGCGCCCTCGCCCAGGCCGTACCCCTTGATCGTCTTGAACAGGATCGCGGTCGGCCGGTCGCGCGCCCGGGTGGCGCGGTCGAAGGCGGCGTAGACCTTGAGCCGGTCGTGGCCGCCGCGCTTGATGGTGCGGATGGTCTCGTCGCTGAGCGTCTTCATGATCTCGGCGAGCTCGGCGTCGCCCCGCACCCAGTGCTCGCGCACCGCCTTGCCGTCGAGCACCGAGTACATCTGGTAGTCGCCGTCGAGCGCCTCGTCCATGCGCCGCTGCAGCACGCCACTGCGGTCGCGCTCGAGCAGCGCGTCCCACTCGCTGCCCCACACCACCTTGATCACGTTCCAGCCGGCGCCGCGCAGGGTGCCCTCGAGCTCCTGGATGATCTTGCCGTTGCCGCGCACCGGCCCGTCGAGGCGCTGCAGGTTGCAGTTGATCGCCAGCACCAGGTTGTCGAGCTTCTCGCGGGCGGCGATCTGCAGGGTGCCGATGACCTCCGGCTCGTCGGCCTCGCCGTCGCCGATGAAGGTCCACACCCGGCCGCCGTTGCGCGGCTTGAGACCGCGGTTCTCGAGGTAGCGGGCGAACCGCGCCTGGTAGATCGAGCTCACCGTCGACAGACCCATCGACGCGGTCGGCGCCTGCCAGAACTCGGGCATGCGACGCGGATGCGGGTACGACGACAGGCCGCCGCCCTCCTGCAGCTCACGGCGGAAGGCGCCGAGCTGCTCCTCGCTCAGACGGCCTTCGAGGAAGGCGCGGGCGTAGACGCCCGGCGAGGCGTGCGCCTGCACGTTGACCAGATCGCCACCGTAGTCGTCGTCGCGGCCGCGGAAGAAGTGGCAGAAGCCGACCTCGAGCATGGTCGACGCCGAGGCGTAGGTGGCGATGTGGCCGCCGAGCCCGGGGTAGCGGTCGTTGGCGCGCAGCACCATCGCCATCGCGTTCCAGCGCACCAGGTTCTCGATCCGCTCCTCGAGCTCGGCGTCGCCAGGGTAGTGCGGCTGCTCGCCCACCGGGATGGTGTTGCGGTAGGGCGTGCGCAGCGCCGCGACCTCGAGCTCGATCCCCTGCCGCACGGCGCCGGCCTTGAGCTCCTCGACGATCTCGCGCACCCGCGCCGCGCCGTGGCGCCGGTGCAGGGACTCGAGGGCGTCGAGCCACTCCTGGCGCTCCAGCTCCCAGTCCGCCGACAGCGGGTCCGCGGTCGTATCGGGCCTCGAATCGTGCATCGGATCGACTCCTCGCCTTCCAGCGGAGGCGTGGCGGAAAGAAAGCGCCGCCGCCAACGGTTGCAGGCGCCGACCTTCGCGGCCGCCGCGCGCCGTCCGTACGATAATCCACCGGCCGCCTGCGACCGTCCCGCGGCGGCAAGGCGTCATCGCCGCTCCCTCTTCCCAGGCTTCCCGGAGAGCCCGTCTTGCGTTTCCCCCTCCTCGCGACCGCCTGTCTCTCCGGCCTCCTGCTGGCTGGCGCCGCCGCCCCGCAAGAGGGCGAGCCCGCTGCCGCCGATTCCGGGATCCTGTCGATCCAGCTGCTCGAGCGCGGCGACCGCCCGGCACGCCCGGCCGCAGGGCAGCTCGTGCTCACGGCGCCCGGCGACGAGACGCGGCTCGAGATCCGGCAGGTGCGCCCGAGCGATCCGGCACGCACCCGGGTGGTGCTCTACTTCGACTCCGCCGTCTCGTCGACCGCGGCCCTGCGCGCCGCCGCAGACCGCTACTCGCAGCGGATCGCCGAGCTGGTCGCTCTCGGCGAGGTGGAGATCGTGCTCGCCGACCCCCAGCCGACCGCGATCGCGCCGGCGAGCCGCGATCCCGAGCTGATCGGCAACGCCCTGCAGCGCATCTTCCTGCGCACCGAGGCCGAGGACGTGCTGCGGCAGCGGCGCGAGATCTTCCTGCGCGGCGAGACCCTCGACGCGAGAGCCGCCGGCGACGGCGACGGCGGCGGCGGCGCGACCCGCGGCATCGAACGGCTGCCGGCGAGCCAGCGCAACGAGCTGGCGCGCGAGGCGATGGCCGACGAGCTCTTCGTGCTCGCCAGCCGGCACGACGCGATGCTGCGCTGGCTCGCCGAGCGTGAGCAGAGCGCCGCGTCCGGCCGCTGGACCAGCTCCTACCTCTTCCTGGTGCAGGAGAGCCTGGCGCTCGATCCGCTGAGCTTCTACTCGCGCCACGCCGATCCCGCCGAGCTCGCGGCGCTGGCCACCGAGGCCCCCTCGGCGGTCCTGCTCGCCGAGGCGATCGCCGCCCACGGCTGGGTGCTCTTCCCGCTCGCCGGTGCCTCAGGCGACGACGATCCGGCGCTCCGCTACGCGCCGAGCGAGGACGTGCCGGTGGGGTTCAGGCTGCGCCTGGGACGCGATCGCGACGCCGCGGAAGACGCCGGAGCAGGCGGCGACGACTCCGTGCTGCTGCAACCGGCGGTGTCGAGCTGGCAGGCCGTCGCGGCGGTCACCGGCGGCGAGGCGATCCCCGGCGACCAGCTCGCCGACGCCCTCGCCCGCGCCGCCCAGCGCAGCGAGCTGGTCTTCGCGCCGCTCGATCCGCTGCTCGGTGAGCTGTCGCTGTCGCTCACCGACGCCGGCGAACGGCGGACGCTGCGGGCGCCGCGCCGGGCGCCGGTCGGCCACCATCCGCTGGTCGCGGCGGCGCGCCTGCGCGAGATGGCCGAGGGCGGCGACCTGGCCGCGGCCGACTACCGCCTCGAGGCCGAGTTCGTGCTCGACCCGACCGCCAGGACTCTGCGCACCGGGCTGCTGCGGGCGCTGCTGCGGCCCGACGACCAGGCCGGCGACGACGAAGCCGAGGACGACGAGACGGGCGCCGGCGAGACCGTCACCGGCACGGCGGACGAGACCGCTGACGAGATCGCCGACGTCGGCGACCCGTGGCGGCTGTCGCTGCGCTTCCGCGATCTCGACGGCGTCGGCACCCTGCGTCAGTGGACGATCGAGCCGGAGGGCGAGAGCGAGGACGAGGACGAGGACGCGCAGGCCGACGGCGAAGCCGACTCGGGGAGCGGATCCGAGAGCGGGTCCGAAGTGTCCGCGGCGCGCATCCGCGCGGCGGGCGCGGATCCCGGGGCGTGGGCGCTCGAGGCGCCGATCGAGCTGCCGGTGGGCACCACCGGAGTCACCGCGCTGGTCGAGAACCTGCGCACCGGCGCCTGGGGCGCCGGCGAGGCCGAGATCGTCAACCGCGTGCCCGAGGGCGGCGATGTCGGCGGAGCCGGCGAGGAGATCACCCAGGCCCGGCCGCTGCGGCTGCTGCCGCCGCCCGCCGGCTCGCTCAGCGGCCGCGTGACCTTCGAGGTCGAGACGACGCCGGAGGTCGAGCGGGTGGTCTACTACCTCGGCAACAAGCGCGTGGCGCGGCGCGGAAGGCCTCCCTTCGACGTCACCCTGAACCTCGGCTCCTCGCCGCGCACCCTGCAGCTCGTCGCCGCGGCGTTCGACCGCGACGGCGCCGAGCTCGGCCGCGACCGCCTGCTGCTCAACGAGCCGCCGGAGACCTTCTGGGTGCGCATCGTCTCGCCCGAGCCCGGCGCCGACGTCGCCGGCGCGACCGAGGTCGAGGCGCGGCTGCGCACCCCACGCGACGCGTCGCTCGACAGCCTGACCTTCTACTGGAAGGAGCGACGCATCGAATCGCTGCGTGAGCCGCCGTTCACCGCCACCGTCGACCTGCCGGTCGGCGAGCCGGACGGCTTCCTGCGGGTCGAGGCGCGGCTGTCCGACGGCCGCACCGCCGAGGACGTGCTGCTGGTCAACCAGGGCGGCTTCGGCGAGCAGATCGGCGTCGAGCTGGTCGAGCTCTACGTCGTCGCCACCGACCGCAGCTCGAAGCCGGTGCTCGGCCTCGACGAGGACGTCTTCGAGGTCTACGAGGACGGCAGACGGCAGGAGATCGAGAGCTTCGAGGCGGCCGGCAACCTGCCGCTGACCATCGGCCTGGCGATCGACTCGTCGAGCAGCCTCTTCCTGCGCATGCCCGAGGTGCAGCAGGCGGCGACGCGCTTCGTGCGCTCGCTCTCCACCCGGCGCGATCGCGCCTTCCTGATCGGCTTCGGCACCGAGCCGCGCATCGTCGCCCGCACCACCCGCGACCTGCGCCGCATCGAGGACGCCGTCCGCGGCCTCGAGCCCTACGGCACCACCGCGGTATGGGGCGCCATCGACATGGCGCTGCAGCAGCTCGACGGCATCGACGGGCGCAAGGCCCTGGTGGTTTTCTACGACGGGGACGACGAGGACGAGGAACGCTACTTCGAGCGTTCGCTGCGCCTGGCGCGACGCGCCAACGTGCCGATCTACCTGGTGCTGATGAACGACATGGCGGCGCGCACCGCCGGCCGCAGCCTGTCGAGCCGCTCCTTCGTCGGCAAGCTCGAGCGCATCACCCGCGCCGGCGGCGGCCGCGTCTTCTACGTCCGCAAGGACCAGGAGCTCGATCCGATCTTCGACGCCATCTCCGAGGAGCTGCGCAGCCACTACCTGCTCACCTACTACCCCGAGATCCGTCCCGGCGGCCCGCTCTGGCGACCGGTCGAGGTGCGCATCCAGCAGCGCGGCGTCGAGGCGCGCACCATCGAGGGGCGCGGCGTCGAGGGCTACTGAGCCATGGGGAGTGCAACGATGCGGACGGGTTTCCGCGGCCGCTGCGCCGGCCTCGTCCTTCTGGCACTGTCGCCCGCCGCGCTCGCCACGGCGGCGGAGCCGGTGCAGCGCACCGTGACGGTCGAGCTCCTGACCGCCGGCGGCGCGGCGCCGGCCAGTGCGCCGCTGGTGCGGGTCTCGAGCCAGGGAGCGCCGCAGCCGGTGCTCGACGTGCGGGCGCTGCCGGCCGACGCGGTGAGCCCGCTGCTCTATCTCGACCTGCCGCTGCTCGACCGTCAGCACCTCGGCCCGCTGCTCGGAGAGCTCGAGACCAGGCTCGACGCCCTGCTCGCCGCCGGCCTCGACGGCATCGCCGCGGCGCAGGCGAGCGTCGTGCCGCTCGGTGAGGAGGCGCCGACCGCCGCCGGGCTGCGCGCCGCCCTCGCCACCGCCTCGGGCCTGGCCCAGGTCGGCGAGCTCGCCGAGCGCCGCGGCCAGCTGTCGCGCACCCTCGCCGACGCCTCGACGTCGCTCGAGGAGAAGCGCCGTCTGGTGGTGGCCCACTACCAGGCCGAGCTCGAGCTGCGCGAGTGGCAGCAGGCGCTGCTCGAGGACTGGCTGCTCGCCGCCGCGTCCGTCGACGTCGACCCGGCCGCGGCCGAGGCGCGGGTCGTCTTCCTCGCCACCGGATCGCGGCTGGGAGCGCCCGCCGAGTACGCCCGCTCGTTGATCGACGACCACGAGGTGCCGCTCGACGGCCTCACCGACGAGAGGCTGGAGGATCGACTCGACGCGCAGCGGCGCGCCTTCGCCCGCGCCACCGCCGCCCTCGGCATCACCGTGCACGTGCTCGACGCCGCGGCGCTGGCCGGAGGGGCCGATCCCTCGCAGCCTGTCGATCCGCTGCTGGTCGAGCTCGCCGAGGCCAGCGGAGGGCGGGTGCTCGCCGACGGCGCCGAGCTCGACCGGGCGATCGAGGCGCTCGGGCGGCGCTTCGCGGTGACCTTCCAGCTCCTGCCCACGGACGCGGTCACCGCCGACCAGGGCGCGGCGGGCGCCAGCGTGCACGGGGTAGAAGCCGATCCCGCCGTGGCGCCGCTCGATCTCGCCGTCGGCTCCGATCTGCGCCTGCGCGGCCCGCGCTGGACCCACCGCGAGCCGCCGCGGCTGCTGTCGCTGGTGCGGGCGCGTCGGCTGCTGCAGGACGACGAGGGCGGGCCGCTCGACGTGCGCGCCGCGCTGGTCGGCGAGTTCGCCGGCGCCGCCACTCTCGAGACCGTCGTCGGCGTCGAACCGCTCGAGGACTCCGGCGCGGCCGGCGCGGCCGCCGCAGCCGCCTCCCTGCGCGGCGGCGCCAGCGACCGCCTGCGCGTCACCGTGGTCACCCAGCGGCTCGACCGCGACCCCGAGCTGCGACGTCTCTACGGCGGCGGCGCCCGGCTCGACCGCGGCCTGTGGGCGCTGCAGAGCCCGATCGAGCTGCCCGAGGACCGCGACGCCATCGTGGTGGTCGCCGAGGACCTGGCGAGCGGACTGTGGGGCGCGGCGCTGGCCGAGGAGAGCGACGTCGGCCCGGTGGCCGAGCTGCAGTCCGGCGAGGCGGTCGTCGAGGTGGCCTCGTCCGGCGCTCCGAGGTCCACCGCCCGCCCCGTTCCCGACGGCGAGGCCACCGCACCGCCGCCGCCAGGCGCCGCCGCAGAGGCCGGATCCGATTGGCGGCTGCCGCGCCGCGGCTCCGGCTCCACCGTCGACACCCCACCGCTGCGCGCCGGCAAGCTGCTCGAGATCCTGCCGCCGCGCGGGCGGCCTCTGACCGGCAAGCAGACGTTCAAGATCCTGCTCACCAACGCGAGCGTGCAGCGGGTGGTCTTCGAGCTCGACGGCAGCGAGGTCGGCGACGACGACAACCGTCCGTTCCAGGCCACGGTGCAGCTCGCCGACACGCCGCGCGAGCACACCCTGCGCGCCATCGCCTACTCTGGCAGCGGCGCCGTGCTGGGCCAGGACGTGCTGCAGATCAACCGTGCCAGCAGCCGGCCCGGCATCGAGCTGACCACCGTGCAGCCCCTGGGCACCGGCGGTGACGTGCGGGTCGAGGCGGAGCTGCGCACTCCGGCCGGGCAGAGCCTCGACCGGGTCGAGCTCTACCGCAACGAGCGGCTGATCGCCACCCTCACCCAGCCGCCGTTCCGCAGCGACCTGCCGGGGCCGGCGCGGCCCGACGCCGACTTCGTGCGCGCCGTCGCCTGGATGCGCGACGGCGGCTTCTTCGAGGAGGTGCAGCTGCTCGGCGACGCCTCGCTGAGTGAGGAGGTCGACGTCAACCTGGTCGAGGTCTACACCGTCGCCAGCGATCCCGACGGTCGTCCCGTCGGCGGTCTCGAGGCCGGCGACTTCGAGGTCTTCCTCGGTCGTGAGCGGATCGAGATCGAGCGCTTCGCCCGCGCCGAGGACGTGTCCCTGTCGCTCGGCGTGGTGATCGACACCTCGGAGAGCATGTACACGCTGATGGACGACACCAAGCGCGCCGCGTCGCGCTTCCTCAGCGACACGCTCAAGCCGATCGACCGCGCCTTCGTGGTCGAGTTCGACGACCGGCCGCGCCTCGCCCACCCGACCACGTCGGACGTCTTCGCGCTGATCCGCAGCCTCTCCTCGCTGCAGCCCAGCGGCATGACGGCGCTCTACGACTCGATCCTGTTCGCCAACCAGCAGTTCGAGCCCGGCCTCGGCCGCAAGGCGATCGTGCTGCTCACCGACGGCGACGACGTCAACTCGAAGTTCAGCTACCGCAAGACGTACCAGACCGCCTCCGCCGGCGGCCTGCCGATCTACTTCCTGTCGCTGGCCGGCTTCGACCAGGATCGGCGCTCCTTCCGCAAGAGCGATCTCGAGGCGCTCGCCAAGGCCTCCGGCGGCCGCGTCTTCTACGTCTCCAGCATGGCGGAGGTCGTCGACGCCTACGCCCAGATCGCCGACGAGCTGCGCAACCAGTACGTGCTCGCGTTCAGCACCACGAGCCCGCTGAGCGACGACCAGCTCGACGACATCCGGGTGCGCACCGGGCGCGCCCGCACCGACCTGCGCTGGGTGGTCGGGCGCGAGTAGGCCGCGGAGGCCACGGGGCTCTCCCCCCAAGAAAAAAGACGCCGGGCGCTGCAACGCCCGGCTGGGTCACTTAGGAGGAGAGAGGTCCGAGCGCGGCTCGTCCATCCGCACTCGGCTCCGTCTCCCTATACGGGCGGCGGCGCCGAGGGTTTAGTCGCCCTACCCGTCGGCGCCCTGGCCGGCGCCGCCGAGCAGGGCGAAGAGCGACAGCTGCTCGGCCGCGGCGCCGCGGGCGGCGTTCGCCGCCTGGCCCAGGGCGACGCCGGCGCGGCGCAGAGCGCTCTCGGACGGGTCGCCTCCGGCGGCCGAGAGGCAGGCC
>ERZ869936.697-NODE-697-length-29026-cov-4.618239_pt1 | contig 29026 bp, 44 predicted proteins | sample MGYA00520876_ERZ869936 | MGnify/ENA primary metagenome ERZ869936 (study PRJEB32218, sample SAMN09650985) | biofilter metagenome | isolation source: enrty point of leading RO module | place: Saudi Arabia: Thuwal, RO plant located on Red Sea | collected 2016-02-17 ... | reverse complement strand
TCATTCTGCTTACAAGGGCAAAAAATTCATTGAACGTTTCGCGTTTGCTTTTTATCGATTCAACTTCGTCATTAGCTTCGTCAACCGCTTTTATCCACATTTCAGGTGTCGGTTGCCCACTTGCCATTCCTTCTTGTTCGCATCCATGCAAAAACAATAGGTGTTCAATCTTACCTGTCATTATTTTGATGTTAAGATCTGTTGCGCTTGTTTCACGCGATCGGTTAATAATTCAATGTCGTCTTTTGGCACCTCAAATTCAAACTTGTTTAAGTTCTTGTAATACCCACCATCGGGCAAATACGGCAAACCGTCCTTATCTTTTTCCGCAATGAACCGGTATTTCCATTGATCCGGGCCGTCATAGTTTTCAGCCATATCACGAATTTCTTCCAATTCACTTTCATATGGCATGAACGTAATTGCCTCAGCATTTGGCACCTGGTTGATAATGGCGTTAGATACTAATTGCCAATATTCCTCTTTGAAATCTTTCTTCATCTTTTCAAGATCACGGCTGATTATCACATCAGTATATTGCGCGAACTTTTTGGGTTGGTAACACTTTATGTCCGAAACCTTGTGCCCTTCAACAATCAAGTCTTTCGATCCCGACCAACAATTAATGGATGGGTGCATGTCGGTTGTATTCGATGTGATGATGTATTCAACACCAATCATACTAAAGACATACATTTCCATGAAAATTCCCCATGCCATTGCCTGGCTGTATGATTCAATGGTTATACTTCTGCCCATTCGGGTTTCTATCTTTTTTTCATCAATGTACGTTAATGCCTTTTGTCCAAAATCATTTCCTGACCTGTCCATCTGCATGAGTTTCCAAATTTCACTCGATGTGAAGCGGCCTATTCTTTCGGGGTTTCCTATAATGCTCATAGTCGTAATGTTTTAATTATTCAGGTATTCCCATTTCATCCAATTGTTTTTTCGCCATTTGTCCAATCTCCTTTTGGGAATGGTATATGCTTTCAGAGTGGCGATACGCGATGTCATCAATCGACATGTGCATCGATTTGAACACTTCAATGTATAGTTCCATGTTCTTTTTACGATCACTATCAATTGCCGAATCCGCAACGGGCTCAATAGGCCCTATGAGTTTGTTCAAAACTTCAATTATTTGTTCTGATTTCATGTCGATTTCAATTGTTTGAGTGCCTTTTTGTAACTCGACACTTCTCGGTTAGTAATTATTCTTTCAATGTGCGCGGCATCCGATGGGCTCATGTGTTCTTCTTTGATGGCGAACAAATCGCGCAACTCATCCAACATCGATTCCGGATCATCAAACCGATTCATCAACACGTTATATCCAACCTCATCGGCACGGTTCAGATCTTTACCGAATATTTTTCCGAGCATTTCTGCAGCATCTTTCATCGCATATGATTTCGATGATGGCGCGGCCAATTGAACGGCACTATCTTTCAATTGCATGAAATCAGTTGCACCGCCACCTTTGTTGGTTTGCAATGCTGCGGCACCCACACCATCGTTCCAATCCCATTCACCGGTGATCGGATTTAAATAATGCAACCGCACCGTTGTTTGTACTGAGTTTCCAATCAATTGAACTTTCAACACCTCACACCGCCAACGAACAAAAATCTTCGTCAATAGGTATTCGATTCGCTGAATTGGAATGTATTTCACGGGAACATTCTTGTTGTTGGCATCCTTTCGTTTTGCGATTGGATGTTGCTTCAACCATGTTTCCGGTGGTTCCTGGTTCAATAACACGTTGAGTTGATTCGATTCGTCCAACTTTAATTCACCGCTGTACAATTCTTCCAACGATGGTAATTTCATTACTTCACTATCTGCCATCATTCATTGGTTTTGTGCCGAACAAAAAGTTTGCATCGACTTTGGTTTCATTACAAATTCTAACGATGTGTAAGGGTTTCAATTTTCCGTATTCCTCACCGTTTGCCCATCGGCTCATGTAATATCCGGCCGTGTTCGGGTCTTCAATCAGTACCTTTTCAGATAGTGATCCCTGCGTCATTTTCTTGTCGGGTTTTTCTTCCCGATTGAAATGCGCGATTGCTTCTTTAATGCGTATCATTCAACTTGGTTAAAATGGTTCGATATTCCGTGATTTGTTTTCGATAGATTTGCGCAATTTGTTCGGTGCAGTCTTCTTGTTCCAAACACCATTCGCACCCATCTATTCGCGCTTTAATTGCTTCTAAATCGTCCAAACCGGTATCGTGTTTGGCGTTGTCTATCATTGATTTTTCATCTTGTGTTAATTCCATGCTTCATTAGATTAATTGTACTTACCGTAAAATCTTGGTTCCCATAGTTGACCGTTTTTGACTTGCGGTGCATTTAAGTGAACAAGGGATTCACCATACATGCCGCGTTCTTTCATGTTTATCCAAATGGCAACCTCTATATCTTTTCCGTCTGACACTTTGGAAACCATGTCATCATAATGTTCATCCCAAAGTTTTTTGGCCTCTTCAAGTGTTAGGCAATCTTCATCTGAAACAACCCTCACACCATCATAATACTGAAATGCGCAATTATTTTTTTCCATTTTATTGTGTTTTAAAGTTCATCCAATCCATATCTGTCTATACACGTTTCACATGCTTGTTGCACCCTATCAATAACGGGGTGAACATCCTGCGCATCGATTCGGCAAAATTCGCGCACGGTTTCATCGGGTAAATTGCACCAATCGCAACACGATGAATCATCATCGTGCAACCAGGGCGCGCGTGGATCGTGCGTGGCACCAGCGGGGTAATTGCTCATGTCAATTGTTTTTTGATGTGTTGGTATCGGAGTGTTTTAACGGCAATCAATGATCGTTTTTTCATATCACGTGCATGTTGCCATTGTCGAATTTCACGCATTGAATCGAAAACAGAGGGGTGCCGCTTAACCGGTTTGGTTAGGTAGCATAGATCCCCCGCAATTTCCGCCAATTTTTCGTGTAATTCCTGTTGTCGTTCCCAAACAAAATGCATTTTACATTTATTTTGAAGCCAGTTCGATTTTCAAACCGCGCCTTAGTTTAAACGTGTGTTTGTCTTGCCCACGTTGATAAGCCTTATTAATGTTTTTGTGTGCCAATTCCACACCCACAAGCGCAACCAATGTGTTGTAACTCAACAATGAATTGTCTTTTATGCCGGTGGCGGAAGGATATCGCCTAATGATGAAATCCTTATTGACTTGTTTGCTCGAAATGTCCATGGCTACAGAGAATCACCAACACCCGGTCGATCACCATGTTCTAACACATGGCCGTTACCGGGATAATGGGTGATTATAATTCGTTCGGTTTTCAACCACACGTCCACTAAACATTGTACGGTGTTCACCAACTCCATTTGGTTTTCCCAAATTTCTTCGTTGTCGTCATCGTAGTCTTCATCATCATCGCAAAAACCACCATAACAATTTGCATCCACATAATCGTGTAACTCCGAAAACGATGAAACGGTTTCCGGCACAATGCCATTATCGATGTCTTGTAAAATTTCACGCTTGCATCGTTCGACAAGCGAATTGATCACTTCTTGTTCTGCCATTCATACATTGTTTGATACACCAAATGTATAAATTGTTTGTAAATAACCAAATTATTTTGTGAAGTTATTTTTTCCGAAAAATCGATTTAAAGGATTTTCGGGCAACCTTCCGTGGTAATGTGGACGAAATGTTTGATGATGCCTTTAAAAGCGTTTAAAATGATTATTCGGAAGTTCCCGACCTTTTGTTGATTTCCTTTTTCGATTTTGACGTGCCAAATCTCGCCCGTAGCCAATTCAAAGCAAGTTTCGCACACAACACCCCCATGGCACCAATGAAAGCCAATATAAACGATTCTGCGGCCTCACCAAGGAATCCGGAAACACCGCCGCCCCCAATAAATGCCAATATCCATTCTTTCGTGTCCTGGTTCATAATTCCTCATCTATTTCGTTAAACTCATTTTCGATTATCTGGTGCAATTCCGCATCGGTTTGTTCGTATCTGGTATAATTAATTCCGAGATTCTCACGCGCCTTGATGATACATTTGGTTCCATCTATCGAAACTCGAACATCATCCATTGTTTCATTCCACACCTTGTCAATGTATTCGGGATTGTTTTCATTTTCCAACACAACCTCAATGGGTAGTATGTAATAATATTTATAATCCCCACTCATCAGCAATATATGTTAATATGTCAGTCAATTCTCCAGATGTTGGCAATCTATCAACCAATATTATTTCCGCTAAATCCATAGCCCCATATACGGGTGTGCTGCTTCGCCTTCCAATTGTTAATGGCTTATTGTATGAACCGGTGCTTGGATAACTTGCCGAAAGAGATTGGCTTATTTTTGTTGAACCACCGATTCTTACTCGATTAGCAACCCCAATTTCCTGTTCAATTTCTACTCGATGCCATTGGTTTCGTGTGAAATCATTTCCCGTTCGATCCAAAAGGACTTGGTTCGTGTCTGTACGCCTTATAATCCAACGAAACCTCTGTAATGTTCCAACATACAATGGCATATAAAAACCCTGTCCATCTGCACCGTTTCGTGTGCTAAACATGAATTGACTTGTTGTTGTGCCCCTTGGTTTTGTAATCATTATGCAGAAATAATCAACGTTTCTAAACAATACGTCAATCAAATCTGTTGCGCTTGGCGATTCCATGTATTCTTGTACACCGTCAAAACTAACGGTGTCTTTGCCATTTAATTCGGCCAATTGAACACTTGGTTGAGAAGCGGGTGTTGATTGTGATAAATCAATGCCCGATGCACTAAGGTCGTGTAAAGCCTCACAGTTTGAACCCGAGTCTGTACGGGATCTGTCAGCGTTAATCCACCAAACCAAATTGCTGCCAAATATATCTAACGGTGTTTCAACCCCTGTGGCACCATAAAAGTAATATGATGATGTGGTGCCCATTATTGTGTTCCCGTTAACGTCATTCGTGCATCACCGGATGCGGTACGCACAATCGTTATTTCAAGTGAATCGGTATCGGATGTGGTAAATGGTAGTGTGGCGGCAACTGTGTTGATTTTATAGCTTGCCGATGTGATATTCGTTATCAGGCTTTCGGCTGTGAATGTTCCCGCCTGACCCGGACCGATGGTGATGGTTTGAACGTCATCTGAACCGGAATCGAAATTCAAATCCAAAACAATTGTGTCTTCGGCCAGGTCGTAACGCCCACCGGACGGAACCGTGTCAATTAATGTTCCGCTTGCATTGTAAATACGCACCGGTTCACAAACAAGGTCTTCAACCTGTTCACTTGTTGTGGGCTCAGCGCACCAATCTAAACCGGTGAACACCTCAACGGTTATTGGCATGTACCAACCCGAAACCCTGTCTTGTAATTCTTCCGTGAATGGTATTAATTGCCCAAAATCACTAACTGTCCATTTGTCATAATAAATGGGATCAACCATCATTGAGCGAATGCCATCCGCCAGAGTAAGCATATCGCTTTGAACCTCGAGTTCATTTTCTTCGCTTGGCATTACACGATCCATGAACCACAAATCGATTACAACACTAACCACATGGTCATTGAAACTCGATGGGCGAACATCTGCCCACATCAATGGGTAATTCGTTTTGGCTTTTGCCGCCTCCCATATATCCCCGAAACCAAAGGTGTTAACTTGCCTGTGGCTGGTTGCGATGTTTCGCAGGATTGATTCTATTTGGTTTAGGGTTTGTTGCAAGGTGCTTTATCAGTTTTTGGAAATTGCGCTTAAACGTGCGCTTATCCGAGGTAGATTCCTGTGTCATAGTTTTCTTTATCTGGCAATATCGTATCGCAATTCACCTCCGATGGGCAATAATTCGGGTAGTCGTCTTCATTTTCTTGAAGATATTTTGTAATTCGGGTTGCGTAATATTCTGCCGATTGCTTCAACTCCGCACGTAATTCCTTAACCTCCTGTGATGTCAACGGTGTTCCGTATTGGCTGCTTTCCTTTGATACGGATTTGTTCGTCATCTTGTACAATATATGTACCGGCATCAACCATTCACATTGAGCCACCAAAAACGGGTGCAAATATTCTTCGAGCAATGTTGTATTCAATGCCGTAACCGTACCGCCATCGATTTCACCTTCGATTTCATCATATAAAGTGCTACCGATTACCGCCTTTAGGTGGATGTCCTGCGCCTTTTCGATTGTTCGTTTCAGAAGTTTTTCATCAACGTTTTCATTGATGATTGATTTTTCCTTAACGTATTCCGCTTCTATGAACCAAGTCTCAGCCATTTGTTTGAACGATATTTTGTACCCATATGTGTCGGCAATATGGCGTGTTTTGACCGGATTGATTGTGATACCAACCGCCACGGAAACGCCACACATCCCGACCAACTAAACCACTAATTTGATTGATTTCCTGGCGCGTGTACAGCCTGTCCAACGCAATTAATGAACGGCAAAAATCACGTGTGGTGTCGATAACCTCCGCGCCCAAATCCGGGCGAACTTCGTACGAATAAAGAACCTCGATATTCAACGGGTTTTCGATTTCTGATTGCCCGGAATCAGTTACTTCCAGATCTTCGATCCAACCACGCTCTGTTAAATCATCAAGTACGCGCGTAATTTCATCCAATGGCCGGTTTATTGACCTGGCAATTTCAGTTGCATTGATGCCCGGATTTTCCGCCAATAGGGACAACACATCATTTTCAATTCCCGTGGCGAATGATTTCAAAATACCAACCTCCGACATCAACGTTGTTTTAACATTGGCATCCGGCATTGGCGTTCGTTTCACGATTTTGCAATCTTTTCGTTGGCGACCATAATGTGAAAACACAACAATATCACCCTCTTCTTTGCTAAACGAAAACGATGGGACATTATCCGCCAATTCGATTCCGAATTTATCTGCAGCGGCATTTCTCAATTCATCACGATCTAACACTTGTGCAAGTGTGGATTCTGACATTGGCAATTCAATACCAATTGGTTGAACCTCGGCAATGGTAAACATCCCTTCCAACCCGTTGAACGATGCGAGGTGATTGAACACACGCTCGATCCTTCGTTGTTTCACGTTTACATACGTGTTTTGATACAACTCATTGGATTCGATTAATTCCGTTCGTCCGCCCAATTGCCCTTCTGTTTTTATACCAAACAACATGGGGTTAGTGCAATGATGTGCGGTAAATATTTTTTGCTGTGTGGACGTGTCTAACCCCAAAAATCTTGAATCGAGGTTGTTTCCCTGAAGTGGTATGATTTCAGGCTTTTGATCCGGACCGTTACCAAATGCGATAACGATGTTTTCGGCATCACCTTTTCGGGAATGCTTCTTTTTCAGTTTCTTTTCAACCTCCTTTTTCTTCTCATCGGTATCAGGCACACCATTCGCCAAATAAATCATCGTTCCACCGGTGAATTCGGTGTCTGCCAACATCATGTGGTAATCCGTTACCTCAACATCGGTTTTAATAGACTTGATTCCACCAATGTAATCGGGTTTTGGCAATTGTTTTTTGCCCTTACCCTTTCGAGGCTCAATGTAGAAATACACGAAAGTGCCCTTTTTGGTGTTTGAATCGAAAAGGGTTAATTTTTTGAACCCAGTTTTTTCGTTTTGACTCCTGGCCGACCAATCATCGGAATAAAAAACAAATGGTGGAATGTTTCCTTCTTTATCCGCTTTGTGTGGGCGAATCTTGTCAACATCCAAATAAGATATCCGGGCAATTTCACCGCTCGCTTCACTCCACCAACCTTGCACCGCAAATCCACCATGCATTTTGATATCCAATGCGACTTGCTCCAATATGTCGTGCAAATCCTCTTCATCGGCATCGTTGTCAATGAATTTTTGGGCCTTGATGGTTTTTGCCTCTTCCTGATCGGTTTCGTCAATCACCCATCCGCCACCACCAATGTAATGTGCCGCACCAGAAACCAACGCGGAATGGTACGAACTGTTTTCGTACAACTCATGTAATTGGTCGGGGTAATCGTTGTTTTTTCCCCAATTCACCCAATCTTTTCCGGGCTTCACGAACTCTTCAAAAACGGGTGGTTCCGTCTTTCCGAATTCAACACGAACAACATGAATGTTAGCTTCGTTTGTAGACTGTTCCTGTTTCTGTTCCCCTGACATATGACGTTTCAGTTTCTGCGTTTTTGATTACAATGGCAATTCCCGTTTCACACAATGTCGTTGCGTTTTCCGGATCAAGGTTCGTTGAACTTTCCTGTTCGTAAACCTTATATGTGTATTGACCGGTTTCCGTCAACGTAATTTCACCGTTTTCATTATCCGGTGATGAATCCGTTTCGGTTATCTCGAAAAGGTCGTACCGTTTTTTTTGGGTTGATATGTTTGATGCAATGCAATAGTAATCATTGCCCGTTGTCTCGTTTTTGAAATGAAACAACCAATATGGATCATCCAACGTTCGCTTTTCTTCTACCGTTACAACGATAGTATTAACCGTTGCCCTCGCTAACCTCAGCATCCGGTTTCTTTTTCGTTGTTCGCTTTTTGGTGGACGTTGATTTTTTGGGTGCCTGTTTTTTACCTTCCTTTTTGTCCTTGTGATATTCCTTGTGAACGATGGAAAGATCTGTTTCGTCCACCACGCCATCGGAATTTACATCGGCAGGTTTTGCCGGTGCCTTAGGTGTTGTTCGGACGAAAATTTGTGATAACCCAAGCGCGGCATATTCCTCTTCGCGCCCACGCTCGATGGTAACGTTGCGCTCAATTGACTTTACGTAGATTTTAGACCCTATCCAATTGTGATCTATTACTAAAATACTCATTGACAACCCGTGTTTGTATTTCGCAGTTGTTTTTGTGCCTGTCATAAATCGTGTCGGGCACTTCCATGTACTTAATCCACCCCTGCGAATGTTTCAAACAAATAATACGCGAACCCTGCATTTTGGTTAGGGCTGAAATGTAGATGTCGCTCATGTTTGGGTGCTCAAAAAAAGTCAAATCAACCTTTATTGCATCGGTGTTGAAGCACATTACACCACTTCCGCCAACATCAACTTCGACATCATGATTCAATTGCCTTAAACATGCGTATGCGATTCTATCACGGTAGTAATCACGAACCGGATGTTTCAATTCCGATCCATGGTATGTTAAAACAGTACCCGCACCATACCGGTTCAATTGATCAATGGTGTGCTTGACATAATCGGGCGGGTACAACAAATCGTCATCGCACGAAAAGTATATTTGGCCAGGCTGATCGGCAAAATAAAACTTCCCTATATCGCCACGATCACCCATTGCCGAATCGCTCATAAAAACCTGCACATTATCCGGTGCCCCATTCTTGATAAATATTGCCTCTTCTTTCGTGTGCCCGTTACAATAAACGCGAACCAAATCCACTTGTGGGGCAATCGAATCAATGGCATGAATACATTGTGATATACGTGATGGCACCGTGGCCATGTTTGCCGTTACTTTCATGTTACTAATGGGTTGTTTTGACGTTCAACGGGATGCATCATCGATTCGTGGTGCCCGTGGTGAACCAATGTGTTTTGAACTTGATACATTTTCCATGCCAACGCATGTAATCTTTTCGAGATCTGTTCCCCAACACCGCTACTAACGGTTTCAGATTGAAAACGATCTTCGGAAATCGGGTTGATTTTCCGTTCCAACGCCTCGATAACATCGGTTGAACAAATGAAACATCCATCAACCCAACCGGTATCGAAATAATCAATACCATCAACGGAAACCGGCCTCACCTGGTTGTGTGTCCATTGGCTTTTTCCTTTCCTTAGTTGGTCTGCCAACAAATTCAATGTTCCCGTTCTTTCGTTGTGATCCACGAGTGATTCATATAATTCAATTGCGCTTTTGACAAACGATGGGCGAACCATAACGTCATCGGGAATGAATATGTGGTGGTACCCGGATGTCGCTTTCATTGCGTGGTTCCAAAGAAGCCAAAAACGTTCACGGCCACAATGTTCCATGTCCCAATAACTGTAATCATCAAACCTCCCAAGTTCCGCGATAACGTTTCCATAGTTTTCATCGAAATTTTCATCACTTCCATCATTGATGACGTTTACACGAATATTGCTTGGCAGCATACGAAGTAGGTTCCCGCACATTCGGGGTCTGTTATAAGTGAAAATCGTTATAGTACAATCCATGGGCGGCAATATATGTCTTTTGATGATATTCTTGCTGCAGGGCCGAACCATTTTGCGGGTGCAACGACACGTTTATCCTGGCAACGGCCTAACCATGCCGCCCACCAACTGAATGTTGAATTACTAATGATGAAATGGTCGCATTTACTCATTAAATAGAAATCAACCATGTAATGGTTCCCCTCGATGTATTCGGCATCGATACCAATTATCTGTTTGGCCTTCTCGGGGTCATCGCTGAACACCACAAAAGGCCCTTCAAAATATTGCATGGCAGCATGGTAATAATCACGCCCCATTATCGGGTGATAATCACCACCGTAATCACCGGCACGCAAATGAATCGCCACGGTTCCGGGTTCAAATCGTCTGTCGCTCAGTTCCTTTAATTGGAAGTAATGAAACACCTCAGATTCGCAATGCAAAAAGTATTTTTCACTTTGCATGTGCCCGGATAACGAACGATTGTCGGGTGGCGAAACATCATGGTAACCCCACGGAACACGAAATTCTTGCAACGGCTGATTCGTAACCGGCAACGGGTTGACGAAATATTTTTGAACGTCAATGTCTTCATGTGATTTGAACCGTTCAAGATGGTCGTAATTTTTCCATTCCGGAAACGCGAAATCATACCCCATTTTCCTGGCGATTCCAATGGTGCCAGCAATTTCAAACATTTGGTTTCCCAATCGGCCATATCTGCCAAGGTTGTTATAAGTCAGCATAGTACAATCGTATGGTGTTCATGTTGTGTTCCCGAACCATGTATCGGGATTTTTCCGTGTAAATGTCCATGGTTTTCAATGGGTGAAATGTACTGTTGCACATTCGCAAATCATTACGTGGCAAATCATGCCGTATCGCAAAGTACCTCATTTGCACATCGAGGTGTTCAAACCTCAAAACCTCCACATCGCGGCAACCGGCAAACATCAATGTTTGATCCATGGTGTGTCGTGCCTGATCTCTTGCAAATGGCGTTTCCATGGCGTAACACTCATCAACAAATGATTCAAACAACGATTGCGAATTTTCCGGTGTAACGTTTTCCGCATGCGGTGATGCAAAGAATTTCGACAACATCCGTTAAAATAAAATACGAACAAAGAAAAAAACAAAAGCCTAACAGTGAGCTTGTGCGCACATTTCAACCCATGTCGCTTGTTGGCCAGGTGCCTTGCGTATCGACTTTAAAAAATCTTTGTTGCGCTCGGTGTGTATGTATTTGAAATCACCTTCGGTTTCGAGGTTGTCGGTAAATGGAACATTGTTGTGTAATGTCCATAAATACCATTCTATGGATGTACCGGCATTACCCCCAATGTGTATGAAAGCGATTCGCTTGCCTTGGTAGTCAATTATCATGACCTAACCCATGTGCCGTATGCGCAATTTGCGGTATGGAAACCTTTGTCGCGCCCATCGTAGAATTTGGCACCGAACCGTTCATCATACCATGCAAAATCGAACGTGTGTGGGTGGTAGATCTCAACCGGCCAATCAATGGGTTCAAAGAATCGGATGACTTTGGCGGTTTGTTTGCATTTCTCAACGAACAAATCCGGATCGATGACATGTTGCATTACGTTCAACAACCATATTTCATCGCATTCGGGTAATTCTTCCATGTCTTCAACGGCACATTGGATGATCGAAAGTTCCGGGCGTTCGGAAACGATTTCTTCCAAAATGGGTGATGGCATGGGCTCAATCAAAACACCTTTTGCAACGTTGGTGCAATGCTGCAATGCAGGGAAATCGGCACAACCAATTTCAACGATTGTTTTGCCTTGTTGGTCATAATTCATGCCCAAATACTCGAAATACTTATCGTATGAATTTTTGTAGTATCGTTCGCCCTCTTGACGGGTGAATTTGTGGCATACGCGCTCGGCTTCCTGAGCTTGTTGCCATCTTTCGCGGGAAATTCGTGTTACCATTCGTTGTTTCGTTTTCGATGGTGCTGAAATGTTACACCATACCGGTTTTTATATTGATGTTTGTATCTCAAACTGTATTGTGCCGGCCACCAATGGAATGTTAACCCATATCGGAACGCCATGTTCGTCAAAATGGCTTGATCGTGCCGATGTTCCCTGAACCCTTGCAAATTTCCCCATTTAGACGGGCTATCATCAATGAATCCGGGTTTGCAGCACCATTCCAACCACTTTTCGGCAAACCTTTGACTGTGTTCGCCCACAACAACGATAATGCATGACGCTTGCAACTGTTCGTGCCCCGCCCAACGTTCACATGCCATTTCTTTCAACACATCCATCTTGCACCAATCGCCATGTGTCCACCGGTTACCAAAAACCATGATTTCGGAATCCATTTCATCGATGACGTGTCGAATGTCGGCTTCAAACATGATACCGGCATCGGTGTACACCAGTACATCACCCAAATCGGCACGTTTTATTTGTTCCAAAAGGAAATACGGTTTCCAAAGCCAGTAACCGGCACCGCGTTCGGCATTCAACACATCCCGATTGAGCGCATAAAACTCACTATCAATGTTATTAGGCCCTAAAATCGTTGAACTGTCGCATCCGAACCGTAATGCACTCGCAGAACACTTCGATGCCGATATCGTCATGTTTCCCGATGCATATGTGTGATGTCGTATCATGTGAATTCGTTGTAACGCCTTTCAATTACAGAATAATCAACGGCACGATTTATCACATCGCTGTAACCTGGCCGTTGTGTGGCACATAGGGGCGCGGTTATGAAACAATTGAAATTCGCTTGAACCACTTCCGCATAAAACACATCGATTTTTCGGATGTCATCGCGGTATTGCAACACGAAGTCGGGTATTTTCCGCCCGTTATAGATGATTGCGTGCGTTGTGTACGCGTTTTGAAGTAAATAAAGCCCTTCGCTATACTGTTCGATTTTTTGGTTCAATGTAGCCCCCAAATAAAGCGCATCCCAATCATTGGGCAATTCTTTCATGATCCGCGATATCGTTTCCCCATCTTGAAGCATAAAACAGTCGTCTTCAAAAACGGTCGCGACACCCTCAATCGATTGCAGAATTTCAAAATGGGAATCACGACACCCCACCCCTCCGGGCGATGCTTTCACGCCTTCATGTTTCCGAATTGGAAACGGGAATTCTTGCGATTCAAATTTTTGCCATTTTTCCGGGCGGTCCGCCAGGGTAAGGCAAACGGCCATGTCTATTTTTGTTCCTTCCATTTTAGGAAATCGGCATCTGTTACGTAATACTCACCGTTGGGGCTTGCTTTCTTTTCGCCTGACTTGATTTGTGCGGCAAACCATTCCGCAAATTGTGTCAGGTCTTTTTCATCGTAGAATGTTACCATGGCATAAATATAAAAAAACCCCGACATACTTGCCGGGGCTCTTGAAACTATGTAGTAACGGTTACGATGCTGCCGTGGTTAATGCTGCGATCAACGAACTGTCAACTTCACTCATCATGTCGGCTTCCTCAGCTATGAACACCAATTCATATCCGTTTCGATCACCCATTGCGGTTCCGGATGGTGATGCGCTTGGTTCAAGCATTGCGCCATTCTCTTCGCCCATCAACCAGTACTTACCGGCACGATCCTCAATTATAATCATCAATCGACATTTCGCCAGGTTGCGAATTTGATTTCGTTTGGTAACCTCACGGTTGTTCAATACGATGTTCAATGTCGTTTGGTAAAATGCCGATCCGTTTTCACGGTTCATCTGCGGTGCCTCGTTGTAATTACCGGTGTTCTTTTCCAGATTGTATGTCCAGAACTGATTGCCGGCCGTCAACGTGAACGTGCTGATCAAACCTTCCGTGGCTTCCGTCAAAGTGTCTTTGTGATCAAGTTCCGTGATGTACACGTTCTTGATTCCACCCTGAGACGTTCGCTTTGGAATCGGTATGCCTGATGTTAAATACGAACTCATGATTATGATCCACTTAGGTTAAATCGTGTGATTTCTTCAGGGTTTCCAACCTGCCAACCTCTACGATAACGTGTTTTCAACTTCACTTCATCGTCATCATCCGAGAACCAAATTTTGAATTTCTCTTCGTCATTCTCCATGTCAACACCCATCCAGATGTTTGATTCTTGGAATGCATACCACTCATTGGTTCCGTTCAAACCGTTATCGCCATAAATAACGATGTCGGTTCCTGGGAATACAAGTCGCTTGGATTTGTACGCCTCACCATCACCCGTGAAGTGGAAGTTGTTGGCATTTACAAGTGCCGTAACCAACTCACGGAAATTGTCAACACCCATGAAGATTCCGCAATCGTCTTCTCCATAAACCTCAACCGGGATTTTGTTGATGAACTTCTGAAGTGCCGTGATAAGCGCTGTACCCGTTGGCATAGAAGTCAAATTGTCAACGTTACCATTAACAACACCCGTTGCACCCTTGATGATGGTTGCCAAACCTGTGTAAAGGTCAGTAGTAAGGTTTTGCCAATCGCTGGTTGCATTCGCCTTGGCAATTTTCTTCATGATCAAATCAACGATAGCCCCCGGAAGATCTGACTCATCGTATTGCGCACCACGCGACAATAGCAATTGAGTTGCTTTCGCTTCTAAATCTTCAAGACACCATTTCTTGTTGATTCTGATGGCACCGGTTTCGATATCACGTTTCGTGAACGTGTCATTACCGGCAGCACTAAAACCACATGATGTGCCATCCGCAAGGACAACATCAGTGTCAAATTTTTTCAGTTGTTGCTTGGATTTAACACCCGTTTGAATGTTGATGCCGGGCAACGCGGCAAGTATGCCCGTGAATTGGGCACGGGTGATCAAATCAGTCGATTCCTGATTCGTGTAATCCTCATATGCTGATACATCAAAAGCCATGGCTATTCTTCAGTTTGATTAATTTTTCGTAGTTGATCGCGCAACTTCATCACGCGGCTATTTTTAATTTCACGCTTTGGCGATTTCTTTTGGGCGGGATCATCATCCGATGGTAAATCCGCAAGCAATTCGATTGCCTTGAACACCTCTTTGGTGAACTTATCGGATTTTTCACGCGCTTCTTTTTCGGCCTTAACCTCCGCTTTCAATTCCTTATTGTCCTTAGACAACTTTGAAATTTTGTCCTTCAAATCATCAATTGCCGCTTTCACTTCCGCGCTCATTTCCTCTTCCGCCTCGATTATTTCGGTAATCATACCCGCCTCAACAACAATCGAACGGCCATCCGCCAATTCGTGTGTTCCATCCGGGGCATCGGTGGTTGAACCATCTTCCGCCACGATTACAACACGTTGGCCGGTTTCAAGTGTTTCGCCTTCAACGCGAATCATTGTACCATCGGCCAAACTTGTGTCAAGGAATTTTTCATCATCACCACCTTCATCGGCCATCTTTTCGATTTTACCATCCTTAACGGTGAATTTCTTCCCGTCCTTCATGGTATACTCGCCATCGGCCAATGGCTTATCTTCCATATCGAAAACCTCGGCACCAACAAGTTCCTCACCGGAATACTTGAATTTACCCTCTTCGAGTTCGACCTCCTTTTGTTCGGGTTCATCATCCCCAAACATATCGTTGAATGCTGATTTCAGGCGGTCAATGGCCTGGTTTACTTTGGATTTTTTGTCGGCAGTATCGGACATGAAAAATGCTTTACCTGAATAATACGCAAGCATTTCATGTGGTTAAGATGTTGAAAATTAATCGCTTAGCGCGTCCGAAATGCCATTAATCGCATCGCGTATGCGGTCAATTTTGTCTTCTGAGGTGTTAATTAGGTGCGCCATTTCAAAAATTCCCTCAACGGAAAACCCGGTAAATGTACCGTCCTTCACCTTTGCCCAAATGTCATCGTCATCGACTTTGTATGTGCCAAACCATGAACCATCGGTTATGCTTCCATAACCCTCAACTGAAATGCCGCGTTCCTGATCCACGATGAACGATTCAACCATGTACACTTTTTCGGTGTGGTTGTCTTCATGCATCGTGTTCGTTTCGGTGCCCCAACCATTACGCATGAACTTGTTGCGAATCAATTCAATCGTATCACGATCAAACACCGCATAATATTCACCATCGGCATCGCGTCTATATATCGGTAGATTGGCAATCATGAACGGTCCGGAAACAATTCGTTTTTCCTCACTCTCGATGTTGTATTTCGATTTGACCTTCTTGAATGCTTTCCACGTTCGTTCGATTGCAGGTTCATCGACAAGTGAAACGGCAGTTACACCGGTTTCATCGCCATCGTCATCCTTTATTTCAAATCTGTAAATCGGTAGTTCCATGATTATAATGTTGCCGCGCTTTCCAATTGTACAACGCGTTGTTGTGTTTCACTAATTCGTTGTTCCGACACTTGTGTTTCAATCGGTGGCAACGTGATGTTGATTGGTTGGTTGTTCTGTATTGTCGTTTCAGGCACATTCGGCAATTGCCCGGATGAACTGAACGTTGGCGGGGCACCACCACCCCCACCACCCAACGATGGCGTTGGTATATTACCGGCACCACCCAATAATTGTTTCGCCTGGGCAACGGCACTAAACACCGCACCCAAACCCTGTGCCACGTAACCCGCAATTAAGAATGGTGCGGCAGGGCCACCGGCTGCGGCCGCTTGTGTCGCACCAGCAATAACGTTACCAATGGCCTTTGCGGTATTTATGGCAATTTCAGCACCGGCAACCGCTTTGTTGAATTCCTGTAATTGTTGTTGGTCGTTAATGAACGCCTCACCAATACCACGAAGTGTGTTGAACGATGTTTCCAACAATGTTCGTCTCGCCTCATTAACCTTCGCTTGATTTTCGATATCGCGTTGCCTGGCATCTTCTCGGATTTGATTCAAACGCGCTTGGTGTTCTGCTTCGATCAATTCGATTTCACCCTGCGTCAAACCCTCCTGTTCCAACTTGATTTGTCGCTCCACTTCGGCCAAGGCGATTTCCTTTTGCATGCGCTCTTCACTTTCCGCATCCAATAAAATCAATTCGGCTTCGAGTGCCGCCTTCTGGCTGTTGAAATCATCAATAACCGCCTGGGCACGTTGGTCGGCAATCAATTGTCGTGCCTCCTCTTCGGCATCCACCCGTATTTTACTTATCGCATCTTGCGTGGTTTGTTCTGCAGCAACCAACAATTCACGTTTCAATTCCTCACTTGCATTGAGGTTGTTAATACGTTCCTGTTCGATTCTCAAATCAAATTGCAATTGTTCGATTGCCCTGGCGTTGTCGTTCTCAATTGCATCAATGCGCATTTGTTCCAATTGGTTAATGATGTCTTGATCATTTGACAATCGTTCTTCGGATTTGCTTTGGGATTCATCCGCGCGTTTTTCACGTTCCGCATCCACCTGTGCCATTCGTTCATCATGGGCTTCACGGTTACTTGCCATTTTAGCTTGCACCGCGCCATTGGCTTCCAACGCATCCTTTTCCGCATCGAGGGCATCGATTACGTTATAAATGCTTTCGGTTTGTTCATCGATGGCGGCTATTGCATTCGCTGTTTGTGCATTTGCCAAGTCCTGTGCTTCAAAGGCGGTTGTTAATGCCCCTATTTGATTTAAAAGTGAAACGTTTTGCCCTGTTTGTGCCTCAACCTGCAATTTTATTTTTTCTTCCATCTTTTCGGTTAAGATGGCTGCCGCAGCATCCAATTGCGCTTTTACTTCGATTAATTCATTGTACCGTTCAATGGCATCCGACACCGCTTCGGTTTGAATGTTTTCTTCGGTGATGGTGCCAACGTAATCACCCATTATTTCATTCAACTTTTCAATACTCGCACGCCTGTCTTTTGTGTTTTCGTCCAGATCTTTGGCAGTACGCAAAAGCAAATCTATTTCGGTGCGTTGTTCCGCCACAACCGATGCGGCACGTTCCCCAACCTCATTCATGATTTGTTGTTCGGCTGAACCCTGGCGAAGTATCGCAGCGTATTTCAAAAGCGCAGCACCAGCGGCAACCAATAAGGTAACGAACAATATCAACGGGTTTTCCTTGACAACCGCATTGAATATTTTTTGAACCACCGTGGCACCTTGTGTTGTGGTGATCCCGAGTTTTTCCATTGCTATCCGGGCGGCAATTCTACCCTGTACCGCAGCTTCAGCCGCAGCCCTGGCACCCATGGCAATTGCAATCGCGCCCTGAACCCTAACCATCACCTTTTCGAGTTCTTCATTGTCTTCAGCAAACAACGCCAAAGCACCTTGCGCGGCAACGAAACCACCGGCAATACCTTCACCAACCTTTACAAATGAATCTGCGATTTGTTGGGGCTCCAAACCCTCGAATTTTTTTTCGAGTGTCTTTATCTCCTATTGTGCATCCTTAACTTCTGCCGCCATTTTGTTAAATGCCTCGCTTCCGATTTCGAGACCCTTCATTTCCTCTTTCAGGGATTCGATGTCGGCTTCGAGTGATGCTATCGTTTGTGGGCTGTTCCCGTCATCAACTTCGACTTCTAATGGAATTGTGCGTTTGTCCGCCATGACCTATAATACGTTACAACATCAAATTGGACACCTTATCAACCAAGTCGTTGAAATCATTGGGCGTTTCATCGTTTATTGAATCAACACCAAAGACTTTCACTTTTGATTGTAAATCTTCTTGTAACGCCAGGTGCCAAACATTTATGCTGCTGTTTTTCAACTCAACACGCAACACCTCTTCGTTGGTGTCCCTCGTTTTCAATAAACTGATATCCCTTCGAGGCACAACGATGAAAGGTGATTGCATAACAGGTGCGTAATCGCCTAAATCAACACGCAACGCATTACCGATGGTTTTTATTTTGATTTTTGCCATTAGTTGTCAATTATAAATCCATTAAATCCGGCAGAAGCCTCGACATTATTTGTGTCGGTACTCATGTCAATATATACCAACGTTTTTTCTTCAAACTTCTTTGGCGGATTAAATGTGCGTTCAGTTGATGGGTGATTCGTTGATTGCATTGTTTCACTATGTCTTACCCTCAGTGTTTCTGTGCCTGTTCCTTGACCCGTTTGATTCATTATCCTTACGTCCACCGATGCCGCGCCACCTGATGATTTATCAATGCTTGAATAAAATGATGTCATGTAAAATGTTCGTCCATTCGGCACCATATATATTGCCATTTGTGTTTGGCCCTTTGCACTCGCAATATATGCCGTTGTTGTTCCGTCCGTTTGCGCAACCGCTGATATGTTACCCGAATTTGTTCCGTTAGACCCGCTTGTTAAAACGAACATTCGGAAGATAACCACAAACGAACCCACCGTGGCAACATTTGATGTTCCATTCATTGTTACATCTTCCGTCAATTCATCGTAATTACTATCAAGTCCGACAACGCGAATTGTTCTTGCACCCGTTCCGCCCGATGCGTCTGCGGCCTGGTCAGATGATATGTCATGCACCCGTGCCGTTGTTGGCAATGTCCAACCCGTAGGGCCATCCCATATGAATTCGGGTGATGAACCAATGTCGATATCGTTGTTTTCACCAAACTTATTCAATGGATCATGCCCTGAAATGTCACCCTTCGCCACTTCAAGCCCGAAATTTGTATCGTTAATTAATGTCATGTTACATTGGTTTCCATTCGTTATCCAAAACACCATCATAATACAGGTGCAAACTATCGCCATCACGCAAAAGGTCTTGCGATGACAATCCTAATATGTTATTTCCGTTGCCATCAATGGTTACTTTTTTTGACCCGGACCGCGTAATAACATGTTCTTCGTCATCATCCGGTGATGCCGGGAGTGTAATTGTAATAACACTACCCCCTGAAGTATCGACAACAACCCTGAATTCGTGTTTTTCCAACGTGTAATCGGTCGATTTGGTTATGGTTAATCGCCTTAGCCCGTTTGAATCCGCCACCATTTGTGGTGTTCCCGTGAATTCCGTAAACGTGGTTACGCCCTTGTAATATTTGATGTGTGGGCTTTGTGTGTCTGATCCTATTACCGCACAATCTTGCCGCGAATCATCCCAATTGTGCCCTACACGTTTTGGTGTCATTCCATCGGATGGCGCAACCGATCCTTCCAACGGATTTATGATGTATTCGACATCGTTTTGTTTGTGCGTTACAATAGCTTTTAACGCGCCACGCGTGGTATCGTTATCGTAAATCAAATCGCCCACTTCGAATCCAGGTGTAAGCCCGGATGCAAAATTCACCCGGAAACCTTTTGGGCTATCAACAAGTGCACGGGTTTGTAATAACGTTGTGGCAGTTGTGTAAATGCGAAACTCCTCAATCGTTCCATTGAAAAAATTGGATGCCGCACCGGTATATGTGGCACCCATCGCCAATTCTGATTGGGTTTGTGTTATGGCCTGGTCGCCACCGCCATTATCCGTATCGACAACCGCATCATTAACGAATAATATCAAATTGGTTCCGTCAAACCTAAATGCCCATGAAACAATTGCACCGAAATATGGTATTGCAAACGATACGGTGTGTGTGCCCACACTGTTGATTACCTCTGCAACTATTTCATCGCTTGCATTTTTATACACCGACCATGATCCGTTTTTTTCAAACAACACTTCTTTACTGGCAGATGAATTGAAAACACTTCGCCCAAACCACGTATATATTTTGGCACCATCCAACGCATCGATATCACCAAATCGAACGTAATCCGTTGAACCGTCAAACGTCATTCGATTGCCCACATCACCCGTTTCAATTGTTGGCGTTCCGGCAACCACCGTTGAATGGTTTCCATTGGTGGAATAATCCCGAATGGTTGACGTGCTGTTTTCGCCAAACGTTATGTGCATTTGCAAACTCATAGTATCGGATAATCGGTTGACCCATCAACACCCGTCATGGTTCCGCCCTCAGATATTACGCTATCTTCCAACATGCGCCTACCACCTGCCGGTGCCGAAGCCGAACGAACCTGGCGTGGACGGCTGAACGTTGCAAAAGATCTTCCCGCCACTCGTTTACTCAGTTCAACCAATGTGGTGTTTTCATCGTTCGCATTGTAATCGCGTATTCGGTTAAGCCGGTAAAACACATTGTCGATGAACACCAATTTCGAGAAGTCCAATTCCTGAATGTCGATTGGCAACAAGTTAATCCACGCAAGAATCAACTTTGAATTGATGTCGGTGATCTCTTCGATGTATTGTCGGTATTGCACATTGTATCGGTTTACATCTGTGTAATTGGCACCGATGCCAGACGCGGAACCCCAATACACTTTTTCAGGTGCATCGAACAACAAATCCAATGTTGGTGTGGTTGGATTATCGAGGTGGCCGGCGTATGGGTATGTAGTCCGGTTCGTGTCTGCGCCCAAATCTGTTTGGTGCGTCCAATCACCCGACAACATACCACCGTAATGTAATATTCGGATGTTGCAATCAAGCGGTTCAAACACCCCGGAACCCACCGATGTTTCCTTTACATATTTTGGAACAACGATATCCGATAGGTATGTGCCCACAGGCAGTGTTGCGGAGAATCCCAATTCAACCACTTTCTTTTCCGCTGCGAAATCGTTATCGACTGTGTGGATGTATTCGCCATATTCCGTTTCGTATTCCAATCTATATTTCTCCGCGTAATAATCTTTGTCAGGCTTATACCGGAACACGTAGTTCTTTGCAACAACTTCACCAACTGGCACGATTTCAAATGGCTTGGAGTGGTCAACCTTGTCTGACCAATCAACCGATTCTAATGTGATCGTTTGTGGATATGGTTCGATAATGAGATTCTTCTCATCGTCCGGATCGGGTTTCACTTCGAGGTTGTCCATCAATATCAACCAACGCATGTAATCCACACATGTAACACCTGGCGGTATGAATCGGTTCAATTCCACGGTGTCGCCTTCTTGTAAAGGCCCGTTCAAATTGTTCATTATGAATTTTGAATTCGCAGCGTTCAATGTGAAATCAACCGTTGATGCATCCGTCAATTTCGGGCTTGATGCAGTTGCACCGCTATGGAACGCCCATGACAATGTGATGCGTAATCGAACCGCGATTTCATCACCGGCATCGATCCAATACGACGGGGTGTTGATTCGTAATTGGTGGGTGCCGCTTAATGTGCTTGATGTAACCACATCGGATGCGATTGTGAAACCACCCGTCAAATTCTCAATACTCAACACCGATGTAATTGTGCCTTGGCTGAACACGGTTCCAGCAGGTGTGTTAACTGTGTATGGAACATCCAAATCCGCTTCAAACGAATATTGGGCACGGTTTACTATCCGGGCAATGAACGTGGTGTTATCATAGTTGGCGCCGGCATCGGAATTTTCATTGTCGTATGGCACCGGCTCGGTTGTGTCATCCCCTTTGTGTATTCCCTGATCCGGCGGGAAACCGAATGGCACTTCGTAATTGATTGCGAAACTATCGTTGACGTTGGATGATATGTCAACATCGAATTCACGTTCGGTTACTTGCAATGCCGTCAATTCGAGTGGAACGGCCGAATACGGTATGATGCGTTTTTTGAATGATGCGCTATCGAAATGGTTACTTGTGTATGTAAACCCTGCGGCCTCGAATAGCTTGTCAACGTATTGTTTGGCATATACGGCAGGGAACAATTTATTCGTTCGGAACGTTGTTTCATTTGGGTTTTCCCCATTGTCCTGAAGTGGGTACACATACCCCTCACCCGTTGGCGGTCCGTTGGTGAATCCCGTTTCTGCCGCACCCGAAAAGTTCACGTAATTGGCACCATCCTTTTGAATGCGTGTATCCCAACTTTCGCTTTGATTGGTTTGGTTCAACGTGTGGTCGTATTCGCTCAAATCCAATTCCGACAATTGGCGGTCATTCAATGATTTGTACAGGTCTGCCAATGTACCCGACAAATTCACTTCATACGTAATGGGAACGTTGTCTTCAATGTTGATTTTCAGCAATCGCAAAAACCCCTTGAACTGCAATGAACCGTCAACGAAATATTCAACATCTGCTTTCAGGTTGGGGTTGAAATCCGGGGTGTAATTGGAACCGGCAATTGTGCTCACCACCGATTTTGTAACATCCCATATGGCATCAAAGATTTCGTTGTTCCTGCCCGTTGCCGGTAATAGTATCGTTTTACTGAATGATGTTTTACGATCCTGAGGGTTTCGGATGTCCGCCACCTGGTAAGTGGTTGGCGTTTCAACGTTATCCGGAATGTCGGCTTCCTGGCCGTTTATGATCATTAACCGGTTAGCCACGTTGTCGGTAGTTTGTGTGTCCGTACCTCAATGTGATATCTTGTCGGAACAATCGCGTGGATTCCTTTTCAAATTCTTCAAACACATTCGTTTCCACAATCATCGGTATCAAATCCGTTCCGCTTTCCAATAACACCACCGGTGATGTTACCATTTCTTTCAACCACGTTATTTGTGCATCCGTCAGATAATCGCTTCGTAACAACAATTGGTCGTTGGATGCCACCAACTTTGTGAAATCGCTTTGCGAACTCTTGTCGTATGAATACGCAGTCCCATTCCATGAATTAGGGTTCCTTTTAAATGATGTCCTTTTCGATTGCGTTGTTTTCCTGGTTACTAATGTAAAATTGAACGGATCAAAACCGCCCAACACATTCAGGAAATGCACACGATATGTTGTGTACAATCGTTGGGTTACAATATTGAATCTTCGGGTTTCGCTTATGTCCGCATTGGCACCTGTTTGTGCAACAACGGTATAATATGCGATGCCATCGAAATAGCTGGTATCAGCCAATGCGTCAACGATGTTTTGTGTGCCAACACCTACCCTAATAAACTGGTTATTATCTGTTGACGCGGTGAGGGAATTTGAAATGTCATCGGTTGATTGCAACACCCCCGATGCATCATATGTGCGTACCCTGAGGTGATCATAATTGGCAGGTGTGTCGTTTACCGAATAAAGCCACCCCAATTGATTCAGTTCAATGTTTTGTGCATCCGGCATGTTCGTTAGGAACTTATCATCGGATGTTGCCAACACATAATCGTCATCATCCCAATCGACAAAATCCAATTTCTCAAGCGCAGCATTAATTGCGTATATATCGGAACTATCCGTCAGGTTTGGGAATTCGGTTCGCACCCCGGAAACATCGTATTCTTCACCAACTCGCACGTAATACTTTTTGAACGATTGTGTGTTGTTGTCGAAGTCGGTGGTGCTGCCATCGATATCCCATGATAACAGGCTTTCGATTTTCTTCCTGGCATCGAATTGACCATAACCATTGTCGGGGTTGGCTGGTATTTTGTGCCGAGATCTGAATGCACCATCATACCATATGTCGAAAATGTATTGGAAGTTGTCTTCTGCCGTGTTGGTAGAACTGGCAACGAATATCATTTGATTGTATGCCGGTGTATACTCTTGGGGCTCGTTTTCAATTGTGATGGCCATGTCAAATAATACGTGATGGTGATGTGGTGGTTTTGAAAGCAAAAACCCCCGATTCGTCAACCGAGGGTTTTCTAACGACCTTCTATAATGCGTAGCAATTCGCTATTCTTTTCTCTTTGTTCCCACCCCGCATCGGGCTGCCCTTCTTCATTTTAACGTGGTGTAGCGGGAGTGGGATTCGAACCCACGACCTTCGGGATATGAGCCCAACGAGCTGACCACTGCTCTACCCCGCTATGTGCCCCCGAAGCAAGGATGAAACGGGGGCTTCAACTTGAAAAAGTTACGTTGTTTTTGCAAAGAACGGTTACTAATATACTACTTCGCATTTACACGTGCAACCATTTGTTCGACTTGCACTTCGACATCACGGCCGGCCGCTTCGCTCAGATCATTCACCAATACTTCGATGATTCCTGGCGTTAACGTGTCGGTGATGAACCCCGTTCGCTTGATACCTTTCCGTTTTGTTGACACGGCAATCGCATATGCCAATGAACGGTATTGTTTATCCAATGGGATTCCGGGCCGTGGTTTCTTGAGTTGTATTCCCTTGAATGGAATCCATTGTCGCAACGCACTTACTTGTGCGCGTGATGGGATATCGTTTCGGAACCTGAATGGGCTGCCTTGGCTTTGTTGTGTGCCGTCAACACCTTCATCGATGAATTCACCATGTTCCGCCATGAAGAATTGGAACAACGTTTTGCGTCCAAACAACGTTATCGTAAAACTGAGTGATTGCAGCAGATCGAATGATGCGTTTACACCTTCGCGCTCAAGTGTGGTTGTCGTTTGTTGAAGAAACCAATTCCCGAATTCATTAAGCGTGGCACCCACCGGTGTTTGTTCGGCCCGGATCGCATCACCCGCATGCCTACCAATTCCTTCCAATCCTTTCGCAAAATCAGTCATAAACCAAAAATACAAAACCCCGACTAACGTTGTGTCAATCGGGGTAAGGTGTCCGCCAGAATTGACGAAACTGGCGAAATTAACCTTCGTATGATTCAACAAGGGTTTGAACCTTAACCCACTGATGACCTTTGTAGTTTTTTGCCCATTCTTTCATTTCTTCGATTGTCCAAAAAGCCAAGGTGCCGTGGCTGTCATACCAAAAGGAATAATCGTCATGGTTAGATTCATACTCATCGGCATCTAAATCAGTGCCCTTAACTTGCTCCTCTGCCCACTCTGTTATTTCTTCACGGGTAGCATATCCATCTAACTCACCAACAGTAACTGGCATTTGGTGTGGAATTCTTACGAAGTAATTTTCTTGATCTTTCATTGTGTCAATTTTTAGTGTTTGTTTATATATCAAAGATAGTAAAAGTTTGGATATACACAAACATTTTAAGTATTATTTTTCATTTTTTCGATTTGTTCCTCTTGGTAATCTTGTTTATCCTGAATGAACATCACCCTATTCAAAAACGGGATTACCTTCATTTTTGTTACCTCATCCCATTTCAATACATCGCCACCGGCCAAGGCATCAATTGTAACAACCCACCCCCAATGATCTATGAGCCAATTGCCTGTGCCATCGCCTTCAGATTCTTCTCAGCTTCGTCCAGGTTCTTGCCTTCGATACTTTGCATTAAGTCTACGAAGACTTTGCAAAAAAAAACCGCAATGGGGTATGCTACATCCATCATCATGTGTTCCTCAAATATCGCGGCACGATCTCGCATGGTGCTACCGTCATATTCCTCTTCTCCTTCCGGCAAATACACAATGGCGCATAATATGTGAACATTGGTTTTGGCATCATGATCGGTTTCGCTGTGCTTCGACATGTCAACATATTGCCCACCGCATAATGCAGTGATGTCAAGTGGTGCCCGATACTTCACGCCCTTGATTTCGATTTCCTCATGTATCTTTTCCGGAATGGGTTTTGAAAACACTTCCGTCATGGTTGAACGTATCTTCGCCAATGATGGAAATGATAGTTTTTCGACAACTTCATCATCCAATCCGCTGAAAGTCCTGGCGATTTCCAATGTCAAATCCGGGCCTTTGCGTTCAAGTACCGCACCCATGTATCGGTTGAATTGTCCAACCGTGATATCCGCCCATCGTTCGGGCAAATGAATTGTCATTGATTCTTTCATGCGTGCCCTTCGTTATTTTCTTCAATCGTCATCATTATTGGTTGGTTATTTGTTGGGCACATAGCGAAATGCGTTAGGTTTCCCAATGGGCGTTCTAATTTTTCAAACGTGATTGATTTGTGATCACCGCCACAACGAGAACATTTATTTAGACTATCGATTGTGATTTTTTGCTCATTCATGATTGTGATGTTAGGTGCCATGCCCGACATTCATTACAATAATACGACCTTTTGGGAATTCGGCTTCGGGATGATGTGTGTTTAATCCGTTTGATTTCCGTGTTCGCCACCTTTTGTGATGGGTAACTCTTTTTGTTGCATCGTGTCATAAGAATGTGTATTCGCCCGTGTACTTCCTATCCATATCGAAGAATGACCGCATCATCAACATGTCCGTGAAATCCGGTGATCTTCCAATCAATTTTTTCAGGTCTTCCTTCTTCAATACCATGAACTTTCCGTCAGTACCGAAGCTACGGTTTTTTACCGTCTCCATTTCCTCAACTATCTCAGGCCAATACTCGTCAACGTCTGCCGCGATGTGTGTTTCAGCATTGTTCACCTTCTTGGCGTAATGGTAATAGCATTGTGCCTTCAGGTTTTTGAATTCAACGGCCTGGCCTTTCACCTCAAATGGCTTTGCTCCATTGTGGAATGGTTTTGCATTACCGAGATACCCCTCAAGGAATTCACCCAATCCATCGGCATCGTATGTGATGTTTGATTGTGGAATGCCGTGTCGTTCTGCCATGGATCGTATGTGGTCTACTATTTCGGGGCCTTTAGCTTTTGATATGACTTTCACTTCCAATAATCGCCATCCAACCCATGAGCCAATGACGAATCGATCACTTCCCTGTGCGGCAATATCAGCCGTCAAATACTTTTTGCCGTCATACGTGCCATCTTGATTGGGCGGGTTCACATGGTCATTGTACCGTAAATCCTTTATGGCATCAGCATCAATCATGCGCGCTTCATCAATATCACCAGTACACATGTAAAGGGCATCAAACATGAACTTGGGTAAATCTTTCTTTGCCTGTTCAACCTCTTTCATTGATATAATTCCCGCTTCAACAGCCATCATTGCAGTTATCATGAACACCGCCCATTCGTCATCACTTTTCTTTTCTTCCGCGAGTTGGTGCCCCCAATTCGCATTGCCGATGAAGTTTCCAACGAACTTGCATGGTGCTTCGGTTGCTGTCAATGTTGATCTAAGTGCATACCACGATTCACGGTTCGCCCTGGTGAATTCATCGAACACAGCCGAATACACGTCTTCCCCATACAGGTTGTCGGGATCTTTTGCGGACTTGAATGTGATGATTGTTTTCTTTGGCGTTAGTATTGTCTTTTCGGTTTTGTTCCGTTTGTACAATCCCGTGTTCGCCACTTTCTTCCACATTCGGTTGAATGCAATCTTCGCCTGAGCGTGTACCGGTGCCACCCACCAATAATTGTGCCCCTCATCAACACGGTATTCGTGCGCTTGTCGAAACAACCAATAGATGTGTGAAAAGGTTTTCCCGGTTTTGGTTCCCGCTTCCGTTAGTGTGAAACGACACGGTGAATCCAATATGTCAGATTGGTAACCCGATAAATCAGGCGGTGTCATCTTTAGAACGATATCATTTTGACCAGTCGACATGTACAGTTCCTTCAATCTTTGCTTCGCTCACTTGTTTTGGTTTCCCGTGTACGCGGTCTAACATTCGTTCAATGGCCTCGAATCCTTTTGATTTGTCCAATAGCATTTTTCCAACCACTCGAATGATGTATGGTTGTGCGGTGTCGTTTGTCATCGCCCGGATATTGTCTTCATCCATACCCAACAACATTTCGTATGCCTCCGCCACATGTGATGGGCTCACGCGCTCGTAACCGGCATCTTTCATTTCGCGGTTAATCTCTGTCAACATCTTTGGTGGCCGGCCGTTTGGGTTACCGCTTTGACCTGGTTTCCATGGTTTCAAATTCTCTTCGTTCGCCATATTATTTCCGTTCCTTTAGGTTTATTGTGCGCCCGTTTGTCAATCGAACTTCCACACCTTCGATGCCCACCATCTTTATGTCGGATGCAAAGATTCCATTTTCATATGCGTATGCAATCAATTCTGGCGTGTTTCGGCATCCTGTTTTCACCAACAACTTATTTCGGTAACCTTCAATCGTGCGAATTGAAAGGAACAATTTGTCCGCGATTTCCTGGGAACTTAGCCCACACCGCAGCCCATCGAGCACCTCTATTTCGCGTTCTTTGAGTTTCACTGTTACCTCATTGTTATTTTCAACGAATTTTCGCTGTAAT
>ERZ869936.696-NODE-696-length-29036-cov-5.467168_pt1 | contig 29036 bp, 56 predicted proteins | sample MGYA00520876_ERZ869936 | MGnify/ENA primary metagenome ERZ869936 (study PRJEB32218, sample SAMN09650985) | biofilter metagenome | isolation source: enrty point of leading RO module | place: Saudi Arabia: Thuwal, RO plant located on Red Sea | collected 2016-02-17 ... | reverse complement strand
AAAAGACAGATTCACAGGCGAGGAAAACAATGACGGGCTGTTGGTTGAGCTTCTTGATACCAGCGAACAATTTGCCAACGTCCAGCTATTCGACACAGAGGAGCAGGGCGAGTTTGTTGACTTAGAGAAATCCGCTATTGACGGCATTATCAGAGGTAACAGATGGTTTCCTGCATTAGCGGGGCTAGAGACATCGGGCAAGCTGGGCAGCAATCAGGAACTGATTAACCAATGGCGAATCGTTATGAACAACGTGGTGATTCCGGAGTACCAGAACCCCTGCCTAGACATAGCCAATACGATACTAAAACTAGCAGGGTTTGAGTTTGAGGTGACTATCACCAACAAGCCACCGATAGGCATAGATGACAGGGTTGAGCCGTCGGATGTTATGACGGTAAACGAGCAGCGCGAGGCGTTGGGTTTAGAACCATTGGAAGACGAACAAGAACTAGAAGAAGATGGCGCGGACGACTAAACTAATGACATCGACAGAGGTTAAGACTCAGGCGGTAGACCAACCGATTGACGAGAATTTGTTTGATCGGTACATATTGCCATCACAGAGGTCGTATGTGTTGCCGTTGCTTGGCGAGGACTTCTATGAGGAAATGACCACGCAGGTGGAGAACTCAACGCTCACCGCCGACAACTCTACCCTACTCAACGAGTACATTAAACCGATGCTCGCTCACTATGTTGTATATGATGCTTTACCGCAACTACACGCGCAGGTTAACTCGCGCGGGGTGTTTATGAACATCAGCGAAACGAGCGAGCCTGTGTCTGCGTCTATGTTCAATGTACTTCGACAAAATTACCTGCACATGGCCGAAAGGCTAGAGCGGGATGTAAAACACTACATCGACGAGGAACAGGAGGATGATTCGTCCAAGTTCCCCGACTACGATGCTTGTAACCAAACTAATCATAACAAATACAGATTTCTATAATGGATCCATTAGACCAAATAGCGGCCAGCGGAGGAACAACGCTGTACGATGACACCGCCGAAAAGACGGGATTCTTCATTTCTATCTACGTGCGTGAGGACACGGTTATCTCTACACTAGAAGAAAAGGACAGCCCCGGCGATACAGCCACAGACGCTACCGTTGCTGCACAGCAAAACATTAGTGGAAAGACGCTTGTAAAGGGCGATTTGCTAACCCCTAGAAAGGATTATTTTTCCAAGATAGCAATTAGCTCCGGCAGCGTTCTCCTTATCAAAGGGCAGCGATAATGTACGGGCATTATTACGGATATACTCACGGAATAAAGTTACCTAAATAGTGTACGCATACCACTACGGATATACACACCCCTCAAAGGCTGCATTAGCAGCGTCAGGGATAACCCCTTCAGATGTAGCGAACCTTGAAATTTGGCTACAATCTGACGAGGGTGTTGACCCCCGCGTAAGTCAAGCCCCTCTATCTGACGGGGATAACGTGCTGACGTGGAACGATCAAAGCGGAAACAGCAACGACTTCACCCAGTCCACAGAGGCAGACCAGCCGCTTTATCAGGCCAATGAAATTAACGGGGAGGCGGTCATTGAGAGTGATGGCGTTACAGAGCATCTAACCCTCGGAAGCGTTCCTGTGTCTGGTAATAGCGCAGGTACGTTGTTTGTCGTTCATAAGATAGAGGGCGCGGATTCACAGAACTACATACTGTCATCAGCTGACAACGCGTCTGGTGATAAATACATCAACTTCTACACAGGGGAAATAGGCGGAAACCAGAAGATTCTAATTGATATGAGAAACGGGGGAACTCGTGAACTGTTACACGGGGACACCACCTTAAACGATGCTACTGCCTACCTCCTTGTGTGGCGTTCTGACGGTTCAACTACCGACTTATTTGTAAACAACAACCAGGAGAGCATCACCGAATTTGTAGGCACAAATACCGGTGCTTGGTTTCACGATACAGCCGGACTGGATAACATGAACATCGGATGTCTTAACCGCAGCTCGGCATTATTCCACGTAGCGAAGGGCGCTGAATACGTCTATTATAGTGGTGCTATTACAGGCGATGACTTCACAGGATTACAAAACTATTTCAACGATAAGTATAACCTATGGTAGCACGAAACCTATACAAAATTGTACCCGCAGGGCAGTTGTCATCTAGGCATTTTAACGCAGTAGAACAGGGTGGCGAAACAGAGTGCCGCAGGTCTTTGGATGGTACAAAGGTCATTGTTAAACTTCCGCGAGGCGTTCAAGGAAGGGACGACGTACCACCAGAATGGTTAGGAGATTGGGATGCGTTTAAGCCGTACCTAACCCATAAGGAGGTGCTAGCCGAATTGCAGAAGCCCGAATGGACACCAGAGCTATGAACCACGATATAGATTACTACTTCCAAAAGAGTGACTACATTATCGGCAACCTGCTTGCCGTTGTGTACGCTGCATTAGAATACTTTGATGGTATAGATAAGGCGGTGGCTATCCTTGTGGGTATTAGCGTTGCGTGTTTCAACTTTGTAAGAGCGTGGAAGTATTTTAATGACGAACGTCAAAGAAGAAAAAAGAAATGAAACAACGACTATTCAACAACATCAAAACAACGGTTGTAGGAACGCTCCTAATCGTTGGAAGCGGTGTCCTTGTTTATAATGAAGTAGCCACAATCAAAGAGGTGTCAGGATGGGTGACACTAGGCGTTACCCTTGTTTGCTCAAAAGACCCTAATGGAAAAGGTTGATAGACCCATAAGATACATTGTAGTTCATTGCGACTATACAAAGCCGTCGATGAATACGGATATTGATTTTGTTCGGAAGATTCACGTAGATGATAACGGTTGGCGTGATGTGGGTTACAACTACTTTATCAGGCGTGACGGCACAGTACAGGAAGGACGCAGCCTAAAACTAAACGGAGCGCACACGCTAGGGCGCAACACCGACAGTATAGGTATCTGCATCGCTGGCGGCATGAGTAAGGACGGGAAGCCAGAGGACAACGTAACCCCTGAGCAAATGATGGCTGTATTCAAGTTATTTAAGGAGGCTAAAGAGATATATCCAAACATCCAGCTATCAGGACACAACCAATGGAACAAAAAGCCCTGCCCCTGCTTTGATGTGAGGGACTACGCAGCGAAACACGGCATTAAGAAAACTGACGTTTACCATGAAGACCCGCTTGTTGAATTACCTAAGAGCTAGGTGGCAATACCTTGTTATTGGGGTGCTTGCCATCGGTCTTATAGCTTGCCTGTTTCGGTCGCGCGAGGTGGTGTATGTAGATGCGTCCGAGCCTATAATCGAACAGAAGCAGCGAAAAATAAGAGAGTTAAAGTTAGAGATACAACACCTTGACGAAAAATTGCATAACTTAGAACGCTGGCGATATGATGCGGAAACCTTTCTACATAACCTTCGGATTAGTCCTAATGTTTCAAATGCTGTCCGTGACAGCGCACTCTCAACAATCCTCAGACACTACGATCGTATTGCCCATAGCGATCTATGACAAGATACTAAACACGGGACTACGTGCAATAGAATTAGACTCTGCCCTCACTATTTGCGATATGCAGGTAGAGGCGTTGAAAGACAAGATACACCTCACCGAACAGGTGAACAAGGAAATCAACGACATCATAGATATTGAGAGGTCGCGGGTTGACTTCTACAAAGAAAAATCTGACCAGCTAACAAAGGAGGTAAGACGCGCTAAGTTCTGGACGCGGGTGACTTCTGGCGTTGCTATTGTAGCGGGGTTGGTCGCAATCTTCAAATAGAGAAACCATAAAACACCGAGAAATGGCATCTACAAATGTTGATACTAAGAAGAAGAAACTGGCGGTTGAGTACCTAATCAAGTACCCCGTGACCCCAGTTAAGACTATTGCCCGGATGTTAGTAAGCGATCACCCTGATCTGTTTGCGGATGATTCGGATGAACACAGGTGCATCGAACGCGCCCGAACACTTCTGCGTTACTACACGGGGCAAACAGGAAAGAAAAACAGAAAGTACGCTAAAGAAATATTGACCCCAGACAAAAGAAAGAAGCTATCAGAAAGTGATAGCGTGCGCCTACCCCAATCCGATGCGAAGGACTGGAAGCCGTATGTATTGCCGAAGGAGTGTCGTCATTTGGGAATCTTGTCAGACATTCACATCCCATACCAGGACAATGCCGCGCTTGAACTTGCGATGTTATACCTTCTGGATAGGGGCGTTGATTCGATTCTTCTCAATGGTGACACGGTAGACTTCTACTCAATTTCACGATTCAGCAAAGACCCGTCAAAGCTGGGGATTCGCGAAGAGATTGAACGGGCTAAAGACTTCCTGTACGGGCTTCGGTCAATGTTCGGGGATAAGGTGAAGATCATCTGGAAGGACGGAAACCATGACGAAAGGTTCATGCACTACATTATGAACCGCACGCCTGAGTTCTTTGGGCTTAATGGTTTTGACATTCCTAGCCTGTTAGAACTTGAAAAGCTAAAGATCGACCACGTAAGTGAACGTCGAATAATCAAAGCCGGAAAGCTGAACATCATACACGGTCACGAAGTGCCACACGCATTTAGCCCTGTCAACGCAGCGCGGGGGTTGTTTATGAAAATGAAAACCAACGCAGCCTGCGGACACTTCCACGCAACCAGCGAACACGCTGAAAAGAACGCGAACAATGAAATTATCGGGTGTTGGTCAATCGGTTGCCTAAGCGAATTGCACCCCCAGTATATGCCCATCAATAAGTGGAATCACGGCTTTGCGGAAGTTGAGATTGATGAGGATGGTGGCTTTGAGTTCCACAACCATAAGATCATAAACGGGAAGATTAGATGAAATACTACACCGACAAAAAGACCCGCGCTGAGATTGACAAGCGGTTAGACCGCATGAATAGTATTTGTGCTAACCTGGGCGATGATTCATCTGGCGAAGAATACGAGGCAGTCATGGGTGAATACTCGAAGTTGATGGATGAGATACGCGAGATTGACCCGGTGTTCTTTGAGAAGATTAACCCTGATTAATCACTCCACCGTGTGCCAGTCGTATTCTACGCTAGTGGTGTCTGTGCCTTGTATGGTGTAGATGGTGTCTATTTTGACCTCACCCTTTCCTATACGTTTTGCCATTGCATCGCCTTGTAACAACGAGCCGCCTATAAACGTGGTAGCCCATACAAAAAACATAAACAACATAATTGCATACGCTTCCTCGTCATTATCTGACAGAACTATAATGCCAACTATAATTATAATTGCACTTAAAATAAGCAAAAACACTCCCATAATATTCTGTTTTTAGTTTAACATTCCAACAACCAACAAAGCAAACACCACCACCACAAGGATATAGGTACAGGCTTCGGGGTTGTTTAGTAATTTGGTTCTCATTGTTATATCGTTAACATTTCGCGGAGATGGTCTATCTCTTGCTCATACTCAGCCTGTGTAACCGTCTTGTACTCCACTAATCCGCCTGTCTTGAAGTAGTTAATAATCCAGTTGTATTGTTCTTCAACCGTTAGTAATTCAGTCCACCGATGCACTTGTAAGTCCGTGTAATTGTGTTGGAACAATCTGGCTTCACCGTCACTCAGAACGCGGTAGGCGTTAACAGGTCGCGGGTGTATTAGCGTGGCAGGTCTATCCTTCTCGTTCAAGCCTATTTCAATGGCCATGCCGTCCTTGTGCCACTCTCTTGCTATCCTTCTCATAGTGGATAGTGTTTCGGTGTGGGAGGGATGCCAGCCCTCCTTGTGTAGTTTTTCCTCTAGCTTAATTGTGTACTTCATTGTCCTTTTGTTTTAGCTCTCAAATCTTCCAACTCCTTCACCAAGTCCATCCAGTCGTCAAAGTGCATACAAGCATAGTAAGGTTTATGGTTCTTTGTAAACACCACCACAGGCTCACGCCTTGACGGACAATCCGCTTGCGCCTGATCTAGTGCTTTCCAGATGTTTAACCGTTCCTGGTTCTTCACCTCGAAGTGAAACTCTGACAGGATGCCCTGCGTGTCTATGATGTCGCCCTTAATGCTCATGCCCCCGCTTTGGGGTGTTCTCCTGACGTTAGCATCGAAGAACTGGTTAAGCATATTAGCGACTTCCCTCTCGGCTCTTTTTCCTTTTTTGTTTGCGTTCATTGTTTTGGTTTAGCTATTCTCGAACTTTCTGTAAGGTCTTCGCCAATTAGTTCGTGCCATAAATTTTGAAGTTGATCCACATATTCAACACGAACAGGAACGCCAGGCGACTCCATTAACTGATATGCGTTGTCATCTGCATAGTTTCTCAAAAACTGAATATCTGTCTCCCATCTATCAGACCATCTGCTCCACGAATAACCATTAGAACACCCAAACCCGAACGCTTCTAGCCACCCCTTTGTTAACGGTATCCTTTCCCAAATACCATACATCGGGTCTACGTTATATTGTCTTCCATCGTCTTGAGTTAACACAATCTTCACTCCAATACTTTCCTCATAAACCCTGACAACAATGGCGCGCATACCGCCTAACAACACATAATTGCCTATCCTTAATTTTTTTGCGTTCATTGTTTCCGTGTTTCAAATTCTGAATTGACACAATAGAACCCAACCCACTCCCACGAAAAGTTGTCCTTGCCAAAATATCCAGCCCCTCCAAAATCGACAACCTTTAAGATAATCCCGTCTAGGTCTTTTATCTTATCGCCCTTCTTTAGTTCCTTAGAGGTCAGCCCGCACTCTGTTATGGGTTCGTATGGGTTTAACATCACGAAGAACTTTCTCTTTGCCTTGCCTTTGTTCGCTCTACGGAAGCTGTGCCCCCCGAAATCCCGCCTTATCCAGTCGTTTGCTCTAAACGTTCCCGATAACGGATCTGTCTTATTTGCTTTCATTGTCCTAAAAATTAAACCAGAGGCACACCCAGGAGGGTGTCATTAACCTCAAAACGCAGAACGGGTGCGCCCCTGATTTGGTTATCTATATCCTTTCCGCAGTCTCCTAGCCACTTCCCTTTGACTTAACTTTGTCGGCTCTAGCAGCCCAACGCTGTTAAAGTCGATGACACCCTCTAGGGCTTCTAGGCGCGGCATGGTCTTAGCGTCCTCAATCTGCCCCGCATAGAAATCCATCTGCTTAGAGTCAAAGGTAGTATATTTCAGCTTCGCCCACAGAGCGCGCTTCTTTGAGTTTAGATCGTCTGGCGGGGTGCTGTCTAGTGGCATCATGTGTTTTTGCTTTCAACCTTAGACTTAACAGCTTCATTTATTTGTTTGGTAGACCCGTCAGGGTTAAACTCCAAGCTGTCTAGCTGACACTCCTTTAGGCGTTCTATAACGTTGTGAGCGTGTTGCGCGGTCATAACATTTAGTTCCCTCATTATAGCGTCTCGCTCGTCCTCGGTGATCGCTGCCCTCATACACAGAGATTCTATTAGGTTTTTCTGCCCGTCTGTGGCTGAGTAGTCAACGTTGTCTAGGCTTATCACGTTGGCGGCTTTCTGGTACTTGTCGGACTTTGGCAAATACTTTGTGATGCGTTTTATGATGGTTTTCCTTGCCATCTCACCGTAATGATCTTCCCACACGCAAGACTTTATCTTGTCAGCCTTAAACGCTTTGTAGCTTTCGGACATATCCCGAATCTCATTTATCTCATCTGCCGTCATAACCTCAATCACTTTCCCTCCTTCCAGAAGTGTTGCCACACAATAAGCCCCTACAATGTCCCCTCTACTCTTTGAGAACGGGTTGGCCGCGTGTTCTATGGTTGGTGTTGAATAGTCTACCTTAAAATCGTCACCATCATACACTAGATGAGTGTCTAGTTTAACCACGCTTCCCGTGTCTGTTATCAACTTCACAAGCCCCTGATATGATGGTTCTAGGTGGCACTCCTTTGTCTTTGTCAGAGAGTTCCACCGAGGCACGAGGTATGCCATATTCATCACAGGGTTGAGCGTTAGCCCACAATTTGCCACATTCATAACTGCCTCTATTTTAGATTCAGTTGTGCATTGTTGTAGCTGTTTGGACTTGTTGATTACTTGTAGTGCAAAAGAAGCCTCTTTGTTAAACGTCTCCTTATCTGTCAACTCTATAAACCTCCGCTTAATCGGGGTAAAAGAATCCATGTTAACTATTCCTGTGTTCATCCCTTTAGTTTTTCAAGTTCCTCAATCATTTTGTTTAGCTGTATCTTAGCCATCTTTGCCGCGTCTAGTGCGTGGTTAACGTACACGCCTTCGCCTATGACCCCCTTGAATCTATCCATCTCGGTCATGTCTTGGGCGGCTCTTTCTGTGAAGGACACTACACGCCTGGCGTATACCTCCACGTTGTTCATTGTTTCGTCTTTGTCCATAGTTTCTCGGTTTTTGGTTCGCGAATTGCGAATTATTTCGCATGGTTTTCTTTGTAGTCCTTGAATAGCTTGGCCGCCTTTTCTGCGGTTTCTCGGTCTTTGAAGAAGGTTGTAGTCACTCTGAACGACCTCACGGGTGCAGCTATTGCATCCTCAATATTAGGGTCGAGGTCAAAGTACCACTTGTCGTTATCGTTATCCCAATCCGGTTCCCAACCATCGTTGAGGTATTGCCCGATTGCCCATAATGCGGCTGCGTCAATTACTTCGGTGGGAAAATGATGGCCACCCTGAAGAAAAAGGTTCACGTCGTCATGTTCTGGCGACTTGAGATTAAACTTGCCGAGGAAGTCCAAAACGTCTTGAAATGTCTTCTCTGGTTCGACTGGTTCAAGTTCTTTGCGCCCGTCTCGTTCGACGGCCTTGTACTCCTTTCCTTCGTATTTAACAGTTTCCATAATTCTTAAATTGCTAATTCGTATGCGATTTTCTCTAAGTTATTCCACAGGTTAGACTTGTACGGTATGGTAATCTCCTCTGACCCGTCCTTGTGCGGAACGAAGGCGAATATGTCTATCTCTCTGTAAGTTTCTTCGGTGTATGGGGCTGAATCCCATGACCCGCTATCATACTCGTCCTCGATGGCTACCATTGCTGTAACGTGTAGTCCCCCGTAGGTGAACTCTAAGCGTTGTTCATTACTAATGTGTGTAATCATTGTTCTGCGTTTTTAGTTTCTACCACCAAAACCCCGCAACGAATGAACGAGGCGAGGCGGTAGGTGTAAGATTGTTTATTCGTAGAAAAAGGTGACAGCTTCCGCGCCAGTTGCTTTGCCCGCTAGTTCCATGAACTCGCGTTCAGCTTCTTCTACGGTGTCTGCATATCCAGCAACTTCGTCAGCGATCTCTGTGATTTCCTTAGAAATAGTGCCGCTGTAATCCCAGTTAATTGTTTTCTCGTTGTTCATCGTTCTGCGTTTTAATTGTTAATGACATCACAAATATACAACACTTTTCTAAACCTGCAAATATTTTGTATTAAAAATTTTTGTTGTATGTTTGCATCATGGCAAGAGTAGAATTAGAACAAGTACACGAAGCGTGGCGAAGGACAAAAGTAGATTGGTCTGACGACCGAGAGGCGCTGTGGTCGCGATTCACTAAAGAGTTAAACAACATACTAGAAAATGAGGTGCAGTGCGAGTGCGGAAGATGGCACGATATAGAAGACACCAGTGTGGACGCTGACGGAATCAACACCTGCCCAGGGTGCGTAATATCTTCGCGCGGAATAGACTTGTAAACGACAACACACAAACCAAAACAAATGAGCAAGGACAAAAAATACATAGGTGTCTGGCTAGACGCTAACCTATTCTGGAAGCTGAAGAAGAAACTAGCCACCGACAGAAAGGGACAATCCGAGGCAATCCGTGAACTTATTAGACAATATTGTGATAAATAGATACCAAAACGACTTTCTAGACCTTCGTCTGGGCGACTGCATGGACTACCTAACCAAGTTCAAAGAGAATGAATTTGATTTGGCTATTGTAGACCCGCCGTATGGTTATGGTGAGGCGAAAACAGACATACTGAATTTCAGGCAAACAGATACCCATAGAAACTGGAACACCGCCCCAAGCCCAGAATATTTTGATCAACTGAGAGTGGTTGCGGAAAATCAAATCGTATGGGGTGGAAACTATTTCGGGAATCTGTGGGAGTCGGGTTGCAGGGGTTTCATCTATTGGCACAAAGGGAATCCGGTATCTAATTTTGCAGATGGAGAATTGGCATGGACATCATTTGATGTGAACGCAAGGCAAATCGATTACAGGTGTTACGGAGGCTTAGAGGGCAATTCATCATCTTCAAAGAAGCACCACCCCACTCAAAAACCCGTCAAGCTATACGAATGGCTACTACTCAACTACGCCAAAGAAGGCCAAACCATCCTAGACACCCACCTCGGAAGCGGGTCTATTGCAATAGCCGTGAACAACGTCAACAAAGCCGAGGGCATGAACCTACACCTAACAGGATTTGAGAAAGACCCCGATTATTTTGAGGCCATGTGCAAGAGACTAGATACAGCCTTTTCTCAAACAACAATATTCGACTAGACCATGAACAACCCCTCTCGCTTCATCCTGTGCGTCCTAGCAGCGTTAACCGTGTCAGGGTATGGCTACGGTCAAACGAAAAAAGACGTGCGCTTAGAACTTCTTAAAATGGGTTTACACTTGGAAGCCGCAGAAATAGCATCATGCCAGTCAGCACTAGAGACGGGGTGGTACACTAGCTATCTGTGTGTTAAGAAGCATAACATCTTTGGGCTAGTTGGCATCGGTGGCAAGTTCATGGAGTTTGACAGTTGGAAACGCTGTTGCAGGGCGTATGCTGACCTGATCTATTCTCGGTATGATGGAGGGGATTACTACGAGTTTTTGATACGAATAGGGTACGCGGAAGACCCTGACTATATCCGCAAGGTGAAACAAATTTGTAACTAACTAAATTGTGAGACATGAAAATTTTTGAAGAAGGAAAGAAGCTTAAGAGTTGGGTGTTAAAGATGTCCGAAGATAGCGATGAGGTTGAGTTGTTCGCCGTCGATGCGACTACGGGCAGTCATATTGCCTACCTTGTGTCGTTTTATAGGGAAGGAAGAGTAAAAAGGGTTTGCGGTGCTTTCGATCAAATCCAACAAGAAGGCTACGACCCACACGAACACGGAAACACATGGGACGAAGACGGCAGAATCATAATCGAATAACTATGGAAACCAAACTAGCAGAATTTTACAAAGACGTGAGCGAAGGCAAAAGAATGGACGAACACTTGTCAGAATCAACCGCGTTGGGCAGGGCTATATCATGCCCTGTAACCAGACGCGATGCGTTCCAGTTAGCCTTCGGGGTTAAAAGCAGCTTCACACCAACCCCGCAGAACAAACCTCACTACGACATTGAAGAACCAGAACTAACCAAAAATTACACGGTCAATCCAGAACCACTACCCCAACCTCCAACGGTGGGAGACTGTGCGGGATTGGATGACGATGAAATCAGAGAACTATGCAAGAGACAATGAAAACACTACAACACTCAACCACACGCCAGGAACTACTGGACAATACTGTGAACCACTTTAATAGTACTAACAGGTCTGTATCAAAAAACGGTAGTAGGTGTGTATATCGAGATGAACAAGGGCGTGGATGCGCCATCGGGCGGGAGATAACAGACGATTTGGCCGAACGGTTTGATGGTATGGGTTCACCTCCTGTAGATGGTGAAGACGTGTTTATCGACCTACCCCAGCGATTAAAAGACATGGATGGAGAGTTTTTAGCATGCATACAACACCTGCACGATCATTCACAATGCTGGAATGATGAAGGGCTGTCTGGTTGGGGGAAGGGTTATGTGAAAAGTATCTGCAAAGAATACAACCTACAAATCCCAGAAAAAGCAAAGTAATGCAAGAGACAATAGACGGAGTTAACAAGGTCATCCAAATGTGGGGCGCGTGTGATCTGAACGACATGCCGCGCATCTTAGACATCAGGAGAATGGCAAGCATCTACCGCTACCACCTTGCCGAAGTTAAGGCAGAACAGGAAAGCGCGTTTATCACTCACGAGACACACCGAAAAACAACTTACTACGCGGAGATTGACAAGCACATGAAGGACGGAGAAAGCAGATCAGCGGCAGAGGTCAAGGCAGAGGTTGAGGTCAGGGAGTTGAGGGAAAAGGAAGCAATGGCAGAGCGCACCTTCAAACACTACCGCGACCTGTTGGATAGTATTGACCAGGTGTTGAACGCCATGAGTTCGGCAATTAACAACGGTATGCAGGAGAAGAAGCTGACGAGGAATGATTAGGCAAAATACTTTTGACAAACCCTTGCCAGAATGTAAATAGTTTTTTATATTAGCGGAGAGGTTCGGGAGGCATCCCGACGAAAGGAGTTCACGTTGTCTCGCCTCTCTTCCTTTTACACAACGTGGCAAAACAACGACATGAAAAGAAAACAACTTACCAAGAAGGCTCGGTTTGAGATCTTCAAACGAGATAAATTTACTTGCCAGTATTGCGGGAGCAATCCTCCTAGCGTAGTTTTAGAAGTTGACCACATAAAACCCGTGTCAAAGGGTGGTGGTAATGACGAGGAAAACCTAATAACCTCATGCTTCGACTGCAACCGGGGCAAGGGGGCTAGAGATTTGTCCTCATCTATTCCGTCTTTGGAAGAAAAGATTGCGCGGGAAAAGGAACTAGAAGATCAACTAAAAGAATGGACAAAGCTAAAGAAGCGTCAACAGAAAAGGATAGACAAATCTGTTGAGGCTGTAGAGGAAGTCTATTCTACTTTTTTCAGGGGGTGGGGGTTTAGTGATAAGTTTAGAATTAGCGTCAAAAGGTTTATCAAGCAGTTAGGAGAGGATGAAGTAGTTGAATCAATGGAGCGCGCTTGCTTGAGGGTTGGTCATCGCGATAATTCGCTAAAATATTTCTGCGGAATTTGCTGGAGAAAAATTAAAGGGGAATGAACAGCTACGATCTTTCAAGGAAGTTTTGGGATTGGGCTTTCGACAACCCGGACAAGGTGAAGCCTATTCATGGTGCTATTTACTTTTTTGCTATTGAGCATTGCAATAGGCTAGGATGGAAAAAGAAGTTTGGACTACCATCTCAAATGGTTATGGAGGCCATAGGTGTTAGAAACTGGAGAACGTACTCAAAAGGGCTAAACGAATTAGCGGATTTTGGCTTCATAGAGATAGTAGAAAAGTCAAAAAATCAATACAGTTCGAACATAGTTGCTATTGTAAATTTTACAAAAGCACATACAAAAGCACTAGACAAAGCACTGCAAAAGCACGCACAAAAGCAAGTCAAAAGCACTGTTAGTATAGATAAACAAGTAAACAAGGAACAAGGAACAAGTAAGGGCACGTCCGAAGTTAGCACTTCGGCTATCGACTGGAAAGCGTTTCTAAAGTTCTTTAACGATACTACTGGCAAAAAACACAGAACCATAAACGAGAAGACTAAACGCAACTGGAAGGCGGCAACCAACCAGGGGTACACTAAGGACGACCTGATGGCAGCAGTCAGGAACGCGGCAACAAGCGACCACCATCGCGATAGTAACTTCAAGTTCCTAACCCCCGAACTAATTACCAGACCCGACAAGGTTGACCTGTGGTCGAACAGGGGCGAGGTGCAACCAACGAGGGAGGAACTAATGGCGAGGGGGGTAATTTAATTAACAAACAAACTAGAAACAATGAGAACTTGGGAAAAACTATTTTTGGCCGCATCGGTGTTGGTGTGGTTGTATGTCAGCGCGATAATTCACCTATCTTTATTGGAGAGAGGCGGACCTGTCTATGATGCGCTGGTATGGTCTGCCGTTCTTTCTTTCTTTGCGTGCATGTTATTCGTGTTTGTGAACGCTATCGTTTGGGGAATTGACTACGGCGAACGAAAGAAAAAAGGCGAAAACGCTAAAGAGCTGAAGAAAATTACGAGGCAAGTATTAAAATGGCACTTGACGGCGGAACTTGGAGATATATCTGACAGAGAGGTAAATGAACTAGCGGAGGATTTTACTAATTACCTAAACCAACAGAAATGAGTTCAGAGAAAAACAAAATGGAAGCAAAAAAAGTATGTTACTGCGGCTCACTTAGGAAAGCGTTAGACGCATTTAAGCGAGCGGAATATGAAGCTGTGTTAAAAGGTGAAATAGCCTTGCTCCCCTGCTGTATGTTCGTGGACATTGAGCGAGAATATGGAGCCGAAAGCGATTACAAAGTGAAAGCTGATGAACTTCACAAGCGTAAAATTGACATTGCAGATGAAGTGGTGATATTGAATGTCGATGGATACATCGGAAGCAGCACACAGAGTGAACTTGACTATGCCAAATCAATTGGGAAACCCATTCGATATTTGGAACCCGTAGCGTAGCCATTGCGGGTAACTAACCCTGATAACCACCTAAACCAAGATAGATGAGTACATGGATTGAAATAAAAAAACAGGAAGACGTAGAGATTTCAGAAGACGGCAAGACTATTCAGGTTTTGTATAGCTCTGACCACAACGGCAACAACTACATTGAGATACCCGTAGAGTTTGTCAAAACACACCTAACCCAAGAGAAATGACCGAATCAAGCCTACTCATATCATTCGACGATCAGTCGGAGTCTTTTGTTCAAGGCGTGGAGTTTGGTCGGTTGTTGGAGAAGATGGAGCGAGGAGACGACCCAATATCGAACAACGGGTTTCCTGTCCACGTGAAAAACAAGGGCGTGATAGATCGGTTAGCAAAATCATTTGGGTATCTTTCTTTGTTTGGCATTGAGACGGAGTGTGGAACGTATGTCGAGTTTTTGGGTATGAAGCGAAATAACTCTGAGAACTAAATGAAAAAACTAACCTTCTCCGACCTATCTAGCGACATCGACGAGGTGTATAAACACGGCCTACAGCCGGGGCGTTCCTTCGGCTTTGACCAGATCGACGACTACTATACCTACATCCCCGGCAACTGTACCGACATCACGGGTTACCCCTACATGGGCAAGACACTACTAGCCGCAGAGTTGCTATACCAACTTGCTACCCGTTACGGTGTGAGGTCTGCGCTTTATATGCCAGATAGCGGAAGGCGCGAGGACGTGGCTGTGTCCCTCATCCGAAAACACACGGGCAAGTCATTCCTAAAGCAGAGCGCAACCCGCATCACAGAGGCAGAACTACACAGGGCAAAGGATGAGTTAAGCCAATGGTTTACCTTCATCGAGGCAGGACATAGGGCGATAACACCACAGGAGTTCTTTAAGACAATCGCAGAGGATAGCAACGTAGATGCTGCCTGTATTGATTCCTGGAACTACATGAACATCGAGCGCACAACGGACGCCCTAGCGGACGCGCTAGCCTTCCGGAACATCATGGCACAGGACTATGGCAAACACTTTTACACCGTTATTCATCCTCGCAACCCAACGGCAAGCGACTACGACAAAGACAACCGCTTGCGCGTTCCTGATGTGTATAACCTGATGGGTGGCAGCGAGTGGAACAACAACGGTAAGAACATTATCGTCGTCCACAAAGACAACAAGGAGAGCGATTGGTATGACATCTATTTCCGCAAGATCAAGCCCAGAAACGTTGGAAAGACGGGGATGTGCACCCTTAAATTCAACAGGGTACAGCATAAATTCATCAACTCACAAACCGAAACAGAACCACCACGCGGCAAGGACGCAGCACTAACACCAGAGCGCGACGAGTGGGATGGGTTGACCAAAGAAGATGCACCATTTTAACTAGAGAAACCATGAACAACAGCACCTACAAACTCAAACAACTAAGGGCAATAGCCAACCTAGAGGCGTGGCTGTCCAAGACAAAGAACGAGGACACGCGGGATGAGATTGAGAAAATTATTAGCTTTATCCTAGAATCCGAGGCCGAGCGCAACTGGTTACAAGAGGAAGTGAGCAGAGCCAACCGCAAGGCGACCACCTGCAAGGGTGCGCTAACGGACATAGTGAACCACTTGCGAGATCAGGGAATGAGTTACCAGATAGAAGGGGACACAACCAACGAGGTAAAGATTGACAGGGCGTTAGGCGTTGTTGAAAGGTCGGGGGTGGTGTCGGTTAAGAAACACCTAAACCAAGAGAAATGAGCACAACAGAGAAAACAAAAGGCTTTAAGCTAATCCAAAACATCGGAATACTAGGGCTGGACTTCAAGAGTACCGAGGGTTACACCCTCGAATTTGAAGAAAGTAAATTAATAGCCCAGGAGGTGCTGTCATTTATCGAACGAAATGAAATCGCTGATTTATCCGACCTGAAAAAAGAAGTGAATGAAGCACAACTAGGTACCACCTAAACCAAACCAAATAATTCATATATTGCACCCAAAGAACCACCATGTATAACAAGGCTATTTTAATCGGAAACCTCGGAGAAGACCCACAGATTAGAGAAACCAAAGGGGGCAAGGTTGCCAACATAAGGCTGGCCACTTCAAGCAGGTACAAAGACAAAAACGGAGAGGCACAAGAAAAAACCTACTGGCACAACGTGGTAGCATGGGGCGGTCTAGCTGAAACCATTGAGAAGTACACCAAGAAAGGCGACAGGATTCAAGTTGATGGGGAGATAACCTACCGAAGCTACGAGGACAAAGACGGAAACAAGCGCATGGCAACGGACATTCGAGCGTACAAGGTCAACCTATTAAGCCCTAAAGGAAGCAAACCACAACCAAGCGTTGAGCAGAACGAGGACGATGACTTGCCGTTCTAAACCAACAAGACAACAGGTGTTCGGGTTGATGTTAGACGCATCAAGGAACAAGCTAAACAATAAGGAGGTAGGCGACCTGTGCGATGAGTTCTGCTCCCAAATGGACAGAAAGGGCTGGCCACAGAACTGGATAACACCAGCTACCTGGCGGGTAAGGAAAGCGTTAAGGCGTAACAAATGACCCGCGAAGCACGTAAAATCAAGTTGAAACTTGCACCGATTGACCTCACGGCAAAGACACTTAAGTACCTCGATGGCCTTTTTGTTGCCAACGATAACGAACTGGTGTGGTATTGTTGGAAGGACGGACTACCATACCTTTACAGCATCAACGGGCTGATATGGTCGGATGAGGTGCTAGAGTTCCTAGAAGAAGACCCCGAAATGGACGTGTATAAAGAACTAGCAAAAGACTACAAGGACGACCCCGAGAACATGACGCAGTTCTGCTATATCACAACCCAGGGAGAAGAACAGCAAGACAATGGCTGAAAAAGAAGACCAACCCGAAAACATTAAACCAACACACAGACCGAAAGTAGGCAGGCCGCGCATCTACAAAACAGTAGAGGAATACGACGAGGCAATCAACGACTACTTTGAGAGAGACGACTGCTGCTTCACCATAACAGGGTTAGCCCTAGCCCTTGGGTTTGCTGATAAGTCAAGCCTGTATGAGTACCAGAATAGGGAAGATTTTTCCTACTCGACAAAACGAGCGAGGATGATGATTGAATGGGGCTACGAGCAGCGGTTAAAAACAAAAGCATCAAGCGGCTCGATATTCGCACTAAAGAACTTCGGCTGGAGAGATCAGAGATACCAAGACCTAACAACGGACGGCGAAAAGTTCACAGGGTGGAACTTCCTTCCCGAAGATGGCGACAAGTAAACAGCTAGAGGCTTACAGCAAACTAAAGGACGACACAACGCGCTCGGTCTGTTATGGCGGGGCAGCAGGTGGGGGAAAGTCATGGCTGGGGTGTGAGTGGTTGATGGTGTGTGCTGATTCAATACCAGGCTTCCGGGGGTTCATCGGCAGGGACGAGTTAAAGAAGATCAAGCAGTCCACATACATCACATGGCACAAGGTAGCCAAGCATCACAACTACTACCGATGGCACTACAACGGACAGGACAACAAAGTTATATTTGACAACGGCAGCGAGATAGACTTCCTGGACCTGCGATTGAAGCCTAGTGACCCAATGTTCGAGCGTTTTGGTTCGCTAGAATATACAGCAGGCTGGATAGAAGAAGCAGGGGAGGTTGACTTCGGCGCGTATGAGGTGTTGATGACAAGGGTGGGCAGGCACTTAAACAAAGAACAAGGACTGTTCCCTAAGATGCTAATCACCTGTAACCCGAAGAAGAATTGGTTATACAACGACTACTACAAACCACACAGCACAGGAAAACTTCCAGAAGACAAGGCGTTCATTCAGGCGTTTGTGGATGACAACCCCTACCTGAGTGACGACTACGTTCAGAACCTGAAGAACACAAAGGACAAGGTAAAGCGCGAGAGGTTACTTCTAGGCGACTGGGAGTATGACGATGACCCGTCTAGCCTAATCGACTACGACAGTATCACGGACTACTTTAGCAACGAACACGTCAAGGGCGATGGGCTGTTGTATATCACCGCCGACATTGCTAGGTTTGGAGACGACAGCACAATCATACGGGTATGGGATGGGATGAGGGTGCTAGAGAGAATACAGCTAGACGACTACCCGATCACGGGGTCAGCAATGCGGATAAAGCAAACGGCAAACAGCTACGGGATACCCATGAGCAAGGTGTTGGTGGATGAGGACGGCATCGGTGGAGGGGTTAAGGATATGCTGAAATGTAAGGGGTTTATTGCCAACTCATCGCCTGTAAAGGTTAAGGGGAGACAGGAGAACTATGGAAACCTAAAGAGCCAATGTGCGTTCAGGATGGCAGCCAGGATATGCAACAAGGAGGTCTATGAGGAGATTGACGATGAAACAGCAAGGGCGAGGATAACCGAGGAGTTAGAACAGGTCAGAGCGAAGAACGTGGACAAGGACGGTAAGCAGTACATTGAGCCGAAAGATGCGGTAAAGAAACGAATAGGCAGGTCGCCTGACGACTGGGATTCGATAATGATGCGAGAATATTTTGAACTACAACGCAAATCTGTGAAGGCAATCGCTTAACTTTGGTGCTGTGTATATCATTGAGATAGACGATAAAGAGTATAAGTTCCCCGAAATGCACGAACTAACCTTCGGGCGTTTTAGGCAGATATACACATGGGCAGAGGAATCTCAACCCCCAGTGTTTAAGGAGATCGCAGAGGGCAAGGATGTAGAACTCACAGACGAGGATAGCCTGGAGATATTCCGATTCCAAAAGAACTATGTGGCCTACTGCCTTGGGTTGTCAGCAGAAGAAGCAAACGCCCTGCCTATGGAGGGGGATAGTTCTATCACAATGTTGTTCAACTTGCTAGCCTATGTGTTGACAAAACCAGAGGATGTTGAGCCGCTTGACTCGTTTGAGTTGGATGGTGTGGAATACAAGTGCAGGGAGGACAAGGTAAACGCAATAGGCAACGCTGAACCAATGAAGGGGGCAAGGTATGAGGAGTTTGAGGACATTGTGACGATACAGGCTAGCTTCAACAAGGTTAAGAACGGCATGGTGTTGGGGCTACCCATGCTGATAGCGTGTCTGTACCGTGAGGACGTTGGAACGTATGAGGAGGAAAGGATAAAAGCCAACGCAAAGAAGTTCGAGGCGTTGACAATGGATAAGGTTTGGGGTGGGTTTTTTTTTGTGATAGAGTATGCAGACACTATCTCGAAAAGTATAAAAGCCTTTTCCGGGGAGGTTCTTCATCAGGCAAGTCAAATTATGGATGGTATGCCCTCAAAAAAGGAATTGCAGAAACAGGGGTCTTCACCTTCGGGGGACACAACGCAATCAGATCAGTAGAGTTGTCGCCCTTGGATGAGGTATTGACATACGCTATGATTGACAAGGAACAGAAGGAGGAAATACGGCAAGAGCAAGAACGAAAGACAAAGAAGAGATGAACAAATGGAGGGCGTATATTATTACAGAGCCGTACACGGGTAAGAAGCGGGAAGTGGGTGTTGAGCAGCTCATAAAGAAGTATGACGATGGTAAATGTGAAATTTGGGAATCAAGACAGGTAATGTGGCCAAAATCAATGACCATCGCAAGGATATGGGCGTGGTGGTTGAACTTAATAGACAGACAAAAACAAGAGAAATGAAAATATTTTTTGACACAGAATTTACAGGCTTACATCAGGGTACTACATTGATTAGTATTGGAATGATTGCCGAAGATGGTAGAGAACTCTACTGCGAATTAAACGACTATGACAAAACCCAAATTGACGAATGGTTAAAGGATAATGTGATAGCAAATTTACACAACACCAACCCGATAAATACCGAGCAGTTACGGAAGGCTATTGAGGGATTTATTGATCCTTACGACACGGTGGAAATTTGGAGCGACTGCCTATCTTATGATTGGGTTTTGTTTAATCAAATTTGGGGACACGCTTTTAATATACCAAAGGCAATCTACTACATACCGTTTGACTTGTGTACTTTGTTTAAGATTAAAGGAATTGACCCTGATGTAAACCGTGAAGAGTTTGCAGGAATGACTAAAGGAAGTCAAAAGCATAATGCTTTATGGGATGCTAAAGTAATACGAGAATGTTATTTGAAAGCGATTCAGTAGTGCTTGTACATAACTAGCTATTATACACACCTAAACCAAGATAAATGAAAAAGACAGCAAGAGTATTAACACAGATTGTGGGTATTATAGCCCTGTCACCGATTATCATACCAGGTATTTTAGTTGGTGTATTTCTGGCGTGTGTTGACATTGGAAAGGGTCTGGCTTCAAAATGATAGGGCAAGTGCTATTGGCTTTGTTGGGCATACTGCTTTTCTTTGTGTGGATTCTTTACGTTAAAGACGAATGAGTTTGCCCCGAATACTTGTAGCATCGCCCACCTCGATAGACAAAGACTATTGCTTCGACGGCTGGGCAGACATGGTTCGGGGGTTTGACTATCCTCGCTACTCGGTTGTCATGGTTGACAACTCACCCAAGAAGCACAACTACTACCGAAAGATTCAAGAAAAAGGATTCAACGCTGGCTGGGTGGACAGGTCAGGAAAGTTGGCAGAGCAGTATCTGTGTGAATCACAGGAGGCGATAAGACACTACTTCCTAAAGAGTGGATATGATTATCTGTTGATGCTTGAAAGCGATGTGTTTGTCCCGAAGGACACGTTAAGCTACATGGCTATGCACAGGGAGGCGGTGTATAACATGACCTACTTTGTGAACCTGGAGCGGAACAACTTTGAGACTTCCCTTTGCCTGCAAGTCAAGATGAACCGCAACGGCAATATGAGGACGCGGATGGTAACACCGGAAGAATCAGCCGCGTTGTCGGGGAGGAAGGGAATGATGATGGACATGAAGATCGGGGACGCAAGCGTATCACAATCAGGTATAGGCTGCACGATGATAGCCAAGGAGGTGGCAGCGATGATTCCCTTTAGATGGGTGAACGAATACAAGAACCCGATGGGTGAGGTGGTTAGAAATAAGTATTTTTCTGACACCTTATTTCACTTGGATGTAAACAATAAGGGCATCAGAAACGTCTTAGACACCACAAGAATCTGTGAGCATAGACGCTCTAGCGGATGGACATACAACTAAAACAGCAATGAAGGAAACGATCAAAGAACTAGAAGAACGCATTAAGTTCCTAAAGGACTGGAAAGACCACCTGAAAGAGAAAGCAAAACAGGCTAGGGACACCGACGATGACGATGGCTACTTTGAGGCTATGGACAAGATTGACAGCATAAACCTTGAGATCAGCAACAAGGAGGCATTCAAGTCTGCCTATGAGAAAGACCTTGCCAACAAGGAGAAGATAAAAGCCAACGACCTGGCCATGTTCGAGAAGAAAAGCAAGGAACTAATGACCAAGGTCAACGGGCTGCGGATAAAGGACAAGCAGCTAAAGACCCAAAGGGACGGATTGATTAAACGATGGAAGGCGCAGGAGTATGACAGCGACGAACAGAAGCTGAACGACTTGAAGTTGGCGCAGCACATCGCAAGGGTGACCACAACCAAATGAAAACCTACAAATCAACAGCCAGAGCGATAAAGCGCGGACACCTTGTTGTCAAGTATGACGACAATGGCAACCCGCAACTCTGGCGCAGAACAAACAACGGGAGGTTAGTGAGATATGCGCAAGGTGTGCCTTACAATGATATTTGACGACTACGACGACATCAAAGACCCCAACGTGATGTCGGACGGGTGGGACTACTTTGTTATCACAGATAAACTACAAGGCTCTTTAGTTTGGGAAGATGTGATATACAAGGACGAGGGCGACCCGAAGATGAAGATGGAACACGTCTTGACAAAGCCCTGGGACTTTATCGACTTTGACGTGTGCGCCATCATTGGCGGCCAGATAGAACTAGGCATGGACTTAAACAAGGTTGTAATGACCCACGATATGTCTGTACCTAAACACCCGACAAGGGACTGCGTGTATCAGGAGGCTAACGCTTGTATCATGCTTGGCAAGGACGACACCGATGTTATCAACGAACAAATGGATAGGTATGAGGCTGACGGTTACCCCGAGGGCAATGGGATGGTGCAGACGGGCATAACCTTCCGCAAGTACACCGAGGCAGTTGTTGAACTTGGGGATATGTGGTGGAATCAAGTCAACATTGGCAGCAAACGTGACCAACTTAGTTTCAACTACTGCTGTCACAAGTTGGGGTTTGAGTACCAAGAACTACCCGCAGAGTGGTTGGGGAGTGAACTGCTGCGAATCCATAAGCACAACAAATGAAGTTCTACCCTGCAATGCCAATAGACGGAATGAACAGGCTGCCCGAAGCGTTGAAGGTGTTGGGACATCCTGTTGAAAGGGGTAGAGATATATTCTGGTCATACCGAACCACAAGCGAACCAGTAGAGGTTAAGCTGAACGCTGGATGCCACGATGTGAGTAAGACAAGGGTAAACCTGATACACGAGGCGGCAATGGGCTACGATATAGGCGTTGACCCGCAGACGTATGAGGGCAGGTATGTGGAGAAGTCAGACCTCCAGGCTGTAAGGATTGGCAGGGTGTTGAATGATAACATTGACCCGGTGGAGGGGATGGTCTATCAAAAGTTTATAGACACCTCCATCAACGAAAAGGAGTTCATTGAGTTGCGGGTGTTCTACTGTTTGGGGGAGTTGTTTACTATTGCTAAATACAGGTTAAAGAGTGATGTGTTCGGTTATAGGGCGCATCATAGCGAGGTGGTACAACCGTTCACTAAGCAGGAGAAGGAGAACATTGTCAAGTTTTGTGAGTTGTTCGGCATGGACTTCGGGGAGTTAGACATACTACACAACAAACGCCCGTATGTGATTGACGTGAACAACGTGGCGGGGGTAGGTCTATTGAACGAAACTACTTATCCTATGTACTATGAACAAGTTGAAAAGTTAGTAGAATGGTTATCGGAGTAGGACTGCCAAAGACAGGCACAACAACACTAGCGGCAGCACTCAGGCAACTTGGTGTTGCCCACAAGGTAGGCGACCAGGTGCACATGATGGAAGGCTGGCCTGAGGCAAAGCTAATCTTAACAGTCAGGGAAACACCTGATGTGTGGTATGATAGCGTTGAAAGGTGGGCAAAGAAAAAGCCGAAGATGACAAGTCAAAGGACTTGGATGTACGGACGGCCAGTACCTGAAAGGGAGTTGTGGATAAGGCAGTACATAACACACAACAGAGCATTGTCGAAGCTGCCGAATTGTATTACTTTGTGCTGGGAAAAGGGTGACGGATGGAATGAGTTGTGTGAGTTCTTGGGTGTTGATGTTCCAGATAAACCGTTTCCACACTTAAACAAAAACAAGTAATGTTCGTAGAAGTATTGAAAAGCAAGATCAGCGAGGTTGTGGTGACGGATTCGTCCATTGACTACGAGGGCAGCGTGACCCTTTGCCCTGATTTGATAGAGCGTGCCGGGTTGAGCGTGTGGGAAAAGGTGGACATCAACAACATGACCAACGGCGAAAGAATTACAACATACGTGCTAAAGGGCGAGAAAGGCGACTGCCAGATCAATGGCGCAGCTTCCTTCAAGTTTAGCAAGGGCGACAGGGTGCACATATTGAGTTATATCGCCATACCACGCAAGACAACTGAGGTGCATACTCCAGTGGTCATCTAGGCCACATTCCTTTCATGGTTTCTCAAAGCCCCTGCCTACCCGGCGGGGGTTTTGTTTTTTTTGTATATTTGAACAAACGAGAAACAATGAATCTACTAGAGAAACTATCAAAGGGCGAAGTAGCCCTACACTACAACGACGGAGACATTGACGGCCTTCAAAGGGTGATTAAACATTGCTTTCCAGAGGATGACATTACCCCAGGAGGAGACTGCATGTTTTATTATCGACACGCCCATTTCCATAATGACTGGGATTGCTACGACAAAGCCCCCGACCTACCAATCTACCCCCTCCAAGACTTCCTAGACGAATTGGATAGTCTTAACAAACCAAAACACCAAACAATGAGAGAAGTAGAAAGAATAGACAAACCATGTGAGAGCGAAAAGCCCGTGGAGTTTACGGATGTGCTTAATGGGGATGCAGGCTGGGATAGGGCGACATGCGACCCCAAGGAATCTGAACGAGTTTTATACTTAGGGAGGTGTGCTATAGATGGCGATATGTTTGCTGCGTATTTTGAAGGCACGATAGACATCTACAAAGGCCACCTCAACAGCGGTAAATACTGATTTATAGACAGGGCTTTTGCAGGTTAAAAAGAAATCTGTATATTAGCGCGAATGTTCGTTCTTTATGATCGGATGTGGTTTGTTCCCCGTTGCCGAAAGGCGCGGGTTTTTTTTTATAGAGAGGATCTTTGTAGGCTAAAATGATTATTGTATATTAGCAAACTCCCGCCGTGGTGTATCTTTAAGGCGGTCTAACGGCCGCTTTTTTTATTCTCCCCGCGGAGCGACTAACCTGCAATCCAAAGAAATCCCGTTCTCAGTGGTTCCTACGCCGGAGTTCGGGGTTTTTTATAATACGAGGAATTCGGATTACCCGTTTTCTGGCCGCTAAGATGATTATTCCGTTCATTTACAGCGACTTGTATCGGAATTCGGATGTTGTTCGGTTTGGAGTTTTTTAGTTCTAGGCATTGTTAATTACCACCGATTTAGCAAAACAAAATAGCCTAGATTTCGTATAAAGGAACATGGCTGGCATCAAGGAGATTGTGGACGAGCTATCCACAACAGCGGACGCATTCGGTAAATCATTTAGTTTCGAGGAGGTGAGCGAGGTAAACTGGAAGGACAGGAGCGCAACCTTCCCGCACATCGCTTGCGATAGCCGCAGCGTTGAATACACCGTGATAGGAAGGACAGGCGACTACCTACCTCGAAAGGTCAGATACACCCTTAACATTCACTTCTATGACAGGGTGCGGCTCGACGACACCACAGACAAGCAGACAGACTACGATGATGTTGAAACAATAGCAGACCAGTTTGTTGCCCAGTTATTCACTAGAACGATAGACAACGACCTGGGCTTCTACATTTCCTCAGAGGAAACAGACACGGGGTTCACCCTAGACCTAACAGACAGCGACACGATGGCGCGAACATCTAGGACGCTATCATTCATCGCTGAGAAACAATGCACAACGGGGTCATTTAGCTACTAATGGCCGTTAAGAGGAACATAGACGCAGCCGCAAGGCTATTGACCCAAGAGATTGCCCGGCAGTTCACAGCGCAAGGACACCGCAACACGGGCAGGTTCATATCATCCCTTAGATTCAAAACGCGGTTTGGTTCTGGCCTGATTGATATAACCGTAACAGGCGAGGGGTATGGGTTAATCCTAAACAACGGTGTAAGGCGCAACAGAATCCCCTTTAACGGAACAAGGCCAAGGGGTCAGGGTTCGGGAAGGCGCAGCGCATACATTGAGGGGCTTAAAAAATATGTAAAGCAAAGAGGCATAGCATCGGGCGACAAGGAGGCGTTGGGCATTGCCTTTGCTATTGCCAAGTCACACAAGAACAAAGCACCTGGTATGCCGTCAAAGAGGTCGCGCAGGTTTTCACGAAACGGGAAACGGACTGGCTTTATCGAGGATGCAATCAAAGAAGTGGGGCAAGAAATGGAGGAAAGGATAGCTGACGCTGCCTTCGGGATTGTAGATGTGGAGATCAGCAAGGCAATAAAAGAACTGAAACAGACGGCATAAAATGGCGATAACAGTAGAAACGCAAACATCATCACCAGCACCAGCGTATAGGGGTGTTTACTTGGATTGCTCGTCAAATGATGTGGACATTGTTCGGGTCATAATGGACGTGTCTGTTAACGGAACATTCAAGACAACACAGGAAAAAGACCCCAACTTCGGCACTAACAACCAATTTGAGTTTGATGTTCGTGATTTGTCTCAGGACGTGCTGGACTGGGGTATTGACTTTGACATCAGCACCTTCGGCATACACGACCAAACAACTGCCGCCGCACAGCTAGACTTCAATCTATTCGAGGTATTAGACACCACAACAGGAACACTCAGCACCACATGGGCAGAAGATGGCGCGGGTACGGGGGCTGTTTCAGGCTCGGCGGTAGACGTTGTGAACATCACACTACAACACGAGGAAACCCAAAACCTCAATGCGTACTTGATGGACGACAGCACCGCAGACGGACTGTTCTTAACCAATAAGCCACGCGGTTCATTCGAGATAGCCGAAGACCACGCCATTCAGTTGGATTTTGTTTCTAGCCTTGCCGATGTATCTGCTGTTATGGAGCAGTACCAGTCTAGCACGCTAGGCACAACAACACAAAGCTCTGCACTATCCCCAACCTACTCGATGGGATATGTAGGAATTGACGAGGCGTTCTTTGATTCAACTACCGATCAGGTCAAGGTTAAGCTATTATCCACGATAGACGAACAGGAGGCAACACTAAGCGAAACCATCACAATCAACAAGCTGACAGGATGCACCGATGATTACCGATTGATATACTGGGAAAACCCGCTCGGAGGGACGGACTATTGGTATTTCAAGGGCAACTACCAGAAGGATTCGGAGGGTGACTTCAACGGGTATGTCAAACCACTATCCCGCAGCTTTTCAGTTACTGACAGAGGCGAGGGAACAATCAGGGCAAGGTCGAACCGAAGGGAAACCTTGTGGAGCAGGGAGTTGAGCAGGGATGAGCTAGAGTGGATTCAGGAGATAACACTACAAAACAGGAACGCCTATATCTACGAGGGCGGTCAGTTTGTGCCTATCATCATCGAGGACACTAGTGGAACGTATGTAAACAACCTAGACACGGTATTCCAGTTCTCTCTTACGTTCAGATATTCAAACGAACACATCAGTCAAAAGGGTGAGTAGGGAAGTAAAGATAGAAATAAGGGACTCGGACAACGGGCTAGAGGGAACGCTTGACGTTGGCAATTCCGAGGATTTTCCCATGTCGTTTAATAGGGAATACTTCAACATTGAAGAACTAGATGTGCGGGGCGGGGAGTGGTCTTTTGATTTTGACGTGCCTGACACAAAGAACAACAACGACCTATTAGACCACCTATACCACACCAACCAAAAGAACCAGCGCGACTTGATGGGTGATAAGGATGCTGTTGTTCTTGTCGATGGTGTTCAGCTAACAAAGGGAAAGCTGCGAATAGAAAAGACCAGCGCAAACCTTGACGGCAGGACATACACACTAACCTACTTTGGCGACAGCATGGCGTGGGCAAAGCCGTTGTCAGATAAAACAATGGCAGACCTGCCCTGGGAGTCAACGATAACATACGACTACTCAACCGTTCAGAACAGTTGGTCTGCCGACAGAACGACAAGTGAATACTTCTTCTCATACATAGACAGGGGCGGCAGCAGGCTCGGTGATTTTGCAGCGCATACCGAGGACTTCTTGCCAGACATTAACATCTTTATGTTCTACAAGCGCGCGCTCAACTCTGTTGGGTACGATGTAGAAAGTAACTTCCTACAAACCACACCGGGCAGTAAGTACCTTGTCCCCTTCTTTGGTTCTAACTTCTGCATCCCGAAGGACGAGCGCGACCTGAACTTTGTCAGAACAGCACTAGACAGCACAACAAGCTACACCAAGGTCTTCCCTGCCAATCCTTTGGTTCAGAATCAACTGTATGAACTCGCCCTAGACGAGAGTTCCAACCGCACAGACTGGGTACAGACCCCGGCGTGGTTGCAGGATTTTGGCTCTAATCACGATGATACCAAGTTCATAGCCCCAAGGGCAGCGGATTACAGGTGGAGAGTGAAGCATGACATCACCATTGACGTGTCGGGAACTGCTGCGAATTACGTTCTAGGGACGTTTAAGGTGCGCATAGATAGGGCTGCTGGCGGCACAGAGTACTTCAACGTCAACCAATCCGCCGCTGCGTTATGGGCATCACCGGGAGCGATTGGAACGTACACATCAGCAACCACATACGGGAACACCTTATGGCTAGAGCTGCAAGCGGATGACACGGCCACGATGTACCACGACATATCTACCCTTGCAGGGAACGGCACAACCGTTGAGATAACTGTTAACGATGGGTTTGTATATGAAATAGAGCAGCAAAAGAAGATAAGGGCTAACAGCACCTTTGACCTTTCAGCGGTTGTGGATGATAAGGTACCTGTCCTAGACATCATTAAAGACCACGCCATTGCCTTTAACCTGCAATTCAGGACAAACAACTGGATAAAAAAGGTGTTCATCGAGCCGCGTGACGATTTTATCGGCGACCTGATTGACGCGCCAGACTGGACGGACAAACTAGATTTAGGCAAGGGGTGGCAACTAATAAACAACGCCAGGCTATACAAGGAAGAACTTGACTTCGGGTACGAGATAGACGACAAGGACGGCTACTTAAAAGAGTACAGCGATAACCTGGAACTACCATACGGAAGCCTAGGGGTAACATTGGATGAAGACTTAATAGATGGGGTGGTTGACCTAAGAACAAAGGTGACATCTAGCACGCTCGACACAGAGGTATATCAAACAATGGGCGCAGCACCCGCGCTGCATCAGCCAGTCGCGGCCACGATGCACAAAGACCCTGCTAGTTTTTTATTTTTAAATATACATCTACCACCGAGATCAACATATGTACACTACACGACGCAGCAGA